>Ga0134124_10000088_pt1 | contig 89011 bp, 152 predicted proteins | sample KB304_FD_96880 | JGI IMG/M metagenome (GOLD analysis project Ga0134124, IMG submission 96880) | Terrestrial soil microbial communities without Nitrogen fertilizer from Kellogg Biological Station, Michigan, USA - KB3-0-4 | ecosystem: Environmental > Terrestrial > Soil > Unclassified ...
ATGCGGGGACCTCGTTCATTGTGGACGTCTTTCCAATCGACTTCTATCGGACCATCCAGATCGATGCTGGTGCGATCGTCACCTTCTTTGCCGACGCCACGGATGGCAACGAGATCGACCACACCTATAACTTCCCGGGCGTCACTGACCCACCGCAGCCATACGGCGGTCAGTGGGCCAACGCGACCGTAGTGAACGTTGTGAAGAGATAAATGAGCACGAAAATTCTTACCGATCTGGAGGTCGACGCACCGCTCCAGATGAACGCGAATTACCGTTTCAGTCCACTCGACCGGCGATACATTGATGAACAGATCATTGGGATCGAGACGCTTCTCGTGCGTGCCCTCATTCGGGGCAACATGGGGACATACTACACCCTCGATCCAGATTCGACCGCCGTTCCCCCTGGATACGCGGTGTGTCTTGGAAGCGCGGCAACGGGTACGGTTACCCTTGCCGACGCTGCTGCTCTTTCTTTAGCTAAGGCTCCTGTCGGCGTCGCCCTTCTTGGTGCATCCCCCGGCGGACGTATCTTCGTTGTTCACGCAGGTATCATTCCCCCGTCAGTCACTGGATTCGAAGGCGGTGCCCCTGGGTTCGCCCGAGTAAACGTGTCGACCGGAGCTCTCGAACGTGTCGCATCGCTCGACAGCACGGACTACGCGATCGGAACGATCGACAATGCCGGCTGGCTTCAGATTGGAAACCACTCGGCAGCGGCATCCGGCGGTGGTGCGTACTCGGAGGTTACTGCACCGCTAACGAACAACGGAACCGGTCAGCTCGATAACGTGTCGACGTTGAACAGTGGTCTTGCGGTAAGCGCGATTCGATTTACTGGTGTAGCCCCCGACGTAACGGGTCTTGCAAACGGAACGGCAGGACGCCGCGTTCATGTGATCGCGGTCGGCGGTCCTCTTGTTCTCGAAGAGAACAGCATCTCGAGCTCGGCTGGGAATAAGATCAAGACTGGCGCCGGAAACATCGAGATACCGCAAGGCTCTGCCGGCTGGCTTGTCTACGATGCGAGCTCGAGTCCGGGATACTGGGTCCTTTCTCAAACCGGCCCGATGGGCGGGCAGGGTGCAACCGGCGCGATCGGCCCGACAGGACCTCAGGGTAATACCGGTGCCGTAGGACCCCAGGGCCCGACAGGACCCCAGGGCCCGACAGGACCTCAAGGTAATACTGGAGCCACGGGGCCCCAGGGTACCACCGGAGCGACTGGACCTCAGGGTTCAACGGGACCCGCAGCGGTCTCCGGTGAAATCCCATCAGCCTATGTACACGACGCGACGTCGCAGAACACGAATAGCAACTCGTTCTCGGATGTCACCAATGCGACAACTACGATCACTGTCGCATCCACCGTTCCGATCGTGGCGATGGCATCGATCTCTTGGAACGCTGGTGCCACCAACACGGACGCTGCCTTCCGACTTGTGATCGATGCTCAGAACGGATCCGAGCATCATGAGATCGTCGATACATCAGGTGATGCGAGTACACTCGGCTTGATGTTTGAGTCGACCGCCCTAGCTGCTGGTACGTACACCGTCAAACTGCAGTACCGCGCCATCGCAGGCACGGTGAACTACGAGTCGTCATCCATCACCGTTGTCGCCATGCAGGCTTGCGTGGGACCCTCTGGCGCAACCGGCATCCAAGGTGCAACGGGACCCCAGGGTGCGACTGGAGCAGTGGGCGCAACCGGAGCTGCCGGAGCGGCCGGTGCCGCTGGCGCAACCGGAGCTGTAGGGGCGACTGGCGCCGTTGGCGCAACCGGAGCTGTAGGTGCCACCGGTGCAGTGGGTAGCACCGGAGCTACGGGAGCTACCGGCATCGGGTTCGGATGGACGACGGTTCTCGACCTCGACTTCACTGCCGAGTCTTCCCAGACACTATCGACCGACACGACGTATGTGATCGGTGGGATCAACTGGACGAAGCAGAACTCGACGAACGACTCCACTGCGATGGCCCTGACCAATGGGACCGGCCTCGTCATCGTCCCGAAGTCCACGAGCGACTTCTACCAGGGTACGACGACGATGCCCCTCATCAAGACGGCCCTCAGCAACATCAGCTCGAAGCTGATCTTGGGAAAGAAGATCCGGATCTGGTACTACTGGAGCGCCCAGAACTCCAACGCGGACTTCGACGGTGAGGTCGCCGGCATCTCCGACGGCACCTCCTCCAACTGGTACGGGTACTACCGCGGCAAGGCGGGCGCGACGAACCTCATCTCCCGCATCCAGGGGGCGAACGTCGACAAGTCGCTAGCCATCGCGTACACGGTCGGCACGGCGAACAACGTGACGATGCTGGAGATCCCCGAGCTGGGGGCTCCGTCGGTGCAGACGTTCTACGGGCAGTATTCGTCGGGATTCCCCGCGGAGTCCGCGCTGACGGCCAACCGGTACGTCAACGACCAGGCGACCAACATCGTCGGCCTCACCAACTCGAACGCGGTGCTCTTTATCGGGGCTATGCGCGCGGGCTCGGGCACCGCGTACTCGACCACGCTCGCGAGGATCAAGATCGAGGTCCTCGACGTCGACACCATGAACAGCTCCCAGGGGGCGACGGGTGCCACGGGTGCCTCCAACGTGACGGTTGCAGCGTTTTCCAGCCGCCCGTCTAACGCGGCAAACAAGGTCTTTTATCCCACGGACGGGGGCTTCAACCAGGTCGCGGACGGCACCAACTGGTACAACGTCGTCGCGGGGGTTCCCCTGCGGGAACCGGCGGATCCGTCGGGCTACACGCAGACGAACTTCGGAACGAGTACCGTGTCGCTCACCCACGGGTGCGTGCACTTTGCCCCGCAGGTGAATGCCGGGCCCATCCTCCGGATGGCGGGCAAAACGATCAACACGCTCGCGGGGTCGTCGATCACGTGCTGCGCCCAGATGTCGAACGTCGCCCAGTTCAACGGGCCGGGCGTCTACATGCGGGAGACGAGCACCAGCAAGGTCATGTCGCTGACCCTCCAGACCCAGACCGCGGCATCGAAGGACCCTTGGACCCTAGGGAAAGAGATCTGGACTAGCAACGGAGCAACTCGTAGCGCTTCTGGTTTTTACTACGCGTCTGCCTTCGTCGCGAATCCCGGACCCATCCTCTGGCGTCTGGAGATCTCGGGCTCCAACGTCCTTATCCGCGTGTCGACAGACGGTGGGCAGAACTGGTTTACCATCGAGACCGTTGCGCTCACGACCCCGTTCACGACCCAACCGAACGAGTTCGGAATCTGTATGCACGTCGAGAACAATACCACTCCCGCCCCAGTGGGACAGTTCCAGTACGTGGCATTCGTGGGAGATTGACATAGTCTTAGAATCGTGGGTTTTGCCTCCACCGACATGACCGCGATCACCACCGCCAACCTGAGGTTCGTCATCGGAGCCATCAGGGCGAACTCGGGTACATCCCTGTCCGTTGCCGTGGCGAGGCTGAAGATCGAGTACAGATAATCTTGTCACCGGTTGATACACTATGAGACTGATTCACATACTGGCACTTATCCTTCTTCTTCTCTCTTGCGCGCTAAATCCCGAATCTTCCTCTCCGGAATGTCAGGCTCATATCAGCAGAGTTGAGTTTCATGTCAGCTCTTCGTTCACTGGGGATGAGCAGGTCAAGCTGCTTGAGGCTGCTCAGGACTGGGGCTTCTTCTCACAAGATCGTATCCGGTTCAAGTTGATATATGACGGATATACCCCTCCGGGAACACCGTCTATCATTCGGGTTCATTCGCAAGACGCGATTGTCCGGAGCTACGACGAGATCCAGCAGGCGATACGTGGCACCGACTATCAGGCTAATGGCTGGTACGAGCCCGTAGTGAATCGCCTCTATCTGGTTGTGGATCGACTGGATGGAGAGAAGTTCCGACTCGTTGCCACTCATGAGATGGGGCACGCTGCAGGATTGCGGTGGCCCGATTGCGATGAAGATCTGAAGCAGACATGCGAGCACGCTCGTGACCCCAGCGCTCTGATGGCGCAAAGGTATTCGAATAACCCATTGGGTCCTGGAGACCTTGAGTTCTGTAGAGCCTCTTGTCTTTGTCCATGACAGCAATAATCGTAGCCATAGTCGGTCTGGGACTGACCATCATCGGTCTCATTGTCAAGCTAACCACATTCAACACTGAGATTCGCATCTGGGTAGAGGAGATGCGAAAGGAAATGCACATTCTCAAGCGCGTTCCGATGCTGGAGTATCGCGTTGGGGTGCTCGAGAAGCACGCAGGAATCTTCCTGTTTCAAGAAGAGAAGAACGATGAAAATTAGACTACTCTTAGCGCTGACTTTCCTAGGGGCTTGCTTTCAACTGACTCCTGGCGATCGAGCGCAGCTCGCGGACGATGCCAACAAGATCGAGCAGTGCCAGGAGCAGGGACGTGCCTGTAAGGCAGACGGCGGGACGCACTGCAAGGATACCTACAACGACTGTATGAAAGATGCCGGGCTTCACTAATGGATGAACTAGCAGTACTTGCCAAGTGGACCGAGTTTCTCTTGGCTCACATGGACTTGATCATGATGATCAAGAATGCAATCGATGGTGGTGCGTCCAAGTCTGAGATCGTGAAGGCGATTGAAGCGGGAATGGTTGCAGCGAGTGACGCTGAGATGGATCGCGAGCTCGGATGAAACACTCTAGGCTTCCTGAGATTGTTGTTCCAGGTAAACGTCTCGGTCGACACATCTTGCACGATCCCCGATCCTTCGGGTTCGCTTCACCGCATACGACTCTGAAGTCGGCGAGCTGGAAACGCCACTGTCTTCCGTTCGATCAGGGAGATGTCGGTTCCTGCACTGGCAACGCGATGGCGGGCGCTCTCATGACCGAGCCGTTCTTCAAGTCAGGTCGAATCCTGACGGAGAAGGATGCAGTCGATCTGTATTCAACCGCGACTCATTACGACGGTGTGGTTGGAGTTTATCCACCTGATGATACTGGTTCGAGTGGGCTAGCCGTAGGGAAAGCTGCCAAGAAGCACGGTTGGATCAAGAGCTATCACCATGCATTCGGTCTGAACCAGACGCTTGCGGCTCTCGTCGCGTCACCGGTGATTATCGGTATTGCTTGGTACGAGGGCTTCGATAAGCCTCAGGGTCATGACGCCGAGCTCGTTATCGGCGGGGCCCCTCGTGGAGGCCACGAAATCGAACTTCTAGCGGTGGACCTGGGTAAGAAGCAGGTTCGCATGTGCAACAGCTGGGGAACCGGTTGGGGCGACCATGGATACGCGGTTTTGTCGTTCGCTACTCTCGAGCGGCTTCTCAACGAGGACGGAGACGTCGTCGTTCCGGTGCAGTAATGGAATACACAGTACGTCAGGGAAAGAGCTATCGGGCTAAGATCGAGTTACCATGGACCAAAAGGGCTTTTGCCACCGAGAGGATTGTCGCTGACCGTCTTCTCGACGCTGGGTTCATCAACGTCACGGTCAAAGCTGAAGGCGGTGGAGTCTATTGGGCCTGGGGCGAATGGCCAGGTTTCGATGCGACCTCCGAGGTCGATTACGTTACTAGGTTGGATGAATTATGATGAAGTTTACATCTTGGCAATTGGTGGTGCTCGTAGCAGTGATGTTCACTGCGATCATCGCATCACAGGTATTTGCTCCAGGTGTCGCGTCTACCGTGGTTGCCATGGCGACGGCACTCTTTGGAACGCTGTTTGTTCAGCGTGAGACCTCTGAGAAACAGTGACTTGGTACACGATCGAATACCTCGGTAAGAACCGATATCGATTGGTTGTGAAGTGGTGGGATCCGCGCTTTTGGCGGGAAGGCTACCGCACCCTCCGAGAGTCTGGAACAGGGCGACTGGAGAGTCTCTATCTCACGCTCGTACTGATTTGGACGGTGATGTGTAAATGATTCGCGGGTTCGATGCTTCGTCCTGTCAGGGTGTCCTGCCATTCAAGCAACTAAACTCCGAGTATAACTTCGTCATTCTGAAGGCCCAGCAGGGCAATGACGGATTCGATCCTGACTTCGAAAGGAACATGCTCGATGGCTTTGCGTCCGGTCTCGAAGTTTTTGCGTACTGTTTCGGATATCCTTTACCTCCTAAGGATGGGCATCCTGGAAGAGATCCTCGAGTTCAAGCGAAGCTGTTCGTGGACCGGGTTTACCGGTTCCCCCAGATGCGAGGACGTCCGATCTTCCTCGACTTCGAATGGCCCGAACCACAAGACTGGGTGAAGTGGGGAGTCACCGCTGCGTTTATCTCGCAGTGGTGTCGCGATTGTGCCAACGAGGTCTGGAGACTTACTGGTGTAAAGCCGATTATCTATACCTACCCGGACTGGTGGCATCATGTCTCTACAGCCGACGTCTCTTGGGCGAGTACGTTCAGGTTGTGGCTGGCTGCCTATGTGAAGGCATGGCCGACGGATGGGAGCTCTCCACATGTGCCGAAGCCGTGGGAAGATTGGCTCTTCTGGCAGTGGGACGGGAATGGTGGTTTCCGATTGCCCAATGGTGTGGACGCAGACTTTTGTGTTTTCAATGGCGATAGAGCTGCTCTCACAGCTTTAGCGAACCCCCGACCGGTTGACGGTATCGAGGGTGATGCAGCCATCCTAACGGTGGAGCGCGTATGATTCGAGATGGCGAGAAGTTACTGCTGAGTTTCGATATCGGGAGTGTTCCATGGAAGTACGTCGAGTCTGACGACAGCATCGAAGACGAGATGACAGAAGCGCAAGGCATCATGCGCGCAGATCGTCAGGTCGTCTATGTGAACCGCAGTGAAACACCGCCTGAGGGTTATGAATACGTGTTCTTCCATGAAGCAGGACACGCGGTGTTCTTTACTACTGGTGTCAAAGAAGCACTGAAACAGATCACTGGATTCGAGGGGGACAAGTGCACCCAACTCGAAGAATTCCTGATGTCCAACTTGATGCATGCCATGTACGACACGCTCAAGCGTAACGGCTGGCTGAAGATTCCCTTATGAGCGACACAACCCTGGTTCTTGTGGTCCCAACGGCCACCCTTACACAAACCCAATCGTCGGCGACCCTCGAACTTGAAACGGACGTCGATGCAACCATGACTCAATCGGTACTTTCGGCGGAGCTTATTGAAAATGAGTGACTTTACGATCAACCGCGGTGACACAACGGAGTGGAAGCTCACCGCTCGCAAAGACGGCGTAGCCATCGATCTGACTGGTGGTCAGGTCTTCATGGCGGTTCGACGCAACTACGCGTCACCATTGCTATTTCAACGGACGAGTGCTGAGGACGGCGGCATCACGATCGACGATGGTACCGGTGGTACCGCGACGATCGAGCTCAAACCCGAGGACACCCTCAACCTAGCTAATGACGTTCTTTCGGTGGTCTATTCCATCCACGTCGTCACGGCTGCTGGCAAGCAGTACACCGTCAAACGGGGCACCCTCGAAATCGATCCGATTGCGTGGGATGGTGAAACACTCTGAGTTTTTGTGCTATAGTTCAAGGATAGTGGAGGATCCTTGGACAAAGGCAAAATACATGTGGTCATCGGCGACACCCAAGTCAAAGAGGGCGTACCGACCAACCATCTTTCTTGGATAGGGCAGTACATCGTCGACCACTTTGCGGAGTGGCAACCTGACCTCAGTATCATACATACCGGCGACCATGCCGACATGCCGTCACTCAGTTCTTACGACAAGGGTAAGAAGGAGATGGAGGGCAGGCGTTACAAGGCAGATGTCCGAGCGTCCAACAACGGCTGGGACCTACTGAACGAACCGCTCTACGACTACAACAAGAAGCGCCGTAAGCCATGGGAGCCCAAGCGATTCATCACTCTTGGGAATCACGAGTATCGAATCAACAAGGCCTGCGAAGACACCGCTCAGTTGGACGGTGTCATCTCCACGGACGACTTGAACTACAAGGAGTGGGGATGGGAAGTGATTCCATTTCTCGAGATCCTCGACTTGGACGGTATCTGGTACAGCCACTACTTCTATAACCCGCAAACCGGCAAACCGTACGGCGGTGCAAACCTTTACACGCGTCTCCAGACCATCGGGCATTCGTTCACGATGGGTCATCAACAAGGATTGAAGGTTGCGAGTCGCGAGGTCGGTAAGACCCGGCATTGCGGTCTCGTTCTAGGATCCACGTATCTTCACGATGAGAAGTACTTGGGCCCTCAGGGAAATGCGTATTGGCGAGGAATCGTTGTCTGCCATCAGGTCGAAAACGGTGCCTACGACAGGATGGAAGTCAGTCTCGATTTCTTATGCAGACGTTATGAGGGGAAGACCCTCTCGGAGTTTATGCGAGGAGTAGTAGCAGCATGAAGTTAGGTCTTATCTTTGCGTTCGTTCTTTCTTTGGCAGCATGTGTCACGCCATTAGACGTGGTTCCACCGTCCGTTTCAAAGGCTCCTGTCTCGAAGGAGCAATCGGCTTTCAGTCTCAGATCAAAGACGGTAGCTCTGGTCCGGGGCACCGATGATGGTCCGGCACCTTTTTGCACCGGGGTCTGGGTTACGCCGAGCACATTCCTGACCGCGCAGCACTGCGTCGACGAAGATAAGATGGGAGGGGTGTTCGTTTACACCTCCGAGAGTGACGTCTTCGGAAAGGGCGATCCTCATCCGAAGGCCAACATTCAAGTGCGACTAGCTTCACTAAAGAAGGTCGATGCGATTCACGACCTGGCGCTGCTGCATGCTCCCGATCCTCCCGAACAACACGGCATCGTCGAGACGGTGGCTAGCCGAGTTACCGCCGGTCAATTCGTTCAGACCATGGGGCACTCGATCGGACTCTGGTACAGCTACTCAAGCGGTGACGTAAGCGCGGTCCGATGGATCGATGCTGGTGACGGCAGCATGATGTACGTCCAGACCACCGTTCCAACCAGTCCGGGTAACAGCGGTGGTGGACTCTTCAACGAGAACCTCGAGCTCGTCGGGCTCTGTCACGGCACGGTGAAGCACGGTCAGAACATCAGCTTCTACGTTCACGCGCAGCACATCGCCGAGTTCTTGAAGGATAAATGACGCCCGAGCAGTTCTGCTACTGGCTCCAAGGCTTCTTCGAGATGACCGGCGACAAGGCCAAGCTGTCGCCCGAGCAGGTCAAGATGGTCCGAGATCACCTTGCCATCGTCTTCAAAAAGGTGACGCCACCGCTCAAAACTGTCCGTCCATCAAGGTGGGACGGGAAGCTCTGTTGATTCGAACTCCGCGAGGTTTCCTCCTCCCTCGTGTTGAGTTCCTGGGACCCCGGGGCCGAAAGGCTACCGGGGTTTCGGTCTTTGGAGGCGAAAGAAAACTATGAGTACGTACGTCTATCCGTGTCATGTATGCGGCGAGGATCTGAGTCCCGGGTACTTCCACTACAAGATCGAAGTGAAAGGAAAGGTCGAGATGATCCACATCCCCTGTCTATCGAAGCTGGATCAAAATTCGATCACGTTGGTCCGCTACCGTGAGGGAGAAAACTCAACCCCGGACTCAACCCCTGCTCAACCTCACGGGACGAAAACAGCGGGAACAGCGAAGGCAGTGAAGAGCCTTCGGAGCGACGAAACCCCCTAAATTCGGTGCCCAGAGACGGAATCGAACCGCCGACACGGGGATTTTCAATCCTAAATTCAGTGCACCGATTCCAGCTAAAATGGCCGGAAAATGGCCACATTCAGTCTGGACTCACCCCCGGCTCTACCTCGACTTCCGAAGCGCATCTGCGATGCTGACGGCTTTTCCACCCCAGTTGAGCGCCAGGTTTTCCGCATGCACTCGACTGAACACTTCGGGTTCATCCGTATGCGTCCAGTGATAGCCGAGGCGCCCGCTTGTAAGACGCATCCCGTTACAGCGGTGCACGATGATCCAGGAGCCGTACTGATTCTTTCTCACGGCTCTACCTCCAGATGCACCAAAACGCCGTACCAGGCCAGTCGTGCATTTCCACGCGGAGCTCGCTATAAGGATCGCCACGAAACGTCATATGCCATCGAAAATGGTGAACGCAGGTCATTCGAGCTCCTCGAGTTCGTCGATCGGGAGCCACTGCCAGCCGCAGGGTGTACCGAAGAAGGCCATCGGTTCGTCGTCGATGATCTCCAGCTTGGTGACGGTGCCTTCCATGTCCTCCAGGGCGGCGATGAAACAGTAGCGTTTGTGGCTCTCCGCGGTGGGACGTACGCGACTACCGATCTTCATTCCGAGTCCCCTCTCTGAACGAGGCGAAACATGCCTGCGGGTGCATAGTGGCGATCGCCAGCGTTGATGATCCCATCGGCGGAGATCTCTTTGACGATCGTGATCTCGTCTGTCCAAGCTCGGCGATGTCGACGGACTACTAGATCGCCCAGCTTCGGTTCTTCACCTGTAGAGTACTTCACGTAAACTCCGCGTCCCCTCTCTGGCTGGGAGTCACCGCCTGCCAGCGCATGGTTCTATGGAACTGCGAACGGCGGCACCTTCCGGTCCGCCGCCCATCATCGTCGAGCTCGTACTCGATAGCTGGCTTCTTCATCAGTGGCCTCGCCGGTCGCAACTGGGGCACATGGGGTCTCTGCAGATGGGCCGTACCCGCCCGCCCAGCCTAACGACTCGAGCATGTCGACCGTCAACTTCGCGAATCACACGAGCTAGTAAATGGACCAATCCTCGGTCGCTCCAACAAAGAGCTTCCGAACGACGCCGGGTGGTTGTGATATCGCCACCTGCGTACGAGTTCACGTAGGGTCCAGTACCGCGGCGCTTGCCAATCCGGATGTAGAACTTCATAAAGCGGTGTCTCCCGGGACGTGAAGCCAGACGTGACCGTTCACCAGGTCCCAGACCTTGCGTTCGTAATCGGAGTACTGAACTCGCTCCACGACGGACGGAAACATTTTGAGGAGCTCCGGAGTGATCTGGACGGGTTCGTAGGGCATGAGCGTTACGATTTCATTCCCGGTCCAGTAGAACATGATGTTGTTCAGTCCCTGCCAGGCGGGATGATTTCGGTCCTTCAGGTATTCGAAGGCTTCCGCCATCGATCGCACCTCAACCGGTGCCTTGATGTCTTCGTGATAGAGGAACCATCGGTTGTATGTGACGCGGATGGAGTCAAACCCAGTGGCTTCCAGGGAGTACTCCCAGCGGAACTTCTTCGGCTCCCAAGTTACGATCTTCATTTCTTAGCCTTCGCTAGTTCGAGGGTATCGGCTACCAAATCGTTCCATCGTGTCTGAAGGTCGCTTGGGAGGTGCTCCCAAGGAGGGAGTTGTTCGCCGGATCGAAAGTACTCGTATAGATCTCGTCCGCTCATTTCTTAGCCTCCGCTTGCATGCCCATGGACGGGACACGCTTCATCGGGTATGCGCCGGTCGCTCGGCACGAACCCGCCGGCGCAGTCTTGTTCGTACGTGCAGGTACAAAGCGCGTTAGCCAGCTCGGCGAGCACCGCGACGAAACCGTGCTTGAATGCAACCAACCCGTAGCGCTCGGCTTCGTTCACCACCTCACGCGCCGCCTCGGCGACCTTCCGGAGCGCCAGCACCTCGTGGACGTAGTCTCGGAGCTCGTTCAGGGCGTACCCGCACTCTCCGCACGGCTCGTTCCCCAGATCTTCGAAGTGCGACACCAGCTCCGACATCGACCGGATAGGTTTCGGCGTTGCCCTCTCTCGGCGTCGATCGGCAGCAACCTTGCGAGCAAGCCGACGCACTTCCGTACCGGCGTAGTGCTCCGCCGTATCGAGCAGCTCTTTGAGCAAAAGGGCGTCGACCGAGACGCGATCCGGCGTTGACTCGTTGGAGGCTCGCTCGCGGCGAACCCTTTCCTCCCTCGACTTGGTGACCTCGTCAGCTAGAGCACGCACTTCATTGACAACGCAGCCCATGCTGTAGCCCTTCTGGCCCAGCGCAGTCATGATGATGTCCCGAACGAGACGCCAAGGATTCTCGTCGTGGACCTCACCGCAAGCCCCGTGAGGCTTCGCTTCGGCGGAGCGTGGCGCATCGGCGAAGTAGGCTGCACATGCTCCGTCTTCGCTGTTCGTGACGGCATTCCCCGGATGTTTCAGCATTCTGTCGGGCATCCGCCACTCGTCCGCACCGAACTTTCGGACTGAGCATCGCTTCGAGTGTCCCTCAGCCATGCCGCAGTAGGCACACACGTCGCTCATTCTTCGGCCTCGAGCTCGACGATTCGATTCTGTAGTTGTTGACACCAGTGGCGCAGATCATCCATCTCTCGCCGGACACGCTGCAACTCATCGTACAGACGCCAGTAGTCGTCATCCCTCGTGCTCATCGGCGGTACAGCCCTTCGCCATGGCCACCAACGTTGGCGAGCATGGGCAGGATCGCGGCGAGCGTCTGATGCCACCATGGATGACCCGGGGCCATCCAACTAAGTGCCACATATATTCCGGTATACACCGAGGTCTCGCCGACGAACTTCCAGAACAAGCGAGACGTGAAGATCTTCTCAATCATCGGGCGAACACTCGATTCTGGGCTGCCACATAGTCTGGGTTGGTCACCTCTCGAAACTCGCCCTTCTCGAGCATGCGATCGACGCAAGCGAGCATCAGCCAACTGTCTCCGGTCGTGCCGCAGATGGCCGAACCCATGGTGAATGCACCCGCCTTCCGCAGGAGATCCTTCACCCGATCTCGAATCTCGATGTACATGTTGAGCCCCTCCTCAGTGAAGAGTCGCTCCTTCTCGTTTGGATACTTGTAGCTCATCGGGGGATGATCCTCCCTTTGGTGATGTTCATCTTCTCGTCGAGCTCGAACTCGAGCGATGCGTACTCTCCGTACTCGAACCACTTCTCATCTTCTTCCTCGGACATGCCGAAGTGGTCGATAACCTCGTTCCACATGTCCGGGTCTTTGATGTCCTCGAGTACAACCTTGATCGTCTTCTTCTTCATACAGCCCTCAAGTGCCTCGGCTTAGGTACCTTCTCGAGCACCGCTTCAATCAACGGGGAGACGTCCGAGGCCTTCCTCTTCCCGTAGACCTGTTTCAACATTCGATCGTCTGAGTGTCCCATCAGCGGGTACGCAAGCTCGTAGGGGACGCCTGCCTGCATCAGCCATTGGGCAAATGTGCGGCGTAGGTCGGTTGGGCAGAAAGGCTCGAACACCGGAACCTTCTTGCACTCGGGACACTTCGGATCCCGACATGGCGTTCCCATGGTCTGAGAGGTGCCCCGAACCAAGCTGTTACCGCTCCTCCACCAGAGATTCTTGCTCTGCTCGCAGTCCTTGCACATCGACAGGTAAGCGCAGGCGATCAGGATGTCGCGTCTTACGTTGCCCCACGCGGCGAAGAGTGAGTCGTTCTTCCCGTCGGCGTTCCGCATGGCCCGCTCAAACAGGTGACGGCGATCGCTGGGGACGATGAACGTTCGATCTCGGAGCTCGCGCTTCGTACCTCGGATGTGAACCTCGAACGTCTCCATGTTCATCTCAGATCGCTTGGAGTGCGCCACCTCGCTCGGGTAGGTCGATCCGGTCGAGACGATGAAGTCCAAGACACCGCCCTTCGCTGCCGATCGGTTCGCGTACCACCATCGCATAAACCGGTCGTACTCCTCTCGAGTCAGCCACCGTTCTCTAGGTACATAGAGAGCCTGGAAGTCTTCCGGCTTCATCTCGGTGACGGAGCCGCAACTCACTCCGTCCCGCTTCGCCATCTTCATCGCCATACTCAGGGCGGTGAGCTCCTTCCCGATGGTGTTGCCTTTGGTTCCCTCGTCGGTTCGCTGCTGAATGTACTGTCGTATCGTTTCTGGAGTGATCCCAGATAGGAGTAGATTCGGTCCCAATACACGGACAAGGACACCGCTCTTTTTCTCGTAGAACTTGATCGTGTCTTCCGCGAGCTTCTTTCGGGAGGGGTCATTGTTCTTACGATTGCTCTTCAACCATTCGATCCGGTTGAGGAGAGCGGTGTTGAGGGTGCGCTCCTTTTTCTCGGAGCCGTCCACAGGATTCTTTCGGACCCGCTCGAGGTAGACGCGGTGGGCGGCGACATCGTCGCGCTGTCCGGTGCTCTCTCGGATGTGCCGTCCCCCCTTCGGATTCGGGAGCTGCATCCACCAGATCGTCGAGCCCGGGTACTTGAAGAGCTCTGGGTAGCGCTGATGCCGGATGTAGCCTGACATGTTCGAGACTCCTTCCACTGTTCGAAGGCCTCACGTGAAACGCGAATGGACCTCCCCGACACGAGGCGTGTGCACTCGCGAGCGATCTCATACGCGCGCGTCAAGCTAACGCAAAGCTCTTTCGAGATATCCTTTGCAGTCAAGTACTGCATTTGAACGCGTATACGATTACAGAAAGTCCTACAATCACCCAAAGAGTCGCGCAAACATATACGATTGATGTAAACATTATTTACTCCTAGGTGATTCGGCAGGACTCGAACCTGCACCTGGTGTTGCGTCTGCCAATTGCGCGCGGATCTCGTTAGCAAGACGAGTCCGTCACCCACGAATCACTCAGTATCGAATCCGATCCAGTGAGCACCAGTGCCTCGATACCTCTGGACGTCGCTGCTCAATCGCTAAGTCCATAGGACAGATCGCGGACTCGAACCGCTGCCGAAGGAGGGCGACTCCCCGTTCAGAACCCCTCTGATCAATCTGTCAAAAAGGGGCGACCTCTCCGTCACCCTCCACCACGCCAATCAAGTACCATTACCCAATTAGCGGTGGACAAGTCGGGAATCGAACCCGAGTCCGAAAAACATCCTCATTCCCTTCATTCACGTGCGTAGCCTCTGTTGTAGCCAGAGGCAGCATTCATGACGGTCTACGTCGGTGTCATGCAGACGACCCTGAAACAACCACGACTCGGGTCATCCGTGGCGATTGCCCTATAGGTTTACCCTGGAGCGATACTAGGGCGATATGTGCTCCAGAGTCCTCACTCAGGCCGCAGCCTGGAGCTCGGGGATTGCGTTATCGTTCGCAGTTACGTTTCCCGATTGAAGAGGTCGGGGCTCTTGCACGCAGAGTCTGATTCCATTCTCCGTCGAAACCATTGCTTGCCCTAATGCAGCCGCCGTTGGGACCGGCGCAGCTCTTTCGAGCAACGTTCCCGTTTCGGTCATTCAAGCTACCCCGACCGGCCGCATGGGTAGCACTGCTAACTTCTAATCAAAATGGAATGTCGTCGTCGCTCACATCACTCGTGAAATCATCATCTACAGACTCAGGTTCCGGATTTGTATTTCGTCGCGGTGCAGCAGCCTTCTTAGACTCCTTAGCCTCGCTCTCTCCTCCACCTCGCTTTCCGCCACACAAGAGAACTTGGTTGGCATTGATCTCTGTTCGGTACCTCTTCTCGCCATCCTTCTCGTAACTCGAGGTACGTAGGCCTCCTTTTACGAAAATGCGATCCCCCTTATTGAGGATCTTGGACAGCCCTTCCGCTCGCTTTCCCCAAAGCGTTACAGAGTGCCATTCAGTGCGCTCTTGACGCGTGTTCTCCCTGTCCAGATACGACTCGGTCGTCGCGAGTCGCAGCTTCAGAATCGCCTGACCGCCACTCGTCACCCGCAACTCAGGGTCTGCTCCGAGGTTCCCCAACAGATTTACTTCGTTTAGCCCTTCTGCCATTGCTGTTTCCTTTCAAGTCTTAGTATAGCACCGTGTTCAGAGTGTGTCAAGACGCCATCGGCAAGCGCTTTTGCTTCCGGAACTCAGGGTAGACAGTTTTTCCCTTGAAGGACGCAAGCTTCTTCTCGATGTCTTCATCAGACATACCGAGCTTTGCGAGAGCCTTGACGAGCTCGCCTCGCATTGCATCGGTGTCTTCGTATGATCGGCTCCTTTCGACGGGCCTGACTTCGTACTTATCACCGATCGGGATAGGCTTTTCCGCGGCGATTTTCTTCAAGCCTTTGAGTACGGGCTCAAGGAGTTTCTCCGCCTGTTTTGCCAGCTCCCAGACCTGACCCATCTCCTCCGGTGTGAGAGCGGTGAGATGAGGTCCTTGGGTAATCTCGGTGAGTTTCCCCAGCATCGCTTTCGCGGTGTTCATCCAGTACGGACAGTACGTCATCGCAGGGCAGTATGCACATGCTTCGTCACTAGGACTGACGGGCGGCATGATCCCAGACGCCAGCAAGCTCTTGGCTGCTAGTACGTTGTCAATCGCGCTTTTCAGCTGATCGCAGTACTCCTCCGCATCGAACAGGGTGAACTCGTGGCCATCGTGCTTGATTTCACCGCTGTCCCAGATGTACGCAACACGGCTAATAGCCGTAGAAGCGTCGTAATAGAGCATCAGTCCGGTAGCGCAAACTCGTCGCTGCCAGTGCTCTGCTGGATCCCCGATGCTCTGGCCGCTCTTGTAATCCAACTCCACTGGCGTTGTTTCGAAGAATGCCTCGACGTCGATCGTGAAAGGAATTTCATACGTAGATAGCGGTGCTTGTCCCGTTCGCTCCAGTTCTCCATTGTAGTCTCTCCCAATGTTGGTGCCGACGTATCGGGTGGTTCGGGTTTGGACATTCAGCGCGTAGGCCTTCTCGCATCCAGTTACGCGAAGACCATCGAGAGCCGAGTTCAGATTCATGCCAGCAGCGGTGTGGCGATACTCTTCGCTTACAGCCGCGAGAGCGGCATCGCGAGAGCTCGGACTTATGGTTACTACTCGAGCGAACGCGTGAAGCTCGTTCCCGCGCTCAGCTCGCTCAGTGCTCGTTCTGACTTGGGGAAGCGCAAGGCGCGTGGGGCAAAGAATCGTTGCCCCAGCACCCGACGCCGACATGCCAGACCAGCTCATGCCGCTGCGCTCCGCAGTTCAGCGGTTCGAACCTTGAAGGCCTCAGCAAGCTTCTTGTACTCCTCCGGAGAGATTTGCTTGTCATTCCAGACTTGTCGGATCTCGACTCCGATGGCCTTCAGAGCGACCTCGTCGGGGGCGGTTTGGATGGACACGAGGAGCGTCTCGAACGAGCTACTCGGAACAGAAGGAGAGCTACTCGGAGCTGATGGTGCTGCCTCCGGTACTGCCATGATCCGAGGATTCGACTCGACGTCGTAATCGGACAGCCACTCCATGATCGGCTTGGCGATGTTGGCACCAGGCATGGAGTACAGCTGACCATCGAGGGAACGACATCGCGTCTTGTCGATCGTCATGTTGTGATCCATGTCCATGTTGGCCTGGATATCGAATTCGTACTCGAATCCGTCGCGCATCTGCGCGCCCATGCCGACCTTGACCTTCTTCTTCTTCCCGTTGACCTCCTCGTCGGCGTACTCGGTCTTCGCCCGAAGATTGCCGATAAAGTGGCAGGGAAGGTTCAGGATCGTCGTGATGAGCTCGTTGTATTGCTTGGTAACGACCTTCCAAGCTGCGAAGCTGTCGTACTTACCTGACTTGACCTGAATTCGCTTGGCAACGATTTCGACCTGATCGAGAGCACCGCCGTTTGCGAACCAGAAGTGACTGAGGGAGTCCACAACAATCCCGTCATACTGGCCGCCGAGCTCGCGAAGAGCCTCGGTAAGCGACTCGAGATTGTAATTGCCCTTCCAGCAATCGTTGTCGATGACCTTGAACTTGCGAGGGAACTCCTTACGATACTTCGCCGCAGAACCCTGCTCGGTATCGAGGACGAGAATGTTCTGACATCCCATCTCCATCAGAATGTTGATGGCTGAGAACGTCTTACCGCTACCCGAGGGACCCGTAATCGCCATACGGAGATGGCCTTGGACCTTCGCTGCTTCCTTCACGAAACCGGAGAATTTACCCATTTGAGCTACCGCCTTTCTCCTCGTATTATAGTCCGAACCTCAGAGTGTGTCAAGTAGAGTTGCAAAGAAACTGAGAGTGTGCTAGATTTCAAGTGTGCTTTACGAGACAGAGTGGAGAGGGAAGGTCTATCAGTACCGGACGCACGGCAGCTCAGCGTGTCTCTCTATAGATGGACAAAACATCTGGTGGGGCAAGACCGGTCAGCCGTTGCCGTGTCGGATAGCACCGCTGATTGTGATACTGACTTTGTCCCTCGCATTGACACACTCTTAGGTGTGCGCTATACTATGGGCATATGAGGTGATTCCTTGGCATCTAGCAATTATTTCAAGACTATCGACGGTTCCTTTTTCTTCTTCAATGAACACTTCCCTATCTCGGTTTCGCAGGCGTTTCGAGCTGCTCTGGGGGGTCCTGACGACCCGCTCCCTGCCATCTACTCTCCTGTTTGGATTGCCGGTCCGTGGGATCAGTGTCCGATCGTTGGTCATCGACCACGTAAGAAGGTCTTGAAGGACCTGGCTCGAACCGATGAACCGGGAACGATCGAGCAGCTCCACAAGGAGCTCAGCGCCATCGAGAATCGATTTGAAGCGGTGGGCCGACGAGTTCCTCTTGAGACGGTGGCGGCGTGAGCGATGCCGAACGCTTCTGGAGCAGGGTTCAGAAGGGTCCTAACAATCACTGCTGGATATGGATTGCAGGAAAGCAACATGGATATGGAATACTGAGAGTTGGCGGTAGATGCGTACGCGCACACCGCTATAGCTTCATGTTGAATTCCGGAGAGCCAATTCCAGAAGGAATGAACGTCCTGCATAAGTGTGACAACCCAGCTTGTGTGCGACCAGATCACCTGTTCTTGGGTACGCAAGAAGACAATAATCACGATCGATCGAGAAAGAATCGAAATGCTAAAGGGGAAACGAGAAAGAACGCCAAGCTGACAACTGAAGATGTCGTCCGTATTCGCGAATTGGCGGCAGCTGGTATACCTCGGAGAACCCTTATGCATATGTTCGGCATATCCGGCACCACCGTAAACAACATCAAACGTCGCGTAGATTGGAAACACGTGGAGTGAGTAATGAAATTGAAGTATATAATCGCTTATGCTGGTGTGGCTGTCATCACGCTACGCACTGGCGAGATCACCACGGAGAAGGTCCATGCCTCGGTCTCCGTTGCGACGGGTGCCCATTCTTCCGCGATCGCTGGGAACCGGATCCCCTACTGGTGAGAGGTAAGAAGAAATGAGAGAGGAATTAGACCAAGCCCTCTGTAGGGATTTTCCGATTCTCTATCGAGATCGGAACGGATCGCTACGAGAGACTTGTATGGCATACGGTTTCTGTTGCGGCGACGGTTGGTACCACATTATCAGGTGGTTATCTGAGAAACTGGAACCTGCAATCGCAGCACTCCCTGAAGAGGAGCGACCGTGCGCGTTCCAAGTGAAGGAGAAATTTGGAACTCTCCGGTACTACATGTCGTCCGAAACCGACGAGATGACGAAGTGGATCGCAATGGCTGAGCATCTGAGCGCTGACACCTGCGAGGAATGCGGCGCCGAAGGCAAGCTCAGACCAGGTGGATGGATTCAAACCCTTTGTGACGGGTGCCATGAAAAGCGCAGCTGAGCGAACGATCGCAATGTTTCCCGATGAACCTATTCGCCCTAAGAAGCGACTAGGTCCGTGTAGCAAAACCTTGAAGACCAGGTTGTGGAAGACCGCAATCGCCTGGGTTCAGGGAAAAGAGCTGGCCGCGAACGTAGCTGCCTACGCCGAACAGCTGGCTAGGGTCCTGGAGACGGAGGGGAAGTAGATGAGCTTGATTAGTGATTCATACAAGTTGCACCAGAATGGCACTCACATAAGGTGGGTGGTTGTACCCGAAGTGGATGATGTCAGTTCATGTGTTGCGGCAATGAATGAACTTGCAGAGATGCTCGATCTACATGAGGGGCAGCCCAAAACGCACGTCTATGAGAAGGGCAAGGCAATCAGGTTCCGTAGGCTCGGTACGACCGAATGGGGTGCAATCGAACGTTTCTTGGATGAGCAAGAGTCTCGATTTCGCGGTCACGTAAAAGATCGAAGCATCCACAACCCCAACGCGAAAGACGATGGGGATTATCGCGATATCGAACGACGCGGCATGCCACCCAAGGATTGGGTTCGAAGAATACATGCACTGCGGCGAGGAATCGAACACCACGCATCTTCGCACTACAACCGATGATCTCCGCATGGACGTCACACGGTAGAATCCTCTCCTCATACCGCAAGAACGGTGTGCTCGACATTCGCGACATCGGCGGCGCCGAGTATGTCGGCTTCATCAAGAAGGGTACACCGCATAATCTACTTGATGATCCCGGAGTCCTCTCGATCCGAGATGACTTCCCGGGTTGGCAGAAGGTCGCGTTCGTAGATTACGACTCGCGTAAGGCATGTCTCGAGAACAACCCCCGTCTCCTATTCGAGGCTGACGTACCGCCAGTTCGTCGATTCTTGACGGACAATTTTTGCAAGATCGACCCCCCACGCCGTGTGTTTCTCGACATCGAAACGGATTCGCGGGTGCCTTTTTCGCAGGCTTTGGTTACCGGCACGCGGCTTCTGTCGTTCGCACTAGTCGACGAGGAAAACAACAAACACGTCCTCGGGCTCGAGGATGACGACGATCAGGCGGAAGCCGAGCTCTGGGGCGAGCTCTGGCGTCTGATGGGAGAGTACGACCAGGTCTGCGCATGGAGCGGTGATCGCTTTGACTTTCAGGTCATGAAAATCCAGTGTGAGAAGTACGCACGGAGGTTCAAGCGGATCCTAGATCCATACTGGGATCATCGACGGCGGATTCAGCAGGTCGATCAGATGTTGTGCTTCAAGCGCCATCACATGGCAGCTGAAAGCGGCGACGAGAAAACCTCCCTGCGCCTGAACGACGTCTGCGAGGCCCTCTTCGGCGAGGGTAAGAACGATTTTGATAGCAGTAAGACTTGGGAGGCATGGTCTGCAGGCGGTGCAGCTCGACAGGAGCTCCTCGACTACAACTTGCAGGACACCGCTCTCCTGAATCGTCTGGAGCAGGAGACGGGCTACCTCGCTCTACAACAGACGATCGCTGAGGTCACCCTTACGTTCGTAAACACGCACACGCTGAAGCCGATGCCGTGGATTGATGCCTATCTCCTCAAGATGGCACACAAGCTCAAGACTCATCTTCCGAGTAAGCACCCAGGTGAGAACGGCGCTGATGTCGAAGGTGCGATCGTCATTCCACCCAGAAAGCTCGGCGTTCACGAGAACGTGCACGTGTGCGACTTCAAGAGTCTCTATCCAACGGTGATCAGGACCTGGAATCTAGGAAGCGAAACCATTCTCGACGGGCCCGCCGAAGGTGCTTGCAAGGCAGCGAACGGTCACTACTTCCGAACGGATCAACAGAGCATGCTCTCCATGTTCTGCGAAGAGATGATGAACGGTCGCGATAAATACAAGAAGGAGATGAAGAAGCACCCTCCAGGAACTCCCGCATGGAAGGATGTCGAACGTAAATCGAAAGCCTTCAAGATCGCGAACAACTCAGGGTTCGGAGTCACGGGTAACCCGTTCTTCCGGCTCTACGATCCGCGTATCACCGACGCTATCATCAGCGGGGCTCGAGTGTGCCTCCTGACTGTCGAAGAGGCTGCAGTGGCCGCGAATAAAGATGCTCTTTATGGGGACACGGACAGCTTGTTCGTTTGTGGTGGTACCGTTGCTGAATTCGACGATTTTGTCAAGAGATGCAATTCTGATCATCTTCCCAAGATGCTTGACACCTATGGTTGCCGTCAAGATTTCCGTGTGATCGAGCTCGCCTACGAAAAGCAGTTCGCAAGACTTGTGTTTCCCCTTGGCAAAGACGGAACGGCTAGCGCCAAGCGATATGCTGGTCTTTACGCGCATTACGGTGGTAAAGCAGCCACCGCCGATTCGAAGCCTGAGATTCGTGGGCTCGAGTGGATGCGAACAGACTCCACTCGCGGAGCTCGTCACATGCAGCGTGACGCCATCGAGATGATTCTGCGAGGTCGCGTGACCTCGGAGGAGGCGGAGGAATGGGTCAAGCGACGTCGGCAGCTGTTCTTCGAAGGAGAGGTTCCGCTCGAGGACATCGTTCTTAGTAAGGGCATCTCAAGACCCCTTGACGCATACAAGACGGTTGGTCCACACGTTCGTATCGCCTCAGCGCTTGCTGAGGCAGGCGAGGACATCGGAGAGGGAACTCGCATCTCGTATGTGGTTACCGATGGTTCGGTGAGCCCGGCGACCGTGATCCCAGCAAGCGAATACAAAGGGCAGTTCGACCGCTATCACTATTGGAATAAAGCTTACTATTCCGCAACATTACGAGTTCTCGCAGGTGCGTTTCCAGACCGTAACTGGCTTCGCTGGGTCGCAAGGCGTCCGCGAAAAGTCCCTGTAAAACAGCTTAGTCTTATCACTTGACACACTCTTGGTTTCGCGCTATAATAGGAGGTAATATGGCTGAACTTTTTGACTTCATGTATCTCATTTTTCTTCAGGCGTTGAGTCTCGGGATGTCTTCTTGTGGGAGCATCATCACCGCGTGCGCCAACATGGTGCATGTCTACTTCATCCGTCGTGCGATCAAGCATGACGAGAAGTATGTGAAGAGCTCCAAGTCTGACCTAGAGTCTACACCGCTTGTGTATCTCGATAAGTCGGTGAACTGATTGGATCAGATCATCGTGTGTGGGGACTGCTCAGACGCAGATCCCAAGCAGTTCGACGTCATGATTGTGGATCCGCCCTACTCGGCGCACGTCCACAAGAATGCCACTAGCCAGAGTCCGCGTCGTGGTACTCGCCATCGAGATCTCGGATTCGAGCATCTGAGTGATGAACTTCGTGAGACGATAGCCGGCTTTGCATCGCAGGTAAGACGCTGGAGTCTGATCTACTCGGACGTGGAAGGTCTTCATGCGTGGCGAAAGTCCTGCATTGAGCATGGAGCAAGCTACATCCGCCCAATGGCATGGGTTCGCTGGAGTATGCCCCAGTTGAGCGGTGACCGGCCTACGACGGGGTTCGAGCTCGTCACATGTTACTGGGGCTCGCAGGGTGGTCGCAAATCCTGGAACGGTCCTGGAAACCTGACACATCTCGATCACAAGTGCTTACGCGGTGAGGGTAAGCACAAGGCTGAAAAGCCACTCGATCAGATGTTGGATCTGGTTACGTGGTTTTCTAATCCAGGTGACAAGATCCTCGATCCGTGCGCCGGAGCAGGAACGGTGGGTCTTGCCTGTAAGATCCTGGGTCGAGAGTACGTCGGGTTCGAGATTGACCCGGTATGGGCGGAGAAGGCGGCTGCTCGGTTGGCTGCACCACTCTCAGAACGAGATCAAGAGCGCTATCAGCGTTGGCTTGATTCGCAAGTGAAATACTCTGAGAAAAAAGCTATACGCGACGCCAACACGGCGAAGGTGAGGAGGAAGAATGCTCGATCTAAAGACAACAATTCAAATGGAGTTGGAGATTCGCAGACTGCAAGTGGGGCAAGCCCGGAAGCGGCTTCGGATGGAGGAGCAGGAAGCGGATCGGGAGAGACGCAGCATCCCCCACAAGACGCGAGACCGGCTGCTGAGTGACATTCGGGATGCGCAGTTGAACGTGGATGCATGTCTGGCTTCGCTCGCAGGAGTCAGTAAGTACCCGCCACTTACTAGGAGGATCTGATGAGTAACTTGAATCCTAATGCTTTGGCTCTTTGGTTGTTTCTTGTTCTGCTCGGCTTCCTGATCGGCGGTTGGCATTACGCCCTTATTGGTCTGACGGTAGGCGTCGGTATTTCCCTTGCTGTCTCATTGATTGGCGAATGACGAAATACCTCAACGACAAGTTCAGCGTATCGGTCGGAGGGCCCGAGTACGCCGAGGGGTGGGAACGCATCTTCGGTAAGAAGGAAATCGATCCTTCGGATCCCGCGGAGGTTGTGAAGCTCGCGGACAAAGTAAGGGACCGTTGGAACGAGACGTTCTTCGGAACGATGGAGGAAACAGTGCAAGAAGTACAACAGCATCTCGAAACAGTCGAAACAGATCTCGCGTTTGACACGTTCGCAATGGGGCTTCAGAAAGCCTTGGACGAGTATTGGAGGACCGGCCACCGCTCGGATATTCGCGTTCAGGTTGAAGAGTTCCATCGGGCCTACGGGCAACCGGTACTCGATACACCACAGGTGCCCTCTGAGGAGCGCGTTCGCTTTCGGATGAAGCTTATCGGAGAGGAGTACCTCGAGTTGGTCTCCTCTGTATTCGGAGTAGATCCGGAGTCTCACAAAGCCTCTGTTGAAATTCTCAACCAGGTTTACGACTTGGCTCCAATCAAGGTTGATCTTCCAAAGGCTATCGATGCACTCCACGATATCGATTACGTGGTTGAGGGAATGCGCCTCGAGCTCGGGGTGAATGGATCTCCGATCGCGTGTGAGGTTCATCGAGCCAATATGAGCAAGTTTGGTGAGGATGGCAAGCCCGTGCTCAACGAATTTGGAAAAGTCATCAAAGGACCAAACTTCAGTCCCCCGGACATCGAAGGTGAGCTGATCAAGCAAGGGTGGGTGAAGCCATGAACAAGCGGGTATTCGACGCTGCTCTCAAACGCCTCGAGCGTAGTGGTCAGGTGACTGTAAGTCACGATGAAGAGGGTAGGAAGGTTTACAAACTCAATGGGGATTATCGAGATCATGATTCTAGGCTGGATGCTGGGCCTGGCGTGGTGGTGCACTACTGATGCAGATACTTGATCACGGCTACATCCGTCTCGTCGAGACATGGGGTCACGGTGACTTCGGTGTCGCCGAGGCAGGAATCATTGAAGCGGCTCGACAGAGCACCCAAGGCAGCTTTCGCGGCTGGGATCGCGACGAGAAGCTGCTTCGATTCCTCTACGAGCACAAGCACTCCACTCCGTTCGAATTCGCGGGAGCAGTAATTGAGGTTCAGGCTCCCATCTTCGTATTCCGGGAGTGGCACCGCCATCGAACGCAGAGCTACAACGAGATGAGTGCTCGCTACGAGCCGCTCCCAGACCTCTACTACGTTCCGTCCATCGAGCGCCTCATGATGAATGCAGGTGGCTCGAACAAGCAGGCCGGCACGGTCTCCGGCTCTGTTGGCCTCACGACCCAATACGCAGAGGCATTTCGAGCACGCCGAATCCAGCGGTGCGCTGAGTGGCAGGCTGAGTACGAGGCCGACCTAGCCAACGGTATCCCAAAGGAGCTGGCTCGAGGAGGAATGCCTGTCGAGCATTACACTCGCATGCGGGCCAGTGCCAACCTCCGCAATTGGCTTTCATTTCTCACGCTACGACAGGATCCGGCAGCGCAATGGGAAATCAGACAATACGCCAATGCGCTAAACGAAGACATCCTCTCCACTTCCTTCCCTCGTACCTTATCCCTCTTCAACAAGGTGTAAATGCTTAGTCGTGACTTCCTCGCTCCATACTACAAAGCTGGCGACCCGTTTCCCGATCTCCTTGCCCGATCAACCTACAAGGGAAAATACCAACGACCGGAAGACACATGTTGGACTGACACTATTAGAAGGGTCGTCCTTGGGAACGTGGCACTCGATCCTGAAGTCACAACTCGCGAAGCCGAGTTCCTTTTCGATCTATTTTGGAGGGGGTACGCTCTTCCACCAGGTCGAGGGCTTTGGACTGGTGGAGTTCCAGGTATCCCTGTAGACGCTCGCTACAACTGCCACTACGGCACGCTTCGCAGCATCGACGACTGGTGCTGGGCGGCCAACATGCTGATGTGCGGTGGCGGTGTTGGCATCGGCTTGCAGCACATCGACGAGCTTCCTCGAGTCCAGTATGCGCGAAATGCGCGTCTCTATATCTTGTGCTCGAAGTCTCATCCGAACGAGGGTGAGGTTGTGCCCGATGAACTCATCTACGACCGCGATAATGTGGAGTGGGTTGTCGTTGAAGATTCGCGCTTGGGTTGGGTAGAAGCGCTGAGGTCGGTGCTTACTGCTGCCTTTGAAGGTCGAAGCATCGTCGTCAACGTCAGCTCCATCCGTCAGCGAGGAGCGCTGATCAAGACGTTCGGTGGGATTGCTTGCGGTCCGGCACCGCTTGCGACGCTACTCCGAGAAGTCTGGACCATCGTTCGAAGTGCTGTAGGTCACAAGCTAACTAGCGTTGACTGTCTGGACATCACGAATCACATCGGAGTGTGTATCAAGAGCGGCAACGTTAGGCGTTCCGCGCTGATCGTCCTCGGTAACGCCGACGATTGGGAATTCCGTCAGGCTAAGCAGGACTGGAAGGCGGTGACAACACACCGCCATTCCAGCAACAACTCGATCGTATTCGAGCACGAATGGCAGATCGATAACTTCAATTGGACCGACCTCATTGAGGATAACGCGGTATTTGGTGAACCAGGGATCTTGAACCTCTGGAAGATCCGCAAGACGGACCCGGGCGTCGAAGGCGTCAATCCATGCGGTGAAATCCCGCTTTACGATCGCGAGGCGTGCTGCCTCTCTGAGATCTATCCAGCGAAGTTCTTGAATCGCGGTAACGATATCGCGAGGATATTCAAAGCTGTAACTCGGTACACGATGCGACAGCGGCTCGAGCCGATGAGTGACCGTCGTGCGAACCTGGTTCGCGTAGCCAACATGCGGATCGGTGTCGGACTAGGCGGCATCTGCGATTTCGACTGGTGTGCGGACGATCTCACCTACTTCCGAAAGATCGTACAGAACGAGAGTATCGCCTACGCGAACGAGCTCGGGTGCATGTACCCCATCGCAACTACGACGGTGAAGCCGAGCGGTACGATCAGTCTGCTGAACGGGAGCTCGCCAGGCATTCACGCTCCATTTGCACCGTATTACCTCCGGCGCACCAGGATTAGCGTCAACGAGCCGATGGCTCAGGCTTTGGTTCAGGCGGGCGTTCCCTACGAGCAATGCATCTACGACAGCACCGGTAACACGCTGGTGTTCTCGTTTCCGATGAAGTCGGAAGCGTACGTCACTCAGCAAGATCAGACCATCTTGGACCAGATCGGACGTCAAGTCGTCGTCCAGAAGAATTGGGCCGATAACTCCGTTAGCTCAACAGTGTCATTCCATGAGGACGAGAAAACGGAGCTGGCTAGGATGCTCGCGTTCTACGCGAAGGACTTGAAGTCAATCAGCTGCCTACCGGTCAAACACGGATACGAGCAACCACCGTACCAGGCCATCGAAGAGAGCGAATACGATTTCATGATGTCTGGAATCGATGGCAACCATCCTCTCACGCTGGGTGGGGAACTTGACACGATGGAATGTGAGAACGGCGTTTGTCCTATCAAATAGTGCTATACTCTGAGTGAGGTGACAATGTCAGAATTCAAGATTCAAGTCGTGCGTCTGGGCAAGATCGGGAAGCATCCAAATGCAGATACTCTGAGTATTACTCAGGTATTGGGAAACTACCCGGTCGTCCTGAAGTCAGGGACGTTCCAACCAGGCGATCTCGCGGTTCACATTCCACCGGATTCGCTCGTACCGGTGGACCATCCGGCTTTCAGCTTCTTAGCTAATAAGGCGACTAATGGGTTCTGTCGGATTCGCTTCAGTAAGATCCGCAACGTACCGAGTTACGGATTCCTGGTTCCGCTGTCGGATGTGACTTTTCCCGAGCAGAGCGGACGAGATCTATACGGGCAGGAAATCTACGAAGGCATGGATGTTCAGGAGCTTCTGGGCGTTCAGAAGTACGAACCTGGCCCCTGCTACCAGCTGGGCGGCGAGATCGCTGGTGAGCACATCAGCCTTCCGCAAGGCGGTGTTGTTCCTCACTACGACATCTTTGGACTCCGCAAGTACGAGCGGCTCTTCGAGGATGGCGAGCGAGTTATCGTCACCGAGAAGATTCATGGTTCGAACGGTCGGTGGATCTTCCTGAATGACGAGCTCTACTGCGGGTCTCGTACCCGGTTCCGTCGCGACTCGGTTTGGAATCGCATGGCGGAGAAGTACGACCTCAAGGCGACCCTGGAGATGGTCCCGGGGATTGTTCTTTACGGTGAAGTCTATGGTAGCAAGATCCAAGATCTGACCTACGGCATCGACGATCAGCGCGTTGTGTTCTTCGACATCTACGACACGCGCACCGGTACTTGGTGGGACTCCGATCGGTTCCGCATCTTCTGTCGCGCGTTCAATCTGCCAGCGGTACCGGTTCTGTACGACGGTCCATTCGAGCTCGACAGGATGTACGAGTACGCCGAAGGCGGCTCGATTCTTCACATGGACAATTACGCAGCGCGAAAGCCCGGCTGCGCAGGCAACTTCCACGTGCGAGAGGGCATTGTCGTCAGGCCTGCCGAGGAGCGGTGGGATCAGCGATTGGGACGCGTGTTCTTGAAGCTTCCCGGGGAAGGTTACCTCCTCCGAAAGCAAGCAGCGTGAATCGCGATTACTTCTTTCTTGCTTGCGCCAAGGCACTCGGAATCGCCGGAATGGGCTGCGCCTACGTCGGTTGGATGCAGCTTGGCGCTTTTCTTCTCTTTCTCGATGCGGTGTGTCTTGCGGTCCTCGTGAGCTCCTGCGTCCGGAGGTTGTTGCTTGAGTACAAGGAGTCACAAGAGACGCAAAGCTCGCGAGTGGATGACAAAGGAGCAAGAGCGACACGAGCAGATCCAGAAAGCTCAGCTCGAGAGTCATCGCCAGCAGGCTGAACGTATCCGACGCGAAGAGCGCGAGAAGTACATCAACGTCGTCTCGCCGGATGACGACAATGTCTGCTGTCCGCTCGGTAAGCCGGACTCGCTTTACTACAAGGTCGCTGTCAAGCCGGGAATCCCAACCCGGTTTATGAACCGGCACGACTACCGCTTCTATGATGTGAAAGAGCATCTCTTTCGAGTCAGGCAGTACGCCCACCGTCTACCAGATGGAACTACAGTCATTTGGTACGGGTTGGAGCACTGCGGTTGAGACTCTGGCCACATCAGGAAAAAGCCATTTCTATGACCGCAGCTCAATTCCGTCAGGGTAGACGGGCTGTATGCCTAGTGATGCCGACAGGGGCCGGCAAAACCACAACTGCGAGCGCAATCATCAAGCAGCACCTAAAGAAGAAGCCGGATGGATGTGTTCTATTCTGCGCCCATCGGGAAGAGCTCGTAGCGCAAGCTTACGATGACCTTCTGAGCTGGGGACTTCTCCCCAGCGTCATCCAGGCCAACCCCGATCCGCTACGCGTTCACAACCCCCATCGTAGGGTTCAGGTGGCATCTACGCAGACCATTCTCAGTCGAGAGATCTTTCCGAAGATTTCACTGCTGGTACTGGACGAATTTCACCACTACGCGAGCGACAAGTGGGAGGTGTTGGGATCCAAGTACAAGCAGATGGGCGTTCCGATCATAGGTCTCACCGCTACTCCGATCCGTGGAGACGGACGTGGGTTCGAAGGATTGGTAGACGAGCTCATATGCCCGATCTCCATGCGCGAACTCATCGAGCAGGGCTTTCTCGTTCCGTACGAGTTGGTGGTACCGGACAAAACGCTACGTAGTGACCAGATCGTACAGTCACCGGTCGACGCCTACCTCGAACATGCGAAAGGTCGCAAAGCGATCGTTTTTGCGGGAAACGTCAAAGCCGCTTACGAGTTTGCTAGTCAATTCGAGAATGCGGGGATACGTTCATCTGTTGTTCATGGAGCCATGGACGCCGGGGAACGGCGTCGGGTTCTTGAAGACTATAAATCGGGGAAAATTCGCGTACTTGCGAATGTCGGCGTTCTCACGGAAGGATTTGATGACCCTTCGACATCTTGCGTCATCCTTGCACGCGCCATTGGAACGCTGGCCCTCTACCTGCAGATCTGTGGCCGAGCACTTCGTGTAGCCCCAGGTAAGACCGATGCCATCATCATCGACCTACATGGTAGTTCCAGGGTGCACGGCGAACCTGCCGAGGACCGAGAGTGGACCCTCGAGGGTCGGGGGATCGTCAAGAAGAACCTGGAGCAACCTACAGAGCGGTTCTGTCCGGTCTGCGGTGTGTACCTCGAATCGGGTGCCGGGAACATCTGTGAACTTTGCGGCATCGCCAGGCCCGAAGCGGGCGCCCCAGAGGTGGTTGGAGGTAGGTTGGTCAGGTACGCGCGGAAGCTCCGCGAGTCGCCAGAGATACGTCGTGTTTACTTTGAAAAGCTCAAAGGAATCGCAAGGGTCAAGGGATACAACAAGTGGCAACCGCATGCGAAGTACAAGGCCATTTATGGGGAGAAACCCCCCCGAGAGTGGTGGTGACTTTTGCCTCATGAAATAGTCTGGGACAGTTTGACACACGCTGTCTCCCATGGTATACTTTCTCTATATTCTTCGAATTCCACGGATTGATCTTGAGAGAAACGATTTTACAAGCAAAAATTCGGGCGGTTCTCTGCCATAGAGACAGCCCATGTAGGTTGTTCAGAAACAATGTCGGAGCACTGCCTGGAGCGGACGGGAAACCTATCCGTTTCGGTCTAGGAAAGGGGAGTGCTGACTTGATCGGCCTCATCATTCCAACTGGGCAGTTCCTCGCAGTCGAAGTGAAAACGCCCGTAGGCCGTTTGAGCAAGGAGCAAAAAGCGTGGTTGAGAACGATCAACAAAATGGGCGGAAGAGCATTGGTGATCAGGTCGGTCGAAGAGGCTCGACAACTTGTCGAGTCCCTAAAGGTGAAAAAAGCAGCATGAATAACATGGCGATCGCTGATCTGATCGATGATCTCGGGGGTAAGTACTACGACCGAGGTTGCCAGTGGCTCGTGAAGCTGGACGAGAAAGGCGAGGGAGGCGTCTTTTTGCGAAAGCTAGCGATCAGGATTCTCAATGGCGAAAAGGAGGAACGCGCACTATTCGAAATGCTGAAGGAATTGAATGACTGAAGACGAGAAAATTGACTTACTTATCGAGCTCTTCGGATGGGACAACTCGGAGCTCTCCCGATACTCGGCTCTGAGATTGCTTAGACTGGCACGAAAGGAACCAGTTCCTGCTTATGATGACTTCCTCGTACACCGGTATTGAACAAGCGGAGAGGGCGTTCGGTTGCAAACTTAGCTACCGAAAAGAACCGGGTGGCGCGGACCGACTAGACGATCTCGCCCAAGCTTGGATCGATGGCGACCGCAAACGAGTGCGAGAATATGTGCTACACTATGAGAAGGAGAAAAGGAGAGGATGGAATACAGGTTCGCGGAACAGCAAGAAGCGCTTAGAGGCGCGACGGACCCGGAGGGTCCTCCGGTTACGGTCTGGGGGTCTTACAACCCGCCAAATAGCAAAACGGTTGAAGGTGAGTCAAAGGACAGTGTTTCGGATCCTGTCGACCATCCGCGACACTACAACGTGCACCCCAGCGGTGTTGAGTGCATCACCGTTACCAAGCACATGAATTTCTGTTTGGGGAACGCGATGAAGTACATTTGGAGGGCTGGCGAGAAGGGTGACGCGATCGAAGACTTGAAGAAGGCAATTTGGTATTGTCAGTGTGAGATTGATAGACTACAAGGAATAAAATAATGGCAAAAGCAAAGCGAACGGGTGGTGTGACGTTGACTCTTACGGGCACTGAGGCTAGCCAGTTGGCTGCGCTCCTCATGCAGCGTTCGGATTGGTTTGAGGAGGGTGAGGAGTTGTTTGAAGACATCTACAACGCTCTTCAAGATGGTGCGGAGGTCGAGGAGGGCCACCTTGCGAAGCACTGGTCTGCCGACGACGACTGATGATACACTCTAAGGAAACAGACATGCAGCGCGTGGCTACGGCGTTCGGAGTTCTTGGGAAGATCCTCAAGGTCAATGGACGCCGCAAGGTGCGCGCTGAGTGCGAGATCAGGATGCGTCTGATTCGGGACGATCAGGGTGCAGCTCGATTCGCTCCGATGGAGGATCGCAAGACGCGTCGCGCCATCGCAAGAAGGCTGAACATACCGTTCAGGCCTGTTTACTTCTACAAAGGATCAGGAGCTCCCGGAGCTCCAAAAACCATCCGGCATGGTATGGCAGGAGGCTAGCGTGTATTACGTTATCACCTACGGGAATCAATATCTTAGCAAGTTCGGAACGGGTTGGACCTTTTGGTCGCAAGACGAAAAGGAGGCTCGCGTGTTCTCTTCCCTAACGATGGCAGAGGATATTGCGATTCTCGTAGGTGGTAACATCGAACTACGTTGTGCAGAGGAATAAATGGAACGATCTTATGTAATCGTAGACGCAAACAGTAATCTGTACTGCGGAATGGATCAATGGGAGCCCGATCTTTCGTTTGCGGCCCGATGGTCAACACTTCGAGGTGCCTGCCAAGCTCTGGACAGGCTTATCTCCGGTTCTGAGAACGACGCAAGACCTTTTCAAATCACTAAGTACGTGCCCAAAGGATGACAGCTACGGCAAACACCGCTCAAAATACATTCGAAATTCTACAACAATGTGTCCAATACCTCGGAGTGGCCATCCTTCCGCTTTGGGGTCTGGACAAGGAAGGCAACTGCCTCTGTCCAAAGGGGAAGCAGTGTAAGGAATCGCGTAACGCAGGGAAACATCCGTACTCCAAGCTCTGTCCGAACGGCGTAAAGAACGCCACTCGCGATCTGTCGATCATCCGTCAATGGGTTCGACAAGCGCCCAACTGCAACTGGGGCATTCGCTGCGGCGAGCCCATTCCCGATGGGGGCTTTCTAGGTGTGTTCGACTGGGATCCTCGTAATGGGTCTGAGGCGAGTCTTGCTGAGATCCGATCGCGCGGCGACATTCTTCCCGAGACAGTCACTCAGGTCAGTGGCGGTGGCGGCGGCCACCGCTTGTATCGGTTCCCGAAGTCCCCAGCGAGTCGATCCATCGCTCCTGGGTTGGACTTCCAGGGTGCGGGTAAGTACATCGTTATCAGCCCAAGTAAGCACTATACAGGCGGTGTTTATCTCTGGGAGCTCGGACAAGGTCCTGGTGAGATCAAGGTAGCCGATGCTCCCGAGTGGCTGATTACTGGCACTGAAGAGGCTCAGGCGCGTCCAGCAGGCGATGGTGGTACCGCTCGAGAGACGGTTTTAGGCGAGGCGTTCGCGCTCGCCGGTAGGGCAGGCGCCATCATGCCGACGGGCGAGATGTTCGTCGACTGCCCTCATAGCCATTTGCATTCCGATAGCCGAGGCCGAGGTCAGGACGCGTCGTGTGTGATTCTACCCCCAGCGGGCGGGTCCCGCTTCGGTGGCTTCAAGTGTCAGCATGGCCATTGCGCGAACCTGAAATGGCAAGACGTCATCAATAGCTTCACAAAGGAGATCCGTGAAGAGGCGTTCAAGAAGTATCCAAGGCTAGGTGCAGTTCCACCCCCTCCCGAAGGTGCACCGGATCAACCCGAAGAGGAGCTACCCGAAGACGAGCTCCGCGAGATCAAAGAGCGACTCGCCTTCAAGAACACAACCAAGGGATCGAAGATCATCCAGGACATCATCAACCTGGTGGTGATCCTGAAGTACGATCCCCGGTGGAAGGATGTTCTCAGGTTCGATGAGTTCTCGCAGGTTCTGAGGTTCACCAAAGAGCCCCCATGGCATCCCGACGACAAGAGCAAAGACCAGACGGACATCTGGACTGATGCCGACGTTACGCGTCTGGATCTCTGGCTTCGTCGAAACTGGGCCCTCGAGCTCCCGAACCAGAAGATCCACGAGTGCGTCTACATCGTGGGCCGCGGAAACAGCATCAATCCTCTGAAGGACTACCTCAACGGTTTGGTCTGGGATGGCCAGCCCAGGATCGATCGATGGCTCCCCACATACGCAGGCACCAAAGACACCGCCTACACCCAGAGTGCAGGGCGGAAATGGCTCATTTCGGCAGTGGCTCGAGCCTTGGATCCCGGCTGTAAGGTCGACCAGCTGATCATTCTCGAGGGTCCCCAAGGGAAAGGAAAGAGTACTTTACTAAGGACTATTACAACCGGCTCTCCAACGACGGGAGATGGGCCACATGCCGAGTGGTTCAGCGATACGCCCATCCCGATCGGGGAGAAGGATTCTTATGTTGCTCTAAAGGGTAAGTGGATTATCGAGCTACCCGAGCTCGCGAGCTTGAAGAAGGCTGACCTCGATCGCGCCAAGGCATTCTTCTCGGCACCGGTGGACTCGTACCGACCTCCCTACGGTCGGGAGAACGTGTCGGTCCCTCGTACCGCGGTGTTTGCAGGCACGGTCAACCTAGGTGAGTACCTGAATGACGTCACGGGAGCTAGGCGCTTCGTTCCCGTCTTGTGCGGTGCAATCGACATCGAAACTCTGGCTGCAGACCGAGATCAGATCTGGGCTGAGGCGGTGCACGTCTATAAGGACTGGGTAGCGCAGGGTCGAAAACAGAGTAGGTGCCTCTGGTGGCCATCGATGGAAGAGATCCCCATGTATGAGGAAGAGCAGCTACGCCGACAGGTGGCAGGCACTCAGCATCCTTGGACAGAAGCGATCGCGCTCTGGTTGATGACCGAGAAGGCCCAGACGATGCTCGAGAAGAACGGTTACCTCACGCTTAGGGAGATCGGCATGCATGCGATCAATCTCAGCGACAAGGAATGCGATCACAACACGCTGACAGGAATCGGCGGAGTCATGTCAAGGGAGATGAAATGGACGAAGTTGCAAGTACCGAAGGGCGGAGCGAAAGCGTGGGGCTACAAACCCCCCACCGCAGGCTCCTAGACCTGCTAGCCGGCTGGGAACAGTATGTTGATTTTATTGGTAGCCCCAACGAAGCGAACGCCATCGCGGAGCTCTATCAGCAGGCAGGTCGAAAGGAGAACATGACGAGGACGGAGATCTACTTGATGCTCACTGGTCCGATCGTCGACATCCTTTGGACAGGTAAGACTAATGGGGGCATCTAAAGGTAGCAAACGAGAACGCCGAAACGAACTCGAAAAGAAAAAGGAAACGTGCTCCCGATGCCCTCCTCACGACAACGAAAACCGCGGAAGAAGACCCCGTACCGATCGCCACAAGAACCACCGATCCTAACACCAGAGGAATGCGAGCGTCTCTTGCAGGAGGGTCTAGAGCTACGCAAAGCGCTGGAAGAGCGTCTAAACCGTATGACTCGACTCACTGCTGAGGACTGGCATTTCAGGTGTAAGTGATCGGTTCCTTACAGAGAGCGCAATGATCGTCGCGGTTCTGTTCGCATGGGACCGCTTCCTTGTCGGTCTCGCATGCTCGGTTCCAAAGTGACTCTGGTATGTGCTCGTCTTGCCAGCAGAAGGCTAATAAGCGCATACAATCGAGGCACCCAACGCCAAGCGTCTGGTCGCATACTTCAGTGATCAGACGTTCGTGTTTACAGCTCATGGTGGAAACTCAACTCCTACGCAAAAAGCGCAAGCATCCTCGGTGGGGCAGTACCAGAAATCGCCTAGTTTGCGATTGCAGAGCCTGCACGTGAACTTCAGCTCGCAATAAGGGGCGATGCTAGCGGATGCCTCAAGGGCATCTAACGCGTCTACTTCTTCCTGGTCTGTTTCCGAGTCGATCTGTTCCTCTGCGATAGCTTCCCCCTCACGTTTCACGAGAGCACGGGCGCTCTTGATTCGCGGTTCCGTGTCAAAACTTCGTTTGCTGCCGTAAGGTCTCACGAGAGCTACGCCTTTATTCTCCGTGGGTCGAATCGAGCGGCCGTTGCCACCAACTCGCTTCGCAGTTCCGACACGTGCGGGCCATCAGGTCGAGATCTGATCGGTAGATGTACCTCACGCTATCTCCACCGCACTTCGGACAGGTGCACTCCTTTACGAAGGGTGGGTACTTGGGAGGAGGTTGGTCTGCTGGCTTTGCGTTCTGTCTAAAAGGATTCCACATAGCTGCGCCCTTATCCTCCGTCGCTCAGTGCTCTGATGGCACACTCGACATCGCAGACGGATCGGATCAACTCACGAGTCGCCAAGTCGAGATCGATGTCCTCGTATGTTCGCTGAGATTCAGCGTGCACGAGCGAGTGCGCACCGCGGAGCAGTGTGCAAGCCTGCTTTGCCAGTTCAACGGCCGCATCGATATTCGTCTTCGCGTTCTTCTCGATACTGTTCAACATAGCTGCGCCTCCTAACTCCGTCGCTCCTGGTAACCCAACCGCCCGTCTTCCACACCAGCCTCGTAAGCCTCGCGAAGCTTGGCCTCGACGTGCTGGCGGTACTTCTCGATACGGGAGGGCCACTGACACCCGCTCGGTACTCCGGGGTGACATCCGACGAGCCATCTTGATTCTAATCTGAAGTCCATGATCTTCCTTCTCTCAGCTACGCTCCTAACATCCGTGACTTTTCACCCAACGAACGATCGCGGCATTCGAGACGGTCCACCATCGCCGCTTCTTTTCCGGATCGAAGAATTCGGTCACAAGACGAACCACTCCCGTCTTGGTTGAGCAGCAGTACAGAGGCGCTCCCAAGGTCTTGGGGTAATGCTTTTGCTCGCACTTCTTACACTGGACTTCCAACATCCTGACTTCCCTCATCGCACCTACGGAGTGGCGCTCCGTGGGTTATCGACAACCCTGACAACCCCGCGGTGTTGTGCACTCGGATGACGGATGTGTAAAATCGAGTGGTTTTGGTGTGACTGCGTCTCTACGGCGATCCAGTGCTTCATGAAATGCGGCGTTCTTCGCTGCCTCGATCAGAAGCGCTAGCGCTGATTCGCAAGCCGTTTTCAGGTAGACCTGAGAACATCGTTCGGCTTGTCCTGCCATTTTAGAGATGGTGTCGGACAGTTCGAGAATCTCGTCGGTTGTTATTTTTTGTTGTTTCATGTTCAAATCCAGATCGCAAACCACTTACAGCTGATTACTAGGTAGACTCGAGATAGCTCGCCCCATTCAACGTAACCCCAGCTGATAGGACCCAGGCTTCCGCAGGAGCCTCGAAGGACGCAGCAATCTACCGGTACGTAAACGAACGGCTTTCCCTTCTCGTAGTCGAGATCGGTGTGGACCTGCCGGTAGGGAGGTCCCGCGATCGATGTTCCGCGACTACCGCTCATGACCGCGTGCTCCGAGCAGATATCGAATTTCCTCGGATCGGGCTTTCTTGCCAGCCTCGTAGGCTCGCGCGAGCATGCGGAGGATGGTTTCATGCTCGAAAAGCCGGGTAGGGTGAAGGTGAACTCCGGGAGAACAACCGTGATATCCAAGTCCGGGACCCCGAAATTCGTACTCTGTACCGATCGCGGTTTCATGTTCTTTTGCTGAATACGTCATAGATAGCTCTTGAGCCAACCCACGGTGTTTTTCCAACGATACATCTCAGTCATGTCTTCGTGATTGTCGTCTTCCTCAAACAACTTCTTCGAATCGCGATAATACTTAGAAGCATCCGCGATTAGTAATTTGAGAAACGCCTGCTCTGCAGGTATCGCCTTGTAGCGAATTGCGCGTCGGGACTCATTTTTCATGCTGCTTCACCCATGGGACTAGATGTCGTGTTTTTGGAGCATGGTCATCCGCGCCACCCAGGTCTAATCGTGATCGAAACGTGGTTTGGTGCATAATTGTTGAGCAGTTTGAACATGTCGTTTCGGCCAACCGGATTCATCGTGTGAAGGATGATCTCCTCTGGCCACACATCGTTTTCGACCATCCAAAGCGCGACGTCGTAACCGGTAGGCTCTTTCAGCATCGGTCGAATGTCTTCGTATCCGTAGAGGTCAACATGGTCGAATAGGGCTTGATCGTAATGCTCCTCGGCTAGGTCGTGATCGAGTGAGATCGCTTCCACGTCGCCGATTCTGAGTTGCTCGATCGCGCCAGCAGCGGTGTAAACACGCTCCCAACCGAACGGAGCCGGTCGGACATCATCCAAGTAGACTTTCATGATTCGAGGGGCACCAAGCGAGAATAGGCGCCGAGAATTATTGGGTCGTGCTCACCGCCATTTTTGGCGTCGTACTTCAGGTGATCGTCACCCTCGCAGTGTACAAATCCTTTGGACACCTTGGCGATCGTGACGATCGAAGCCGTCTCGATGCCGGCGATCGAGAACAACTTCACAACCTTCTGACCCTTCTTGAACTTCTTCATGCTGCCCAACCTTCTCCCCATAGGGTTTCAATCTGACCAAACCACTCCGCGTACATCGGTCTAACCGCATCTAGGCTGAAGTTCCGATTTGCGTAATCGGCAATTCGTTGCCTATCCAAGCCCATCGCCTCAATCACGGCTTGGCATCCTTGTTGTAGGGTCCGGAAGCGACGTCCAACCTGATGATTGATCGTTTCCGTAAACGCACCCCAATCGCTGGCGACCACGGGGCAACCCGCCATCATCGCTTCGATGGCGACACCGCCGAATGGCTCGACATACAAGGTCGGCATGAGAACGCACGCGGCATTGCGTAGGAGCTGAGCTCGCTCGTGCTTGCTCGTAATCTCCCCCAGGTAGCGCACGTTGCCCTCAATGGTGCAACCGTCGCCCTGGATCGGTCCAAGGGCCTTCTGAGAGCCCCCAGGCCCGGCAATGAGTAGTTTCATTCCCAAGCGGGCAGCGATCTGACCTGCGATGTGAGGTCCCTTCCGAACGGTTACCCTGCCCAGGTAGAGTAGGTAGGAGTCAGGGTTATCGTTGACCGGTAGGAAATCTGCAGGGTCGAAGTAGTTGGGAATCACCTGATCGTAGGCACGACCGTTTCGCCACTTGTTCAGACCGTAGACGTGGTGCATCCACGAATAGCTCTCAAAGGCGCATGCGTTGGTGTAGATCCCCTCGTAACCGACACCCCACTCGACGGGATAGAGCAACGGAACGGCATCCGAGATCGGTTTCTGCGCGTTACCCCCAATAATAAGGAGGAGATCACGAGTCTGAGCTCGTGCTTGCAACGCCGGGATCGCGCGAGACGCGAACAGCTGCCAGTAAGACATGTTCGAATCCCATACGAGCGGTGTCGAAACGGTGTTGAATCCGGGACCGAAGTGGAAGGTTCGTTCGCCTTCCGAGATGCACTCCACATGCTCCGCGTAACCCGAGGTACCGGAAACGTCAGCGCCCGCATAAAGGATAATGGGATAGGAGTTACCCATCATCTTGCAGAATTTCGCCACTTTCTGGGTGTATGCGCAGCTTAGGAAGCTTTCTGCAACCTGGGTATGCGGGAGAGCCAATAAGTGAAGTTTCATGACGTACTATAGCACGTTATTCAGAGTGTGTCAAGCCGCGGCACGAAGTTTTGAGATTTCGTTCAGTTGCTTGTGGGCTAGGTCGCGGTAACGGCGCGATGCCGTTCCGTTGTTCTTGCCTTGATGGTAGGAGTGTTTTGATCCGCTGTACCAAAGGTGCAGTCGGATCGCTTCGCGGTATTGTTCGATGTAGTATGTTTCGGTCATTGTTCTAATAGGTACTGTAATGCGAGTCTTATCGGTTCGGGCATGTCTGGAAACTGTTCGCTGTTTACGAGCTGTAAGATCTGACGGTCCGGGATGGTTTGCTTGATGCGTTTCAGGGTAGATGCGTTTGCTTTCGCGGCGTGCTCAGGCTTGCCGCCGTCTCTGAGCTCGCGTTGTATGGCCTCCCCTAGGATGAGTAGGGGGCGCACGTTCTTAGCGAGCGGTCTAGGCACGTCTGGGTTGTCCAGAGGGTTGTCTAGACCTTCAGTGTTACAGAATATTTCGAGTTTTTCGAGAGCATCATCGGGAAAGGATGCATGTCCGCGAATGGCCTTGGTGAATCCGGAAGTAGGAACGTTCGTCTCAGTCATCATGTCTAGGATCTCAGCTAATCCCTTAGCGGATCCAGCTGCACGGATAACCGGTAACCACGCGGGATGAACCCCAAGCTTTCTCATTTGGATCGGAGTATAGCAATCGCGATGCCGATCAGCAAAGCGAGGGTCATAGCAGCGTCTCCTTTGGTTGTTTCCGTCCCCCTCCGTACACCCAAGTGAACGACCAGAAACGGGTTGGGGTTTCGATGGCGATCGAGCGTGTATCGAGCAATCCTGCTTCGCCTGGCCAGTAGGATAGGAACGTACTACCTAGGCCGATCCAATAGTATGGTGATCCATGTTTCTCTCCTCGTCCCCAGTTCATGCGATGGGCCTCCCTTCATCGTCGAACAACTCAGGGATCGGGAGCATGTCGACTAACTCACCTAATACCGTTTCGATTATTTCTCGGGCGCCTAAGGGCGGGTTATGGTGCCACTGGATCGACTCGACCAGACGTCGCCTAGCCTGTTCCGGGTTGAGTCCGTCGAGTAGCGTTCCCTTCCCGTCAACCGAGGCGAGAGTGTAGTAACAACCCCCTAGTTGATCGTTGGCTTCTACCTCAGCGGTGCCCCACGCGTTGATGGTAACTCGGATACTAAATGCCATTATTGTCCCCTATGTCGTTTGAACCATTCACAATAGTCGTTTAGTGACATCGAACTGTAATAACTCGGTATGTGCAGCTCGACCGCGATCACGCAATCGTGATAATTCCAGTTGACGGCGCACATTTCGAGCTCATAGGTGAACGAGCGTTCGAATCCGAGAGGTCCGTCCGGTTTCTCGAATCGGAATACGATCCGGTCCCCTTCGCGTGGCACGTGATCGACCAAATAATCACGTACCTTGTAGTTGAGATCCCGGACGTCGAGTTTCGCCTCGTCTAGGTTGGTGTGGAATGTGAGCTTCATTACTTGCGCATCTCCTTACTCCAGCTACAGGAATCGAGCGCATAGCTCGCGGCCATGCGTGCACGTTGGCAGGCAGCACGGTGCATTGGTCCGCCGTGGAAGATGGCTAGATCGTCTGCCGATACGCTTACGCATATGCAAACTTCGGTAGAGGTGCTAATCATTTCCACGTAGGCCGCAGGCACTGCAATTAGAACCGCATCACGGATCTCTTGTGCGGATCTCTCGGCTAGGGCGCGATCGGCGACCGTACACAATCCGTAGATCCGAACTAAACAACCGTAACGATCACGCGTCCAGGAACAGCCTTTCATTCTGCACCTACGATGTGGAAACCTTCGGCAGCAAGTTCGTTTAGGAGTGTGTCACGGTCGCGACGTCATCGGAGCGAATCGCCTGTTTCCGCGTGATAGGCCTCCCAAACGTGATTTGGAATGGCGCTTGGGGTTCGAAGCTTCTTGACGATAACGGAAGGTTTAGAGCTCATTCGGGTAGGTCCGGCGGGAATTCGCATCTCAGGATGTAATGACGTTTGATGATGAGATCGTGTTCAGTTTGGGCTTCGCTCTGCGATTGGTCGTTCTGTAGACACCCGATGTAGATGCGTTCGGCGTAGTTGTGGAGTGCTTTATAAGCATCCGAGTAATATGTGTATGGTCCGGCTTTGATCCCACCGTGATGGCCATCGGAGATCACCCAACGGCCAACCCATTCGAGGATGATGAATCGATCTCTCACGACTGAGCCTCGACGATGCTGTTCTCGAGAGCATCCGAAACGCGGTGGAGTTGCGTCATACCCTTTTCCAGGATCTGGGTTAGCTTGGGGTTGAGGGCTGGCTTGACCTCAGTGAGGAGGGTCAAGGCGCGTTCAATGTTGCGGTGGGCTTCTTCCTCAACGTCAAGGTAATCCTTATCGTCGGTCGTATCGTTGTCGTCGTATTCGTAGTACGACGGGACTTCCAGCTTGTAATGATCGTAACTCATGGTTCCTCTTCTGGAGTGTAGGTGGGCCAATCGAGTCGAATGATGGTGTGGTAGGCTAGGAAGATCCGTTTCTCGCGTGCTGCGAATTCGGGGGTATGTCCGTCTCGGATCCAACCTTCCTCGATCGCACGTGCGACGGCTTGTAGGTGATCGTTAGCGGTTCCCCAATGCTGGTATGGTCCTGGATCGATTCCGCCATGGTCGTGATCGGGAAGCACCCAATCACCATTCCAGGCCACTATGAGCCAACGAGTCATCGGATGAGGCCCAAGGTGAGTGCTAGTTGCAGACCGACCGAGACGAGCCAGCTGAGGTAGGCGAGCACGTTACGCATTGCTGTCCTCCTCATTCGCGAGATGTACGTACCATGCGTTCAAAATGACCCCGGCAACTTGCTCGATCGCACATACCTGAATTATTTGAATGTGATCCGTAATGTGCGAGCCCGTAGGTGTTTTGGATGGCTCGTAATATCCACTAGCGTTGTCTTCCGCATCGGTAAATAGCGGTGTACGGTGCATGTCGAGGCCCCACTGCCAGAGATCGTGGGAGTCAATGTCCTTCCGCGTTTCGGCGTAGCCTTGTAGATCGTCGATCACTTCTAGATCCCCTTCGTCAATTGCCTCGCATGCGGCCTGGCATTCCGAGTAGATCCAATTTTGGGGTAGCGCACCATCATGGGCGTCTAGAACGGCTTTCATGAGCCAATCGGGACGATTGACCGTCAAGCCCCAGTAGAATTCCCCGTTACCCTTCGAGTGCTTCATCCAGAAATTTGCGAGCTTCATGATCACCTAAAGCCCGCATCCCACGTGGGAGCGAGCTAGGTGATACTTAGCGCCAGCTTGATTCTTGCGCGCCTTCAATACGACTGAGGTTTACGCAAACCTCCCAATCGTCACTAGGTTCGCGTGCCAACAACAGATCACCGATCCCGTATCGGTTCGGTAACTCACGCACTACGAACCACTCTCCTTCGAATCCGTCCGGACCGAAGCGACCCGATCCGTTGTAGCGAGACAGGACAGTGACCTTCAAGCCCTTTTCGTATCGTTCCGTCTTCATACCTAGACTATAGCTCGGACCTCAGAGTCTGTCAACCGAGACACGAACGAAATTTCATTTTTTCTGCAGTGACCACCAAGTGGTCAAGCATCGGGAGGCCCACGAGGTTAGCTGCAATGCCGATCGCGGCGGTGGTTTCGAGATCCTGGCGTGATGGTGTGGGATCGTTGTTGGGGTGGTTGTGGATGAGAACGAACGCATCCGCGTGACCGATGAGAACAGCACGCAAGATATCCGGCACTTTCAGACTCGCCGAATGCGCTCCACCTTGGGAGAGCGTTGTAATGTTCGTGATGTCACCTCCCGAGTTGATGAGGATCGCGATCATGTATTCGATCGGCATGTGGCCAATGAGCTTGTGTCCGATGAGTGCAGCCTGAGCCGGATCGGAACACCTATCGATAGGGAGCGAAATGGTCTTCTCTTTGACCATTCGCAGGCCGACTTGCTTGATCTTGTACGATTTCGTGCCAGCCAAAGATCCAACGTATTGGGAGTTCATGTGTGTCTGATACCTCGTGGAAAACGCCAGCGTGTGGCCATTGTTCGATTAGAACGAATCGTGATTGCGGTGGGAAATTGTAGTGGTCGTGATTGAGCCTAAAGTGTGAGTGTGACATGTTGGGTGGAAACTACCTTCCCAGATCTAGAGTATTCGCGCACGATGGCTGATATCTGAGTGTCGCCACGTTCGCGGGCAACGGTTAGACGATGTCTGCCGTCGGTCAAGATCGGCGCTTTGCCGGGCCACACTTCGACTACGATCGGGCGCATGGCTTTCCCGGATGCTCGTTCCCCTCGCACGATATCCAGGCTTTCTGGACGCATTCCCGAGTAGTCGATAGTTACCTCACGAATAGATGTCACCCGTGATTGTGGTGTGCTCGCGCTCGATCCTCTGCCGCCCATGATGTAACCTCTCAACGTGTAGTGATGGGTAATACGTAACGTGTGGTGCTAGCCATTCGGGTAGCTTGCCCCCAATGCATACGATGCGTGTGGGGTGGAGTGCTGCGCGCATTGCCTCGAAACCCTCGCGATACTCGACAGGGTTGCGGCTCGCGCCATAGGCGGAAATCGCGATCGTGGAGTCTTGTGGGAGCCCTAGAAAGCAGTATTTCCAGCTTTCAGGATCCGCCCACGAGACCGAAGGGATAACGTGGGCTCCACGTACCTGTAATGCACGCGCGAGCCAACGTGAGCGGAATACCTGCCATTGCTTCGCAGCTAGAGGCCATTCCGGATAGATCGAAAAATCTGGACTGCAGATAATACGATCGTTGATCTTATATCGATCGGGAGAGCGCCAAAGTGGCTCGAATCGATAATCATCTGTAAAACAGTGGATGCCCTCGAGAGGAGTAGCGCGCTTTCGGTCGGGCCAAGCATGCCAACGATTTGGGAGTGTATCATCGTACCTCAAAACGTAGGGGATACCTAATAGATTGTCGCTCGCGTAGTATTCGCGTAGGTTTAGCGGATCGAAGCGCGCGGTACGTTGGTCAGTATTGATTCTGCGAAGCGGATTAGTCATCGGGTTGCCCCGTTCGGTAGCAGCCATCGAGTGTGCAACCCTCGTGACGTGCTTCCAACGCGTGCTCTTCGCAGGCGTACCATTCGGGGTAGTGACGTTGGGAGATCTCAGCTACGGCAGGCTTACCGCACGGCACGTAGGTGACGTGGGAACCGCAGTCTTCGTAGGGATCGGTTAGGTTGCGTTGACATGTGTTCATGATTCCTCTATCAAATCAGCCCAATCGATTCCTTCGTGGATCAGTTGGGCCGTTTGGGGTTCAAGAATAGTGATCGCATCGAGTAGCAGACCGATAGGACCGCGCGAGTCGACCTTGTGACCACTATATAACCATACGATCTTGAGAAGAGTTTGCACCGCGTCATACCGAATCGATGCATTAGTTATTAGTTCGGTCTCGGTCGCCTTCACACGCGCTGCTAACTCGCGTACCGCTTTCCTACGATCCACGTCACTAAAGGCGTGGACCATGCATAAAACTTCGTCCGATAGACTCATGATGCCGCCTTTACTTGGTTGATACGTTCGGCGATCCAGCGCGTTGGTTCCTTTACGATCGTGTCCGTGAGGTAGACCTCAGGGACGAGCACGTCGGTTGGGAGCATTTCGGTAACCTTGCGTAGGTAGTTGCGATATTGCTCGGTACCCATCGCGTGATATGAACGAGGCCATGCGCCATAGAAGCCGTATTTCTCAGCGTGGCCGTAGCAGACGTTGCGGGAGAATGACGGATGTGCGAGCGCGAATGCGGCCGACGAGATGTCCAAGGGTTTGGACTCGACGCGGATAACCTGAAACAGATCCCCGTCATCTCCGCCATTGGTGCAGCACATGAGGAACAGATCAACGCCTACTTGGTTGCGCTGGAGCTGTTCCAGGAATCCGAGGATCGTGATCCCGCGCTTCAGCATGACGGATGCGTCGATGCCAGCTGAGCACGTCATGTCCACGTAGACCGAGACGTGACGTGTGACTTGCTCGGTTCGCTTGCGCTGGCGCATGCACATGGGATTACCCGCGAGGTATGCAGGCACGCATACGCGCGAGCCGGCGACCGAGGGCATGAACGCGAGCTTCAGAGTCTCGTCACATTCGATGTCCAAGTTTTCGAGGGCTTTCATTGCTTTCGAGGCGATTTCGATGTCACCCGAAAGGGCGCGCTTACGTGCCTCAGGACCTCGCACATTGAGATCCCACTGAGTGCTAGAACAGCCCTCGATTTGGTCCCACGTGCTGCTTTTCTTGCTGGCTTCGAGAAATTCGGCGACGGAATCGAAACGGAGGATCGTCATGGTTTAGGTGTAGCTCGATTCTGAGAGTATGTCAAACGGTTTTTTGAGAGCGCGCGCCATATCTCGCGCTTCCCACCGTGTGCCGTAGTACCAGAACGATGGGGCCTCCATTTGCGACGATTGCCACTGCACGCACCATGCATGCTTGCCGCGTTCGATGTAGCTGCGGTGCGTACGGCTATCCGTGAGAAGGATCCCCCAATGGGATCGTGGATTGATCTTGCGAACAATAGCTTTCATGATCGCCGAAAGCCCGCGATCCGTTAGGATGCAAGCTAGGGCGATAATATCCGAGTGTGTCGTTATGCTGCGCTCTTCACGCTATCCCATTGTTCGGGAGTCATGGCGCTGGCCATGGTCATCTCCTCAACCGTGCTTTGATCCAGACCTTGGGACAGCAGGTCCGCGCCATCGAACGATGCACGTGGTGTAACGAGCACGCGCAACCCCTTGGACATAACAGCCTTGCGGATCGCCTGCACACGCTTAGTCCACGTCATGTTGGGCGCAACAGCCAATTCCAGATCCAGATCGTACGGCCACGCGACGCGAACGAACCGATCCAGAAACGCGCCGTCCAGCTTGTTTCGGCCCACGTACTCATGGGTAGCGCCATGCCCCCATGTGTTGGCCGCAGCGATGATCACGCAATCGGGGTGACGCGTAACCATACCATCGGGGAAGGCTGCTACGCCGTTTGCCAAGAGGGCATTGAACGCAACGAGCGCGGTGGGATCGGATCCGTCGACCTCATCCCACAAGAACACCCCACCATGTTCGTATGCCTCACGCAACATGGTGCGCTTATAGTTCCCGTTCGCGTCAATGAAGCCTAGGAGAGCGTAGGGATCCGAGACTGCACCCGTGTAGTAGAATTTCAAGCCGAGGGCTTTCGCCACGTTCTCAGCAGCGGTGGTCTTGCCCGATCCTGCAGGACCTGCAACCCATGCGTTACGCTTGCGCGTGTTGCAAGCGGCGAGCAAGCGGGGAAAATGCTTGTGCTGTAGGCCTACGTCGATCGTGCTCAGATCCGGCCGAACCACGTTGATCGTGACGGCCTTGATCGAGCTCATGGCTTGCTGGATTGACTCCAGATCAAGCCGTTCCTCGATCATGGGGTAGAGTACTTCTGCGAGGCTTTCGAGCGCGTTGGAGTGAGCCTTGGGCGTTTCGGTAGATGAGGTATTGACCTGCATGTTCTCGGACGTTTCACCGCCCCATTTCCCCCTGCGGGTCCACGAAATCATATCGCCCGCGTGAATGCGATCCGAGCACAAGTCGCACGGACCATCAAACTTTGCAGGAAACGCGCGCTTGACTGATTTGCCGTTCTTTTCTTCCCAGCACTTGGCATGAAATGGCATGGTCTCTCTCCTGTTTTACGTCTGTTCCGACGCTCGTGATTATGTGTAGCGCGAATCTAAGAGTCTGTCAATCAATTATCTATCGATCGAGGTTACACGTGGGTGCGCGTGTTTCCCTACATTTATTTCACTTGAATCGAACAACACCAACCTGGTTGCCAGCGCCAGTGTGTCCCGCATACTGGACACGTCCAATTCGGTCCTTTGCGCTTGGTCGTGCAGACATCACACCAACAATCAATCCCGTGTTTGGTTTTACTCATCATGTGCGTTCCTTTCGGATCACTAGCGAGCCATCGAGTGTCGCGTAGGCGACTCCACGGCAGATCCCGGTCACGTATGGCACGTCACATTTGGCGCCTTGCCAATACACGTTGCCGTCGATTTGACCTCGAACGTCATCCGTTGAGATCATGCGAATCGCTTGGATCGCTAGATCCATATTGGATAGTTCCGCAAACGACCAAATCAGCGTGCCTTTACTCATGACGCCCTAAGCCTCGATCCAACGTGGGACCGAGGCTTAGGGCATGAATCTCTGAGTCTATCACTCTAGGATGTAGCGAGCTCGACGTGTGAGCGGTGGACGAGCGATCATGCCGCGGCTCAGCTCAGCGCGAGCACGTGCGATGATGTTGTAAACGGTCGTGAGATCAACGAGGATTTGCTTACTTGGGTGCATGTGGGCCTCCTTCAGATGAAATGGTGTAGGACGATCGCTGCGAAACCAACGTAGGCGAGTAGGGTTCTCATCGGGGTGTTGGGAGTATGGTGCTGTTCTCAGAGTCTGTCAATCTGTTTTTATCCGCCAGCGCGACGATCGCGATTGGGTTGTGCATGCGAGCGCGATACCAGCGGATGAAATGCTCATGACACCGCCTGCATTGGAGCACGGTCGGTGTCACCTGATGACCCGTTGCCGGATGCGCAGGTCCGCCGCAGAAAAAACAGCTCATGATACCTCCACATTGAACCATGCCGCATCGGTGCTCATGACGCGCGAGATGATGCGGGCGTACTGACTGCGATCCATCTCACGGCCGATCGTGAGTGAGAACATCTCGCACACACGACGGGCCGTTGCGATACGAGACTTCGTGGTCTCGATCGTAAACTTGTGTGCACCTTGTGTCGTGAGGATCGTGACGTTCCGGGTAGCCATGACCAGAGTATGGCCGCTACCTCAGAGTCTGTCAAGACTTCACTTGAGAATAGTTCGTACCTGGCGGTACGTATGCCCAAAAATACGTGCCATCCCGGCGTTTGATCTGGATCTTGTGCCATCCCAATTGTATTAGTTCGCGTGGTGTTATCTTGATTTTCCTAGGGTTAGATTGTTGCGATTCGTTTCAATTTGAAGCGCGCCCAATTTCGTGAGTCGTAAGACCACGTGGCCTTGATTCGACGCAACCGAGATCCACCGCTGTTTGATTGCTTCCCAATAGAGAGCGAGCTGGTCAGGCGAGTCAATTCGAAGCTCAGTGATCACACGTTCGAGCACTGCTATCTGTTGCCGTAGATCGGCTATCGTCTGGCGACTCATAGCTCGTCCACCAAAGAGCGGAGATCTTCCTTGCTCATTTGCTCCAGGATGCGCCGTAGCGTCCGTTTGACACCTGCAACGTACGTAGACCTCCCGTTGTGCATCGATGCCGTGCGGCGCCACGTGCGATCGTTCGTCTGGTCGGGATCGCGCTCGAGACGAGCTTCCGGGTAGTCCCGGTACCAGCGTTTGAGGTACGGGCCGTATAGACTCTCGTGGTAGTCGAATGCTGGATGAGTCGTGACCATACGTCCGATGATTTGGAAACCATGCTTGACGAGAAAGTATGTAATGTCTGACATGACCTATAGTGTAGCAGAAAGCTTGTAGTATGTCAAGAGACGGTAGGATACGGGGGTAGTCGAGAGGGGTATCCTCGGGAACTTCAATGATTCCAATGACTCTATACCCTAGAAACCCTAAAACACCCTAGATTTGAAAAGTCAAAAGATTATTTACGTCACCTAATAGGTTTTGCTATAGACCTATATGCGGAGAGGGTATAGACGGTATCTACAGATTCGTGAATGATTTCATAGGCAATTTGACCAAAATCGGAAAACCATAGGGTGTCGAAGGCTTACCGCGCTTTTTTGAGTGATTTCGAGGGCTACCAGAAATCGACACAACTATCCCAATCGGTATTGGACACACTCTAAGATCCGATCCATACTATCAGCATGTACACGCTCAACAATCAAAACACGTTCGGCAGCTTCTCTGATGCAATCGAGGCCTCGCGCGACTTGCGCGACGCTGGTTATCGCGGGGTCATTGTGATCCACGACGAGAATGGCGAAGTCTGTTACTACCACGCCGCGCTGTAAGGCTCGACGACATAACCCGCAGGGGATAACCGCTAACGCGGTGTCTCTTGCGGGGGCAGGGGGAGCCGCTAAGCACTGCGGGGCGATGAATGCGTAGTGTGTTAGCTAATAACACCTACATCTCTCACTTATTATCAATCATTAGCGCTATTAGACATCGACACACTCTAAGAAATCGAGTCATGCTCTAGTTATGTACACGGTCATCATCATCCACGCACCGATCCTCGGTAACTACAGCGCTAGCAACGTGCTCTGCTACGTCCGTTCGCGCAAGGCAGCGGACAAGATGGTGCGCGAGCTTAGCGCTAAGAACGCGGGCAACGGTTACGTCGCAGGCTACATGTTTTGCGAGGGAAAGCTCGCAAGTACGATTTCTCAGATTTCTTGATTGACATACTCTGAGGCCCACGCTATAGTCTACTCATGTTCGACGCCGCAAAAAAGCACGATGCCCGACGCGCCGAAGTCTACGCGCGTTTGCTCGCCGCTACGGCCGCTCTTGAGGCCTCGATCGCAACGTCCGTCAAGTACGTCAGCACCACGGCCGACACCACGGCCGCCACTGTTCGCCCCTCGCGCTGATACACTCTAAGAAAGGCGATAATCCCATGGTCACCCTATCGTTCATTGTACTCGCGCTGTTCCCCATCGTGCTCCCGTCGGTACTTGCCCTCGTTGGGCTCGTCCTGCTCGTGTGCGTCCCCACGCGCTCGTTTGAGCGTGAGGAGACTGCTCTGTACGTTGCCGAACAAGCGGCACTCTGGTCGGCCGTACGGGACGCGTACAATGCGGATGCGTTAGAGCTTGGGCTCGCTGTCGTGGAAGCGCAGCACACACCTGTACCTACAGAGCCTACCATGGCGGATGCGCTCTTCGCTGGGATGGCGGTTTACAGTAGGATTAGAACTTCTAATGTCACTGTAATCGATGAGTCGAGGGCCTGAGTATCCCGTTCGGGATGTAGTACACTCGATAGGGATAGCATTAGCGCGATAATCGCTATCCCAACTCGGATATTACGCGATGCGTTATCCGCGCGATATTACTCATGATTTCGCACTGGGGGCCGATACCCCCTCCCCACCCCCCTCGTAGGAACGCAGGACTGGTCCCCCTACAACAAGAAACGATACTAGCATTAGGTGTAGACTACACCTTATTCCTACGATAATGGCACCCGTCGTGGTCTTTGCACTTCCATGTGCCCTCGCCGAAGATCTGTCTCGGGTATGAGTTATTGTCACATAACTCACACGGCCTCAGGTATCCACGCATCCACAAGCAACCCCCACCGAATCCAATCAAAGCAAAGATAATAGCTACTAGAAGCACTTATTTTCCCCATTCTGACCTGCGTTATCGCAGTGTTCTTTGATCCATCGTTTGTAATACCAAACGCTTCGATCGAGCTGCAGATACTTCCCGGTGATCGGCACATCAACGAGCTGTCCATCGCAGATCCATGCGCTCTCCGTGCGTCCAACCAGGACCTCGTTCCCACGTAGATCATGCCCTACGTGATGCTTGAGGGTCCCAGTACAGTGAGATTTCGCCCACTCGTTCATGCGAACCTCTTCGGCATCGAGCTCGCGTTTTTTATCGGCTAGCTTCGCCTCGTAGTCGTCGCACTGAGGACACCTCACACGTTTGGCAATGTCGGTCCGAGGTGGCGGATCTGGCTGCGCAGGCGGTGGTCTGTTCGCAACTTCGATTTGCCGTGCCTGATCAGCCTGCTCAGCAGGAGTTGGAGGTCTCCACGATTTGTCCTCCGCATGACTCGCAGCACATCCCGTCGCTATCAGTACCAGCCCAAAAAAATAAAATTTTCTCATTTCGGAATGGTAATAATCGAAGAGTGTGTCGTCAAGAGCTCATGTTCGAGGTCCCTGCAGGCTCTCAAGTGCAACGCGTAGATCCACCTCGCGATCCCTAATGAAGGCAGCTACATACTTGCTCTGAGCAGGATCGTTTCGTTGTGGGTCAGTACACCAATTGATGAGGCCTCTGGCCGCCACGATGACTCGCCACATCCCATCGATCTTTTTCTGCGCTGCCTGAGGTCCCTTGACACCCAAATCCCGCTCTACGTCTTCCCAACTCATTTGTTTATCCTCTGACCATCGGTGTTCGCCATCCGAGTGGTAGTCGAGAAGGTGATTCTTCCCAAAGACGCACTCGTATCCGTTGTAAGTCGCTCCACATTGTAAGTCCGGTCGTTCGATCGTGAATGGCGACTTGAATCCCATCTCGCGAGCAATCTCCTCGAGTCGCTCATCGCTGGCATCGATCGCAGGTCCGTGGATCTGCTGATACGCGAGCAATCGCTTCGCCGGATTAGGCGATATACACCATCCCAACCGGATGCCGCCAACATCTCCCCACCAGATCAGAGCCGAGTCCTGCTTCATCGAGTCTCCTTTGCGCCGCAGCGCGAGCAGCGGTAGTAGTCGAACGGCCCCAGGAGGAATCCAGCCGCCACAGGTGGCCAAACATCATGCACATCCAAGCGATCATGTGCCCTCCTGCGTTGCCTTGGCCGAGGCTCGCCACGCCTCGAGCGCGTTTGAGAGGACCACGTAGGTCCCGAACCCTACCTGCGTCTCCCGGATGTCATTCTTCCCGAGGGTCTCGCGGACTCTTTCTGCAACCTCGGCGACCTTCCGGAGCGCGGCGAGCTCGATGTGCAACGCTTCGAGCTTCGATGCGTCGCCAGAATTGAGCACCCGGATATCGCCGACCCGGGGGGCCGTGCGATCGAATTCAGCGCAAGGACCATCGCACGGCGTTGCCCTCTCTCGGCGTCGCAGCGCACGGAAAGTCTCGACGAGATGGTGCTCGATATGGCCGTTGCTCACGTCGCGCTCGACGATGGCCACGCATGCCTCAATGGCGTTGTCCCACGTCGCGTCCAGCGATGCAGTCCAGCTCGGCTGCGCCTCGTTGGAGCAATACCCTGGCACATCGCGCCGAAGATTCTCGGGCATGCGACGCCACACGAAGGGGTCAATCCCTGACCCTACGGGCGGGTCATCGGCGGAGTCCCGCTCATCTACCTGCTCCCAAAACCCGCACTCCTCGGGATGACCTGAGGGGCGATGACAACGCCTCAGAAACGGGATATCGGACTGAACGGCGAACGTACCCGTGCACCTCGGTTCGGCGGAGCAAAGCGGGATCCGCTCCCCATCCTCGCTTACATACGTGTCTGCAGGTCCTGGTACGATGGCGATAGTTGTCTCGCTCTCTCCTCGTCCTTGAGCAGTATTCACCAGACGGCTTTTCGGCTTTGCCGTGCCATCCTCATCTAAACGAGCAAACTCATCATTCGACATAGCTAACTCCTTATGCCCATTCGACGTAGTCTGCTTCGAGTTGCGCTAGCGTGCGTGTTTCATCGTTGATCCGACGTGTCAGACTAGCGATCGTGCTCTGGATCGATTCACGTCGCTTCTCGAGCACGCTGGGTACCGGCTTACCGAGGTACCGACGGAAGAAATCGGTAGCCGTGAAGCGCCGTCCATCCATGGTTTCCAGTCCCTCAATACTCTCATTCCGGCCTGAGAAGGATCGAAGTACCCAGCACTGCTTTCCGACCATGTCATCGAGCTTGTTCACTCGAAACAGAGCGCAGATCTCTCTGGTCCACTGCTCTCGGAATTCGTTCAGTACATAGCCACCGAAGGCTTGAAAGCACCCTTCGGTGAGTCTGATTCCGATAAACATGGTATCGAACCGTCCATCGCAGTCGTCATCTTTGATGTAATCGATGGTTCCGTGCTCACGATGTTGCTTTTTCATGATCCGAACTCCACAAGTCGAACGGGAATGCCCTTCTCTCGAGCCTTCTTGACGGTGTCCATGGTGCCTCCTGTCTTTCCATCCCAGAACGCGAGCACGTAATCGACCCCCGAGTTCACCATCTGAGTGTTCCTCATCGGGCCGGCTTTCTTCCCGTAGGTGTTCCAGTCGGCAAGAAAGACCTCCGTTGAGAACCCCATTTCCTTAGCCACACCGTCGGCAAACATGTCCGCACCGCTCTCCAGTACCTGCTTTCTTCGAACCATCTTGTACTTTCCCTGTCCTCCATGGACGATCGTGACGCCCTCTTCAGGAAGCGTTTCGAACTCACGCCTCATGACGGGTAGATGCTTCTCGCGGAACGTTCGGGACCCGCAAACAAGTACTCTCATGCTCGAGCCAGCCGATCGAAGTGAATTTGAGCCTCATCCAGAGCGAATTTGGCCTTCTTCAACAACTCAACTCGAAGTCGCGCCACTGCTTCCTCAGGCGAATCGGCCACGACGACCTTGTGAACTGCCCCAGGAAGCACCGTTCCAGCACTCCACTTGCCCCCGTTGATGCAAAAAGTGACCGTACTCGCCGGAAAAGCATTCAAAATAGCCCTAATATCGTCGTTCATGCTTGGTACTCGGGGCACATCGACATTGCCTTCTTCGCGTAGAAGCAGGCTTCTTCCATCTTCGTTCGACAGAGACTCAGCTCCCTCGACTCCACGGTAAGAGCTCGTAGAAGTCCTTCCAGCATCAGATCGAACCCTTGTGCGATTTGCTTGGCTCGTTCTTGCCCTTGCTCATTCAACATGTGTACTTCAAATTCCTTATTCATTTAGCAGGCACCTCTCCGTTCCCATCACACCAATCGCAGTCAATCCATCCGAAACCCTGACACTCCTCGCACTCCCCAACCTCTTCGTCGTCAGGATGCGTGTCCGCGTCACCCGAGCCCCCGCAGTTCCAGCAGATGATGGTCCCATCGCCATCGCACTCTGGGCATTCATCGTAAATCTCGTCCATTTCTCATAAGCTCCATAATGTCTTGTTCAAGCTCCCCGATCTTGCGATCTAAAACACGAATAATCCGAGCCAAATCTCGAGATTTGGGTGGAATCTTGTCGTTCCAAGCAGACTCGATCTCCAATTCCCGTGCTCGCTTGACGATGTCTTCCCAATCCCAGTCATCAACCGGATCCCAACGCTCGGTCATTCGAAGAACACCGAGGGGGTCGGATTGCCGTTTTGGATCCGAATCCAGCTCAAAAGCTCCCGCTTCCGGTCGCTCCCCAGCGCCGCCTGAAGCAGAATCCGCTCCTCATGGGAGCGCACCGGTCGATTGAGATACACAATGACGTGTCGATGTGGGAGTCCGCTTTTGGAAGGAATGGCGCCGTATCCAAACACGTATCCAGCTTGGCTCAGTACCGTGTAGTGTCTCAAAAACACCCCGAAGTCCTCTTCCGTATCGATATCGATGAAGAGTTCGTGCTCTGCTGGTTCCACAACCTGCTGTCCGGCTCCGGCAGCACACACCTTTTGAAAATCCTGACTGAAGTAGTCATCCAACGACGGTGCCTTGCGCACTTCCATGCAGAGTTTAGTCATAATGTCCTCTTAGCTTTGAGCTTGGTAAGCCGGCATTCCAGATCTGCAATCTGCTTTTCGATCTCACCGCATTTGAAACAAGTCCAGACACCATCTACCTCGATTTCCGATTTCGTAGCGTCATCTAGACCCTCCTCGTAAGAACCAATCGCCTTATGTCCACACGAGAGCACGGGAAACCACTGACGTGGCGGCTGATAATCGGCCCAGTCTATGATCTTGACCTTCATAGAAAACGCTCCACTCGACGCTGTTCTGGCGTCACTAGATCCCCATACCAAATCTCAACCTCATCGAGTGCCACCCAGTGCTCGATTCCGTGAACTGGCACTCGTAATCCAGGCACCTGACTGTGAACATCGTAGGAATGCCCATGGTCGTAGACCCTACGGGTCTCAGTTCGGATGGAGATCAGTTCGAAGGTTGCGACTCCATTCGGCCATTGCACCATAACGACATCCCCATCCTCGAAGATGAGTCCGTATCGAACGTTGGCCGTCTTGTCCGGACCCAGCCCGAATCCTGGAAGGGAGAAGTAGATGTTTCCCCAGTCATCATGCCGCTCAAGTTTGATGTATTGATGGCTCATCGACCATCCCATCGGAAGCGTTCCATGACCGTCCTAGCCTTTGAAATGGAACCCCATACGATCAGGTTGTAGACGTCGCTAATGAGTTCCTGCGCTCGCCAACGCATTAGCGCCAGCTCATCGCGTTCTTTCCGCAGCTCCTCATTCTCAGCCCTCAGAACCTCGAGCTCCTGCTCGTAGGAGGCCTTGATTGACGAAACAGCAGCTCCGGCCACCGCTCCAACAGCCTCATTGAGATCCTTCCACGGATCCTGCTGGGGCTGCCTCCAGTTTGAAATCCAATCTCTAATACTCACGACTGAGATCTCCAGGACTGAAGGGCGTCTCGCATGGCCACCAAGTAGGCCTCAACGGCTACGACCTCGGCCTCGAACATCGTCTCACACGGAACCCAGTTTCTCGCCGTCTGTACCAAGACTCGAGCCTGAGCGAGCTCCTCCGGTGAGGTTCGCCAGAACCTGAACGTGAGCGATAACTCACCCGGTTGCTCGGCGTCATCATCATGCCAATCGATCCGAATCATCGTCCGTATTCTGCCTCCTCGGCAGCTTGTTGGAGTTGCTCACCAAGCATTCGAGCGATGTCGCACGTGAGAGTTTGACCGGTTCCTCCGATGCTCAGGTGAACCTGTTTTCCCTCCTCATTCCACGTGAGCTTGATATCTTCGAACATCCAAACAGCGCTTCTTTCCATTGCAGGCACCCTCTCTATTTCTCCCGGCGTTCGATATGCACTCATAGCTTCAGAACCTCCTCAGCTTCCTCCGCGATGTCGGAGAGCTCGAGGATGATTTCTGCGGCATCATCGCCATGCCAACTCAGATGGACCAACCTCTCCAGAATCTCTTCCATCGCTTCGTATTTCTCTCGGTTCATTTCGTAGTCCTTATAAAACGGGTCCCCGGAGCCGTAGCTCCGGGAAATCCCTAATCTGAAGAAGAGAAGAACCCATAAGGCCAAAAGAGAGACATTGAGAACCTTGTCCACGCTTGCATGACCTCGGGACTGGACTTCAGCCCCTTGAACTGCTCGAGGACTTCAGCTCCCACAAGATTCCAGACATCCTCCCAGGAATCCCATCGTCCCATCATCCAAAGAGGACAGAACCATGTGAGTACCGACAGTCCGGAATAGAAGAAGATAAGCGAAGCGATAAAGCTAACCATTGATAAGCTCCAACAGGTCACCCATCGCCACGTCACGATCCAAACAACGAAACTCGATCTTCAGGCCGTATTCCATCGCCGTTCGAAACGCATACCTCATCCCACCACTCACGCCTCGATCGAGATAGAACGCCACCACGTCGGCAAACTCACGCCACGCGAATCCAGCCTGGATGCCCTGCTGTCGCTCATCAAACACCGCGTCATTGAGAATACCCTGTTGCGTGTACAGTAGATGACTCGCAAACGGTGCTTCCTTGCGGTTGAGGCAATCCTTCATACACTTTCGAGCGTATGCGACGTTTGCCGTAACCTCGCCCTCATACGGAGATTCGATAACTACCAGCCGCACTTCTCGGACTCCTCGATCTCCATGTCCATGAGCTTGCGACAGAACTTGAGATCCGTTGTGCATCTGAAGTCGGTAAACTGACGACGAGCCTCGAACTCGGCGACCGGTCCGTCGTCGTAGTGACTCAGGATGACGGCCTGGTTTGCGTTCGCCGTGACGTCGTCGGTAAGCAAGACCTTGCGGATGTCCTCGGCGAGCTTGAGTACCTGCTCGAGACGAGCCATCTTCTCATCCTCGTTCCAGAGTTCGGAAGTCGCCCAGAGCAACATGTGTCCAAGCTGCTTCTTGAGGATTCGTGATCTCAAGTCGTGAACTTGCTGATCCTCTTCCAGCTTCAGCAACGCACCCGACCAACCCTCTACGTACTTCGGCTCAGACATTCTGCTCCTCCACGAACTTCCTAATGTGAGCCGCGACCTCACGAGCGGTCGCATCCTCACCGAGTCGGCCGTCGGCGTAGTTGTTTGGAATGAAGAGCCGCAAGTACTCACTTATTGAGAGTCCAAAGATCCTCTCTGCGACCTCTACAGCTCCGGAATTCTCGTTGTCTGCCATCCTGGGCATGACTCCTCTGAACTCGTCTGGAACCAGAGTGGCACCCAGCTTCTGGAACTCTGGCATCGAGCAAGCCCAACCCAGTGCACAAGCGGTGGTCCCGCAACCACCCTCGAACCAGTCATCGGACGCCCAACTCGCGTAATTGAACCTCTCTGGTGGAAGATCATCCAGAAAGTCAGCCAATCTAAGCAATCGTTCTTTATTCATTCCCAGCTCCTACACGGTCCACATCGGAACCCCTCTTTGACCTCGGCAAATTCGTTGTAGTCTCCACATTTGCTGCAAACAGCTCCGTAGACTGGAGGTGCAGCTTTGAACGTTTGAATCGTGGGCACCCCGAAGCGCCGCCACTTGTAGGCACCCCGCTGGTGATAGGTGATGTAGAAGTCCAACCCATCAAGATTCAACTTGACGTAACTTCCACTTATTTGGGTGACAGTCCCTTCACCAAGAGGGATACCGCTGTAATCGACCTCAATGATATCGCCTACTATGAGATCCTCAGGACAGTCCCAATCAGTCATCATCATCTTCCTCAGGTACACTTGGTAATCCTCGATTAGCTCGCAGGCGTCGGAGAGCTCCATGGGTATTTCGAAATGCGTGGTCTCGACCTGGCCATTCACCAAGATCTCGAATTCCACCCTGGAAGTAGACGGCGTTTCGCCAGAACTCACCCTCCAGCCACACAAGTGCATAGTAATCTCCGTCCTCGAATTCATAGTTGCCTTCTCCGAGACGCTTCCAGCTCACTTCTCAACGAGTTCTCCACTCGGCGTCACCTTGAAGTTCGCTCGAATCTTGGCTTCGGGGATAATCGTGTATCCCATCTCGTCTTCCTCGGTCACATGGTCGATGAGCCCATCGACGTCACCAGGGACCCACTCCGGGTTCTCCTCGAGAAAGTGGTAAACGTCGTCCTCTTCCTCAGCATCGACGAAGAAGGTCACTAAGCGCTCCATCACCATATCGACTCGGTAAGTGTTCATAGTCTGTATTCTAGCACTAAACTCAGAGTGTGTCAAACGGTTTCAAAAGAAAAGGCGCCACTACCGACGCCTGTTCTTCAGAGGACGAAGTACCGTCCCTCGATCTTGGTGATCACGCCACGAGACTTGAGCTCATCGAGGGCCGAATACAACCGATCGCGGTGTTGCTGGTCGTCGAGCCCGTAGAGCTTACGAACGAGCACACCGTTGTCGATGTGGCCATTGCCCTCTTTGATGGCTTGGATGATGAGTTTCTGGACACGACTCGAGCCGCGAGGCTTGTTCCTAGGGGGTCCAGCATTACGGATAAGCCCAAGGTTTTCGAGATCGTCCCAAAGATTCAAGGACTTGATCTCTCGGTTGATGGTGCTGAGGCTAACCTCGAGGGCTTCCGCAGCCTCTTCGCGGTTTCCATCATGCTTCTTCATCGTATCAAGGATGAGCTTTCGGCGCTCTTCCTCTGTGAATCTGCGTCGCATTCCACTTCCTGCGGGTTCAGATTGGAATTTCTTAGCTCCCGCCCTGTTCTTCATGAGCTCTATTTTAGGACAATTTGAGAGTATGTCAATGTCATAGGTGAAAAATGTCTAATCGTGCGAAAGAAGCTCAGAAAAAAGTCATCGAAGAGAAGCTGAAGGAGATGCTGATTTACTACGCCAGCATCAGCGGTGGGAAGTTCCCAGAGAATATCTGTGAGGATGAGAAGACCTACAAAGGTTTGGTGCTGCGATGGATGGAACCCATCATCCCGGGCGTCGACAACGTCATTCTGATCGAGGAGTGCTTGGGCGACAATTGGTCACTCCGGTTCGACAGGATTCGGGAGCAGATCAAAATTTTCACTCCGTAATGTGCTATACTCTTAGAAAAAGGAAATATTGTGGTTCAGGTTAGTGACGTCTTAGATTTTTTTGTAACCAGGTACGCGAACGCCCCCTCTGCGATGGGGGCATCGATGGAAATAGCCGAGAGTAACTTCGGAAAACGTAAAGAAGAAAGGCAGCACCGAAACTCCGATCAGATGGAGGAGGATCCTCCGAAGACGGGTCCGAACGAAGAGATAGTAGGACAATACATGCGGGTAGGTAACGATTTCGCCCGCGTCGACACGAATCAGGAAGTCCGGATGATGCGGCAAGCAAGAATCTTGCGCTGCATCCAAGAGTTCCAGAGTACAGCTGAGTTCAAAGACCGGTATGTGGACGGTGCGGCTGTCCTTCGCAAGGAAGCGCGGTTCAAGACGCTGTCCAAACTGAGGAAGTCAACCGCCTACCCCGAGGGGCTAATAGCGGTGGGCATTCTTCGGGCTTACCAAGAATGGGGGACGCAGAGCGTCGAGCGTGGACTCTTGGAAGTCTACAATTACCTGAAGAATATTGCACCTGAAAAGGTGCCTCATACCTCGAAGACGCATGCGGATCTGTTGCAGGCCTTCCGCGAGGGCGCCGAAAAACGAGCTCGGAATGCAGCGTGCGAAGCGTACGCGGATGCGCTCCTGGCCCTTCGAGATCACGTAATCGAGTTCAATCGCGAAGAAGCAAAACGGAAATGAATCATCACTTAGCCGACCATCGACATCATCACGAGCTCCAAACCGACAGCACGTTGCATGTCGTCGGAGTCTTGAGCAATCCAGTTCGCTGGCACACGCGCTACCGCCTGGCGAGACAGTGGCTTTCTGAGATGGAGAAGCACCCGAACGTGCGGGCCTACATGGTGGAGGCCGCTTTCGGCGATCGCCATCATGAGGTGACGATGATGGACGATCACTGTCACCTACAATTGAGGACGAACACCGAGATCTGGATCAAAGAAAACATGATCAATCTCGGCGTCCGCTATCTGCTTCCTCGAGACTGGAAGTACATGGCGTGGGTCGATGCCGACATCACTTTCCGGAATCCGAACTGGGCGCTCGAGACCATCCATCAGTTGCAGCACTGGCCCGTCGTCCAGCCGTGGCAGCAGTGCTCGGACCTGGGCCCTCACGGAAACGTGATGCAGCTCCATCAGAGCTTCGGCTGGATGCACCAGCAGGAGAAGCCCAAAAAGAAGCATCCGGACGACTACTACGGATTCGCTCACCCCGGTTACGCGTGGGCGTGTACTCGGAAGTTTTGGGAACAGGCCAATGGTTTGATGGACTTCTGTATCCTCGGCTCTGCCGACCGTCATATGGCATGGGCGATGATTGGTGACAGTGAGTGGTCGGTGAATTCCGAACTGCGCCCCGGCTACCACCGCCGAGTGAAGGAGTGGCAAGATCGAGCCGTTCGAATCACCCACAAGCAGGTGGGATTCACCCACGGTCGCATCGAACACAACTTCCATGGCAGTAAAAGCGATCGTAATTACCAGTCCCGATGGCAGATCCTCATTGACCACAAGTACGATCCGGACACGGACCTGATGTACGACGAGCAGGGCCTCATCTACCTCGCCGGCAAGCCGGACTTCGAGCAAGCCATCCGTCAGTACAACCGAGCTCGCAATGAGGATAGCGGCGATGAGTGATGCTGTCGTTCCTAGTTACTGTCCTTGTGAGTTTTGTCGGATACACGGGAGTTTCAATGCCTGCTCTGTACGCGAGATGATCCTCCGGATAACGCAACTCGAGCTCGCCATCAAAGACGCCCTCAAGGCGAACTCAGTTGCCGAGTGTGCAGCGGCGTTACACATCTTCCGAATCCTGATGGAGGCACCCTGAAACCCATCAAAGCAGCATGGCTTGCAAAACATCTTGGGATCCCAGAACGCGCAGTTCGACGGTGGGCCTCACGAGTCGGTAAACAGTTGGACGGTGCCTGGTACGTCTCGATCGACGAGCTCGCGAAGTGTGACGGCATCGGCGGACTAACTGGAGCCTTACTCCTAATGAACGGTCCGCCCCGGAAGTGGCAGGAGGCGGTGCCGCTGGTGACAGGAGCACTCGGAGTTTCCTCGAGAACCGTCGAGGAGTGGTGTCAGAATCGACAAGGATTCGCCAAGCGTCTTGGGGACGTTTGGTACATCGATCTGGAAGAGATGAAGGAAAATTGGACCAACGAGGAAGACTGTGAAACTGCTGGATAATATGAGAAGTACCGGTCACTACCGCAACGAAATGTTGCTTATATTATGAGAGGGTAAGAGATGAATATCATTGATCAGCCCCTCTTCCCGTGGCCACCCGCGACGCCGGTGATTCCGGACTATTCTTGGGTGCTCGGTAAAGCACTCGAACCACAGTCTACCTCGCAGCTTGTGGCTCAGCTGAAGGCTCGTCGAGACCACATCAAGCGCGAACTAGAGTCACACTCGATGCTACTCAAAGAGCTCGAGTACCTGGAATATCTTCTTGAAAAAGAAGAACAATTTCACAAGTGAAACCTAGTGAATCCCTCAAGGAACAGCGCCCTGCGCTGGTCCATAATGAGGACTTGATGCATGGGTACGACGATCGTACCCCTCTCGGCCCGCCACCCGCGAAGTACACGGCAGCGGTTCACGAGAAGATTTGTGACGAACTGAAGAAGGGTCAGAGCAAGCGGGCAGCCGCAGCTCGCGCCGGCATTACCGAGGCCACTCTACATGACTGGCTCAAGCGGGGCCGGGACGGCGATCCTCACCTCTGGCAGTTTGCCGAGGATGTCGAGATTGCCCAGCATCTGTTCGAGGCAGGAGCGGTGGAAACCATCACCGCAAGTGCTCTGAGTCAGGAACCTGACAAGCAGAGTTCCGAAGATGCGAAGTGGATGCTCGAACGCACACGATCTGATGCGTTCTCGAAGCAGGTGAAAACCACCGTTGAAAACCAAATCAGAGACTTCATGATTAGGCTCGAGGCTGCACTCGACGAGCGCACCTTCGCCAAGGTCCTAGCTGTCTACCTGGGCCAGGCACTGCCGGCCGAGTTGGAAGTAGTAGGGATTCTGCCCGAAAATGGCAGCACGGAAGAGACAGACGAAAACGCCGAAGAACTCGGCTGAGAGCGCTCTCGCTCGCTACGCAAAAGAAAGATACGCAGCATTACAGGATAAGACGAGAGGGAATCTAGCAGACCTCCCGCTCTTCGACTTCCTGACGACGACCTCGCCACATCTTTGTCGTCCGGAGCATCTGGTCTCAGTCGTTCCGTACATGGAGGCACTCGACGAGTCGCCTCAGGCCTTCGCGCTGTCGGCGCCACCGCGGCACGGTAAGAGCGTTCTGGTCAATCATCTCTGCGCTCGGCAGATGATTCGACATCCGGGACTCAAGGTCGCTTACGGGTGCTACTCTCTCGACCTCGCAGGCTTCAACAGCCTCGAAGTCAAAGACATCCTTATCGCGAACAACGTCGAGCTCGACCGGAACCAGAATTCCAAGGAAGAGTGGCGACTCGAGAACGGAAGCGTCTTCAAGTGCGTCGCCCCCGGATCAGGCTTCACGGGTCGCGGAGCAGACCTCATCATCATCGATGACCCTTACAAGGGTCGAACCGAAGCCGAGTCAGGACGCATCCGAGATGCCACGTGGTCCTGGTTCACCGCCGTCGCTATTACGCGACGTAGTCCTAACGCTTCCGTCATAGTCACTCACACTCGATGGACGGTTGACGATCTCATCGGAAAGGTCACCAAAGAACACGGGTGGCCCTACGTGAATCTGCAGGCCATCAATGATCAGAGCGATGCGCTCTGGCCCAACGAATGGCCGCTCGATAAGCTTCTCGAGATCAAGTCCCTCATCGGTCCTTACGAGTGGCACTCGCTCTACATGGGCGAACCCAGACCTCGTGGCGGAGCGGTGTTCGGGGATCCCAGTCCTTGCTCAAAGGAAGACTGGCCGACGGCGTTCGACAAGATCGTCATCGGAATCGACTGCGCGTACACGAAGAAGACCCACTCAGACTGGTCAGTCGCCGTTGTACTCGGAGTCAAAGACGGTATTCACTACATCCTCGAAGTTGTTCGCAAGCAGTGCGAGGCTCCCGAGTTCGAGAGCATTCTTCGAGGTCTTCGATTCAAGTACGGCAACCCGCCGATCTACTGGTACGTGGGTGGTCAAGAAAAAGTCATCGCTGACTTCTTCATCAACCGCGGTGTTCCGGTCAAGGCGATTCCCGCCAAGGACGACAAGTTCGTTCGTGCACAAGCGGTGGCTGCAGCATGGAATGCACACCGTGTAATGGTTCCTGCGGAAGACCAGCGATGGAGCCGCGACTTTCTTTCTGAGGTCTTATTGTTCACGGGTCTCGATGACCCTCACGACGACCAGGTTGACGCTCTCGCTTCGGCCTTCATTCCTTCGGCTTCTAAGCGCGTTGTTCGCGGCAACCTGACGACTCAGCTTCTTTCGTACTGATAGACTCTATGAAACTTGGAACATTAGATCAGAAGCATAGCTCCTATGATGCTGATCGCTGGTGCCAAGTAGAGGCTCTTGCGAAGGGTGGCAAGAAGTTCCGAGAACATATCGGCTGCTTTCTTCCGCAGAACCCTGTCGAGCCGGAAGAGATCTACTTCCAACGACGATCGCAGGCTCACTACCGATCGTACATGGGAAGTATTATCAACCTGTATGTAGGTTGGCTCTTTGCTTCCTCGTTTAGCGTCAAGCCCTACGAGCGTGGAACCGAGACTCCCGTCGCGGAAGTCGACAAGTTCTACGGCTTCTTTCAAGAAGACGTGGGTAACGAGACTCAGCTCAATGCGTTCATGCAGGAGCGCTTTCGAGGCGCCCTGACGAATCACAAATCGTACTGGCTGATCGAGTTGCCCAGCAACGATGGTCAAGAAGCTGAGGATGCTGCGGACTACGAGCTTCGTGGTCTTGGTCGAGCAACTCTCAAGGCGATTGAACGCCATGAGATGTACGACTGGCAGGAAAACGAAGAGGGCGAGCTCCAGTGGGCAATCATCCATACGTGTTACGACGTACGCGAAAACTGGGCAGCTGATCGCGACACAACGGTCGAAACTTGGCGTGTCTACGATGACACTTACGTCTACACGTTCCAGCTGACATACAAGAAGGATGAGCGCCCGAAGGACGAGAATTTCGAAGTCCCTCAGGTCGGGGAGCCAGCAACTCACGGATTCAAGCGAGTCCCCATCGTCTGCATGCACATCCCGATGGAACTCACCATCGGCGAAGCGACATTCGATACTCAACTCGAGCATTTTCGAATCGACAACGCGCTCTCCTGGTTGATTCGGCGTACCTGTTACGCACAACCGGTCTTCAACCTAGCCGACGGTGACGCACCCCCAAGGATGGGTGCTGGCTACGCCATCTTGCTAGGCCCTGACGACAAGATTGGTTGGACGTCTCCCCCCGTTGCTCCATTCGATGTTCTTCAGAGCAACCTCGATAACAAGAGAGATGAGATCTACCGCATCGTCCACCAGATGGCTCAGGGGATGGACAACAACGCGGAGACGGTAGGACGTTCGGCAGACAGCAAAGAGATCGATGCTGCGGCCACACGAATCATGCTCAACACGTACGGTGGATTCGTTAGCAAGACTATCGAAGAAACCTACGAGTTGATTAGCGAAGCACGCGGTGAGAAGAACTACGAATGGAGCGTAGAAGGCTTCTCCGGATACGACACAGCAACGGTGTCGACCCTCATCGCGAACGCAGGTCTCGCACGAGAGTTGGGAATTCCTAGCCAGACATTCCAAAAAGAGTTGTGTACGAAAGTAGCACTGGCGCTTCATCCCGAAGCTGACCAGCGCGTCAAGGACACCATCCGAGACGAGATCAACAACGCTAAGTTTGTCGTGAGTAGTACTCCGGCGAGCTCGCTGTTGGACGACGCTCAAACCGCGAAGGCTGAACTTGATCGAGCGAAGGCTGCCTCCGAGCCAGTCAAAGCCAAAGCGGCAATGACTACGGCTAATGCGTCTATGACGACGGCAAAGAAGCCTACGCCCAAGCCCGCATCACGACCTGGATCTCCCAGGTAAAACCAGCACACGGCGCACTGGTTTCAAAGCGCTGCACCTCAATCGGTAGTCCACGGCGGACAACCGAAAAGGAGTTCACATGCCGAACGAGAACGACGACGGCTCGCAGAATCCGTCAGAACCTAGATACGTTACCGAAGATCAAATCGGTAATATCGTAAACTCCGCTCTTACTGCACGCTTTCCAAAGCTGCTTGGTCCGGCACTCGATGCTGCGCTCAAGCCGATTCTGGACAAGCTGAGTGCCCCTCCGCCAGCACCTCCGTCTGATGACGAGGGAACGACGAAGAAGGGAAAGCAAAACCCCGAGCTTCTTGCCATGGCGCAGAAACTCGAGGAGATGCAAAAGGAACTGAAAGTACGCGACGAACGCGTAGCCGCGGCCGAAAAGAAAGGTCGTGAAGACAAGGCATTTGCAGATTTGCGTGCCGGTCTCGAAGGCAAGGTTCGACCCGAGCTGCTTGGCATGCTCGTCGAAAACCTCTTTCACGTTCAGAAGCGAGTCGAATTCGACGACCAGGGAACACCGCTCTTCAAGACGAGTCGAGTGCCGTATACCGGCGCAGACCCCGAAGAGTTGAGACTTCCTCTCGGTGCTGGAGTCGAGGACTTCCTCAAGAGCGAAGCCGCCAAACCATTTTTGCCCGCACCTAATCCTGGTGCTGGAGCAGGCCCACTTCCGAAACGCGGTCCATCTCCCAATCCGGGGGGAACCGACTTTTCAAAACCCGCCACGACCGAAGCCGAAAAGACTCGTCGCGCAATGGAGCGCGAACGAATCGCAAAAGAACGACTCGGTCAACGATAATTCGGGGTCTCAAACCCCATAACAACACCCATATGGGGATTACCTAACTTATAAAATGAGTACTGATTCCGTTACCACGCTTTCTTTGGTTACGCTCGCCCAGGAGTACCGCGGCGATGTCGTCAAGCAGATCAACCGTACCTGTGCGTCTCTGCGGATGCTCCGGATCGTTCCCGGTGCCGGCAAGAACATTGCCTGGGCACCCGAGGGCGACGGTGCGCTCGCTGAGAACTACAACGAGGGTGACGACGCTGAGAACTTCGCGCAGGACTCGCAGGCAGCTGCGTATCTTCCGTGGGGACTCTATCGGTCGAACATCCACATCACGTCGCTCGCGATGGACGGTGCCGTCACGACGATGACGCCAGAGGGCAACCGCCAGCTCTGGGCGCGCGCGGTCACGAACAACTCCGCGAAGCTCGCTAGCAAGATCAACTTGGAGTGCTTCGTGGGCCCCGGTACCGGGACGCGCATGGCGGGTCTCGAGGTTGCCATCGCTGACGACAACACGTACGCCACGATGGACCGCACCAGCACGGACCCCGACCTGTCGTACTTCCAGTCGACGGTTGTGGATCCCGGTTCGGACACGCAGATCAGCTTCAAGCTGATTCGTGACGACCTCCGCAAGATCTTCGAGAAGTGCGGTATGCAGCCTGACATGGCGCCATGCAGTCCGGCGGTCTTCGCCGAGATTGGTGCGCTGTTCGATAACACGCGGCGTCAGGTTCAGTCGGTGACTGGTCCGCGCGGCGAGATCACGCTCGACTTCGGCTTCCAGGCTCTCGAGGTTGACGGCTGCGTCTTCTATCGCGACAAGGACTGCACGGCGAAAGCGGTTTACTACCTCAACAGCGCGCATGTTGAGATCCAGTACCTCCCGAGCGCATCGCAAGCGATGCTGATCGAGGCGGCTGGTGGTGAGGTCACGGCGGACGACGGCTTCGGCTCGGTTCCCCTCGGCTTCAAGTACGAGATGCTCGCAAAGACGGGCCCCTCCGAGAAGGCTGAGATCCTCTGGACGGGTAACCTCGTGGTTGACCGCCCGAACACCTGCGGCAAGCGCCTTCACGTTGCGGTGGCGAGCTAATTCACATGGCAACTGTTATCCGTAACACTGCGCCCGAGCTGACTCAGCTTGCGGACGCACACAATCAGATGAAGGACAGCCTCGTCGCGGAACTCCGCGGTGTGCTGACCGACCTCGCCGCCGTTGCAGCAGACGGTGATGTCAACGTAACGACGACCTTCACCGCCTTCGGGTCGCACAACGACAAGAGCGAAGTTCTTGTCACTGGCGACGACGCAGACGGTGGTGCTGAGGACGACGGCCTCCAAGGCTGCATCGACCTCGCGAATGAGCTCAAGGCTGTCTACAACTTCCATGTTGCAGACACGCTGGCCCACAAGGTCGCCGGTTCTCCGGTGACCACGGCAAAGGCACACGACCTCGATACGGTGAAGACGCTCGCGGCTGCGATCCGTACAGCATACGAGGCACATCGTCAGTCGACGACTTACCACTATGTGGCGGACTCGACGAACACGATCTCGGCTTCCTCGACGTCGACGCTCGCTGATGTGGTCACTCTCGTGAACGAGCTCAAGGCAGATCTCAATGCTCACATGGGCTCAGGTCCAACCATGAAGTCCATTCGATTGGTGGGTGCCTAATGGATAACCAAGCTCGTCTCGACTTCATCTTCGACGCGGTCGATGCTCTCGAACTCGAGGAAGATGAGAAGACCGCCCTGATGTACGTTCTGAGCTCGATCCCGAGTGTCTCGATCGACGTCGATGGTGTGATGTCGTTCACCGACGCTGCCATCGCGGTCTGTCCCGACCTCTCGTCGACGTCCCAGACCATGCCCATCTTCACAGGCGGTTGACACACTCTGAGTAACGGGTTATACTTATAGTGTGACCCTTACCTGTCCTATTTGTAGTGCTCAATTTGAGCGTGGCTTCAAAGCCTATCGCCAAAAATATTGTTGTCGATGTGGTCCTAAAAAGCGTGCCATCGATGAGTCTTGTTATCATCAAACTCATCGACAAGAAGCAAACCTAAGGGCGACTCAATGGCGAGACGCTAATCCAGAACGCTACAAAACTGGACAAAAAGATTACTATCTGCGTTCAAAAGGCACGATAGCGGAACGTGCCCGTGAATGGCAGAGACACGAAAGAAATTGGGCAGGCAATCTTTGCAAGAATGCCAAATCAAGATCGAAGCGTGACAACTGTCCCTTCGATCTTGACCCTGAATTTCTAAGACAACTGTTTGAGAATCAAAATGGTATTTGTTACTGGACCGGATTGCGGATGGTCCCTTCGAGGGAACCCAATGGTCCATGCAAGCCATCGATTGACAAACTGTCTCCAGAACATGGTTACACAAAAGGAAATATCGTACTAACCACGTGGTTCGCTAATCGAGCCCGAAATAATCTTCCGGTTGAGCAATTCCGCTCGCTTCTCCGGGAGCTTAGAGGGGCACTAGCAAATCATGTTTACAGAGATGGAGAAGGCCCAAATTAGGCTATATTTGGGATATCCTGATCATTTTAGATATCGCCACACGCGACTCGAAAGCGTGCTTACCCGACTCTCTCCCGAGTCGGAAGTTCTGGTTCAGAAGGCACTTGAAAATCTCGCTACAATCGAGAGTACGCTTCTCACCGCCGGTGGAGACGAAGCAGGCGTCAAACGAGTCGATGAGATCTGGTTTGACAACGGCTGGCGACGAGCATCCGAGATCCGAAAGTCCGGACGAATGTACGTCACCAGAATCAGCATTATCACCGGTGTCCCAATCTACTCAGACGTCTTCGGACGGTCGGGATACCTCGGTGACAGTTTCACCAACGGCGGTTCGCGATACGGCGATGGATTCTTTGGCCTTGGATGAGCATTCGAACATCTCTGATCAAACTGGTAGATCGCTATCGAGCACTCACCGGACCTGACCATTTCGACCTTCGAACGAATCAGCTCACAATCCGCACTCGTAGATGGAGCGGTGGTCAGGTCGAGCTCGGCGATCCTATCGATTCCGATCTCGTCCTTCCTGCGATTTATCCGGTTAGGTATCTGACAGCCCATGAGTTGCGAACCGCTGCTGGTCGTTATGAGCTTGTCGATATTCTTGTTGATCACATCACTCCTTCGGATGGCAACGGCACGGGTTACACGCAAGAGCAACTCTACCCGACGGTAACAGATAACGGGACCGAGATTATCTACATCCTGACCGGAACCCATGCAGGTGAATACCGATGCATGGATATCCGGACTTATCGGCCGTTTACGTACCAGCTCGTCATTCGTCGTAGAGACCTCTCGTGAGCGAAAATAATATTCGCTGCACTCTTGAGGAACTTCCGAAACTGATTCAACAGCGTCTAGACAACATTCAAAAGGCGGTGAATGTTGGGATGCGCTGGACAGCCGAGGATGCTGTTCCAATTGTTTCCGAAGCAGCTCCTAAAGCGTTTGGAGATCTTCGGGACTCGGTTCACGCGGTCCCGGGAGCTGTCCCAAAGCTTGTAGTCGATGCTCCACATGCAGCGGCCGTTGAGGTTGGTAGCTCTCCGCACACACCGGATATCGAAGCTCTGATCGCTTGGGTGAAGCTTCGAGGTATGCAGTACCAGCGCGGACTGAACAAGATCAGTTCTCGTCGAGATGGGCCGACTACAAAGTATCAAGCGGCCAAAATAGGACGACAGCTCAACGCGAAAGTCATCAGGGCTTTCAATCTGGACGGAGTCGGTCCTGGCGGCGGTAAGGGACGTGTAAGTCCGATCGACGCGCCAACGGAATTAGCTCTCGAGATTGCCCATGCCATAGAAACCTATGGCACTCCGCCACACTGGTTCGTCCGAGGTTCATTACCTGCAATTGCGAAGATTCTCGATCGCGACATTCGTAAAGCACTGAAAGCCCTGTAATGGCGGATCTTAGAGTTTCAATCCAGCAGGCAGGTGCCAACGCTCTCGCGACCTTTCTTACTACGAAACTGTCGTCAGATATCGTAATTGAATCGCGGTGGCCTTCTCCCGATAGGGTCAAGCCTTCTAAGATCATTACGATCTACCCTGCAGGTCGTCGAGTCGATACTCCGATCGATCTCCGAATCATTAGTAAGGAGAACGTTGGTGATCATGACGTGAGCGCAGTATGGCAGCTTGCAGCTTGTAAGCAGCCATTTCAGATGGACGTCTGGGCCACTGCTGACGTTCTGCGCGATGACATGATGGCTCAGCTAGATGATGCACTTCATTCTGGCGAGTCTTCTCTTGGCGGACTGTTTGCTCCTACGCCTGTAGGCATCGGAAGCCTTCTTCGTCTCGGAGATGGTTGGGAGAATGCAGGCACCATCGCGGACTTCGTATTCGAAGAACCGGACTACATCATTGAATCAGATGCGGTCGGTCGATCCGTGTATCGCGCTCTGTTCAAAGGCAATGCCTACTTCATGCTGACGGTGACCACGCAAACGGCACGTCAGAAGGTTATCAACTTCAATCTTCGGCTTTCCGAAACGGACGAGATGTCTGATTTCGGCACTTACTCAACTCCTGAGGCTTAGAGAATGTCGCTTTTCATCACGTCCACCGCGCAAGCAACGCGGCACGCAGTGTATGCGATCGAGCGGAACCCCCCGGCGACCATTAGGGCGACGGGTGCAACGCAGGTCGCCATCGTCGAGCAGTTCCCGTGGGGACCCGATGGTGAGGTCTACGCGATCGAATCGATCAGGGACTTCATCGACAAGTTCGCTACCGGCGGCATGGATCGCACTGGCCCGGGCTACATGTCCGTTATCGGCAAGGCATGGCCGGTTCTGAAGGTCGTCCGCGTTCTCGGTGACGACGCTGCGAAGGCAGTGGCAACTGTCGACAATCTTGGTCTCGAGCTGAAGTACAAGGGCGTGGCCGGTAACGATGTCACGTGGACGGTCGAAGACGCATCGGACGGTGACTCGAACCACTTCAACCTGACGATCTCGCTCTCGAGTACCTTCGGTACGACCCAGGACAAGTTTTCAAACCTCAATTACTCCGGTACCGGGGACGACAGCGTTCCAACTTTCACCGGAACGAAATTGCTTGGTGCTATCACCAAGAGCGCCGACGGTCGGCCTTCGAATGGAACCGGCTCGTTTGGCACCGGCTCGGATGGGACGATCACTTCGAGCGAGTATGTTGGAACGCAGGGCTCTGCAGATGTCGGTGTCGCTCTTCTGGAAACGGATAGGGCTATCGACCTTATTCTAACGGGCGACCCGGGCGACTCGCTTCGCGCTGCGGTGAACACCGGTCTCGCGGCTCACGCAGACTACACGACGGACCGAATCGCCTTCATCAACGGTGATAGCGACTTCGATGGCGCGGATGTGCGATCGGATGTGTCGGACTATAGAAGCCTCCGAGTCTGTTACATCGACGTCTGGGCATACCAGCGCGACGACGTTGACGGGACCGAGCGGTTGGTTGCTCCGGCTACGTTCGCTGCTTCGGCCGCAGCAAACTTGTCGCCTTCGACGAGCTTCTCGTGGAAGAGCACCACCGTCCAGCGTCTGTTGAGCTCGATCTCGCGTCTCGCCGCTGCACGCGGCGACGGTGCGTACCTCAACGAACAGCAAGGCATCTGCACCCTCCAGCGCGAGGACAACGGCGGGTTCACGTTCGAGGCAGCGGTCGTTACGGCGGCTCCTCAAGCTCCGAGCAAGCGTCTCTACAAGCGCACACGAATGGGACACTACATCGCCAAGGCGGTGGTTCAGTCCCTGCGTGAGTACGTCGACAGCCCGAACGTGGCGTTCAACCAGCAAGATGAAATCCTGGCGGTGTCGCACTTCCTGGATGGCCTCAAGCGAAACGCTTCGACGGATCCGAACAACCTCCCACACATCGTCGATTTCGGAATGCGTCCAGTGGGCGACTTCAACACGTTCGACAGCATTGCAGACGGCGCATTCACGATCGCCTCGGATGTCCAGATCTCGAGCGACCAGGAAAAGATCTTCTTCAGCCTGCAGATTGGCACCAACGTCCGAATCCAGACGACGCTCTAAAGGACTACGATGGCTAATAAATCAGCAGTCGTCAAAACCAGTATCGACTACGTCTCTCCTTCGGGGGTCGCGTCGAAGTGGCCGACCACTACTCCACATTCGGTTACGTGTGCCTATCAAGCGAGCGTATACGGATCGCTTGACGTCCCCGATAGCGAAGCTGCGGACACGAGGCATGACGTACCATTCGGAGACATCTCTGCTGCGACCGGCTTTGTGGTTGTGAACCGCACCGGCCAAGAGCTGAAGATGATCATCAACGGTGAGGAAGCCACGGATGAAGAGACTCCGGAGCTTACTGCACTTCAAACTGCGATCACGAACGAAGACAGCGCAGTTACTGCGCTCGATGGCGCCGTAACGACGCTCCACACTGCGGTGAGTAATATCGATTCGACTCTGACTACGCAGCTCGGAATTCTCAACGCGTTCGACAACATGGACAACATCGACGACATTATCGCTGCGATTGCAACTGCAAGCACGGCGATTGGCACGGTGCAAACCGCGCTCACGACCGATGATACAGCTGTCGACACGGAGGGCCTCCTGACTGCTACGACTGCGCTCGACGATGCGGAAGCAGCGTTGCAGGCTCCGTTGTTCGGTCTCGAATCGCCATCTACGCACATGATTCCGATCGGAGGCTCCATGAGCTTCTCCGCTCCGGATGTCGCTTCTACGAAGAAGATCTCCAAGCTCTGGTTCCGAACGACTGCGGAACAGTCGGGTGAAGGTCTCATCGAATTCATTCTCTTCGGGGACCCGGTCTAATGTCCGACTCATCCGATAGGGCTCTTGTCCAAGCTGCTCGCGTCAGGCCTCCACGCCGAGGTCAGGTTGCGGCGCTTGAAGTAGACGGAACAGCTCGCGCCTACGATCTCACCGGTCTCTCGATCGGTGGGGCAGATGAGACCACGTCCGTACACGTCTTTCTCGCTCTCCAAGCGGATGGTGGAGCGATCTACTACTATTTCGCCGATTCGGATGAGACCGTCGATCTCGATGAGAGTGATGTCATCTCCGCAGGCGATCCCCTTGTCTGGTCCAACGCTCAATGCGCAATGATCGCGAACGGGGCTGTTCATGAGCTCATGATCGAACGCAACAAGGACGTCTTCCTTGTTGTGAAGACGACGAGCTCGGCCACTCTGCGAGTCTTCGCGGCATCGGACGTTCTCTAATGCCTCGCGGGTTCGGAAGTAGTAACGGTGGTGCCTCGGGCACTCCCGGTACAAACGGTAAGACTGTCAGGAACGGCAGCGGTGTGCCCGACAATGGGATGGGCGCCAACGGCGACTTCTACATCGACGTCGACGTCTACGACATCTACGGGCCGAAGACTGATGACGATTGGGGCACTGCCACCACTCTGATCGGTCCGACCGGGTTGACTGGAACCAGCATTCTGTCTGGATCGGTTGCTCCTGGGGCTGAAGATGGAAATGACGGTGACTTCTGGATTGATGTCACCGAGTCTGATCTGTACGGCCCCAAAACCTCCGGGTCATGGCCTCCGCCAGTCAGTTTGATTGGTCCGCAGGGTGATCCTGGAGACAACGGAACGAACGGCACCGACGGGAAGACTGTCCTCAGCGGCGACGGCCCGCCTGCAGACGAACTCGGTCAAGACGGCGACTTCTACGTTGACACAACCAACTGGATCTTCTGGGGTCCCAAGGCGAGTGGAACGTGGGCCGAGGTTCCTACCGTTCCGATTACACCGGTGAGTGTGGAGTCGGAATTGGTATCCGACGAAACGACGACCAGCACGGACTTCGCCGAACTCATCTCCGTTACGCTCACTACGATTGCCGATGCACTGGACGTCTTCGCTACGTTCAGCGGTCGAGTCGATACCGGCGACGTCGGTAAGTTTCGACTGACGTTGGATGGCGACCCCGTCGCGAACGGCGGAGCAGCTCTAACCGGAATCTCCTCCGGTGCTCTTTGCAAACGTCTGGGTGGACTCGCCCCAGGCGAACACACCATCGCTCTTGAATGGGGCAGTACCTCAGGCGACGGAGTCCATATCGCTCCGGCTGCTCACGTTGGTACCGAGCACGCAACTCTTCTTGTGAAACCTTCGAATTAGGAACTTCCTTAGATGTCGGCGAACATTCCGTTTTTCCGCGGCCAAAACGCGGTCCTCAAGCTTTATCAGGAAAACAAACCAATCTACATCGCGTGCAAGACGTGGGACGTCGATGAGAACGCCACGGATATTGCAGACGGTGTGAATGGTGAGAACCGCGATCGTCTTGACAAGGTCACGAACTACTTCACGGTAACCGTGCATATCTTCCAGACCGATCAGTCGGTTGTGGAGAAGTACATGGAAGCGCAGGAAGAGGACGACAACGCGAATCTTCCCAAGGTCCAAACCGGTGCGATTCAGATTCATCACCGCGATGGAACGCGCGCTTGCTACTTGCTCAGCGAGATGAAGGTCGGTCCGATGAAGATCACCATGTCGTCGCGTCAAGAGGCGGTCATGCTGCAGCTCAAGCTGCGCTTCCGCTACTTCAAGAGCATCCCGAGCATCTGAAACGACACACTCTGAGGAGGAATGATTGCTTACACAGTACCATTTGAAAGGTAAAGGCTTCTCTGGGCGAGCAGTTCGCGTTCGCGAACTTGACCCTCTCGATGTCGAAAAGAATCTGACGGCAGCAGCAAAGACTGTTGGTGCAAATGCCACCGTAATTGAGCTCAAAAAGACTGAGTGGCGTAATGGCGTGAAGTTGATGATCGCCGAGCTCAGTGAGCCATGTGAAGATCCGCTTGCAGCCAATGTAAAGTGGAAGAAGGTCGATCTGGCAACTCTCGAGGACCTCGGATCACTCTTCAAGGTCAAGGATGTCCTCGCTCTCGAGCAGATCTACCGAGAGAGTTATGAGGTCACCCAGACCGACCTCGATGCCATCACGGGAAAAGCCCTACCGGTTGCCGAGGGCTGAGCTCGGTATACTGGGAGATCACGTGGAATAAGATTCAGCGATACGCATACATCTGTAGATTCGGACGCCAGAGTCTTTGCGAATTGCTGGGACGTCGACCCAGTGCACTCGAACTAGCATTATTTGAAGAAGCCATAGCGCAGCTTCTTGAGAAGGAATACGCGCCGATCCCCCAAGAGGACTGACATAGCCCACTCGTAACCACCCGAGTGGGCTTTTCGTGCGTTTATTAGATGTCCGACGAAATCATCATCCCGAAAGCCGACGTAGTCATTACGGAGGTTCTCGAAAAGCTGTACGAGCTACGGCCTAACGCGTTTCGGCACTGCAATTACCGCACGGGTGTGTATTGGCATCCCATCCAGGGCTATCGCGCTCAGGTGGCCAAGATGCTCCAACGCCTAGCTGATCTTGCAGGCGCTCGTAGGTTGAAGACATCAACAGGTACTGATCTTCTCGAGTACGTCGCAAGTGAGTTCGGAGCGCTTCCTGCCACGAACCCCACGTTCGCCGAAGGTACCGTCACCCTGGGGCGTACCGATCTTACCAAGCCCCTCTTAGGCGGTGTATACCCGAAAGGGACCAAGGTTACGCGAGAACAGTACACCGATCTCGGTGTCACGTTCCCGGCGACCGAGTACGAAACACTCACCGATGCTCACCTCGAGTTCGGTTCAGAAGTCACGGTTACAGTTCCTATCCGAGCTTCGAGGACGGGCCCCGACGCCAATGCGCCGATTCTGATTGGTTCCGATCCGAGCTCGCATCTCCAGGTTCCCAACATTATCGAGGGCGCCGGAGTTGTTGCTTATGAAGCAGGTGGCGGAGCGGACAAGCCGGAAGATCCCTTCGTCCGCATCTTCGCTCAGATCTTCGCGGCAGGGCAGTTCGGTCCGACATCAGCTGCATCCAAGTACGGTGCTCTGAACGCAGCCGGCGTCCGAGACTTCCTGGTTTACGATCACGTGTCAACCGGCACTCAGACGATTCTCGTTGCAGATGGCAACTGGGGCTCGAGTGCTCGTTGGGCAGGTCTGGTTCAGAAGAGCATCTACGACAACGACCTCGTTGGCTTCGGCTGTAAGGTTGGTGTCTTCAAGCTTCGTAATCGAGTCATCACTGTAGACGCTACGGTGGCTCTTCGAGATGGAACCTTCCTCGCCGAGACCACGGACATCGATCAAGCCATCCAGGCAGCGGTGCGATCGTACTTCGATGACCGACAGGACTGGAATATCTGGAACGAACTGTCGCTCCGAGGCACCATCTCTAAAGCACACTCTAAAGTCTATTCGTGTCCTTCAGTAACGGTGAAGGATTCGGCTACTGGATCTGCGTTGAGTGAAATCATCACTCCTGATTACACCGCCGAACAAGTTCACTTTCTTCTCGCATCTAACGCAATGCGAATCACTTACGTAGGACCCTCGCCCTAATGGCTGACGTAACCTATTCAGTCGAAGTTGAATTCTTGCAGAAGGGTGGCCTCAATGCGCCAGCTGCAAGCATCGCAGACCTGAAGAGTAAAACAGACGGCTGGATGTCGTCGATGATGAGCAGCACCCAGTCGTGGGCTGGGTCATTCAATAGCGCGTTGGATTCCATTGGTGGGAAGGTATTCGATGTTGGCGCTAAGGCAACTATGGCCTTTACAGGCGCTCTCGCTGTCGGCTTAGGCGCTGCGGTCAAAGAGTCATTTCGTCTCAATGAGGAAATGGAAAACACCGCGCTTTCCATTGCTGCCATTGCTAGTGCCAACGGCACGGTTGCGAACTTCGGCGGTGGAATGCGCATCGCGGGCGATGTCATAAAGGAGATGCGTGCCGATGCAGCCAAGCTACCCGGTACGTTTCAAGACCTGAGCCACATCATGGCGACCATCTCTTCTGCTACGGCGCAACAGGGGATCGGTATGCACGGCACTGAGAAGATGGCTGCCGACATCATGATGGCGAGCCAGATTCTTGGCGTTCGAAATGAAGTTGCAGCGCGGGAAGCCGCGATGATTCTCGAGGGTAATGCACGGCACTCGATGCCGTTCTTCAACCGACTCGGGATGGAGATGTCGCCGAAGGATCTGAACGCTTTAGCTCCCGAGAAACGTTTGGAGAAGATGCGTGAAGCTCTCGCCAGACTCAACACTCCGGAGATGCGCGACGCGGCTGCAAACAACTGGCAGGGCGTTACGACGACTGCAATCGACAATATCCGATTGGCTATTACGCTTGTTGGGGGACCCCTCTTCCAGTCGGTGAAGGAAACCATCAAAGCCTTCAACGGTCTGGGAAAAGACGAAGGCGCCAAAGAGCACCTTCGAGACATCGGTATTGCGTTCGGTCAACATCTCGACAACGCGTTCCATCAAGGTATCGACGCCATCAAGCATTGGTACCCCATTGTTCAGACCTTCGGTCAGAACCTCTACCATCACATCGTAACCGCTTTCACCTCGGTACAGCCCATCATCCAGTCGATTCTCGGGCACATCGAGAACTTTATGCTCGACCCGAAGGGGATCGACAAGCTTCTCGAAGTAGCTCGAATCATGATCGGACTTCGACTCGGAGGAGCAGTTGTCGAGAAGGGCGCTGGAATAGCTGGCAGCTTGCTACCCGCCTTGGGCGGGACAGGTGGTGCAGGAGCCGCCGTCGCCGCTGCTGCTGGTCCCGCTGCTGCTGCGGTTGGAGGACTTGCGTTCGCAGCCTATGGAGCGTTCGACATCCTTACGGACAGCAGCAACAGGTTCCATGGCGTTGCTATGGAGCTGGCGAGGAACATCGAATTTCACTCGAAGGAAACTGTAAGCCAGTTCTCCAAACTCGGGGATGCGCTGATGCCTCTGGTTGACCTACTGGGGTTGGGCTTGCTCCAAGCGGTTCGAGAGATCATTCCATTTTTTGAAGCACTGGGTTGGGCTGCCAATTCACTTGTCGAAGGTTTTCACTCGGCTACAAACGCCGGTATTGCCTTCGGTGAATGGGTTCGAGAAAAGGTCGGACTTGGCAAGAAGCTAGACGACAATTCTCAGATGAAGTGGGACACCATCGACACCGTAGGTTACGGCGGCGTAGGTAGCGATCTAGGTATTGCGGTGAAGTCACTCGATACGACCATCACCGCTGAGAAGGAACGCAATCGCAAGATCCCTCAGCACACTACGCACATCAACAAGGTTGAGATCAAGGTCGAAGGAAACCAAGACCCGAACCGCGTTGCTCGTAAGACCGTCGACTTCGTCGCAGACCTTGCACGTCATCCCAAGATCGCTGGCAACAGCGGCGTACCGAACTTTCAACGCTAATGGCAGTAAAGCCTAACCCCGTCGGACAGAAATGGACTTTCGTACAACTCGAAGGTCCTCCTGGCGATCGTCGAATGCTTGAGCTCGACGGGTGGAATGCGCCTTTCGGTCGACCTCGCAAAGAGCCCGTCATCAAGGAAACCATCAAGTCGCGTATCCAAACGACTAGGTATCCTGGTGCCTCACTCCAAACTCGTCACGCGTTTGGAACGAACTTCGAATCCACTGAACTCAAAGGGCGGTGGATGACGAAGGCGACCGGTCAGACTGCTGTTCAGATTGCGGACAACTGGATTCAGTTCGTACAGGATGAACGAACGTGTCGTATCGCCTGGGGAACGATCGTCAGTTACACCGGCTACATCGAGGAGCTGGAGCTAGCACGCGAGAGCGAACACGAGATCGCCTGGAAGATGAAACTCCAGATCGATACTCGAGACGATCTTAGAAATCGCTCTCCTATCAAACCATCCCGTCAGCCCATCGAAGACATTGCAGCCCTTCAAACCTGGGTCAATTTCTCCGAGAAGCAACGGAAAGATCTCGAAGAGAACATCGAACCGGACTTCTTCGATCAGCTTGACGGCATCATGGCTGAGTTGAACAAGCCCTCTGCCGAGCTTGCAAAACTCGTCGGGCGAGTCGACGACATCCACAAAGCAACGTTCTCGGCACTGCAACACTTCCGCGGTGCGATCACTGGAATCCGAACGTCCCTCTTGCAGCTTCGCGAGATCGTCGTGAACACCGGTGTTGATGTAGCGATGCTCATTCGCACGGCCGAGAGTGATATCGCATGGGTGAAGTATCAATACAACATTGAGAACCAGGTCAACATCACCTTAGATCAGCTTGCCATTCAAGACCGACAAGCTGAGCTCCGTCAGAAGACGATCGCTACGAAATTCGTGACGGCAAAGGAAGGCGATACCTGGGAGAGCATCAGCACTCGAGCCACGGGCTCTCCAGGTAAGGCCGGAGAGATCCGCAGTCTGAACGGAGCTCGTTACGGCGAGAAGCCCACCCCAGGCGAAGACTACCTAGTGAACGGATGACGTATAAGCCGCGTGCACGAGTACAGATAAATACTCTCAAGGGTGGGAGTCGAACCGAAGGCGTTACGATCGAGATAATCCCTATCGAACTGCGGTGGAGGAAAAACAACCATCACATCGCAGACGAATTGGACATCACCATCGATTGGGCGATGTCCGGAATTGATCCGCGAATCATCAAGAACGCCCGCGTGTCGATGTACCTCTGGGATGCAAACCAGGATGGCGAAGAGCCGGATCCTGACAAGCATCTCAGGTTTACCGGGATGGTTGTAACTGCGCATCGGCGCTTGAGTGAATCAGGATGGGTCGTCGAGCTGAAGTGTCACGACCACACCACCCTGTTCATCCACAACAAGCCGCTGCGCACCGCTGGAATGCCGGAATGGACGGACTCACTCAAGACCATCTGGACGCGCATCTGCGACAACACGGGTTGGAAAGATCCTAAGAACGGTAAGATCCTTTCTAGCGTCGAGGCTCTGAAGGATCAGCTGAAGTTCATTCCTGAGGAGTTGGGATCGACTCCGCTAGGAAAGCTAGCTCCCTCGCGATTTGGTCGAGTTGGAAAACCTACCCCCAAGCGAGGGGCGAGCTCCTGGGATGTTTGGCGATGGTGCGTCGAGTGTCTCGGCCTGATCACGTATATCGAGAAGGATACGTGTGTTGTAACCACGACGACCGAGCACTACACCGCTAAGACAGCTGCTCGCATGCTGTATGGACACAACATCCATACCTTCGAGGAGAGTGCCGATTGTGAGATGGCTACGAAGGGCATTCTTCTGAAGTCCTTCGATCATAACACAGGACGCGTTATCGAAGCACACTGGCCGCCCCCTGGCGACGAGCGGTTGAAGCAGAGACGAGCCGCGGTGGGCAAGAAGTCAGATGGCGGCACCACCGTAACTGCGAACGAGCAGTCGGGCGATTACGACGAGTTCAACATGTACTCGATCCAAGACCAAGCAGCCTTGGATAACTTTGCTCAATACGCGTATGAGGAACGGTCGCGTCAGGAAGTCAAGGGCTCGTTCCATACATCAGAGATGATTGTCCAGGATAAGGACAATAACGATATCGATATACTTTCCCTCCGAGCCGGCGACGCAATCGCTATCGAGATGGAAGTCGACATCAACCGCGACTTGCTGATGGCTCTTCCGGATGAGGATCAGCGAGCTGATTTCCTAGTCGATAAGTACGGCTACGCTCAAAGCGTTGCAACTCTCATTGCTCAGAACCTGAACGCCAATCAGTTGGACGTCATTATATATCACATCGAAACCATGGATGTGGAACTCAAGCCGGAAGTCTTCAATATAGAGATCAAGTTCCACAACCTGATCACGCTCGATGACAACGGCGGCGTCAAATCGGGGTTCTCAGACAAAGTATGATCCCGAACGCATCCAACAATTTCGCCCCTGAAAGCTCGGGCGCTCAGATCGTAACCGGTACTGTCGGCTGGGAAGGTGACGCCGAGTTCGTTGATTTCGGTACGGACGAAAACAAGGGCTACACGTTCGTCAAGGTCCAGCTCTTCGACGGGATGCGAGACACCACGAAGCCGCTGACTCCCGAACTAGGCCAAGGGACGAAGATCATCTGTCATCTGTCCGGCAGTCTTTTTCGTATTCCGAAGAAGGGCACTCGAGTCTTCGTTGCCATCCCAGATGGTATGGAGAACGTTACCGGAGCAGGTGTTATCTTCGCGACAATCGAGAAGAGTCCGACGTCTCAGTTCGCCAAGGATCGCGTCGTCGTCGACTATGGATCCGATGTTCACGTAGTGATTCGAGGTAAGAGCGTAGCGCTGCAAAGCACAGAGAATGACTTCGTATCTGTTGGAACACCGCGATCGGGGGGAGCTGCCGGAGTTACTATCTCTTGTAGTTCTGGAACCGGCGCTGTTTTTCAAGCCAAGGTTGCAAGCCTCTTCGTTGCAAGCGGTGGAGCTGCAAAGACCTGTCTACAGATGACCGACTCACACGTCGAATGCATGTCTGATTCCGGCGGCATGTGGAAACTCGATGGTGACTTCTACACTCTTGGAGCGAATGTCACCCTCGCTGGCGGTGCAGTGTATCTCGGAAAGACTCCCAATGCAGCGTCACCAGCTCTTTGGGGTCCAACCGGTATCGCCGGTGTGGCTTCTACCTCTGTCTTTATCTCACCAATCTAGTGCCGCTCGCTGGTAGTGCCCTCGTCCTCAGTGCAGCTATGATTATAGCTGGCGGTATCACGGACCCGGTTGCGATTCCGTATGTGAACAGCTTGGGAAACGCGATTGCGACATGGATGGTCTCAAACACCATCGTGGAGAACATTCCTCCGACAATGATAGCCGCGGGCTCCGGCGTGAGCGGATTCGGGAACATCGATTTTACAGGTGGCGCTGGAGCGGGTGATTCATTCGGAGCTGCCATGGCAGCTTCAATTCCTGCTGTTGATACTCCGGGTATTGCCAAATGGAAAGCCATCGGCAACGCACTCGTCGATCACATGAAGTCGAAAGGTTTCATCAACCCGACAACATTTGTAGCCAATCCATTAGGTGGTGCCGTAACAGGAACTGGCTTGATCGCATTCACATCCATGACCTTCAGTCCAACCATAGGAAGCGTGGTTTTTCCAATCTTCGACACGGCGGGTTACGCAAGCATGGCATCTATCGGATCAACCATTCTAACTCACATTGCAGCCAACGCCTTGGTGAACAGCCTCGGCTTCACGAGTCCATCAGGCGGTGGACCTCTAGTTGGCGTCAGCACAATTGCTTAGGTGACTTTATGGCATCGCGCTGCAACTTTCCCAGCTTCAATTTCAGTTTTGCACTTCCGGGGTTCCCCGGATTTAGTCTTCCTTCAATCCCGACGTTTTCGTTGGCATTCAGTCTTCCATGTCCTCTTGACTGACTTAGCTTAGCTTTGAGTATTCTTCTTCAATCGGTAGTAATCCGCCATGAACAGCGGATCCGTCTTATCTTTACGAACACCTTGGATGCAGGTGCGTTCGGTGCGCCAGCGCCTGCCTATTACACGGTAACGTGTAATACGGGAGGCGGTGTTGATCCCGACGTACAAGCTGCGTTCGTTGTTCCAAACAGTCCTACGGTTGTCGAGCTCGGACTGCAGAACCCGCTCGTCAAAGGCGCACTGTACACGGTCAAGGCTGAAGGCGTACCAGCAACCGACGCATCAACTACGGCATCCGGAACCCAGCTCCAATTCCGTTGGGCCATCACCGCTCCAAAAACAAACGTCGAAGTAACAATCTCCGACCGAAAGCGTCTTCTCTACGGAGTGGACATCATTTGGAACGGCGAAGATTTTCAAGAAGCGGCCAATGGCGACTTGGATCAGATTGATGGTCCCGCCAATGTATCGAAGGCGTTGAATCGCGCAGTGGAGTCGAATGGTGTCCCGTGGGATCCGACATACGGTGCGAAGTCGCGAGAACACGTGGACAGCCCTTCCGTTCTAGGTGGCACTCTGAAGGGTTCAATCTCCTCGCAGATCCTCAAAGACCCGCGTGTCCAATCGGTGAAGATGAGCCATCTCATCGAGGATGAGAAGACATTCATCTTTGCGGACCCCGTTCTCATTTCGGGTGAGTCCGTCGAACAAGTTTCCATCTCGGTCCCGAACCAATGATCGCAGAACCTTCAATCCAAGACATGATCGACGTTGCTTCGAAGTCGATTCGAGGTGAGAAGGAGAAGAACGCCGACTTTCAGCGTGGCTCTGATTACGAAGCTCTGACGGGGCCATGTGCGATCATCTGGACTCGAGAAGCTGCTCGAGACACTGACCTATTCAACTCGGTCAACTTCCATTCCGCAGACGGTGAAGACCTCACCGACATGGTGTTCTTTCGTTATGCGAAAGAGCGAATCATGGACACGCACGGACAGGGTTCGGTCCGCCTGACTCGTTCGACTGCAGGAGTTGCAGAGACAATCTGGTCCGGGACACACTTCACGGTACTGGGATCTCAACCCCGGACGTATCGAGTAACGGAAGATACTCCCGTTGGGTCCACTGTAACAGCGGTGGAAATTCCAATCGAAGCTGTCGACGTCGGCTCGGGGGTGGCTATCTCTACAGTCGATGTCAGGATCGACGATGAACTCGAAGATCCGAACTGGCGAGTGAGTAATCTCGAATGCCGGAACGGTACAGTATTCGAAAAGTCTGAGGCGTTTCGAACGCGAATCCGCGCGGAACAGGTCAACGAACGCCCGGGTCAAAGCGCTTTTATTATCCAGACCTGTAAAGATGCTGGTGCTGGTCAGGTCATCTTGTTTCGCAGTGACTACGCGGGAGACTCCTACGACTACGGACTAAACGTCTGCTACGTCGGCGACCTGGGATTCTCTGGGTCCGATGAGTTAGTAAGAGACTGCGCCATCGCCCTCTGGGGAGGACGAGTTCTAGGAGATAACCTCCAAGTTCTCCCGATGGCTCGAGTCGAACTCGACATCATCGCTGATGTACATCTACGAGCCGCACCAGCTCAGTTTGACCTTGAGCGTTTCAAGCGAATTCAGATCGCTTCACTACAACACTACCTGAACGGGAAGTCTGGACGCTTTGCCTACTCCATGGACGGACTCATCGGCGCTCTCGCGGTGCATGTCCCGGAGGTTCAGCGAGTCAACATCACGACTCCTAGTGTGGGGGCTGATGTTGTTTACGGTGCTTACAAAAACTTCCCCGATGTCTTGAATCGCTACGTGATGGGTCAAGTCACGCTTCGTTACCTGGGTCCGTAATGCCTCTTCTTCCATTACCTGAAGGTGACTCCCACCTGATTGGTGGCGACGTTCCTGTCAATACAGCTGAGGACGTTCTTGTAGAGTTCTCTCGGCCTCATCGGAATCCAGCAGCCGCGCCCGTGCGCGATGCTTTTGCAGCCGCTTTCGCCGAGGGGTTCAAGAAGTATCAAAACATCGCATCTCGAGCGACGGCGCAAACCAATCCGCTCACGGCAACGGGGGACTACCTCAAAGCATTTGCTGAAGAGCGGGGTATCGTTCCGAAGTTTGAAGAGACCGAGGAGTCACTTCGAGAAAGACTCTTTTCAGCCCCCGCGATTGTCACGCCGCAAGCCATCGTTGATCAGATCAATGAGATCTTGGCTCCCTATTCCAACGGGACGTGTCGCATTGCCGAGATCGAAATGGATGGCTGGTTCGTTCATGACGGGACGGCGACGTGGGATTCGTTCGTTGGTGCGTCTCCCGAGTACCCCGATCGCTACTACGACTACCTACCCGATCTGGATCCCGGTGGTGCGATCCCGTCGTGGGGCTACCTTCGAAGCTTCCTGATTCGCATTCCACCGCTAGAGCAGAACGACGAAACCATCTCGTATGTTCTGAACGACTCGGACGATGGACTCTTCGTCGATAACGGTACGAGTCTCTATCCGTCCTTCTTTCTCTTCACAAACCCCCAGCTATCCGAAGATCTCTACAACCAAATCATCGGTCTGGTGGACAACATCAAAGGGCAGGGGATGACGTACACCTTGCTCGTCGATCCCTCTCTTATTCCTTGAGTGTGTTATGGCCGAAGAACGATTTCAACTGACTTACAACGGACAGCAGGTTCAGGAGCAAGACCTGGATCTTTTGGGTACGACCTCGGGTCTCGCCGACGATCGAGTGTTCGCCGAGCTCCTCCGAATGACCCCCTACGACGGGAGCACCGTTCTGAAGGGCGTACTTCCATTTGGACATCAGAGCTCTGCAAACGATGGTATCGTGATGCCGAGTGGTGCTGATGGCAGCGTGGTCATCAATCCGTTCCGGGCGGTGGTAGGACCCCGAACGGCGGTGGGTGACGATCCTAAGGAGAACTGGAGGGACATCCGGTCGGCAATTGCTGTCGGGTCTACAACGCTTTCGCAGGTGTTGGCGATCTCTGCGAACAGCTCGGGCGATCCGCGATGGGATCTTGTCTACGCATCAGTCTCAGTTGAGACGAACGGACCCAGCGTCACGCGCAAGGTGAAAGATCCCACCACTGGTGTCGTTACATCGACGTCTGTTCCCGAATCTCAGATCACAACGGTTTCTGTTTCGGTCCAGCCTGGAACTGCGTCTTCGACGCCTGAATTCGCCGACCCCCCGACGGATGCAGGTGGTGTGTATTACATTCCGCTAGCGTACGTTCGGGTTCCCGACGGGTTCAATGGGACGTCGACAGTCGGTTTGACGGATATCGCAACTCAGGCACCAGTGCTTTCGCTCGCCCGAGCAACTGGTGGAAAGAGCATTCGACCTGCTTCTTCGAACAATAGTGTTTCGACGACGCAGCAACATAGCTGGGGATCGACGGGCACGCGACGCAAGGTTTTGCTCCCACGCGACATGACCGGTGGAGAGACGTTGCTCTTGGCGATGGACTTGAAGAGCAACACTGTCGGCGACCATAGCCATCTCGATGGCGATGTTCTCGATGAGGGTAACTGGGCTGGTCGTATCTGTAAGTGGCATTGTGTCTTCGCGACCGGAGCCGGTACGGCCTCCTTCTTCCCATTCTCGAGTGTTTATTTCGACATCCTCGCAGGCGATGGTTCGCCGTTGTTTCAGTCTTACGGTGCATTCTATGACGGCAACGACAATCCTCCCACTTGGGGCATCGGAGATACTCTCCAACCGTATCGACCAGGTGGCTTGAGCGCTAACAACTGGTCATACCCCGTCAACTTGGCGAACCAAAGCGGTGACGGTAACGCACCCGGTCTGAATGCCGACGTGTCGATTATTTGCGATCACGACGACGACGGGAAGCTCAAGCTTCACATCGCAGGTGGGGGCAACCCGAAGGCTCTCATCTTCTTGTGGCTGGAATTCTCCGGTCCTTACACGAACCTCTAATAATAGACTCTTAGATTAGATGCCTACTCATCTTGGAGACGATCTCGAGGTCGATCCACCGTTGACGATGGACGCGAACTACAGGTTCGGTCCTGTAGATCGACGGCTTATCGACGACCAGATCCGAGAAATTCAGAAACAGCTCGTCCGTGCCCTCCTCAAGGGCAAGATGGGGACTTACCAGACTCTCGATTTCGGGTCTGTAGCGGTTCAACCGGGACAGGTTGTCTGCCTCGCAAGCACCAGATTCGGCACCGTTACGCTTGTCACACCGGAGGCCATTGCCAACGCCAAAGGACACAGCGGCCTCGTCATCGTTGGTGCCTCTCCTGGGGGACGTGTGTTCGTCGCCCATCAGGGTATCATTCCACCCGAGCTCACGCTCTTCGCGTCTGGCTCATCCGGTTATGCGCGTGTCGACACATCGACGGGCTACCTCGAGCACGTATCGAGCCTCCTGGATACCGACATCGCGATCGGTACGATCGACAACGCTGGTTATCTTCAGCTCGGCATTCCGTTCGGAACTGCCTTCGAACTCACCGAAGGACTGACCGGCGGTGCAGACACGCAGCTCCTCTTCAACAACGATGGCACTGAAGACGGATGTGCCTCGCTTATCTACAACAAGGCGACAGAGACGGCGACATTCGTTGAGCCAATCATCACCGATCCCACGGTGACAGATGGAACGTTCGATAACCCGGCGGTAACGGACGGTACGTTCGACGACCCAACGGTCACCGATGGAGATTTCACCACTCCAACTATTCATGACCCGACGGTCAGCGATGGCGATTTCGATGGCGTTCCCGTCTTCGATACGGACTACAACGAGTTCGTACCTCAAGGCTCCTCGGGAACGAACGGAATAGCCTTTACTCAGACGAACAAGCTCGAGACGACGACCACGACGGCGGATCAGCATCTCGCTGAGTACACGATCGACGACTCCTACGGCGATTGCTTTGTCACGCTAACGGTCGAGGTCGGATCCTCGTTCATCGGCGATGGCGTGTGCGGTGGCAAGTACCCGCTAGCGGCCACGTTCTCCCGACGATCTGGGACGATGGCCCTCGTTTCCAACACCGACTTCACGGACGACACCCTGGCGAAGGGTCAAGTGCTGACGCACCCAACCCTAGCGGTTGTCGACCACGACACCATCGCCCTGCAGGTCACGGGACCTGACGTCACTTGTGAATGGCTCGCCTCAGCGCATCTGCAGATTGTCCCGGCCCCTACGTCCGACGTTCTCTATGACTTCGACTTCACGTCGCTGTCCATGGGGTTCTACAGCGCCACGAGCTTCCTGAACCGGACAGGCCTGACGTTCTCTCGATCCGTCGACCCCGGAGGCACGGTTCAGACTTCGGCCACGACCATCATCGACGGTGGTTCGGCAAACCAGGCAGCGATCGGCAACCTAGGATCGACTCTTGCCAAGCGCGGACTCGTCCTCCAGACGAACACCTACAACTGGGTCGTCGACACTGGCTCGAACAACGTTCGCAATTTCGGCGCGGGCACGGGTTCCGTTTGGCAGGCGGGATCGGGTCACACCGAATCGTGGCCGAGCGACTCACCAAACCAGTCCAACTCCGGTGGCACGTTGGTCGGCTGCTCAAGCGGCGGCTGGGGCAACTACATCGACTGGGGTGCAGACAACAACGGCTCGCAGACCTGGAGCGTCTGGCAGAAGAAGAACACGTCGGACATCCAGATGGGCTGGCACGACGCTGCTGGCACCGCCTTCACCGGCTGGGAGGTGACTACTGGTTCGGCAACTACATGGAACCGTTACCAGCTGTCGCGCCTCTCCGGCAACCGCCGCTACTACGACGTTACGGACGGCCGCAACCTAACGGCCACCGCCACCGGCGGGCAAACGGCGCGGGCACGAAGCGTCTACGCGGACTGCGCGCAGCTTGAGGATGGCCCGAACCCAACGGAAGCCATCGTGGGCCTGGGTGGCGCACGCGGAGCCGATCTCCTGTCCCGAGCCACGGGTTCGAGCTTCATCTCGTCGACTGGTCAGTTCCGGTTCTACGCCAAGTTCAGCCCCAAGCACGCGACGACGCAGCACGTGTACTGGCGAAGGTCCAGCTCCGACGCGAACACGGCGACGGCCTGGTACCTCTGGAGCTGGGGCGGCGCGGGCACGAGCTACGCGAAGATCAAGGACAGCGACAAGAAGCTGTACTGCAAGGTCCAGGGCGGGACAGAGTACGTCTCCACTAACGCGATCAGCTGGGCCTACAACGATACGGTGGAGATCTACATCGCTGTCGGCAACAACGTTGCGAGCAAGGCGAAGTACCGCATCAACGGCGGCAGTTGGACGGACATGGTGCTCTCGACCGTGCCCGATGTACCAAACCCAGCCTCCGGAGCGATCCGCCTCTTCTCGGACGACTCTACGGCCACCGGGGACGCAGGCTCACTGCAGTCGTGGGTTCACCGCGTCACGGTGATGGACACCGCTCACTACCCGGGGACTTGACATGCCCTACCATCTTGGAGCGCCGTTTCCAAACCCGTTGTTTGAGGTCACCGCGTCGCTTGCCGATCTCAACTGGCGTCTGGCCTTCACCGGTCCGGATGTTAGCGGTCACTGTACGTGCACCCCAACGTTCCAGACTCAGGCCACCATGGGCGGTCGCGCGGGCACCAGCTATGACGTTACCTTTCACTTCCAGGGTGTAGTCGAGCAGAAGACGTATACGGGAGGGACGCGGGACGGTTATTGGCAGGTCGGCGGAGCGCCTGCAGCCGACCCGTTCAACGTCTACATGCTGTCGGTATCCAGTCCGGCGCAGAAG
>Ga0134124_10000089_pt1 | contig 88967 bp, 58 predicted proteins | sample KB304_FD_96880 | JGI IMG/M metagenome (GOLD analysis project Ga0134124, IMG submission 96880) | Terrestrial soil microbial communities without Nitrogen fertilizer from Kellogg Biological Station, Michigan, USA - KB3-0-4 | ecosystem: Environmental > Terrestrial > Soil > Unclassified ...
GCCCACCGCCTTCTGGCAGGAGCTGGTCGACCGGGTCGACGCCGGTGAGGCCGCCTGGCCGCCATCCCTCCGCCTCCTCGTCTCCGGCGGCGAGCGGGCGCTCCCGGAACGCGTCGCGCGCCTGCGCCGTCAGCTCGGCCCCGCGGCGCGGGTGATCAACTCCTATGGGCCGACGGAAGTCACCGTCGCCGCCACCTCGCACGCCGTCAATGGCGAGAATGATGAGCCGGACGGCCCGCCGCGCCCGCTCCGCGAGCTCCCGATTGGCCGGCCGCTGCCGGGCGCCCGCGCCTACGTCCTGGACGGCGCGCGCGAGCTCTGCCCGCCGGGGATCCCCGGCGAGCTCGCGATCGGCGGCGAGACCCTCGCCCGCGGCTACCTCGGGCGCCCGGACCTGACCGCCCGCACCTTCCTTCCCGACCCCTTCGCGGGCCGCTCCGGCGCGCGGATGTACACGACCGGCGATCTGGCGCGCCATCGTCTGGATGGAGGGCTGGATGGAGGGGAGGAGGGCGCGCTCGAGTACCTCGGCCGCATCGACCGCCAGGTCAAGTTGCGCGGCTTCCGCATCGAGCTGGAGGAGATCGAGGGGGCGCTCGCGCAGCACCCGGCGGTCGCCGAGGCGGCCGTAGGGATCGACGAGCGGCGCGCCGGCGAGCGCGCGCTGGTCGCCTGGTGGGCGGCGCGGCCGGGGGAGGTCGCCACGGCGGCCGAGCTCCGCGGGTTCTTGAAAGAGCGCCTCCCCGAGCCGGCGGTGCCGTCGCTCTTCGCCCTGCTTCCCGTCTTTCCGCGGAACGCGAGCGGCAAGCTCGACCGCCGGGCTCTTCCGATCCCCAAGCTCGAGGCGACCTCGGCCGGCGGCTACGAAGCGCCGGCGACGCCGGCCGAGGAGGCGGTGGCATACGTCTGGCGCAACGTCCTGGGCGTCCGGCGCGTCGGGCGGAAGGACGACTTCTTCGCCCTGGGCGGCCGCTCGCTCCTCCTCCCTCGTGTCCGCCATCGCCTGGAGCAGGAGCTCGGCGTCCGCCTGCCGCTCGCGACCCTCCTCGAGCGGACGACCGCCGCGGCACTTGCCCTGGCCGCCGAGGAGCTCCTCCTGGACGAGCTAGAGCGCGAGTTGGCGGCGGCCCGCTGAGGCCTGGCGGGCGGCGAAGGTCGATCCGTCGTCGTTGTTCCGGACGAGCTGAAAGCAGCATCGGAGGACTCCGGGGGCCCTCACCCCCGGCCCCTCTCCCATCTCCCACCCATGCCCCCGCCGGGAGAGGGGAGAACTCTTGCAGAGATTCAGGACCCGAGTCGCTCCGTGAGGTCTTGGGCCAGCCGCTCGACCTCGGGCCGGCGGAGGAGGCTGTAGTGGTCTCCGGGCAGGATGGTCCGGTCGAGGCCGGCCGGGACGAGCCGGCTCCAGGCGTCGAGCGCGGCGGCGTAGGACGCGGCGGTCGCCTCGGAAACCCAAAGGGTGAGGCGGCCGGTGTAGGGCTCGGGCGCGTAGGCGCGGCTCGCCTGGAGGTTGGCGGCGAAGGTGGCGAAGAGCGGCTCGATCTGGGCGAGGCCGAAATCGGCGGGCAGGAGGCCGGCGGTGTGGCCGAGGCGGACGACGTGGGCGAGCTTCTCCTGCGCCGGCAGGGAGCGCAGCTCTTCGGGGGAGATCCCCGCATTGGAGATCCCGACACTGAAGCCGAGCAGGCGGGCCATGTCCTGTGCGAACGAGGCCACGAGCTCCTCGTCCGTGGCCGGCGCGGTTGCGGTCTCCGGCGGTATTTCCGGCGGCAAGGTGTCGATCAGCGCGAGGAGCTCGGGCTCCTGGCCTTCCGCCGCGAGCTGCCTGGCCATTGCGAAGGCGACCAGCCCGCCCATGGACCAGCCGCCGAGCCGGTAGAGTCCTTGCGGCTGGACGCGGCGCACCTCGGCGAGGTAGCGGGCCGCCATCTCTTCGATGCTCTTCGCCGGCGGCCGGTCGTCTGGAGTCTGGAGGGCATAGAACGGCTGGTCCGGCGCGAGATGGCGGGCGAGGTCCAGATAGCAGAGGACGTTGCCGCCGATCGGATGGACACAGAAGAAGGGAGCCTGCTCGGTGTCCCGATTCGTGGCGGGTTTGATGGCGACGAGCGGGCCGCGTCCCTTCCGGCCGGCCGGGTGGCCGCCGGAGGTCTCGGCGAGCGCCGCGAGGGCTTCCAGGGTCGGAGCGGAGAACAGGGCTGCCAGGGGGAGGGTCGTGCCGAGGCGCTTCTCGATCCGGGCCATCAGGAGGACGGCGAGGAGGGAGTGGCCGCCGCGTTCGAAGAAGTTGTCGTGAACGCCGATGTGGGCGGCGCCGAGGAGCTCGGACCAGATCTCGGCCAGGACCTCTTCGACGGCGGTCCGCGGCGCGACGAAGCCGGGGGCCGGTCCGCTGTCCGGCTCGGGCAGGGCCTTCCGGTCCACCTTGCCGCTGGGTGTGAGCGGCAGCGCAGAGAGCGCCACGATCGCCGAGGGGAGCATGAAATCGGGCAGCTTGTCGCGCAGGGCCTGGCGGAGCGCGGCGGTGTCGGCTTCGCCGGTGACGTAGGCGACGAGGCGGAGGTCGGCGGGGGCTCCGACCGATCGGTCGGATCGGTCCGATTTCACAACCACCACCGCTTCGCGCACGCCGGGCAGGCCGCTCAGCGCGGCCTCGATCTCTCCCAGCTCGATGCGGTAGCCGCGCACCTTGACCTGGTTGTCCAGCCGGCCGAGGAAATCGAGGGAGCCGTCGGGGAGCTGGCGCACGAGATCGCCGGTGCGGTAGAGCCGGCCGCCGGCATCGGCGCCGAAGGGATCGGGGACGAAGCGCTCGGCGGTCAGGTCCGGCCGGCCGAGATAGCCGCGGGCGAGGCCGGCGCCTCCGATCCGGAGCTCTCCCGGGACGCCCAACGCGGCGAGAGTGCCAGAGGCCATGACGGTGTGGACGCGGACGTTCGGCAGCGGCCGGCCGATGCGCGAAGGGGCCGCGCCGGCCATGAAGGGAGCGGCGGCCGTGTCCACCGTGCATTCGGTCGGTCCGTAGACGTTCCAGAAGCGAGTGCGGCCTTGATGACTCCGCGAAAGGGCCGCATCGCGGAGATCAGCGTCGACGGCTTCGCCTCCCACCAGGACGAGCGCGGGCGCGGCGTCTTCGCCTCCATCCCCAAGACCGGCGGCGAGGAGCGGCCGGAGCTGCGACGGCGTGCAGTCGAGCACGTCGATCCGCTGCCGGCGGACGGTGTCCACCAGCGCCGCAGGGTCCAATCGCACCTCCTGCGGCAAGATGTGGAGGCAGTGGCCCCAGGCGAGCTGGACGAGCTGTTTGATCGAGCCGTCGAAGGAGAACGAGGCGTTGACGCCCACCCGGAGCGGGCCCGCCTCCTCGCGGTAAACGATCTCGCGCAAGGCCCGCGCCAGGTTCACCACGGCGCAGTGCCGGACGACGACGCCCTTGGGCCGGCCGGTCGAGCCGGAGGTGTAGATGACGTAGGAGGGGTGATCGGCGGTCACCGTTCCCCCCTCTCCCGGCGGTTGGGAGGGGGATGGGAGAGGGGGGCCAGGGGGGTGAGGGTCCAGCAGCACGACCTGCGGCCCAACCGGCAACCGGTCTGCCAACTCGGAGGTGGTGACCACGACCGGCGCCTTGCAGTCCTCCAGGATCCAGGCGATCCGTTCCGCCGGGTAGGTGGGATCGACGGGCACGTAGACGCCTCCTGCTTCGAGGATCCCCACAAAGCCGGCGATCGCTTCGACCGAGCGGTCGAGGAACAGGACGACCGGCACCTCGGGACCGACGCCGTGCTCGCGGAGACGGAGGGCCAGGCTCGCCGACTGCCGGCCGAGATCTCCGAAGGTCAGGCGGCGGTCTCCGCAGACGGCGGCCAGGGCCTCGGGAGCTTCCGCGATCCGCTGCGCGATCAAGTGATGCAGGCACGGTGGATCCGCCGAGGCACTCGCCGTATCGTTCCATTCGATCGCGAGCTGGCTCCGTTCAGCGGCGGTGAGGAGAGGCAGCTCCGAGAGCCGCCGCGCCGGGTCGTCCATGGCGCCGAGGAGCAGTTGCTCGAGATGCGCGAGGAAGCGCTCCATGGTCGTCGCGTCGAAGAGGTCGGCATTGTAGTCGAGGACACCGTCGAGCACGCCGGCCAGCCGGTCGGCGGCGTCGGTCAGCGCGAGATCGAGATCGAACTTCGCCGAGCGGGCCGCGAAGGAGAGCGGGTGGAGTGTGAGGCCGGGCAGCTCCAGGGGGGACTGCGGAAGGTTCAGGACCTGAAAGCTGACCTGGAAGAGCGGCGTGTGCCGCAGGTCGCGCTCGGGCCGCAGCTCTTCGACCAGCTTCGCGAAGGGGACGCTCTGGTGGTCGTAGGCGCCGAGCGCGGTCTGGCGGACGCGGTCCACGAGGTCTCCGAAACCCGGATCGCCGGAGAGATCGGTGCGCAGGACGAGCATGTTGACGAAGAAACCGATCAGTTTTTCCACGTCGCCGTGAGTGCGGTTGGCGATCGGCGTTCCGACGGAGATGTCGGTCTGGCCGGTGTGGCGGTGGAGGAGCGCCTGGAAGCCGGCGAGGAGCGTCATGAACAGGGTGGCGCCGTGGTCGCGGCTGAAGGCGCGCAACGGCTCGGTCAAGGAGGGCCGGAGGTCCGGATGGAGCAGGCCGCTCGGCGCCTGGGCGAGGATCGGCCGCGGCCGGTCGGTGGGCAGCTCGAGCACCGCGGCGCCGGTGAGCTGACCGCGCCACCAGGCGACCTGGCGCTCCAGCACCTCGCCCTGCAACCACCCCCGCTGCCAGGCGGCGAAGTCGGCGTACTGGATGGCGAGCGGAGGCAGGGAGGCCGGGACGCCGGCAACCCGCGCGCGGTAGAGGGCGGACAGCTCGCGCACGAAGATGCCGGCCGACCAGCCGTCGAAGATGATGTGGTGGAACGAGAAGAGCACGGCGTGGTCGTTCTCGCCGAGGCGCATCAGGAGGCCGCGCACGAGCGGGCCGTGCGCCAGGGAGAACGGCCGGAGCGCCTGGGAGAGCGCGAGGCGGTGAACTTCTTCGCCGTGCAGGTCCCGCGGGAGAGCCTGCAGGTCGACCACGGGGATCTCGAACGGGTCGAACGGGAATGTGGGCCGGATGACCTGCACGGCCTCGCCGTCGACTTCAGGGAAGGCGGTGCGCAGGCTCTCGTGGCGGAGCAGGATCTCGCCCAGAGCGCCGCGGAAGGCGGCGATGTCGAGCGGTCCTTCCAGGCGGAAGGCCGCCGCTTCGTTGTAGGCCAGGGTCCGCGCTTCGAGCCGGTCGAGGAACCACAGGCGCTCCTGGGCGAAGGAGAGCGGGAGGCGGCCGTCGCGCGGCACGGGCGTCACAGAGAGAATCGGCGGCACGTCCGCCTCGCTGCCGCCGAGCTGCAGCCTCGAGATCTCGGCGGCCACCGAGGCGACGCTCGGCGCCGCGAAGAACCTGCGCAGCGGCAACTCGACGCCGAACGCCTGGCGCACGCGGGAGACGGCCTGGGTGGCGAGGAGCGAGTGGCCGCCGAGCGCGAAGAAGTCGTCTTCGACACCGATCCGGTCGACGCCGAGCAACTCCTTCCAGATCGCGAGCAGCCGCTCCTCGGTCGCATTGCGCGCCGCCACGAGCGACCGGCCGCTCTCCGGAGAACCGCCGGGAGGCGGGAGCCGCCGCCGGTCGACCTTGCCGTTCGGGGTGATCGGCAGGGCATCGAGCAGCACGAAGGCGGACGGCATCATGTAGGCGGGCAGGCGCGCCTCCAGGAAGGCGCGCAGCTCGGGGACGATGCGGCGGGCAAACCGGCCCTGGAGGGGGTTGTTGGTGTAGGCGGCGAGGGGGCCTCCTGTCAACCCGGGTTGGGCGGAAGGGCCGAAGGCCCGGGCTTCCTCAGCCCGGGGCAACGCCCCGGGGGTGGATGGGGCGGCGGAAGGGGTGGAGGCGGCGGCGCCGAAGGCGCCCTCACCCCCGGCCCCTCTCCCACCCCCCTCCCAACCCGCCGGGAGAGGGGAGACCTGCAACTGGCTCCGGGTCGCCGACTCGAAGGCGCCGTCCTCGACCTCCCGACCCAGGGCGTTGCCCTGGGCTGAGGAAGCCCGGGCCTTCAGCCCTTCCGCCCTTCCGAAGATCACCGCCTCGAACGATCCCTCCGCACCGGCCTCGGCCCAGCTCAGCTCGACCTGATAGGGAAAATCTTTCGCGAGATCCCAGAGATCCTGCGGCTCGACGGCGCCGAGGGCGGCTTCGGCGGCTCGGCGGCGGAGGTCGGCAGCGGTTTCGATCCCCTCGGGAGCCTCTTGCATCAGCCGGACCGCCGCGGTGTCTTCGGCGACGCGGGCGTTCGGGATGTTGCGCAGGCGTAGCACCGGCGGCGCCTCCTCGGCGAGCCGGCGGCGCAAAGCGGTGAGACTCAACCCCTCTCTCCTCCAGTCCAATTCTTCCGTTTTCCCCCTCTCCCGGGAGGGCGTGAGGGTGTGTGGGAGAGGGGGCAGGGGGTGAGGGCCCACCCGGAGCACGACCTGGTAGCGGAAGCCGGTCAGCTCGTTGTGGGCCCGGCCGTGCTTGAGATGGATCTCGATGCGTCCGAGCTTCGGCAGCCGCTCCCGCAAGGCGGTGAAGAAGGCGGGATCGATCGCCAGCTCGTTCTCGTCCATGTGGCGGGCGTGCACCTTCTGGCGCAGCCGGGAGAGCGGCGTCGCGGGATCGGCCTGGAACAGCTCCAGCGCGGTGTGGAACGCTTCGAGGAGCGGCAGGCTGCGCAGGTCGCCCAGGAAGATGGCGCCGCCGGGACGCACCAGCTCGACGGCGCGCGCCACCACCTCGGCGAGATAGTCGGCGCTCGGGAAGTACTGCGCCACCGAGTTGACGACCACGGTGTCGAAGGAGTCGGCCGCGAAGCCGTCGAGCTCGTGCGCGGACTTGCGCAGCAGCCGGACGCGGCCGTCGCCCAGCCCCACGCGGCCGAGCTGCCTTTCGATAGAGCGGAGGGCGCGGCCGGAGACGTCGATGCCGGTATACAGCTCGCAACGCGGCGCGATGCGGAAGAGGATCATGCCGGTGCCGCAACCGATCTCCAGCGTCCGCCGCGGCTCGAGCTCCGTGATCCCGCGGATCGTGTCGTCCAGCCACTCCTCCATCTCGCTCGCCGGGAGAGGCAGGCCCGTGTAGGTGCTGTTCCAGCCCACAGTATTGAACGTTGGATCGTTGAACGTCGGATCGGCCTCGGCCGGCTCTTCCCGGTAGAGGTCGTCGAAGATCTCCCCCCACTGCGAGACCTGCTCCGTCTGCTCGCCGCTCCCGGCGGACTCGGAGGCCGGGTTCTGCACCACGTAGGCGGCGAGGCGCTTGTCGCCCGGGACGTCCTCGCGGGCGAGCACGACGGCCTGCCGCACCGCGGGGTGCTCGGCCAGGCGGGCCTCGATCTCTCCCAGCTCGATGCGGAAGCCGCGGATCTTCACCTGGTGGTCGATCCGGCCGAGGATCTCGAGGATCCCGTCCGCACGCCGGCGGCCCAGGTCGCCCGTGCGGTAGAGGCGGCTGCCGGCCGGTCCCGCGGTTGGTCCCGTAAAATTGGGCACGAAGCGCTCGGCGGTCAGCTCCGGCCGCCGCCAGTAGCCCCAGGCGAGGCCCTGGCCGCCGATCGCCAGCTCGCCCACCACGCCGAGCGGCACCGACTGGAGCCAGCGGTCCAGCACGTAGACCGTCGTATTGGCGACCGGCGATCCGATGGGGAGCGGGCCCGGCGCCACCGTGCGGACGGGATACCAGGTGGAATACGTCGTGTTCTCCGTGGGACCGTACATGTTGAGGAGCCGCTGGGGCGGCCGGCCGGCCAGAACCCGCCGCGCCGCCTCCGGATCGACCGTCTCGCCACCCACCAACAGCTCGCGCATCCCCGCGAAGGCGTCGGGTTCCTCCCGGGCCATCTGGGCAAACAGGGCCGAAGCGAGGATCATGTCGGTGATCCGGTGCTCCGAGAGGGCCGCGGCGAAGTGCGGAGGCGACAGGACGACGTCGCGCGGGATCACCACCAGGGTTGCGCCGTTGAGCAGAGCGCCCCAGAATTCATACGTGGACGCGTCGAAGCTGATGTTCGACACCTGCGCCACGCGGTCGCCCGGTCTCAGGTGCACGTAGTTGGTCTCTCGCACCATCCGCACGACGGCCCGGTGCGAAAGGGCCACGCCTTTCGGCCGGCCGGTCGAGCCCGAGGTGTAGATGACGTGCGCGAGGGCCTCACCCCCCAGGCCTCCCTCTCCCATCGCCCCCTCCTCCTCCGGAAGAGGGGGGAAATCCTCGGGGATGAGGCACTCCCGGCCGGCGAGGAGGCCCTGCGGCAGACGCGCCCGGGTCGTCTCGTCCACGACCAGCAGGCGGAGGTCGCAGTCTTCCATCATCAAGGCCAGGCGCTCGGCGGGGTAGTCGGGATCGAGCGGCACGTAGGCGGCGCCGGTCTTGAGGATCGCGACCAGCGCCACCACCGCCTGAGCCGAGCGTTCGAGGCAGAGGCCCACGAAGCTCCCGGGGCCGGCTCCCCGGAGCCGCAACGCCCGGGCGAGGCCGTCCGCGCCGCGGTTCAGATCCGCGTAGGACAGGCTGGACGTCCCCGCGATCACCGCGGGTGTGTCCGGGGCGCGGCGCACGTGCTCCAGGAACAGCTCCTGGAAGCTCGACGTGGAGGGCCAGTCCGAGGCGGAGTCGTTCCACTCGCAGGCGAGCTGGTGGCGCTCCGCGGCGCCGAGGAGCGGCAGGAAGGCGACCGGCGCTTCCGGGCCGGTGTTCGAGGCAACGGCTGCCGCGAGGAGATTCTCGAAACAGCGCAGCAGGCGCAGCATCGAGGCCGCTTCGAAAATCTCGCTGTTGTATTCGAGCGCTCCCATGAGCCGGTCGCCGTCTTCGAAGAGGAAGAGGGAGAGATCGAACTTGGCGGTGCCGCCGGCCACCTTGCCTTCCTCCGGCAACGAGAGGGTGAGGCCGCGCACCTCCGCTTCGGTGCGCGGGAAGTTCTGGTAGCCGTACATGACCTGGATCAGCGGATTGCGGCTCAGGTTCCTCTCCGGCTGCAGCTCCTCGACCAGGCGCTCGAACGGCAGGTCCTGGTGCGCGTAGGAGGCGAGGAAGGTCTCGCGGACCCGGCCGACGAGCTGCGTGAAGCCCGGCGTGCCCGAGAGGTCCGTGCGCAGGACCAGCGTGTTGACAAAGAAGCCGATCAGGCCCTCGACCTCGCGCCGCGTGCGGTTCGCGACGGCCATGCCGACGGCGACGTCCTCGCACCCTGCGAAGCGGCCGAGGAGAGCCGTGAAGCCGGCGAGGAGGGTCATCGACTGCGTCGCACCGCGGCGGAGGGTGAGCGCGGAGAGGGCGCGCGCCAGCTCGACCGGAAAAGCAAAGGACTCGGTGGCACCGCGGAAGGATTCGACCGCCGGCCGCGGATGGTCGAACGGTAGCTCCAGGCTCTCCGGGATCCCGGCGAGCTGCCGCCGCCAATAGTCCAGCTCCGCGGCGAGCCGTTCGCCGGACAGCCATTCGCGCTGCCAGACAGCGAAGTCCGCGTACTGGATGGGCAGCTCCGGCAGCGGCGACGGCGCCCCCTGGCAGAACGCGCCGTACAGGCTTGCCAGCTCATGGACCAGGATGCCCATCGACCAGCCGTCCGAGATGATGTGGTGCAGGTTCACCAGCAGCGTGTGCTCCCGCGCGGCGATGCGGAGCAGGGCGGTGCGGACGAGCGGTCCGCGGGCGAGGTGGAACGGGCGCCGCGCTTCGTCGCCCGACAGCCGCGCCAGCTCCTGCTGACGGGCATCCTCCGCCAGCCCCTCCAGATCGACCAGCGGAACCTCGAAGGCCGGCGGCGGTGCGATCACCTGGACCGGGCCGCGTTCGTCGGGCTGGAAGGTGGTGCGCAGCGCCTCGTGGCGGTGGACGATCTCGCGGAAGGCGCCGCGCAGGGCCTCCAGGTCGAGCGCGCCGGTCAGGCGGACGGCACCGAACATGTTGTAGAACGGGTTGTCCGGCGTCAGGCGGTCGAGGAACCAGAGCCGCTGCTGGGCGAACGAGAGCGGCAGATCGCGGTCCCTCGACACCGGCAGGAGGGGAGAGCTCTTCTTGCGGAGAAGGTCAAAAAGGACCGCCCTCTTGGCAGAAGAAAGTCCGGATAGCTTGTTCTGCGTTTGAGTCATCGGTCGTCCATCTCTCCTCGCGAGCTCCTGCCGCGATGGGGAACCAGAGATGATAGACGATCCGGGCGCGCCAGAGCCCCGCGTCCGGCGCACGCGAGCCGTGGGGCGAGAATCGACATCACAGGCGGTCGGACGCGCTGCCTGGACCGCGGGGGCCGGCATGCCTGCTGAACGCAAGATCACCGAGGTCGAACGGCTCCATCAGCTCCTGAGCGGCCGGCCGAGTCGCCATCCAACCGGCTGGATTCAGCGAACCGCTGGATTCAGCAGATTGGACGATGTGCCCGCTGCGGCGGGGGCTGAATGAGCGCCTACCGCGCCTCCGTGGCCGATGAGGAACCAACCGGTCGCGATGACGGTGAGCATCAGGAGAAGGGCCGCCGCCACCAGCAGCAAGGCGAAGCGGCGATCCTCATTCTCGTTGGCCGTCACCGGGCTTCTCGCGGGGAGATCCCGGTGCAGCCGCACCGGAGCGGCCGGAGCCAGAGAGGGCACGGCGCGGATCTGGGCCTTGTGCTGGATGGGCGGCGCAGGATCGTTCGCTGTGTCCCCTGCGGTCGTTGCGTTCGGCGCCGCCGGCGCTTCCAGCCCGCCGGCCAGCCGCAGGGCGTCGGCCATCTCGGCGGCGTCCTCGAAGCGGGTCGCGGGATCGGGAAAGGCCGCTCGCGCCAGTACCTTGAGCAGCGGATCTCTCCCCAGGCCGGACAGCCCGCCGCCTTTGAGGCCGCTCAGAAAGGCAAGGCGTCGCAGCAGCATCCCGACGGCATAGAGATCGACCTGCGGCGAGAACGGCTCCGCCAGGAGATGCTCCGGCGGAGAGGGAGTGAGTGTTTCGAAAGAAAGCTGGGTCAGCCCGAAGCCGGTGAGGACCAGGTGTCCGTCGGGGCTCACTACGATCTGGTCTTCGCTCACGTGCCGGTGCACGATCCCCTCCGCGTGCGCTTCGGCCAGAATCTCCAGCAGTTGGCACCCCCAGTCGACGAGCCGCGCCCGGTCCGGGTGGCCTCCGCGCGCGAGGAAATCGTGCAGGGTCGAGCCGTCCACCGGCGCGAAAGCCACCAGCAGGGCACCCTCGAGGTCGGCGAGCTCGTAGAGAGCCGGAATGCCACGGTGGTAAATCCGAGAAAGAGACCTGGTTTCGGCGAGCAGAATTTCCCAGGAGGCCGCCTCCTGGAGCGCCCCCGGGCGCGACGGTGGAATCACCTTGAGCAGCGTCTTGCGGTCGCTGCGGGTGTCGACCGCAAGGTAGAGACTGCCGCAAGGCGCCGGGCCCAGATCCTCCAGGATCTGGTAGGGGCCGATCTCCTCCACTCCTCGATTGACCGGTGTTGATAGCATGCTCATCGCTCGCCTCAAGTTTCCCGGAGCAGCGTGCAAGTTCCGTGCAGGGCTCCGGCCCCTTGGAAGAGACCGAAGCCCTTCCAAGGGTTCTATAAAATAGGTGTGAGTCGGAGGGAGGAAAGGGACAGATGCGGATCGGGATTCTCGCTGACACCCACAACCTGCTGCGACCACGGGTCCTGGAGCTTCTGGCGGGATGCGACCGGATCCTGCACGCCGGAGACGTCGGCGAGCCGGAGATCCTGGACGCGCTCCGCCGGATCGCGCCGGTCGCGGCGGTGCGTGGCAACACCGACACCGGCAGCCTGGCGGCCGAGCTTCCGCCCTCCCTCGCCGGCGACCTCGACGGCCTCCCGTTCCGCATGGTGCACCGGCGGGAAGACGCCGAGCCGTCCTGGCAGGCCCGGCTGCGCCTGCTGATCTTCGGCCACTCGCACCGCCCCGAGCTCGAATGGCAGGGTTCTTGCCTCCTGCTCAACCCCGGGGCCTGCGGCCCCCGGCGCTTCCATCTCCCTCTGACGCTCGCTATCCTCACCGTGGCCGACCAACGGATCGTGCCAGAGATACGAGCAGTGGAGTAAACAGCTCCGGGTCCGTCCGCACAGCCATTTCGAGCCGCGTCTTCCAGGGAGGGTTTCATGCGTCAGCAGCAGCGCGTCGTCTCGTTGTTCCTTTTTTCCATCGTCTTCCAGGCGGCCCTCGCCGCCGCCTCAGGGTTCGGCGTATTCCAACACGGCGGCCGCGGCACCGCCGAGGTCGGCGCCATGACGGCCCGCAGCACGGAGCCTTCTGCCTTGACCTACAACCCGGCCGCGATCACCGATCTCCCCGGGGTGCAGCTCCAGGTCGGCCTCGACTTCAGCAACTCCAACAACCACTACGACACCACGTCCGGTACGTATACCACCCACCACATCATCGATTTTCCGGGAGCCGCCTATGTCACCTGGAAATCGAAGAGCACGCCGCTCGCTCTCGGCTTCGGTGTGGATGCGCCCTTCTGGTACAAGGTCAACTGGCTGGAGGCCAACTTTCCCAACCGCCTGCTCAAGCGCCAGTTCGAGCTGACGCTCTTCGAAGCGCACCCGGTCGTCGCCTGGGACCTGGGCGAGGGGTGGAGCGTCGGCGGCGGCCTGCGCTACGACTACGGCACGCTCATCCAGGGGGACAACCGGCGGGTCGGCTTCGCGTTCCCCGGCTTCTCTCCGACCCTGGTGGAAGTCGAGCGGCAAGCGGAGGCGAAGGTGGACGGGCTCTCCTGGGACGCCGCGGTGCATCTCAGCCGGCCCAATTGGGGCTGGGGAGCGGTCTATCGCGGCGAGATGAAGGTCAGCGGGACGGACAGCGTCGACTACACACCGCGCGACATCGCCAACCCTGCCCTGGTGCCCTTGGTCGACAATGCCCTCCCCTCGGGGCGGGCCCGGCAGGAGTTCGAGATCCCTCGCGAGGTGCGGACCGGCCTCTGGGTCGCGCCGTATTCCGAGCTGCGGGTCGAGCTCGACGTGGCCTGGCAGAACTGGTCGAGCCTGAACGACACGTCGGTCACCTACAGCCCGAACACCCTCGGCGACGGCCCCACCGTCCGCACGCCGCGCGACTGGAAGGACACCTTCAACATCCGGCTCGGCTTCGAGGGCGACATCACCGACGAGCTGGTCGCCTATGGCGGCGTCTCCCGCGAGCCGAGCCCGGTACCGGCGCACAATCTGCTTCCCGACTTCCCGCGCGGCGACGCGATGGTCTACTCACTTGGCGCCGGCTACAACTTCCCCCACATCTCCTTCGACCTCGGCGTGTCCTACCACCAGCACGACGGCAACCGGACCTCGATCGCGGAGCCCATCCCCCCCGGCTCGACCGGCAGCTACCGGGCGAACGACAAGGTGTGGGCGTTCTCGGTCCGGCGGCGGTTCTAGACGATCCCAGAAATCAAGCGGGCGCCAGCTCCGGCGCCCGCGCCTTCATCGCCTTGAACATGCCGGGCGTATAGGCGGTGATCCGCCCGGTGAAGGCGGAGGCGGCCACGGTGAGCGGCGAAGCGAGCCAGAGCTTGCCGGGGCCGGACCGCCCTTTGTAATTTCGGTTGATCGCCGAGACGGTCACCTCGTCGGCGCTTTCGGAGACTCCCGGACCGCAACCGATGCAGGCGCCGCAACCGGGGTGGATGAGCTTCACCCCGGCGCGCTCGAAGGTCTCGGCGAGGCCGTGCGAGCGCACGAAGTCCTCCACCGCCTGCGAGCCGCACTGGATCATGAAGCGCACACCCGGAGCGATGCCCACCCCGGCGTCGACCGCCTCCTTGACCACCTGGTGGTAGAAGATGAGGTCGTCGATCTTCCCCGCCGTACAGCTTCCGCCATAGGCGATGTCGATCGGCACGTCGCCGATCTCGTCGATCCAGGCGCCGTTCGTGGGATCGGACGGAATGCCGCGGTCCGGATCGCCCGGGTGGGCCACCATCGGCCGCAGGGTCGAGAGGTCGACGGTATGCACGCCGCCGGCGTACTCGGCGCCCGGATCGGGAGCGACGGCGCGCGCCTTCATCCGCTCGATGTCCTGCGGCGAGAGCTGGGGCCGCCACTCGGCGAGCCAGCGCCAGGTCTCGTCGTCGGCGACGACGATCGCCGTCTTCCCCGCGCACTCGGTCGCCATGTTGGTCAGCGTCGCCCGCTCGTCCATCGAGAGGGTGGCAACGCCGGGGCCGGCGAACTCCATCACCCGGTCGAGGGTGAGCTGCGGCCGGGCGTGGTTCAAAAGGATGTAGAGCATCAGATCCTTGGCCGTGACGCCCGGTTGCAGCTTGCCGGTCAGCTCGAAGCGGATCGACTCGGGCACCTCGACCTGGGTGAACCCCTGATGCACGAGGTCGGCGTATTCGGTCGCTCCCACCCCCCAGGTGAGAGCGTTGTTGACGCCGCCCATGCAGGTGTGGCTGTCGGTGGCCTGGATGAAATCGCCCGGATCGATGAGATGCTCGCGCGCCACCTCGTGGCAGATCCCCGGCGAGATGCGGTCCTTGGCCGAGAAGTCGCGTACGCCGGTGTGGCGCTGGAACTCACGCTGGAGCTGGCGCAGGGTCTCGATCTTGTCGATGAAGACGCGCATCTTGGGCACTTCGTCGGCGTAGATCAGGTGGTCTTCGAAGACCGCGAACTTGCCGGGGTTCTTGATCGCGTAGTCCGCGCCGTACTCCTGCTCCAGGAAGTAGTGCACCTGGGCGGTCGTGAACTCGTGGGTGTAGCCGCCGTCGACACTCACCACCACGGCGTCGCCGGGCTTGACGTACCGCGGCTCGTCCGGGTTTTCGCCAGCTCCGATCAGATGCTTGGCGAGGATCTTCTCGGCCATGGTCATCGGCCGCGGGCCGGTCTCCGGCTTGGGCAGATCGATCTCTCCGGCCGCCAGAGCCTTCGAGAAGGGGAAGAGGCCGCCCTGGTGGATGACGATGCGGGTGATCGGATCCCAGCCGGCACAGAATTCTTCCAGGGGGATTCCCTCCCCTGCCTGCAAGCGCTGGAGCTGCGCGTGGTCGCCCATCAGCACGCCCTGGCTGATGTTGTTGCGGGCATGGATGGGCGCGAAGGAGGAGGCGATGGCGATGCGGATGCCCGACCACTTCTCCGCCTGCACCGCGGTCTCCCGCGAGCTGCCGACTCCTTTGCGGTAGCCGGAGACGATGACCTCGAAGTTGCCGTGGATCAGCGCGTCGCGCTCGAACAGCCGCTTGCCGTCGACGATCAGGCCGGCGTAGGCGTCGCGGGCGATGTCCTCCGGTCGGTGGCTGAAACAGACCCACGCCGGGGTCATGGCGTCGGTGTTGATGTCGTCCAGCAGGTCTTCGACGGCCAGGTCCTCCATGCGGAGGTCGAGCTCCCCGCGGAGCTGGCGGCGGATCAGCTCGGGGTCCTTGGTGAGGAAGAGGACTCGCTTGCCGGGGGTCAACCGGATGGTGTCAGGCGGCTTCATTCGTCACGCTCCTGTCGCATGAAAGCATTGTAACGCCACATTTGGATGTCCCGGCGGATGTCTCGCGCGCCGCGTGGACCGCCGCGAGATCGAGGGTGAGACGGCTGAGCTGAAAGCCCAGCGCACGCTCTTCGAGCACCGGCCGCACGTCGGCAAAGGCAGCCTCCGCGGCGTCCAGGTCTCCCAACGAGCGGGCGATGCGCCCCTCCAGCCAGAGAAGGGAGATTTTCGTGCGCAGGTCGCCGAACGGCCGGTAGAGGTTGCGGGAACCGGCGAGCAGCATGGCCGCCTGGCGCGACCGGCCGGCCGCATCCAGAAACCAGATGCGGTGGTGGCGGCCAAACAGCTCGACCCAGGACTGGCCGCGATCGGCTCGCTGCAGCGCCCGGTCGAGCACTGTGAGTCCCTTGACCGGATCGCCGAGGCCCACCGCCTTCGCCTGGAACAACAGGGCGAGGCCTTCGCAGTGTTCCATTCCGGACCGCCGGTAGACGCGGGCGACCCAACCCAGAGCGGCGGCGGCGGCCTCGAGCTCTCCCCGGTCGGTGGCGAGCGCCATCTCGATCTTCACCAAGCGAGCCTCTTCGAGAGAATCGCCCGTCCCGCGTTCGAACGCCTCGCGGGCGCGAGCCAGGGCCTCACCCGCCGCCGGCAGAGCGAGCTGCAGCCGGTGCATCTCCCCCAGGGTCCCCCAGGCGAGCGCCTCCATGTCCGCGACGCGGCCCGCCCCGTACCGGTCCGCCTCCAGGCGCGCAACCGCCTCGACGCCGAGCTCGGCGAGCTCGTTCGCCTGCCGCGGGTCCCGCCGTCCGAGGGCCAGGCATTCGTGCAGCAGACGCTCACAGAACCCCCAGGTGCCGAATCGCGGATCGTTGCGGATCCGCCAGCGCCGGCGCACCGGCGGGTGCCGGCGCAGCTCCTGCCACTGATCGGCGGCCAGATCGCGCTGCCAGGAGAGCTCCCGCTCGCGGATCGCAAGGCGCCGCTCGACAGCGGCGAAAGCGTCTCCATATCCGCGCCGGTGGTTGGCCTGCCGGTAGGACGGCAGCATGGGCTGCGGCGAGCGCCACGCCAGCACGCCCACGGCGCGCAGGCACTGCGGGCATCGCGACCACAGGTGACGGATCAGGATGGAGGCCTCCTCGACGGGGAGCTCCGAGCGCAGAAAAAGCCGGATGGTTTCCGGTGAAGCGTGTTGCTGTGACATGTATTTTCCGAAATACGTCACCGCACGACCGTCCGTGCGGCACCCTATAAGAGTCACGCCAGAGGCGAAAAGGGGGACACCGGTGATATAAGCCGGCCGATGAGCACGCAACTCGGGCAGAGTCTTTATGAGCAGGTGTTGAAGAATCTATCGGCCGCGGGCAGCGGTCACGGGCCGGCCCTGCCGCCGTCGCGCCCCTCGGCGGCGGTGGTCCCCTGGCGCCGCACGGCAGGCGGCTCGATCGAGGTCTACTGGGTGCGCCGCGCCGGCGAGCTGCCGTTCATGGGCGGCTGGCACGCCTTCCCCGGCGGCGGCCTCTCCCGCGCCGACGCGGCGGTGCCGGTCGACGGCCACCCCGCCGGTGCCGGCGAAGGTCCGCCGGCGGCCGGCTTCCCGGAGTCTCTCGGCGGCGGCTCGGAAGACCCAGGCCCCGACCTGCTGCCTGGCCTGGTCGCCTGCGCCCTCCGTGAGCTGTTCGAGGAGATCGGGCTCCTGCTCGCCACCCCCGCGCCGGACGCCGCGTCTCTGGCAGAAGCACAACGCGCTCTCCTCGCCAAGGAGAAATCGTTCCAGGAGATTCTCGCCGGCCTCGGAACGCGCCTCGACGCCTCGCGCCTGGTCTGGGCCGGCCGCTGGGTGACCCCGCCGTTCGCGCCGGTCCGCTTCGACAACCGCTTCTTCCTGCTGGAATGGCCGGCGAGCGAGGCGATCCAGCCGGAGGTGCTGCCCGGCGAGCTGGCCGAAGGAGAATGGATCGCGCCCGGAGATGCGCTGGCCCGCTGCAAGGACGAGGCGCTCGCCGCGCCGCCGATCCTGCACATCCTGGAGGTCCTCGCCCAGGACGGACCGGCTGCCGGAATCAGTCGCCTGCGCGATCCCTCGGAGACCAACCTCGGACCGCTGCGTCGGATCGAGATGCGACCGGGCGTGCTGATGGTCCCGCTCGCGACGCACACCCTGCCGCCTGCGCTGACCACCAACGCCTACCTGCTCGGGACGGAAGAGGCTGTGCTGGTCGACCCCGGCTCGCCGCTCGACGCCGAGAACGAGCGCCTGGAGCGCGCGCTGACCGTCGCCCGCGATCAATTGGGCCGCAAGATCACCGCGATCTGGCTGACCCACCATCATCCGGACCACATCGGCGGCGTCGAACGCCTGCGCCGCTTCCTCGGCGTGCCCGTCCTCGCGCATCCGGCCACCGCCGAGCGCCTCGCCGGCCGCATCGCAGTCGATGGCACGCTCGCCGACGGCCAGCGGATCGTCCTCGCCGGCGATCCGCCGTTCGCGGTCCGCGTGATCCACACGCCGGGCCACGCCCGCGGCCATCTCTGTTTCCTCGCCGAGAGCCACGGCTCGGTGCTCGCCGGCGACCTCGTGGCCGGCCTGGGCACCATCGTCGTCGATCCGCCCGAAGGGGACATGGACGACTATCTCGCCTCGCTCGCCCGGCTGGCGGACCTCCATCCGCGCACGCTTTTCCCCGCCCACGGTCCGGCGATCCAGAACGCGGTCGGCAAGCTGCGGGAGTACATCGAGCACCGCCTCTGGCGCGAGGAGAGGGTCGTCGCCGCCTGGAACCAGGGGCTCCGCACACCCAGCGAGATGCTTGCCACGGTCTACGAGGACGTGCCCAAGGAAGCCCACCCCCTCGCCGAGCGGCAGATTCTGGCGCATCTGGCGCGGCTGCGGAAGGCGGGGCGGATCAGCGAGAAACAATGACCGCCGCTTTGGCGTAGGATCTTCGAGATGCGCCGCGCCCCCCAGGCGGCGCCTTCCGGAGGAACCATGATCAAGATCAACAGGCTCGCCCGGCCGTCGCGCCGGGTGACAGCCTTGCTCCTCGTTTCAGCCCTGTCGTCCCCCCTTCTCGCTTCCGCGCAGGCTCCGCCGGCCGCGGGCCACTGGGAGGGCGCAATCCAGATCCCCGGCCACGATCTGCTGGTGAAGATCGATCTCGCCAGCGCGGAGGGTGCCTGGAAAGGCACGATCGACATTCCGGAGCAGAGCGCGAAGGCGCTGCCACTGGAGAAAGTCGCGGTCGAGGGCGATCACGTGCAGTTCGCCATCGCGGGCGTGCCCGGCGCTCCCGCATTCGACGGCAAGCTGGAGGGCGGCAAGATCGCCGGCACGTTCACCCAGGGCGGAGCGTCCATTCCGTTCCTCCTCGGCCGCGAGGCGGTGCAGGCGGCACGGCGGCCGCAGGATCCGGTGCCGCCATTCCCCTATCAGGAGGAAGAGGTCGCGTATCAGAACGGTGAGATCCATCTGGCCGGCACCCTGACGCTGCCCCCAGGCGCGGGGCCGTTTCCGGCGGTCGTCCTGATCACCGGCAGCGGTGCGCAGAACCGCAACGAGGAGCTGCTCGGCCACCGGCCGTTCCTGGTGCTCGCCGACCATCTCTCCCGGCACGGCATCGCGGTGCTGCGGATGGACGACCGCGGCGTCGGCGGCTCGACCGGCAGCGTCAGCGACTCGACGTCGTCTGATTTCGCGGGCGACGCCCTGGCCGGTGTAGCCTTCCTGAAGCAGCACGCGCACATCGCCGCCGACCGGATCGGACTCATCGGTCACAGTGAGGGCGGTCTCATCGCTCCCCTCGCCGCCAGCCGCTCCAAAGACGTGGCGTTCATCGTCATGCTGGCCGGCACCGGCGTGTCGGGATACGAGATCCTGCCGGCTCAGGTGGAGGCCATTGATACAGCGAGCGGCCAGCCCGCGGTCAAGGCACGGCAGGAGGCGGATCTCATCCGCGCGGCCATGGACCTGGTGCGTTCCGAGAAGGACGGCGCCGCGCTGCGGACGAAGCTCAAGACTCTGTTCGCGGCGCACTCGGATGCCATCGACGCCGCGGACCTCAAGGCCGCCGGCGGCCTCGACGCCTATGTGGACCAGCAGGCCAAAACCCTCTCCAGCCCCTGGTTCCGCTACTTCGTCGACTACGATCCGCGCCCGGCGCTGCGCCAGGTGAAGGTGCCGGTGCTGGCGCTCAACGGCGAGCTCGACCGCCAGGTGCTGCCGGACCAGAACCTCCCGGCCATCGAGCAGGCGCTCCGCGAGGCGAAGAATCCGGACGTCACCCTCCGCCGCATGCCGGGTCTCAACCACCTCTTCCAGACCACCGCGACCGGCAGCCCCACCGAATACGCCACCAACCAGGAGACCCTGTCGCCCGCCGTGCTCGACCTCGTGACCGCCTGGGTTCTCGAGCGCTTCGGCAAGCCGGCGCCGGCCGGCAAGCCCGCCGACTGACCGCAGCCGGGACGGCACGCCCTTTGCTCAACGGTCTTTCGCCGGCATCAGGCCGGCCCAGGAAAGGCGGTGGGCTCAGTGGCAACGACACGCAGCAGCACATTGGGACAGGCCGAGACCCTGAGGGCTGTCCGGCAAGCAGCACGCAATCCCTGGGTGGAGCGGCTGGCGCGCTTCGGCCTCGCCGCCCGGGGTCTCGTCTATACGGTGATCGGCATGCTCGCCGTGCAGGCCGCCTTCTTCGGCCACGGCGCGACCACCGACACTCATGGGGCCCTGCGGGAGATCGCGGAGCAGAGCCGGCCGCTCCTCGCCGCCGTGGCGGTCGGGCTCGCCGGCTACGCCCTCTGGCGCTTCGCCGAGGCGTTCCTCGATCCCGAGAAGAAGGGACGGAGCCCCAAGGGGCTCGTCCAGCGCGGCGTCATGCTGGGGAGCGGCATCATCTACAGCGGTCTCGCCCTCGCCGCCGTCCGCGCCTTCCTCGACGGAACGGCCGATCTGGGCGACAGCAGCGACGGCGGGCGGCAGATCGCCGCTTCCGTCCTCGACAAACCGTTCGGCCGCTGGCTGGTGGCGCTGGCCGGCCTCGCCGTCATCCTCGGTGGCGTGACCCAATTCGTGCGCGCCTGGAAGAAGTCGTTTGAAAAGAAGCTAATGACCGCCAAGATGAACGCTGACGAGCGGCGTCTCGCCCTGCGCACCGGGCAGCTCGGCCTCGCCGCCCGCGGGGTGGTCTTCGTGATCACCGGCATCTTCCTGATCCAGGCCGCGGTCCGCTACGACGCGAGCCAGGTGCAAGGCCTGCGCGGCGCCCTCGACGCTTTGGCCGCCCAGCCGCATGGCCAGATTCTCCTCGGCGTCGTCGCCCTCGGCCTCCTCGCTTACGGCGCCTACTCGTTCCTGGAAGCCCGCTACCGGCGCATCGTCTTCTAACGCGCCGGGACGAACAGGCGGTTTCCCCGCACCGCGAGCCGGCCGCGGCGGAGACCCTCCGCGAAGACCTCCTCCATGCGGTCGCGCATCGCCGCCGTCAACTGGCTGTAGCCGAGGTGCGCGGCCACCGCCCGGCTCAGCGTCCGCCGGTCGCTCTGCTTGCCGCCGGCGAGCACGGTGTCGATCACCGCCAGCAGATCGTCGTCGTCGTAGCGGGCGAATTTGGGCGTCGCGCCGGTGAAATATCCGCCCGCGGAGACGACGATGCGGCGCTCGATGGCGGTTTCGAGGAGCGCTTCGAGACGGGCGCGATCCGGCCGCTTGGCGCGCGGACCGTGCAGGCGGAGCTCGACCTGTATGAACAGATCCTCGGCCGGCATCGGCTGCGCTCCCCAACAGGCCTGGCGGAACGCCGCCAGCACGTCCTCGTCCCGCATCGCGCCGCCGCTGGACGGCGCGCCCGCCATCTCCAGACGCGGCCAGCGCTCCTCTTCCCGGCCGGCGAGCACGCTCTCGACCATCCGCGCCGCCGGCTCGTACTCCCGGTCCTCGTCGCGCGCCAGCTCCGCTTCGGTCGCTACCAATTCGCCGCGCATCGCCCGCTCCAGAATGGTCCGCGGCAAGGCGTCCACCTGCGCCTGGGCCGCCTCCAGACGGCTCTCGACGGCATCGGCGAAGCCGAACAGCGCGGCCATCCGGCGCACGATTTCCTCCTGCTCGGCGAGCGGCGGCAGCGGCACCGGCATCGTCTGGAGCTTCGAGGCGTTGATGTTCGACTGGTTGATGCAGTCCCGGCGCACCGCCCGCGCCCACTGCCGGCCCCACGGCGAGTTGATCCAGGCGCACAGATAAGGGCTCGCTACCAGGCGCTCGTCGCACCCGATGCGCACCAGGTAGGAAGCGAACACCATCTCACGCTCGTCGTCGAACACCGCGGCCTTGCCCACCAACTCGGGGCTGTTGGTGCGATTGAACAGGATGTCTCCCGGCCGCAGCCGGAAGACGTCCAGGTTCGCCGCGGCGCGAGCGATCACTTTCAGATCCGACGGATCGACCGCGCCGTTCTGGATGTTTCCCATCCGCAGGACCGGGACCACCGGCACGCCGTTCTTGACGCTCTTGTCGGATTTGACCGACGTGCCGTACTGAAGCACGCGGATCACGGCCCGCAGAGGCACCAGCGACCACCCCTCCGGCACCTCGGGCGCCGGCAGCGGGTCGGGCAGCAGGAGAGCCTCCGGATCGAGATTCGGCGGGCGCTTCCCGGACCGCCGCCCCGCCGTCTCGGCCGCGGCGACATCCGCCGCCCAATCCGCCCGCCGCGCCGCGAAGACGCGCTCCAGCGCCGTCGCGGCCGGTTCGCCGCCGGACCGCTCACGCCAGTCCTCGGTCAGCCGGCCGGAGGTCGCATCGGTGAGGACCGAGACGCGGAAACGCTTCATCACCGCCCGTGTCCGCTTCAGCCCCTCGCGTGTGAGCGTCACCCGCGCGAAGAGCTCCTCGACCCGCTCCACGATCCGGCCCTGCTCGGCCAGCGGCGGCAGCCGCAGCACCGTGCCGGTGAGGAAATCCTTGAACACCAGGTTGCGTAGATTGGTCGTCTGGGTCTGAAAATCAGAGATCTCGCCGCGCAGATATTTCTCTTGCAGCGCGAGCTGGACGAACGCCGGATCGACGGCCGGATGGATCCGCATCAGGCGGCAGAAATTCGAGCAGAGGAGAGTGTTCGTCGCCCGCTGCAAAGCCTCCTCGTCGATCCGCAGCGTGCGGCCCACCGGCTGATCCGGACCGCCGCCGGAAATCTCCACGATGATGTCGCCCACCTGCAAGCGACGCTTGGCGATGCGGGTGCGCCGCACCCAGCGCTCGGGCGCCGTGGCGCCGCGCTCGCGGACCCAGTCGCGGAACTCCTTGCCGCGGATCACGTTCACTTTTTCGAGCCCCGGCTCCTCCGCGTCCTCACCCCATTCGCCGCCGATGGCGTGCACCACGATCTCTTCCAGGATGACGTCCGCCCAGCCCTCGGGCAGCACGCTGCCGTCGCGGGCCAGGTTCGGCAGCGGTCGCTCGGAGAAGACGGTCACTGCGTTTTTCCTACCGCACGGAGGCGCCGCGGCACCAGATCGCCGGCCAGGAGATCGATGATCGACGCAAGCTCGTCGACCGCCCCTTCGAGCTCGGCGATGGCGTCGGCCGCGAGCTCCTCCGGCTCCGGCAGCTCGTCGCCGTCGAGCGATTCATCCTTGAGCCATTTGAGACTGTCGATCTTGAAGTCGCGGGCCTTCACCTCGGCGATCGGGAACGAACGCCAGCGGTCTTCCAGCGAGGCGTTGGCGGAGCGCCGCTCCTGATTGAAGCAGGCCTCGAAGGCCGCGAAGTGGGCATGCGCCAGGGGCCGGTCCTTCTTGGTGATCCGCGGCACGTTGCTCCGCGCGTCGTAGACCCACACCGTCTCGGTCGGCCGCCCCTTGGTGAAAAAGACGACGTTCGTCTTCGTGCCGGCGCTGTAGGGCGTGAACGTGCCGTTGGGCAGCCGCAGCACCGTGTGCAGATCGCACTCCTGGGTGAGGATCTTGAACACCTCGCCCGCCTGATCGGCAAACAGGCAATTATCGGGAACGACGACCGCGGCCCGTCCGCCCGGCTTGAGGATCGTCAGGATATGCTGGAGAAAATTGAGCTGTTTGTTCGATGTCGTGATCGCCATCTCGTGGCGTCCCGGCACCTGATTGGCGCCCTTGCTTCCAAACGGTGGATTGGTCAGCACCACATCAAAACAGCGACCGTCGTGCGCTTCATAGATCGAATCCCCGAGCTTGATCTCCGGCTCCAGGCCGTGCAGATAGAGATTCATCAGCGCCAGGCGGCGCGGCCGGGGCACCAGCTCTTCGCCGAAATAGGTGCCCTGGCGCACCCGCTGCGCCAGGGCCGCGCGCGCGATCGGATCGTGCCGGTTGACCGACATCAGCCACTCGTAGGCGCCGACCAGAAAGCCGCCGGTGCCGCAGGCGGGATCGCACACCGTCAGGTCCGGCTGCGTCCGGGGATCGGGGCGCATGCAGCGGACGATCGTCTGGATCAGCAGGCGCGGCGTGAAGTACTGGCCGGCACCTTTCTTTCCTTCGCTCGCCGCCTTTTCGAGCAGCCCTTCGAACACCGCCGCCTTGACGTCGACGTCGAGACCGGTCCACTCCGTTTCGTCGATCAGGCCGATCATCCGCTTGAGGTTGGCCGGATTGTTGAAGCGGGACCCGGCGCCGGCGAAGATGTCACCGAGCAGCCCTTCCTGGCGGCCGAGGGCGAGGAGCGCCGCCTTGTAGTGGTCGATCAGCTCCGGCCCCGCGCAGCACGCCAGCGCCGGCCACGAGCAGTCCACCGCCGTCTCGTCCTCCGGCCCGCCGCGGTGGACCGCGGAAAGGTCGATCCCGCGCTCGTCCGCCATCTTGAGGAAAAGCAGATAGGTGATCTGCTCGATGTAGTCGCCGTAGTCGATCCCGTCGTGCCGCAGCGTGTGGCAGAAGCCCCAGAATTTCTGGACCAGGTCACTCATGAATGTCGAAACCTCGCGAGCCTGGAGAATGGACGGAGAGAGCCTCCGTTCAATGGGAGGGTATCGTAACGGATCGAGACCCCAATTTGCAGAGGGTAGCGATCTTTTAACGCTGGCTAATGTTGGATCGATTATCGTTCGAGGATACTTCGTTTTGCGTGCGCCGATAACAAAGGCGGACGGCATCGTTGCCCCGGTCCACCCGCGAGTGCGCCGTCCGCGAAAAACCTTGCTATAAAAAAACCTACAAAAAGCCGTCTCCGCTACGCCTTCCGCAACCGCGCCGCCACCTTGCGGAGATCCGCCACCAGCTCCGCCCGCGCCGCGTCCCTCTTTTCCTGGTCCGGCATGCGGAGGATGGCGGACGGATGGAGCGTCGCGGTGAGCCAGGGCGCCCACTCCGACTCGAAAAACTGCCCGTGGTCGCGGGTGATCCGGAATGCCGGTCCCATCAACGCCTGCGCGGCGGTCGCGCCGAGGCAGACGATGATCCGCGGCTTGACGATCGCAAGCTCCGCTTCGAGCCACGGCCGGCACGCTCTGACTTCGCCGATCGTCGGCTTGGCGTGGATCCGCCGCTTGCCCCGCGGCTCCCACTTGAAGTGCTTCACCGCATTGGTCACGTAGGTCTCCGCCCGGTCGATCCCTGCCGCCGCCAGCGCTTCATCGAACACCTGCCCAGCCGGGCCGACGAACGGCTGGCCCGCCAGATCCTCCTGGTCTCCCGGCTGCTCGCCGATGAAGAACACGGCCGCCGTCGCGGGCCCGGCCCCCAGAACCGCCTGGGTGGCGTTCTTGTAGAGATCGCACCCTCGGCACTCCTGGGCCGCCTGCCACAGAACGGGGATGGTCGCCTTCTCCGGGATGTATTCGCGCGCGGTTCGTGTCGTCGGCATGGGATATATCTCCTCCACCCGCTCCGATTTCAAGTCTCGTGCCAGAAGACCGCAACCACTGGCGCAACGGCAGGCGGGTTTTGTATGCTGCGCGGGTCTACGCCGACAGGAGAGCGATCCCATGACCTTTGTTTCCGATCTCGCGCCGCAGTCCCTCTGGAAGCACTTCGACGACATCCTCACCATCCCGCGGGGCTCGAAGAAGGAAGATGCGATGCGGCGCTACGTGCTCGGCGTGGCGGAAAAGAGGGGCCTGCGGACGCGGGTGGACGCGGTGGGCAACGCCGTCGTCGCCAAGCCGGCCAGCCCAGGCAAGGAAGGCGCTCCGACGGTCGTCCTCCAGTCCCACCTCGACATGGTCAACGAGAAGAACTCGGACGTCGCCCACGATTTCGAGCGCGACCCGCTCATCCCGCGACGCGAAGGCGAGTTCGTCAAGGCGACCGGCACGACGCTGGGAGCCGACAACGGCATCGGCGTCGCCGCCATGCTCGCCGTTCTCGAAGCGGACGACATCGTCCACGGTCCGCTCGAATTCCTCTTCACCATCGACGAGGAGACCGGCCTCACCGGCGCGAGCGATCTCGATCCGGCGCTCCTCACCGGGAAGATCCTGCTCAACCTGGACACGGAAGAAGAAAACGAAGTGACGATCGGCTGCGCCGGAGCCGGCATGAGCGTCCTCACCCTGCCTGTCGCAAGCGGACCTGCCCCCGCCGGCCACGCGGCGCTGGACGTCTCGCTGACCGGCCTCCAGGGCGGCCACTCCGGCATGGAGATCCACCTGCCGCGGGGCAACGCCCTCAAGCTCCTCGCCCGGGCGCTCTACGCCGCGGGCCGCGAAAACACCATCCACGTCGGAGCACTGCGCGGCGGCGGCAAGCACAACGCGATCCCCCGCGAGGCGTCGGCGCTGCTCTTCGTCCGCACGGAAGACCGTGACGCGGTGACGAAGAGTCTGGAGACGGAAGGCGCCGCGATCGCCGCGGAGCTGCCCGCCGAGCCCGGTCTGCGGCTCGATGTCCGGCCGTCCGCCGCGCCGCCTGCCACGGTCTGGACCGAAGAGTCCGGCCGCAAGGCCCTCGCACTCGTCCAGGCACTGCCGCACGGCGTCATCGCCATGAGCCAGGACATCCCCGGCCTCGTCGAGACGAGCACCAACCTCGCCTCGGCCGATCCGCGGCCGGCCGCGCTCACCCTGCTGCTCAGCACCCGCAGCTCCGTGGACTCCGCCCTCCGTGCCACGAGGCAGCGCATCCGGGCCGCCGCGGACCTGGCCGGCGCCGCCGTCGAAGAAGGCCGCGGCTACCCCGGCTGGAAACCGAACCCCGGCGCGGGCCTCCTCAAGACCTTCCGTGGTCTGCACGAGCGGATCACCGGCAAGGACCCCGCCCTCCGCGCCGTCCACGCCGGCCTCGAATGCGGCATCATCGGCGAGAAGGTCCCCGGCATGGAAATGATCTCCTTCGGCCCCCTCATCCTGGGCGCCCACTCCCCCGACGAGCGCGTCCACGTCGCCTCGGTCGAGCGGTTCTACCACCTGCTGACGGCGATGCTGGCGGAGCTGGCAGGATGAACGCTCGGAATCGAACATGGCGATTCCTACCATAGAGAACACGTCGGACCGTTAGTTCGACTCTGTCAGATCTGCCCCGGAGGGGCTTCAGCACCTAGCCCAGGGATTTATCCCTGGGTCGAGAGGCGTCTTCGCTCCCTTCCCAGGGTTGAAACCCTGGGCTACGTGCAGCGGCCCTTCCGGGGCCAAAAGAGTCGCCGACAAAGTAGGGTTTAGTTAGATCCGGGCAGTCAATTCTTGGTGAACGGACTCTTCGTCGTCCGGCATCAACGGAAAACCGTATTTCGCCATGTTCTCTTCGAACGCCCGCCGGTCGTCGCCCGTCAGGGAGCGCGCATCCTTGCCGGAGATCAGTCCTCGGCTGTAGAGAGTACCCGCGAGCACGTAGCGTACATACTGAGTATCGCGTAAGGGCTCCGGAATCCGAGCCGAGGGAGGTAGTTCGATGGTCAGAGTGTTTCTCAAGGTTGCCACTTCCCCTCCGTGCCCCCCTAGCGTAGATCCAGGACCCGTACCAAGGCGATCGAAACCGGGTAAGTCCTACTCCTCTGGGGCATCGTTGCGGTCGCGGTGGACCTGGTTTCCGTTCAACCAACCGAGGCACGAACTGGGCTCGCGAGGACATGATCAGATGAAGTTTGGCGCCGGATCGCGCTCAAAAACACCGTGGGAGTAGAGCGCCTCGTCGAGGTCGTTGGTCGCCTGGGCTAGCTCGAGCCAGAGATTCCACCAGGCGATCAGCTCCTCCCACGAAAGATTGCGCAAATCGAGGTCGCCCTCGCTGAGGAACTCGTCCCGGATCTCTGTCCACATCCGGGCTCACCTCACCTGCAAATACCGGTCAAACCACCCCAGCATCCGCCGCATCAGCTCGCGGCGGTTCTGCGGCTGGTGGATGGCATGGCCTTCGCCGGGGAAGACGACGAGTTGGGTGGGCACTCCCAGCGTCTTCAGGGCGTGCCACAGCTCGTAGGACTGCGGTGAGGGGACTTCCGCGTCGCTGTCGCCGACCATGATCAGGGTCGGCGTCTTGATCTGCTTCACGAAGTGGATGGCCGAGATCTTCTCGTAAAGGTCGGGCTGGTCGTAGACCGAGGCGCCGAAGAAGGGGATCATCCAGGTGTCGATGCGGTTCTGACCGTAGTAGCTCAGCCAGTTGGCGATGCCGGCGCCGGCCATCGCCGCCTTGAAGCGGCCGGTCTGGGTGATCGCCCACATGGTCATGAAGCCGCCGTAGCTCCAGCCTCCGAGACCAATGCGCCCCGGATCGACCGGCTGGCTCTTCTCCACCGCGTCGACTCCGGCCAGGATGTCGCGCAGGTCGCCGCCGCCGAAGTCGCGCACGTTGCCGCGCGTGAAATCCTCGCCTTGTCCAAAGCTGCCGCGCGGATTGGGATAGAGGATGAAGTAGCCGTTGGCCGACAGCGGCATGGCGCGGGCGTAGGTCCATTCGGTCGGCCAGCGCGCGGTGGCCGCCGAGGACGGGCCGCCGTGCACCCAGACGACGAGCGGATACTTCTTTCCGGCGACCTCGTCGCGGGGATGGAAGAGCCAGCCCTGGACAGAGCGGCCGTCGCTCGTCCAGTGGACGCTTTCGGTGCGGCCCCACTGCGGCGCGCGGCCGTCGTTTTCGTGGGTGACCTGCCGCCAGGCGCCGAGCGGTCCCACCCAGATCTCGGGCGCCTGGGAGAAGGAGCTGCGCACCACCGCGCTCGACGCGCCGTCTCGGGAGAGCGACAGCGACAGGTCGGACTCGTCGTCGATGACCAGCGCCTCGTCGCCGCTCCACAGGCGTTCGACCGCGCTGCCGGCAAGATCAGCGCGGGCGATGGCGGCGCTGCCGCCGGTGATCTCGGTCCACAGCAGGCGGCCGTCGGGTTGCCAGCCCAGCCAGGTGGCCGAAGCGGTCCGGCCCGGCGTCAGATTGCGCGCCGGACCTCCGGCGGTGGGCACGGCGAAGACGTCGCCGCCGGTCAGCCCCGCGTCGCTCATCAGGCCGGAGATGACCGCCACCGTTCGCCCATCCGGCGAAACGCGCGGCACCGCGATCTGAAGATCAGGCTTCCATAACTCGCGGAGCGATCCCGAGTCGGCGGCGATCGCGTACAGCCGAGCCACCCACCAGTTGTTGTCGCCCGAGCCGTGCGCGGCGATCGCCGCGAATCCCTTGCCGTCGGGCATCCAGTCGTATTCGTAGACATAGAGATCGGCCGGCGAAATCTCGCGCACAGCCGGATTGGCGTCCGAGGTGTTCAGGACGGCGATGCGCTGCTCCTCGATCCTCTCCTCCACCACGCCGGCGTCCCTGGCTGTCGGGTGCGTCGGGCCGGGAGCCCGCGCCGAGCCCGCGATATGGAGGAAGGCGAGGGTGTGCCCATCCGGCGAAAAACGCGGTGTGCCGAGGAAGCCCGTCAGCTCCGTGAGACGCCGCGGCGCTGCGGAGGCGCCGGAAGGGGACACGTCGGCCAGATAGAGCTCCGGCTGGTCTGGATTCGCGGCGTCGGAAAGGAATACGAGCCGGTGGGAGTCCGATGCCCAGGCGAGCTGCCCTTCGTCCGCATCAATGCCGGCCTTCGCCATGATCCGGCGCCGCCCCTGGGGCGCGCGCGGATCGGCGACGTAGATCGCGGTCTTGCCGGTCGGCTGTCCGGCGGCGCCCGCGGAATCGTGCAGCGATTCGACCCAGGCGATGAGCGAGCCGTCGGGGGCGAGCGCCACCTGGCTGAACGTGCGGGTCGAAAACAACGCGTTGGCGAAGGCGTCGACCGAATCTCCTTCGGCGGCGACCGAGGCCGGGGACAGGAGCACGGCAAGACAGATCAGGAATTGAAAGACGCGCGATCTCATGGCGGTCCGAAACGTTATCATGCGCGCCGCCCTGTAATTCCGATGGTAACCTTCTCCCCCTAAGCTCTGGGACAGGAACATGCTTCACTCCCTTGCCGACCGCTGCACCAGGACCTTCGCCACGCGTCTGTGCGCCGGGGCTCTTCTGCTCCTCGTCCCGATGCTCGCGGCAGCGCTCGATCCGTCGCGCGCGATCACGCAGTACCGCCTCGACCGGTGGACGTCGCGCGACGGTCTGCCGGTGACGAGCGTGACCTGCCTGCTCCAGGATCGCGCCGGCTACCTCTGGGCCGGCACGCAGGAGGGGCTCGCCCGCTTCGATGGTGCAACGTTCCGCACGTTCAAGGTCGAAGATACGCCGGCGCTCGCCAACAACTATGTCTCGGCGCTCTTCGAGGACCGGCGCGGCCGGATCTGGGCCGGCACCGACACGGGCGACCTCTCCTATTTCGACGGCGAAGCGTTCCTCGCCATCCCTCCCGACGGCAGTTTGCGCGGCCAGGTCGCCGGCTTCGCGGAGAGCGCCGGCGGCGACCTTTTTATCGCGTTTCGCGGCGCCGGGCTCCGCCGGCTCGACGGCCCACGGCTGGTGCCGGTGCTGGATTCCGGCGGACACCCGATCGACCGCCTCGGCGCGCTGGTGCGCGGCGAGGACGGCGACGTCTGGGCCGGTGGGCAGGGCCGGCTGTTTCGCTTCTCCCACGGCGCCTGGACCCGCTTCGATCTTTCCGGGGCGTCGGGGCGGCTGGTGACGGCCCTCGCCGTCGAGCCGCACGGCGAGCTCCTGTTGAGCGAGGACGACCGAAGGGTGCGCCGGGTGCGTCCGCGCGGGCTCACCCTCGTGCCGGTGGGGCCGGACTGGCAGCTCCCGGCTCCGGTGCGCACTCTGAGGGTCGATCGCGACCGGACGCTCTGGGTCGGCACCGAGACCGGGTTGGCACGCCGGCGTGAAGCGCCGGACGCCGGGCTCGAGCTGTTTGCCGCCGGACCGCGATCGGCCGTCAACGCCTTCGCCGAGGATCGCGAGGGCGGCCTCTGGATCGCCATGAACACTGACGGTCTCCTCCGGCTGAGCGCGGACGAGGTCATCCCGTTCGGGACCGCGGAAGGTCTTCCGGACGATGCGACCTGGAACGTCTTCGCGGCGTCCGACGGCACGCTCTGGGTGACGACCAGCGGCGGGCTCGCACGGATCGCCACCGACCGGGTCGATCGGGTCGACCGGGTCGAACGGGTCTCCGTGCCGGGGCTGCCGGACAAGGAAGTGATCTCCCTCGCCGAGCGCCGCGACGGCTCGTTCTGGGTGGGAACCCTCCGCGACGGGCTGTTCCGCCTGCCCCACTCCGGCACTCCCCTGGCCCGGCTCACGACGGATGACGGCATCCCGCCGGGGGCGGTGACGGTCGTCTTCGAGGATTCGCGCGGCGCGCTCTGGGTCGGCAGCCGCGAGGGCCTCGCGCACGCCGATCGCGCCAATCGCGCCAATGCCGCCGATGCCGCCAATGCCGCCCGGTTCGTGCCGTTCCTGCTGGTCGCCGGCACCGTTCAGCCCTACGTCGCCGCGATCGTCGAGGACCGGGAGGGGACGGTCTGGATCGCGACCAACGCCGGCCTGTTCGCGCACGGTCCGGGCGGTACCCGGCGCTATGGCCGCGGCGAGGGCCTGGCGAGCACCGCGCTCAACGCGCTCCTCGTCGACCGCGAAGGCCGGCTGTGGGTGGCGACCAACGGGCAAGGGATCCAGGTTCTCGACGGCGGCCGCTTCCTGAGCGTGGACCGCGGCCATGGCCTCCCCTCCGGCACCGTGCTCTGGATCGTCGAGGACGCCGCCGGCAGCCTCTGGTTCTCCTCCATGGGCCAGGGTGTCTTCCGTGCCGGCCGGGAGGAGCTGCTGCGGGCCGCGAGGGGCACCGCGCGGATCGAGCCGCGGCGCTTCGGCTACGGCGACGGCATGCGCGACGAGGGATGCACCGGCACCGGGCAGCCCGCCGGCGCGCTGACCCGCGATGGGCGCGTCTGGTTTCCGACCACCGCCGGGATCGTCGCGATCGACCCCGCGCGGCTCACCCTCCCCATCCCGCCGTCAACGGCCCTCGAAGCGCTCGTCATCGACGGCCGGACCACGCGGCTCCCCCGGGCGACGCCGCTCGATCTTCCGCCCAGCCGCGGCGACGTCGAAATCCGGTTCACCGCGCTCGGCCTCGACGAAGCCGCGGGCACGACCTTCCGCTATCGGCTCGACGGCTACGACGCCACCTGGATCGAAGCCGGCCGGCGCCGGGCGGCGTTCTACACCCGGCTCGCTCCCGGCTCATATCGCTTCGACGTCCAGGCCCGCCACGCCAACGGCGGCGCCTGGAGCGCACCGGCGGCGTTCGCTTTCCAGTTGCGCCCTCACCTGTACGAGATGGCCTGGCTCCGCGCGCTCCTCGCGATCGCCGCCGGGCTGGCCCTGTATGGCGGCATCCGCTGGCGGAGCCGGCACCTCCAACAGCGCATCGCGCAACGGACGGCCGAGCTGTCGGCGGCCAACCGGAGTCTCACCAAAGCAGCCGAGCACGAGGCGGCACTGCGCCAGGAGGCCGAGGCGGCGCTCCAGCGCGCCGAATCGGCTCAGATCGAGGCCGAGCGCCACGAACGCGAGGCACTCCGCGCCTCGGAGGTGAAGGGGGCGTTCCTCGCCACCATGAGCCACGAGCTCCGCACGCCGCTCAACGGCATCCTGGGTTTTTCCCATCTCCTGCTCGATTCGACGCTCGATCCGCGCCAACGCCAATTCAGCGAGATCATCCGGACCAGCGGCGAGACGCTGCTGTCGCTGGTCAATCAGATCCTCGACCTCGCGCAGAGCGACCAGGGCAAGCTCACCCTCGCGGCCGAGCCGTTCTGGGTCCCCGACTGTTTCGAGGAGGCCGTCGAGCTGGTGGCGACCGCCGCCGCCGCCAAAGGTCTCGATCTCGCGCTGTCGATCGAGACCGCCGCCTGCCGGCGCGCCACCGGCGATCCGACCCGGGTCCGCCAGATCGCCACCAACCTGCTCGCCAATGCGGTCAAGTTCACCGGGTCGGGCGGCGTCCTGGCCGTGGTCCAGGCACGCCAGGAGGAAGGCCTCCTCGCCGTGGAGCTCAAGGTCTCCGACACCGGCATCGGCATCGCGCCCGAGAATCACTCGCGGATCTTCCACCCCTTCGACCAGATCGACATGTCGCTCGCCCGGCGCTACGGCGGCGCCGGGCTGGGTCTCGCGATAGCAAGCCGGCTCTGCTCGTGGATGCATGGGACCCTGAGCGTGGAGAGTGAGCTCGGGCAGGGCTCGACTTTCACGGCGATGGTCCGGCTCGACCTCGACGTCGACCTCGATACGGTGCCGGCCGACGCTCCCACGGCACCTCGTCTCGACGGCCGGCATGTCCTGCTCGCCGGCCTTTCCGGCCAGACCCTCGAAGCCGTCGAACGGCAGCTTCGATCCTGGGGCGCCATCACTTCCAGCAGAGAGCCGGCGCGGGAAGCCGGTCAGGACTTCGCGTTCGGCATCGCCGCGGAGTCCGTGGCTCCGCTTCCCGGGCTCGCGATGCCGTGGATCCGGCTCGTCCCGGTGACCGCGATCCCGGCACCCGGCTCCACGGCGATCGATCTGCTCCTCCCGGTCCGGCCAAGCCGCCTCGCGTCCGCGGTTCTCCGCGCTGCCGGCGCACCGGCGATCCAGGCGCCGGATGCACACCTCCCGATGGACGTGTCCGCCGTCTCGCCCGCAATCCTGGTCGTGGAGGATGATCCGGTGAGCCGCATTCTGGCGCACGCGTACCTCGGAAGCCTGGGCCACGCCGCCGATACCGCCGCGAGCGGCGAGGCGGCGCTGGAGGCCCTCGAAGGCAAGCGGTACGACCTCCTCCTGCTCGACATCCAAATGCCGGGCATGGACGGCTTCGAGCTGGCGCGCCAGGTGCGAGCCCGCTTCGCCGGCGAGCGGTATCCCTACCTCGTCGCCCTCACCGCGGCGGCCATGGAAGGCGACCGCGAGCGCTGCCTGGCGGCGGGGATGAACGACTACCTGTGCAAGCCCCTGCGCCGCGAGCAGCTCGCGGCGGCGATGGACTTGTACGTGGCCCGAGGGTAAGGGCCGGCGCCCGCCTCATGGCTGGCTCAGGGCTGCCTCAGGGATGAACGAGCGCCGCCTCGGCGAGGACGGCGGGCGCCGGGACGGGGATGGCGGCTCGCTTCGGCAGCTCCGCGAAGCTGCACGTGAAGTGGCGCAGCACCTTGGGCACCACCGTCATGCGGAAGCCGCGCAGCTCGTCGCTGTGGTCGCGGATGTGCTCCAGGACCTCGGCGACGTAGTCGAGATGGGAGTTGGTGAACACGCGGCGCGGAATGGCCAGGCGGATCAGCTCCATCGGCGCCGCGACCTCCTCGCCGGTCTGCGGATCGGTGTGGCCGAACATCACCGTGCCGATCTCGACCCCGCGCACACCGCCTTCGCGGTAGAGCGCCACCGACAGCGCCTGCGCCGGGAACTCCAGCGGCGGGATGTGCGGCAGAAGGCGCTTGGCGTCGATGTACACGGCGTGGCCGCCGGTCGGCTGCATGATCGGGATGCCGAGCGCGGTCAGCTTGGCCCCGAACATCGCCACCTGGCCGACGCGGAACTGGAGATAGTTCTCGTCCAGCACCTCGCGCAGGCCGCGCGCCACGGCTTCGAGGTCGCGGCCGGCGAGGCCGCCGTAGGTCGGAAAGCCTTCGATGACGATCAGCCGCTGCTTCAAGGTCTCCAGGAGCCCCTCGTCACGGCTGGCCAGGAAGCCGCCGATGTTGGCCAGGCCGTCCTTCTTGGCGCTCATTGTGCAGCCGTCGGCGTAGCTGAACACCTCGCGCACGATCTCGGCGACCGAGCGGTCCGCCTGTCCGGCCTCGCGCTGCTTGATGAACCAGGCGTTCTCGGCGAAGCGGCAGGCGTCAATATAGAAGGGGATGCGGAACTCGCGGCAAAGCGCCGACGTGGCCTTGACGTTGGCGAGCGAGACCGGCTGGCCGCCGCCGGAGTTGTTGGTCAGCGTCAGCATGCACAGCGGCACCTGGCCGCGCGACTCCTCGAACAGCGCGCGCAGGCGGACGAGGTCGATGTTCCCCTTGAACGGATGCAGCGCCGCCGGGTTCGTCCCCTCCTCGATGACCAGGTCGACCGCGATGCCGCCATTCACCTCGATATTGGCCCGCGTCGTGTCGAAGTGGTTGTTGTTGGGGACGATCATCCCCGGCCGCACGAGGGTCGAAAACAGCAGATTCTCGGCGACCCGGCCTTGATGAACAGGCAGGAAGTGGGGAAAGCCGAAGACGTCGCGGATGGAATCCTGCAGATGGAAGAAGTTGCGGGCGCCGGCATAGGCCTCATCACCCTGCATCAGGCCGGCCCACTGCCAGTCGGACATGGCCGACGTGCCGGAGTCGGTGAAGAGGTCGATGAACACCCCCTCCGACGGGACTTTGAACAGGTTGAACCCACCCTCGACCAGCAGGCGCTCGCGCTCTTCGCGGGGCAGGAGGACGATCTTCTCGACGACTTTGACTCGCCACGGCTCGGGCAATGAACGCATGTTTCCCTCTCCAATTGAACGAAGATTCAACGCAAAGCGCGCGTACCTGTCAGCAGGTGCGTCAAGACTATAGTGCATCCCGGAGGAAAAGCGGGACAACGGAGGCGAAGATCATGGCGCTTCTCTCTATAATGCCGTCATGGAGCTGGCGGAGATTCAGGAAAAGCTACAGAGCCTCTTGGCGCCTCGCGCCGAGGTGGACGGCATCGCCGCTGCCTATCTCTTCGGCAGCGTCGCCCGAGGGACCGCGCGCCTGGATAGCGACGTCGACGTCGGAGTGCTCTATAGCGTCGCCCCTCCAAAGACCCTGGCCGGCATGTTCGATCTTGAGGGCGACCTGGAAGCTGCCCTCGGAAAGCCGGTCCAAGTCGTCGTGCTGAACTACGCGCCGGTGGACCTCATCATTCGGGTCCTCCGCGACGGCAAGTTGCTCGTCGACCGCGACCGCTCGCGCCGGATCCAGTTCGAGGTCCGCTCGCGCAACGAGTTTTGGGACTTGGAACCGTATCTCCGACTCTACCGCCGGATGGGAGAGATCAGGCCATGACGGACAACGACTTGATCGCCAAGAAATTGGCGTACATCGAAAACTGCGTACGCGAGCTCAAGACGCTGGCTCATCCGGAAACGATCCGGACCGACATCCGTGAACAGCGCTTCATTGAACACACTCTCCAGCTCGCCATCCAAGCTGCCCAAGATGCCGCGGCACACATCGTCTCCGACGAGTCCTTGGGGGAGCCGCGGACCAACCGCGACCTGGTCGACATTCTCGTCAGGAACGGCTGGCTCCCAGAGCAACTCGGCGATCCACTCCGCCGGATGATCGGGTTTCGCAACATCCTTGTCCATGGCTACGAGGTGGTTGACCTCGCAATCGTGGAGGACGTGGTCGTTCATCACCTCGACGATCTACTGGGTTTCGTGCAGGCGATCCGAGAGCGGCTCGCCCGCACATGACTCTCGACTGGAAGCATCTCACCTCAGCCCTAACTCCAAAGTAAACCGCACCCACCCACCGCGCTCCGTATCGACTTTGAGGTCGCCGCCGTGCGCGTGGGCGATCTCGCGGGCGAGGCTCAGGCCGAGGCCGACCGCGGTGTCCCGTCCCGTCGCCGCCCGGGAGCGGCGGCGACGGGTGGCCAGGTGATATGCTTCCCCTTCCTTGAATCGATGGGAAGCGCCTCCTTGCGGGAGAACCATGAATCGCTTGGCTCGCCAGACCGCTGTACTGCTGCTCTTTGCCTTCTGCGCGGCTGGAGCCCTCCAGGCCCAGACCGCCGATGATCGCAACACCCTGCATGCCGAGATCCGGCAGGACGACGACGAACAGCTTGCCGTGCACGCCGAGATGGACGGGCAGAGCAAGACGTTCGTCCTGCCGGCCCAGGTCATCGAGGACCTGAACGAACTATACGAGGATCTGGAAGCGCGCCGCGGACGCGATTTCGCAGCGGTCGGAAAGCGGCTCGGGGATCTCGTCCTGGCGCCGCTCGGCCCCATGCTGAAACGCGCGAAGGCGGTCCGGTTTACGATCGACGAAGATCTGGTCGGACTGCCGCTCGACCTTCTCTCTTTCGAAGGCGAGCCGTTGTTCGTCCAGAAACCAGTCACCTTCGAGCTTCCGTCCACCCGGCGGTCCGCCGCGAAAGCAACGTTCTCCGCCAAATGGTCAGGCTTGATGATGCGCGATCGCACGGCGGACCCCGACAACGGAGTGTCCTTTCTCGCCACCGTGCTCCCCAACAGCTCTCGCGTCTCGACCCTTCGCCAATTGCGCAACGCCGACCCGGTGGACGTGCTGCTCATCAGCGGACACGGCAGCGTCGGCGACGACTCCGATCCCGATTCCGTCTCCGTCGACGACGACGAGATCGTCGCCCGCGATCTGGCCCACCTCAAACCGCGCCTGGTCTATCTGGATTCGTGTCAACTCGGCATCAGCCTCGACTTCCTCCACGCCCTCCGGCGCGCCGGCACCAACTACTACCTGGCCCCGATCACCAGCAACGAGGCAGGCAACTCCTCCACGCGAACCATCCACCTCTTCTTCAAAAACCTCGCGGAGACCGGCTCGCCCTCCGAATCCCTGTACCTGACGCGCCGCCAGCTCTACCGGGAATTCAAGAAGGACTCACCCGCCACGAGACTCTGGCGCGCCTACCCGTTTCGTCTCTACAGGCTGAGCTAGGAAGCGAGGAGCATGATGTTCGCGATCAAAGCCGAGGTAAGCGACCTGCGAGCGGAGACGTTCGTGTTCAGCGCGCAGAAGACAATGTATGGCGGCAAGCACATCACCGAAGGCGATACGATCTTCGTCTTCGCGAGCGAAAACGAAGGCGGGCCAGGTCTCATCGCGAGCGGCGTCGTCACCTCGGCCGAAGCGATCGCCAAGAAACCCGGGATCGAACGGCAAACACCGCGCGTGAGCATCACCATCCGACGCACCGCGCTCGCGAAGCAGCGCCTGGGACGGAGCGAACTCAAACCTTTTTCCGACTGGAACGACGGTCGACCCGAGACCGAGCTCAATTTCAAATTCTACCGCCAGGCAACGAACAAGATCGTCGGCATTTCGGATGAAGTGGCGGCGTTTCTCCGAGGATTCTTTTAGCGCGGCACTGTGCGCGTCGCAAGAAGAGAGAGCGAATCGATGAAGTCCGAAGATGTGGCGATTTTAAAAGAGATACCGAAGGCCTTCATCTCGTATTCGTGGGACGACGAGGACCACAAGAGGTGGGTGATCGAGTTAGGTACTCGCCTCAGAGGAGATGGTATCGACCTCATACTTGATGAGTGGCATCTCCATCCGGGAGATCAAGCAGCAGCCTTTATGGAGCGTGCAATTCGAGACTCTTACTTCGTGATCATTATCTGCACTCCAGGCTACAAGCGGCGAGCCGATCGCCGACAAGGAGGAGTTGGGTACGAAGGGAATATTATAACAGCCGAGATGCTCAGCAGCGGCAATGACAGGAAATTCATACCCGTGCTGAAAGACGGGGAGTGGGCTGATGCAGCTGCAAGCTGGCTGCTTGGTAAGATTTTTATCGATCTACGCGGCAACCCCTATCAGGAGAGCAGTTACCAAGTACTAGTCAAGTCGATTTTTGGTAGTTTGCCGCAGCCGCCGACGATCGGAAGCGGTCGCAGTGGAAAAAGCTTGCGAGAAGCAGACGCTGTCCAGCTTGAACATGAAAGAGTTTATTCAGACCTGATCAACTCGGCCATGCGCGTTGCGCAGGCTACAAGGAATAGACGCACTCTCTTGAAGAAAGGCGGCCCGGCTTCTAGTCTCCTACTGGAGAAGGAAGTGGAGCCAGAACTGAAGGAGCAGGCCCAAAGATTCATGGACCTTATGTATAGAGCTCGTATGTTTGGCTCCGACATTGTCCTAGAACCGCTACAAAAAATCGTGGAACACGTCATGACTTGGCAGCTTTCAGTCTGGCACCCGGACGGAGACTCCCTTTACGAGCAACATTTTGCCGAATTTGCCAAGAATTCTATGCCTCGGTTTAGGGAAGCGGTCAGGAGAGAGCTCGGCCTAGAATGAGCGCCCAGAAAGGGGATGTCTGCAGTTGCCGACCCTCGCGGCGACAGGTTCCAGCTGAGTAACGCAGCGCCTATCCCCGAGCTTCTTACACGCCGCCTTAAGAAGGCGAAGCACTTCCAGGTATTCGTCGCTCCGAGATAGGCCAGCCACTCCCTATAGGAATAGCCTGAGGTAGAATGGTCCAATCCGGACTATCTCACCGCCCTCGGACTTTTACCGAGGAGCTTTCCGGGTTGGAGGTGAAGAGATGAAGCCACCCGTTCTTGCGGTCCTCCTCATTGCTGCCCTGCTTCTGCCGTCCGCCTCGAAGGCGGCAACCTTCCAGGCCGTGGAATTTATTGGCGACCTAGCCGTCGTTGACACCACCCACCTACTTTCCACTGCCACCTTCATCAAACCCGACCCAGGATTCAAGAACGCCACCGTCATGACCGGACTCTCCCGGAATCCCGCTGACGGCTCCCTCTGGATTGCAGGCATCGACTTCGTCAACTCCTTTGTCGGCGAGGTTGACTGGACAACCGGAGCGGTCACGACCCTCGTTACCCTCAATGGGGAAGTGGTGGTCGATCTGGCCTTTGACGGAGCAGGCTCCCTCTACGCTCTCTCCGCCAACGGCAGCGGGTCGCACCCGCACTCGCTCCTCAAGATTGACACGGGCACGGGGACGCTGTCGGTTGCCAAGGTGCTCAACGCTCACGGGGGCACGAGCGACTTCGGCCAGGTGGGAGTAATTGGCTGGAATCCCTCCGACCAAAGCCTCTACTACGCCGACCTCGACTCCTCCAGCCATCTCTTTATTGACAAGTTGTCAGACCCGACCTTTACGCAGAGCCCTGTATTTGCCACGTCCTTATCCTTCTCCCCTCCCTTGGCTCTCTCTTTCACTGGAGGACGCCTCTTTCTCTCCACCAGCTCCGGCGTGATTTACTCGGCTGACGCCACAAACGTTGCGGGAGGGCTCACCCAGGAGGGACAGCCGGGCTATCCTACCGCGGACGGCGACATCGTCTTCTCGGTCTCCGGCATGGTCCCGGCCGCTCTCGGCTGTACGCCAAGCCCCACCGCCGCCTGCCTCTACAACCGCTTCAAAGTAGAGGTTGCCTACGACGCCACGCCGCAGAACGGCTCGGGCTCGGGTAGGGTCGTTCTGGAGAGCGGCAAGAGCGTCAAGTGGACATTCTTTGACCCGGAGAACATCGAACTTATCGTCAAGGTGCTCGATGCCTGCTCGCCGCCCTTCAATAAGTGGTGGGTCTTTGGCGGGGGACTGACCAACGTGGGGGTGCTCGTCACCGTGACCGACACCAAGACGGGAGCACAGAAGACCTACAGCAACCCGAAGGGCACCCTCTTCAAGCCCTTCGCTGATACAGCAGCCTTCACCTGTCCCTGACGACACAGGCGCCAAGCCAACGTAAGAACTCATGCGCGGTTACCCTTTAGAAGGCACATCTCCTGTTTGGGGGGCCGCAAGATTTCGAGCGCCTCTTCAGGGCGAAACGGCGCCGAATGCCTGCCCTGCCTGAGTTTGCGGCGCCGCAAGATTTCGAGCACGTGTGCTCGAACGCTTGCAACGTAGCCCTTGGACAGGCTCTGGCGGGTGCTCGGAGGACCTCAGGAGGTTCAGGTGGCACCTGGGCACGGCCTGACCTGTCGGGCGGGGTGCGTGGGCTACTTCGTGTGGATCGCCGGGCGGAAGGCTCAGTACTCTGGCCGCCGGGGTGAGATTCACGTCGAGCACTTTCCGGGAAGCAAGTGAGCTCCTCTGAGGAGTGAGCCCGGCGAGGCGGCGGGGGCGGGAGTGCACGCCCCGCCCAAACGGGCCTGTCCAGAGGCTCCGATCCTCGACTTCCCCCGGTCGATCCTCGACTTCCCCCGGTCGATCCTCGACTTCCCCCGGTCGATTCTCGACTTCCCCCGCTCGATCCTCAACTTCCCCTGGTCGATTCTCAGCTTCCCCCGGGGGATCCTCAACTCCCCCTGGGGGATCGTCAATTCCGAGCGGGGAGGATTCAATTCGGAGCGGGGCATCTTCTTTCTGCAACGGGTCCGCTTCAATCCTGAGAGGGTCACCCGGTGCGCGCGGCCTTCAGGAGAGCTCCTCGGCCAGCGCGACGATGATGCCCGCAGGGCCTCGCAGGTAGCAGAGCCTGTACTTGTCCTCGTACTGGGCCATCTCGCCGACGAGCTCGGCGCCATGGGCGCGCAGGCGGGCCACGGTGTCGTCGATGTCTTCGACCGCGAACATGATCTGCCGGAGGCCCAGCGTGTTCGGCGGGGCAATCGCTGGCTCGGCCCTGACCGGCTCCGGGTTGCGGAACTTCGTCAGCTCGACCCGCCCGTGGCCGTCCGGGGTCCGCATCATGGCGATGTCGGCCTGGACGCCTTCGAGCCCGCAGAGGCGGTCCACCTCGGGGCCTTCGACCGGCATCTCGCCTTCAAGCGCCATGCCGAGGGTGGTGAAGAAGGCAATGGCGGCTGGGAGGTCGTCGACGACGACGCTGACATGGTCCATTCTTTTGATCGTCATGTCCCTAGCTTAGCAGGGGCCAAGGTTCTCGCCTCGCTCGGTCGATTGACTCTTTACGCCGGCTTCGCACAGAGGTCGAGCACGACCTCCACCCGCCGGTTCTTCTGGCGCCCCTGCGGGTCGTCGGAGCCGTCGGGCTTCGCGTTGGGCGCCACCGGACGCCGCTTCCCCCAGCCCTTCACCGGCGTGGCCGCGGGCAGGGCGCCATGGGCGGCGAGCCAATCCCTGACCGCCTTCGCCCGGTTCTCGCTGAGTGTCTGGTTGTAGGCGTCCGCGCCCTTGGCGTCGGTGTGACCCTCGACCGTCGCCGGGTGCTGGCCGGCCTTGGCGAGGAGAGGCGTCAGGGCCTTCAAGGTCTCTTCCGCATCCGGCGTGAGCGTCGCCTTGTCGAATTCGAAGAGTGCGTCGGCGCCGACCAGGAAGCGCTTGCCGCACTTCTCGTCCTGGGCACGGATCGCCTGGATTCCCTTGGGAATCTGAATCTCGCCCGGCTTCTGCCAGGTACCCTTCGGCGTCTGGATCTCGCCGGGCTTTTGGATTGGGCCGGGCTTCTGGATCTCGCCGGCGGCGGCCGGAATCGCCAGCAGGAGGAACAGGCCGCCGGCAATTCCGGCGCGATGGAAGCAGTGCATGGGAACCTCCCTCGAAGTCTCGTCGTTGCACCGAGAGTCTACTCTCGACTCGCCGGTGGCGGTCGGCTCGCGTTACCGATGATTCTGAAGAGGTATAAGGTGGAGAAAGTCAAAGAGGCAGGAGCACTGAGGTGATGAAGCCGGTAGCCAAGATCAGCCTGGTTGGGGCTGGATACGTCGTCGCACTCATTCTCGCTTCCACGGCTGTTGCTATCCAGCGTTTTGGTACGCAATCTTAGGGCTGGGTCTCATTGTTGCAGTCGCGGTGGTTGTATGGTTCGTCCCTTTGCTCTTCAAGGCAGGATAGCCAGGCGATGAGGTTCCCGGGCTTTCAAGCCCGCAGGCTCCAACTGTCGCAAAGCGCTTGGCAGGTTCCGGAAGCTTATCTTTCCGCCGGGAAGCTTACCGAGCCGCGAGGGAAGCTTACTTCTCCGCCAGGAAGCTTACCAAGCTGCCGATGAAGCTTATTTTTTCGCCGGGAAGCTTACCAAGCCGTGAGGGAAGCTTATTTTTCCGTCAGGAAGATTACCGGGCCGCCGGTGAAGCTTATTTTTTCGCCGGGAAGCTTACCAAGCCGCGAGTGAAGCTTATCTTTTCGCCAGGAAGCTTGCCGAGCCGCCGGTGAAGCTTATCTTTTCGCCAGGAAGTTTACCAAGCCGCGAGAGAAGCTTATTTTTTCGTCAGGAATCTTACCGAGCCGCCGGTGAAGCTTACTTTTTCGCCAGGGAGCTTACCGAGCCGAAAGAGAAGCTTATTTTTCTGTTGGGGAGCTTACCAAGTGGCGAGGGAATCTTATTTTTTCGTTGGGAGGCTTATGGCGAGGGCTGGAGAAGGGGGCGGGGCGTGCGTGCGGCACGCCCCGAGGTTTGGTCTACAGGGTGGGCGTCTCAGGAACGGGCGCAACGCTGTCCGGCGACTTCTTCAGCTTCTTCAGCGACTGATTCGACGCGTCGGCCGGCTTCTTGCGGCCCCGGAAGGGCTGCAAGTTGAACTCGGCCAGTTTCTCGGAGCGGATCCCGAAGTGCTGCTTGACTGCCAGGCGTAGCACTGTGCCCAACCGCTGCGCCTCGGTCAGGGTGGTCTCGAACTGCTTCGAGACATCCTGCTTCGCCGCGGTCAAGGCGTCCTGACGAGTCGTCAGGTCGTGCGCATTCGTCACCATCGTGTCGAACTGGGCCAGGCTGGCCTGCAGGTGCGGCAGGTCGGCCTGGTTGGCGGCCAGGGAGTCGCGGAACTTCTGCAGGCTTCCCAACTTCGCCACTTTCGTCGTCTGTCTCGGCATATCTCTCTCCTCCTGGGGTTCGATGGCTCGCTACCCAATGCGTGCCGAGGAACACTATAGGTAACGGCACGGACCCCTGTCAAGTACTTTTTGCTACGCATTGAGTTTTGCACCGCCGTCCGTATAATGGGCCTCCCCATGCCCCCTCTCGCTGAGCTGCGCAACCTCACCAAGACCTATGAGGAGGGTGGCCGCCAGCGCGCGGTGCTGTGCGACGCGAATGCTTCGTTTGCGCGCGGCGAGCTGGCGGTGCTGGTCGGGCGGTCGGGCTCGGGGAAGTCGACGCTGCTCAATCTGCTGTCGGGGATCGACCTGCCGACGGCCGGCGAGGTGGTGGTGGACGGCGTCTCTCTCGGCGCTCTCACGGAGCGCGAGCGGACGCTGTTCCGGCGCGACCGGATCGGGTTCGTGTTTCAGTTCTTCAATCTGATTCCGACCCTCACCGTCGAGGAGAATGTGCTGCTGCCGCTGGAGCTCAAGGGGAGCCCGACGGCGGCGGGGCGCGCGGCGGCGCTCGCTCTTCTTGACGAGGTGGGCCTCGCGGACCGCCGCGGCGCGTTTCCGGACCGCCTGTCGGGCGGAGAGCAGCAGCGGGTGGCGGTGGCGCGGGCGCTCGCCAATGATCCGCTCCTCGTGCTGGCCGACGAGCCGACCGGCAATCTCGATCTCGACACCGGTCTCCAGGTGCTGGAGATCCTCGACCGCCTTACCCGCCGGGCCGGCAAGACGATGGTGATGGTGACCCACAGCCCCGAGGTCGTGGGGCTCGCCGACCGTGTGTTCCGCGTCGAGGATTGCCGCCTCGTCGAGGTGATGACCGAGGCGCCGGGCGAGGTCAAGAGCGGGTGAGCACCCGGCTCCTCCGCCGGTCGAGCCGCCGCCATCTCGGCCGGCATCCGTGGCAGATGGGTCTCGCCATCCTCGGCGTGGCGCTCGGGGTCGCGGTGGTGGTGTCGATCGAGCTGGCCAACGCGAGCGCCCGCCGCGCGTTCTCTCTCTCCACCGAGGCGGTCACCGGAAGGGCGACGCACCAGGTGGTCGGCGGGCCGGACGGGCTGCCGGATACGGCGTTCCGCGATCTGACCCTGGCGGACGGTGTCGGCGGCACGATCGCCATGGCGCCGGTCGTCGACGGCTATGGCGTCCTTCCGGCCCCGGAGGGCCAGGGCCGCCGAGTGTTCCACATCCTCGGCGTCGATCCGTTCTCCGAGGCGCCGTTCCGGCCTTATCTGAAAGCTGGAGGAGGAGACCGGGGAGCTCCGGTCAACCTCGGCACCCTGCTGACCCACCCGGGCGCCGGAGTGCTCGGCGCGGCGACGGCGCGCGAGCTCGGGCTGAAGCCGGGCGGCACCTTCCGCCTCCGTGTGGGCGGCGTCGAGCGGACGGTGGAGCTGGCCGGCGTGCTGGAGCCGCAGGACGAAGGGAGCCGCCGCGCGCTGGCGGACCTGCTGGTGATGGACATCTCCGCGGCGCAGGAGATTCTTGGTCGCGATGGCCGTCAGGGCAAGATCGACCGCATCGACCTGATCGTGCCGGAGGGTCTCCCTGGCGAGAAGCTCCTCGCCCGCGCGGCCGCGGTGCTGCCTCCGGGCGCGCAGATCCTCCGATCCTCCTCGCGCAGCCAGACCACGGAGGAGATGACCCGTGCCTTCCGGCTCAACCTGACCGCGCTGTCGCTGCTCGCCCTGATCTGCGGCGTCTTCCTCATCTACAACACGATGACGTTTTCGGTGGTGCAGCGGCGGACGCTGATCGGCACGCTCCGCGCTCTGGGTGTGACGCGCGGCCAGATCTTCTCCCTGATTTTGGGGGAAGCGGCGGTGGTCGGCGTGCTCGGCACGGCACTCGGGCTCGGCGCGGGGGTGCTCCTCGGCCGCGGCCTGGTGCGGCTGGTGACGCAGACGATCAACGACCTGTACTTCGTGCTCACCGTCCGCGAGCTGTCGATCCCGGCGCTGACTCTGCTCGAAGGCGCGGCGCTCGGCATCGGCGCCACGCTCCTCGCCGCCGCGGCGCCGGCCTGGGAGGCCACCCAGGCGCCGCCCCGAGCGGTGCTCACGCGCTCGATCCTGGAATCACAGCTCCGCCGGGCGCTCCCGAAGGTGACCCTGGCCGGCGTCGGCCTGCTCGCCGGCGGCCTGTTGCTGCTCATCCCGAAGAGCCTGGTGATCAGCTTCACCGGCCTCTTCGGCGTGATCCTCGGCTGCGCGCTGCTGGCGCCGGTGGTGACGGTGCTCCTGATGCGCCTGCTCCGCCGGCCGATGGGGGCGCTCTTCGGCGTGCTCGGCCGGATGGCGGCCGGCGGCGTGGTCGCCGCGCTGTCGCGCACCGCGGTCGCCATCGCGGCGCTGGTGATCGCGGTGTCGGTGACGGTGGGCATCGGGGTGATGATCGACAGCTTCCGCCAGACGTTGATCGGCTGGCTGGAGCACACGTTGCAGGACGACATCTACGTCACCGCGCCGAGCCGCGGCGGCGGCTTCGTGGGCGCTGATCTCGATGCCGAGGTCGTGCGCAAGGCCGCCACGGTGCCCGGCGTGGTGCGCGTCGAGACGCTGCGGCGGATGGAGCTGACGACGCCGGACGGACCGGTGCGGATGGTCGCCCTCGGCACCGATCTCTGGGGGTTCTCCCGCCACGAGCTGCAACAGGGGGATGCGGCCACCGCCTGGCCGGCCGTCCTGAATGATGGCGCGGTCGTGGTCTCCGAGCCGTTCTCCCGCCGCCACGGCGTCGATGCGGGAGCGACGATCCGTCTTCCCACCGACGCCGGCCTGCGCCCATTTCGCGTTGTAGGCGTCTATTCGGACTTCGCGTCGGACCAGGGGCTGGTGCTGATGAGCGGCACGACCTACGCCCGCTTCTGGCACGATCCGTTCGTCTCCGGCTTTTCGGTCAACCTCGCTCCCGGCGTCGATGCGGACCAGGCGATCGCGCGCCTGAAGACGGCGGAGGGTGACGCGACGCTGTTCATCCGATCGAACCAGGCGCTCAAGAAGATCTCGCTCGACATCTTCGACCGCACCTTCCGCATCACCGCCGTACTCCGCCTGCTGGCCGGCCTGGTCGCCTTCATCGGTGTGCTCTCCGCCTTGATGGCGCTCCAGCTCGAACGCGCCCGCGAGCTCGGCGTGCTGCGCGCGAACGGCGTCACTCCGGCGCAGGTCTGGCAGCTCGTCACCTCGCAGACCGGCCTCCTCGGTCTCGCCGCCGGCCTCCTCTCCGTGCCGGTCGGCCTCGCCCTCGCCGCCATCATGATCTTCGTGATCAATCGCCGCTCCTTCGGGTGGACGATCCACATGCTGGTGACGCCTGCTGTGCTCTTTGAAGCGCTCGGTCTGGCGTTGATCGCCGCGCTCCTGGCGGGCGTTTATCCCGCCTGGAAGATGGCGCGGACGTCTCCAGCTCTGGCGTTGCGGGAGGAGTGAGATGGCCCTCACCCCCGCCCCTCTCCCGGCTCCCCCCACCCTTTCCCCGGGAGAGGGGAGACCAGCAAAAGCAACAAGAACGAAAATGCCTTCGCCTTGCTTTTCTCCCCTCTCCCGGGGGAGGGCGGGGGGAGCTGGGAGAGGGGCCGGGGGTGAGGGCCCACGGCGCCGCAGTCTTCTCCTCCTCATTCTCGCCGCCCTCTGTCTCTTCGCCTGCCGCGACCACCCCTCCCAGCCACGGGCATCCCTTTCCATCGCCGACACCCTCCGCGGATCGGACACGAACGGCTACGCCCGCGCTCTCGAACCGCGCGATTTCCACTTTCCGGCGGACCACGGCCCGCATCCAGAATTCCGCACCGAGTGGTGGTATTACACCGGAAACCTGGAAACGCACGAAGGGCGGCGATTCGGATTCCAGCTCACGTTTTTCCGCTCGGCTCTGGCACCACTGGCCCCAGACATGCCCGACCGGAAATCCGCGTGGGCGACGCGGCAAGCCTATCTCGCACATTTCACCGTCACCGACGTAGACGGTAAACGTTTCCATTCCTTCGAGCGTTGGGGGCGCGGTGCCCTGGGCCTCGCGGGAGCGCAGGACGCGCCCTTCCGCGTGTGGACCGGCAACTGGTCGGCGGACGCCGTCGAAGGCCAGGTACCTCCCATGCGCCTGCGGGCGGCAGAGGAAGATTCCGCGATCGATCTGATTCTTCAGGCAGGCAGAGCGCCCGTCCTCCAAGGCGACCAGGGCTTGAGCCACAAGAGCGCCGAGCCGGGCAACGCCTCTTATTACTACTCCCTGCCGCGCATGCCTGCCGCCGGTACGGTGCGCCTGGGAAACCAATCCTTCACGGTCACCGGCGCCGCCTGGATGGATCGCGAGTGGAGCACCAGCTCGCTCGGCCGTGATCAAGTCGGCTGGGACTGGTTCGCTCTCCAGCTCGCCGACGGCCGCGACATCATGCTCTACCAGCTCCGCCGTACCGACGGCAGCGCGGACCCGGCGAGCAGCGGCACTGTGAGCGGTCCCACGGGTGAGGGAAGGCATCTGGGAATCAACGATGTCTCACTCACCGTGCTCGATCACTGGCGGAGCTCGCGGAGCGGTGCCGTCTATCCGGCGCGCTGGCGCCTGCGCATCCCCTCGGAGAAGCTGGATCTGGAGATCACCCCGCTGCTGGCCGATCAGGAGCTGGACGTCTCGTTCCGCTACTGGGAGGGCGCGGTCGCGGTGACCGGCACCCAGAACGGACGGGGGTATGTCGAGCTGACCGGCTACACGCGTTGAGGCTCTACAAAGTCAGATCCTCCACCTCCACCTTACAGGCCTCGCGGACCCTCTGCACTGTGCAGGGCATGTCGAGGCGGAACCAGGCGTCGTCGCCGCGGTCGCGGCGGGCGGCTAGGATGGCGTGCTTGACCGCGAAGTAGACGGTGGCGGCGAGGCAGAGCGGCGGCTCGCCCGACTCCTTGGCCGACAGCAGGAGGTTGGGGTTCTCGGGGACCAGGCTCGAATCGTCCCGCGGGTAGAGATTGACGTTGAGCTCGAGCGGGACCGTCGTCGTCGCCGGGATCTTGTAGCCCCAGGTGTTGGGGGTGTTGTTGGTGCCGATCCCCGGCTCCCGCTCCTGCCACACGATCTCCTCGGTGAGCACCCGCCCGACTCCCTGGAGGAACGCTCCCTCGATCTGGCCGACGTCGGTGGCCGGGTTGAGGCTCATGCCCATGTCGTAGACCAGGTCGCTGCGGAGGATGGTGACCTCGCCCGTCAGCACGTCGATCTCGACTTCGCTGATGCCGGCGCTGTAGGTGTAGCCGACGAAGTTCTGCACCGTTTCCGTCTCGGTCGGAGACCAGAAGTGCAGGCCGGAGTCGTCCCCGGTGCCGCCGGTCTCGTTGTGCTGCGCATGGACCGCGAGGTCTACCCGGCTCTGGCGGGCGAGCTTGACCACGTTGGTCCAGATCAGCGCCGGCTTCCCATTGACCATGACCTCGGCCTGCCACCCCTCGTCATGGTTCCAGTAGTCGATGCCATAGATGGCGCACCAGGCGCGCCCGTTCTGGTTCAGCATCCGGGTGCAGAAGGCTTCGAGACGAGCGCGCAGGATCTGCGCGCCCCGCTGAGCCGCGCCGCCGTTGTAGGCCGTACCGGTCGAGGCGCCGGTGCTGGTGGGATTGGGGATCACGCCGGTCGAGGTGATGCCGATCTCAATGAGGCTCTGAGGGATGTTGAGCGCCTGGGAGACCAGTTGGATGATCTGGGTGTTGATCCCCTGCCCCATCTCGACCCCGCCCTGCCGGACGAGCACCGTGGCATCGGTGTCGTAGATCTCGACCACGGCGTCTCCCTGCTCCATCGAGGCCAGGTTGAAGCCCATGCCATATTTGATCGGAATCATCGAGATGCCGCGCTTCTTCCAGCGGTGCACGGCGTTGAACGCCTGGATGGCCGCGGCGCGCTCTTCGAACGTCCCGGGGTCGGATGAGGTCGGCCAGGACTTCTTGGTATAGCTCCAGACTTCACGCAGGTAGCAGTACTCCAGATCCTCTTCGTAGGGGGTGAAGTCGCCGATCCGATACAGATTCTTCTCCCGCACCTCCTCGGGCAGGATGCCGATGGCATGGGCCGCCGCTTCCAGGGCATCCTCCTGGATGATGATGCCGGCGATCGCCTCCAGCGAGCGGAAGGAGGTGTTGCTGGTCGTATTGGTGAGGCAGACCAGACCCTCCGTACGGTAGTTGGGGACCAGATAGGCGTTGTCGGCGCGGAGCTGCACGCAGTCCAGGACGATGGCCGAGCAGTCGAGCGTGTTGCCCGCGTTCAGGAAGAAGTCCGTCGAAAGCCCCATCAGCCGGCCGCGGTTGTCCGGATTGTCCTGCCCGGTGCCGATGGCCGCGGCGTAGTGGCCCAGCAGCGGATTCGAGTGGCCGAAGAGGGCGGTGTCGACCTCGCGGTTGAAAGCGATCCGCACCGGCCGGCGGTGCTTGGCCGCGGCCACGGCGGCGTTGGCGCCGGCCCAGGGGGTGCGGGGTCCCTTGCCGCCATAGCCTCCGCCCAGGCGGCGGATCAGCACTTCGACCCGGCTCGAAGGGAGATTCAAGGCGCTCATGACGCTACCGTGGACCGTGTCGGGGTTCTGCGTCGAGGAGATCACCGTGATCGCGCCCTGCTCTCCCGGGATCGCCAGGGCCGCCTGGGTCTCCATGTAGAAGTGGATCTGCGGCGAGCGCGACTCCTGGCGGCCGCGCGCGATCCGGCAGTGGACGCCGTCGATGACGGCTTCGACCGCCTCGTGCGTCTCGTCGTCCGCCGCGAGCCACTCGAAAGAGGAGTCCGGGCGGACGATGGATCGAATATTGCCGGCGTCGGTCACGAACTGCTTTTTGGCGATCGCCTCCTGCAGGGTGAGGACCGGCGTCTGGGCGGCCTCGTAGACCACGGCGTTCGTCTGCACCCACCAGGCGATGTTGATCGCCTGCTGCTCTTCCTCGGCCAGCACAATGGCGAGCGCCTGGCCACAGGCGGTGACTTGCGAGCCCGCGGGGCAGAGCAGGGGATCCGGAGGACCGGCATACTGCTGATCGTTCTTGCCCGGGATGTCGGCCGCGGTCACCAGGTCGAAAAAGCCCGGGAAATGGCTGCGCAGGTGGTCCGCAAGCTCGGAAGCGTCGACCTTCCGCGCCCCGTCATCTCCGGGAATAGCAAAGGAGAAGGTGGCCAGCGGTTGGGTCGAAAGGACCAGCGCCCCTTCGAGCCCGCCCTGCGGCGGCGGGTCGTCGTGGGTGTATTTGGTGCCGCCGGTGACCTGGAGGAACGCTTCCGTCTTGACGAAGGGGAAGCTGACCGGAAACTCGCTCTCATAAGTCTGGATGGTCTGCGTGCCCCGCGACACAGGACGCACCGGGCGCGCGCCCGCCGAGCGGACGCCGGGGGGCACGATCGACGGCTCGACACCTTCGGCCACCCAGACGAAGAACTGGTAGAAATAGCTCTCCGCCAGGTGGGTCTTGTACTCGTCGCTGAACCCTTCTTCGGGGACGTCCCGCATCCGCTCCCGGCTGGCCGCGAGGCGCTCCAGGACCCCCTCGCGAACCCGGTGCAGCCCTCCGGCGAGGGTCTCGGCGTTCCAGCTCCGGCCCACCAGCCAGGTTTCGAGCGCCGTCAGATGGAAGGCGACCGGGCCGATGCCTCCGAGGACGGCGGACGCGGAGCGCACGGTCCGCGCCGGATCGAGATCGATCAGGAAGCCGCCGTTGACGATCGAATGGGCGTTGACCTCGCGCAGCGCGACTTTGTAGGTGCGCACCCAGGCGTCCGGCGCGGCGAACCGAGGCGCCCAGGGTGGCCAGCGCGGTGAACATGTCCGAGGGGAACGGAACGCCGGACTCCACGTGCCGCACCACCAGCATGGTGTTGCCGGCGAGGCTCGCGGCATCGCGGACGATCCGCCCCGCGGTGCGCCGGGCCATGTAGTGGAGGGCTTCGACGCCGCGGAGCTTGCCGCCGGCCGCGGCGGCGGAGAGCCCCGCGATGACGGTTTCCAGGTCCGCCAGGAAATCGGTGTAGGTGGTGGCCGCGCCCACGGTCAGCCCGTCTTCTTCCACCCGGAACCCATAGAGATCGGGGATGTGTGAGATGTCGACCCGGATGTGCGGCGGGCCGAAGGTCACCCCCTGGTCCGGCTCGCCATAGATTCCGATCGAGGTGTTGCCCACGACCAGGCGGAGGTTGTCGACGCTGCCCTGCTCCTCCAGCAGGGCGAGAAGCCCGGGGAGGGTGAGCGGCCGGTACCAGCGATAGCCGCCCCGCTCGATGAACAGGGCCCGCGGCGGCTTCTCGATTCCCTTGCAGGGCGGATTGGGCTCGGCCGCCGCGACCTTGGGCTCCGTCCCCGGCGCGACCAGCAGCTTCATGCACCCCGCTTCGTCCTGGGGACCCCAGTCGGCGGCGAAGTGGCGCATGGCGTAGAGGATGGGGCGGAAGCCGGTGCAGCGGCAGAGATTGCCGTCGAAGAGATCCTCGATCTCCTTCTGGGTGAGCTTCTTGTCCGGATTGGCCACCAGGTAGCTGTGCATGCTCATCACCCAGCCGGGGGTGCAATAGCCGCACTGGGTCGCGTTGTCGACCGCCATCTGGTACTGCACGGGGCTGATCTCGGTCTCGACCGTGCCGACCCCTTCGACGGTGGTGATGGCCATTCCGTCGAGCGAGCAGAGCGGGCGCAGGCAGGAGTTGACCGCCAAGGTCTCGACCTTCTGGGACCGGACGTTCCAGCGCTGGAGGGCCACGGTGCAGGAGCCGCATCCTCCCTGGGCGCAAACCTTCTTGGTGCCGGTCAGACCCACCGCCGGGGAGCGGAGGAAATCGAGCAGCAGGGTCCGCGGATCGACATCGCGGAGGACGTGCTGCTTGCCGTTCACGTACAACACCAGATCTCGATGGCGCGTATCGGTGGTCATCGCAGCCCCTCCCAGGTCGAAAACCAATGACTGCAGTCTATAGGAAGGTGCATCCTCCCGGTGACGCCCGGTAAGGAGCGGAGCCGGCGGGCGTTGAGTCGGTGTGCGCTTCTCTCCTTCAGAGGCGCACAGCGCGCAATCCGGCCGGCGCCGGCGTGCGGGAGAGGAGGACCTCTCCTCCTGGGCGCCGGCCAACTTTGCGCGGAGCCTGTGCGACAATCCGGGCGCATGAAGACGATTCTCTGTGCCCTGACGCTGCTCCTGATTCCTGCCGCGCCCGTCGCAGCCGGTGCGGCGCCTCCGCCGCCGGAGACGGTCCACCGCTACACCGTGGACCAGTTTCTCGCCACCACGGTCTATACCGGTTCGTCCTTCTCTCCGGACGGCCGCAAGATCCTGGTGAGCAGCAGCCGGTCCGGAGTGATCAACGTCTTCGCCGTTCCGGTCGACGGCGGAGAGCCGGTGCAGCTCACCGATTCGAAGGTCAACGCCGCCAACGCCGAAGGCTATTACCCGGCGGACGAGCGCTTTCTGTACTCCAGCGACCAGGGCGGCAACGAGCAGAGCCATCTCTACGTCAAGGCGCCGGACGGCACGGTCCGCGACCTGACACCGGGCGACAAGCTGCGGGCCACTTTCCTCGGCTGGGCCTTCGACGGGAAGGGGTTCTTCTTCCTGAGCAACGAGCGGGACCCGCGCGCGTTCGACCTCTACGAGATGCCGCTCGACGGCGGCGCGAAGAAGCTCCTTTTCACCAACGACGGCGGCTATCAGATCATCGACGTCTCGCCCGACCGTCGCTGGGTGACGCTCGACAAGAAGATCTCCAACGCCGATACGGACGTCTATCTCCACGACCGCACGACCGGCGCGACGAAGCTGATCACGCCCAAGGCCGGCTCAAACACCGAAGTGGACAACAACTCCGGTCCCTTCAGCCCGGACGGCAAAAGCCTTCTCTACACCACCGATCAGGGCTCGGAATTCGTCTACCTGATGCGCTACGACCTGGCGACCGGCGAGCGCCGCGAGGTGCTGCGCAGCGACTGGGGCGTCAGCAAGGCCAACTATTCGCGGAACGGCCGCGTGCTGGTGGTGGCGGTCAACCGCGACGGCCATCCGGAGCTTCACCTCTTCGACGCGGCGACGCTGCAACCCATGGATCTGCCGGCGTCACCGGAAGGATTTGTCAGCAGCGTCGACTTCTCCCGCGACGGCAAGCTGATGGCCTTCTACAATGGATCGAGCGCGCCGAAGGATCTCTGGGTGCGCAACCGGGAGAGCGGCCCGGCGCGCCGGCTCACCCACTCGCTCAGCGCGGACATCGATCCCGCCGACATCATCGAAGCCGAGGTCGTGCGATTCAAATCCTACGACGGCGTGGTGATTCCCGGCCTCCTCTACAAACCGCGGGGTGCTTCTCCGGCGCACAAGGTGCCGGCGGTCGTCTCCGTGCACGGCGGTCCCGGCGACCAGTCGCAGGTGGGGTACAGCGAGCTGATCCAATTCCTGGTCAATCACGGTTACGCCGTCTATGCGATCAACAACCGCGGCAGCAGCGGCTACGGCAAGACCTTCTACAGCCTCGACGACCGCAAGCACGGCGAGGACGACCTCGGCGACTGCGTCGAAAGCAAGAAGATGCTCGCCGCCACCGGCTGGGTCGATCCCGACCGCATCGCCATCATGGGTGGCAGCTACGGCGGCTACATGGTCCTCGCCGCGCTCACCTTCCGGCCGCAGGAATTCAAAGCCGGAGTGGATCTCTACGGCGTCTCCAACTGGCCGCGCACGCTGCAGAGCGTTCCCCCCTGGTGGGGGGCCATCCGCACCGCCATGTACAAGGAGCTCGGCGATCCGGAGAAAGACGCCGACTACCTCAAGAGGATCTCGCCGCTCTTCCACGCCGACCGCATCGAGCGTCCGCTCCTCGTCCTGCAAGGCGCCAACGATCCGCGCGTCCTCAAGGCCGAGTCGGACACCATCGTTGAGGCCGTGCGGAAGAAAGGCGTCCCCGTCGAATACCTGATCTTCGAAAACGAAGGCCACGGCTTCAAGCGCCGGGAAACCAAGGTGAAGGCGTTTCCGGCGGTCCTGGCGTTTTTGGACAAGTATTTGAAGGGGGCGTAACTCTATTCTGTCAGATTCTTTTTGGCCCCGGAGGGGCCGCTGCGCCTAGCCCAGGGTTTCAACCCTGGGAAGGAGGGGAACGAAGGCGTCCCCTTCAACCCCAGGGATAAATCCCTGGGCTAGGTGCTGAAGCCCCTCCGGGGCATATCCCGCCGGACCCAACCGCCCCCATGCACACCCTCCCCCTCATCCTCTTCATCCTCACCTATCTCGGCCTCGCGCTCGGCCGGATTCCGCCGCTCAAGCTGGATCGCATCGGGTTTGCGATTCTCGGCGCGGTGGCGTTCCTGGCGTCGGGGTTGATCTCGGTGGAGGCGGCGAAGGAGGCGGTGGATGCTCCGACGCTGGTGGTCCTTTTCGGGATGATGCTGCTTTCGGCGCAGTACCGGCTCTCGGGGCTCTATGGCGTCATCGGCCACCGCCTGGCCCGGGTGGCCGATCCGCGACGGCTGTTGCTGGGGACGATCGCCGTGACGGCGCTGCTGTCCGCGGTGCTCACCAACGACGTGATCTGCTTCGCGCTGACGCCGGTGCTCCTCGAAGCGCTGCTCGCCGCGAAGCGGCCTCCCCTTCCCTATCTCCTTGCCATCGCCTGCGCGAGCAACATCGGCAGCGCTCTCACGCCGATCGGCAATCCGCAGAACATCCTCATCGCGCAGAGCTTCCACCTGCCGTTCCTGCATTTCCTGCTGGCCTGCGCGGTGCCGGTCGTGCTGTCGCTCGGCGTGCTGTACTGGCTGGCGGCCCGCTGGCTGGAGCCGGCGGGGAGCGTGGATCTGGCGGCTCTGGCCGACACACCACCGGACAAGATCGACCGCTGGCAGGCGACGAAGGCGGTGCTTCTCACGGTCGCGGTGATCGCCCTGTTTCTTTCGCCGGTGCCGCCGCCGCTCACCGCGCTCGCTCTGGCCGGGTTTGTCCTCACCAGCCGCCGCATGGGCACGCGGGATGTGCTGGAGTTGGTGGACTGGCAGCTCCTCGCTCTCTTCGTCGGCCTCTTCATCGTGGTCCGCGGCTTCGAGCTTTCGGGGTGGACAACCTGGGCGCGCGACGCTCTGCTGAGCCATGGGGCGGATCTCACCCGCCCCGCGGTTCTGGTGCCGGGGGTGGCGACGCTGAGCAACCTGGTGGGGAATGTGCCGGCGGTGATGCTGATGCTGCCGTTCGTCGGCCGCAAGGCGGTCACCGGCTATGCGCTGGCGCTCGCCAGCACGTTTGCCGGCAATGCGGTGCTGGTAGGCAGCATCGCGAATCTCATCGTGGCCGAGCAGGCGCAGCGTCTGGGGGTGCGGATCACCTTCCGCGACCACATCCGCCTCGGCCTGCCGGTGACGATCGTCTCGCTCGTCTTCGCCGTGACGACGATCGCCTTCTGGTAGAGGTCAGGTGTGGGCGCGGAAAGAGCGCGCCAGCAGCCCCACGCCGCCGAAGAGGAGGACGAGCATGATGAGCAGCTCGTAGAGGCTGGTGCTCTGGAAGTAGATCTGGAGATTCATGATGATGCCGGTGAGGATGATCACGACGCCGGCGATCATCAGCAGCCAGCCGAGGATCGACCGGCCGTTGAAGAAGAGGATGGCGACGCCGAAGATGAACGGTACGAGGCTCAGGCCGAAGGCGCTGTGGCCCCACATCGTCCACGCGCCGCTGCTCACGGTCACGTGGGTGGTGATCAGGTAGCCGCCCGCCACCGCCATGGCCAGGCCGATCAGGAACTGGCCGAGGCCGCCGGGTGTCCCCCCGGGGCCGCGCAGGCTCGTCTCCGCCATCTCGTCCTCCCTTCGTCCGCGATCCTATCCGGTCTTCTCCGGTTTCGCTTGCGGCGGAATGCGGATGTGGCCGACCTCGCCGTCGATCTCGACCGCCGTGCCGTAGGGCTTGGAGAGGGTGGCGACGTTCTCCAGGATCTTCCGCGCCTCCTCGCCGCGGGCGAGGCGCGGCGTGCCGCGGTCGTGCGCCGGATCGGTGAAGCCCAGGGTGATCGGGAACAGCTCCACGCCGGAAACCGCCTCGCCATCAAAGCTCAGACGCGGCACGAAGCTGTGCCAGAAGCGCTCCTCGGAGCCGTAGGAAATCTTGCGGTAGAAGAGCGACGGATCGAGGCTCCGGCCGTCCAGCCCCATGCCGGCGAACGCCTCGGAGGGGACGGGCTGGATGGTCTCGTACTGGAAGAAGAAGTTCCCCAGGCTGTAGAAGACCGGCTTCCCCTGGTAGATCTCGATGCCGCGTGGCACGTGGGGGCCGGTGGCCAGGAACGCGTCGGCGCCGGCGTCGATGCAGGCGCGGGCGAAGACCGGCAGGAAGGGATCGGCGAATTCCAGCTTGTGCCGCGCCTCGTGAGCATGGATGGTGGCGATGACGAAACGGGCGTTGTTACGCGCCATCCGGATCGCCTCGGTGATCCGCTTGACGTCCTCTGCGTTCGGCGTCGAGAGGACGTCCACGGTCTTCCCGGCGCCGACCGTCATGTCATAGAAGTAGATCGTCCCCTTGGGCAGCTTGGCGTCGAGCTCTTTGGTCAGATCTCCGAACTCGTTCCAGCCCAGCAGATCGTTGATCGTGCCGTTGGCGCTCCTGAGCTCCTCGTAGGTCTTTTCCGGCAGTTGGACGCGCACGTCGAGGCGCAGCGGATTGAGCCCCGGCCGGCCTTTGAGATACGGATGCGTCGGGCTGGCGGCGAAGTACGGCGGGAAGGTCGAGGCGCAGTTGACCTGGGCGATGCGGCCGACCGGGCTGTCGAAAAGGCCGAACCGCGACGCTTCCTCCAGATTCGCCCCCGCGCCCGCGGACGGAATGCCGACCCGCTCGAGATTCTTCAGGGTTGAGAAGAGGCCCTCGTTGCCGAAATCCAGGGCGTGGTTGTTGGCCGTGCCCATGAAATCGAGGCCCATCCATTTCAGCTCATCGGCGGCCCAGGGAGGAGCGATGCCGTGCGGGTCCTGGCTCTTCTGTGCCGGATAGACCTCGCGCGCATCGGCGAGGACCAGCTCGCAGTTCCCCCAGGTGGCGTCGGCGCCGCGCAGCAGCTCGGCCAGGGCGAGAAAGTCCGGATCGCGCAGGCCGGAGACGTGGCGCGAGATCAGGCAGTCGCCCACGGCCACCAGTGTGGCGTGGCGGGGCAGCGCCTCCGCGGAGTCCGGCTGGCCGGCGTTTCCGGGGACGAGCCGGGACGCCGCGGCGACGGCGGCGGCCTGGCTGACGGTCTTCAGGAAGGTTCTGCGATCCATGCGGGCTCACCTCGCGGTGAGCTTATCAACCAAGCGGATCAACCGTGTAGGGCACCCGGTGGCCGAAGGCGAGGATCGGCTTCTCGAACCAACGCCACGACGCCGCGGCCAGCCCCAGCGAGACCGCCAGCGCGGTGACAATGATGGCGACATCGGACAGCGTCTGGAAACGCGGCTCGCGGTGGAACAGGCTGAACGCGAAGCCGAAGACCGCATGGTGGATCATGTACAGGCCGTAGGCCAATCCCCCCACCCAACGCAGGACGCGGTTCCGGGTCAGCGCCGAGACGGGCCCCCAGCCCGCCATGTTCTCGGTCACCGCGATGAGCAGGAAGACGGCGTAGATCACCGCGAGCCAGGTGTAGCGCAGCGGATAGAGGTTGACCGCGGGGAGCACCCGGGGCAGGGCGAAGATCAGGATCTTGCCGCCGGCGAGCAGGGCGAAGGCCGCGTAGAGCAGCCAGCGGTGCCGCGTCAACCAGCTCCGCGCGGCCGGAATCCGCAGCAGCCAGGCGCAGAGCACGCCGAGCATCAGCGCGTCCAGCCGGCAGGGCATGAGAGTGAAACGCGGCGTTTCGGTCCGCTGGTTCATGGCGATGCGGAGGACCGGTCCGACCAGGGTGAAAACCGCGAACGCCGCCGGCAGCCAGCGCCGCGGCAGGAAGCGGATGACGAGCGGCAGGAAGAGATAGAACTGCTCCTCCACCCCCAGCGACCAGGTGATGGACAGGAAATGGCAGCCGAGATCGCCGCGCGCCGCCATCACCAGATTGTGGGTGAAGGTCAGGTACGACCAGGCCTGCATCGGCCGCGCCAGCAGCCAGTCGAGCCCCGGATTCCGCCCGAGCGGCAAAGAGAGCAGGTAAGCCACAGCGAAGAGCGCCAGAACGAGGTAGTAGAGAGGGAAGATGCGGCAGACGCGGCGCGCGTAGAACGCCTTGAAATAGCCCGGCGCCTCGCGATTGTCGAGCAGGATGCCGCCGATCAGGAACCCCGAGAGGACGAAGAACAGGTCGACGCCGCTCCAGGTGAGATAGAGGGATTTGACGACCGCGCCGCCGAGGCCCGGCGGCGGATTGTTGATGACCAGGGCGATCCAGTAGTGCCAGATCACCACCAGGAGAATGGCGATGCCGCGCACTCCGTCGAGCTCCGGGATGCGCTGCGGCAGCCCGCCACGATCCGGTCGATCCGGTCGATCCGCCTCGTTCTTGCTCAAAACGAGGCGGATGATAGCGCAGGCGGCGGGCTGAGCCGCGTCAGCTCAGAACAGCTGCTTCGGAAGCGCCGGCTCCTCCCGCCGGCCCAGCGGCTCGACGGGCATCCGCGCCGAGTCCCCCAGGAAGCGCAGGACGTCCAGGGGATCGCACTGCGCCAACCGGTGGTAGAGGCGGAGAGCGACCTCGGTCTCGGCGAGCCAGAGGGGGCAGCGATGGGATGACGGCTCGCGCAGGTCGTCCCCCACGGACGTCGCCAGCAGCGTGCTGTGATTGCACAGGGAGCGTGCCCAGCAGGATCGGCAGGGAGAGACGTCCGGGTCGAGAGCGGGAGCCTCGCCGCGAAGGCCGGAGAGCTTACCCGCGGCAGCCGCGAAGAGAGACCCGGAGCAGTCACCGCCGCTCCACATGTCGGGCCACGCAGGAGAACCGGTGTTCCATCCCAGCTCAGGCTCGGACACCGGCTCGATGAGCGGCTCGCTCCCCATCAACCGGCGGACCATGCGAGTCAGCGGCCGGTAGTCGATCGGAATGCGGCCCTCCTCGAGCTCGGAGGCCATCTCGTCGCAGACCGCCAGCAGGTCGTTCCGGTAGTCGCGCACTTGCAGGGCCGGCGGCAGGATGGTCTCCGGATCGGAGAGGTCTGGGTGTGTCACCTCCAGATGGCGGATCCCGGACCGCTTGGCCCAGGACCAGAGATCGGAGAGCCGGGCGCCGCCGGCCAGGGAGCACTGAACGTTCGTCCGGTCCATGATGCCCGGGAGGAGGAACAAGGGCGCCGTGCCGGACGTCCACGCCCGCTGCTCGACCGGAGAGGCGTCAGTGGCCGGGAAGGTCCCGCAGAGCAGACGCACCTGGAGCGGTGACGAGGCGAGGAAGGCGGCGGTGGCATGCGATATGCTCGCGCTGTCGACCACAAGCTCAAACAAGACCTCCTGGTGGGCCAGAGCCGCCATCCGGCGCCCCTCGACGATCACCCGCTCCACCAGCCTCACCGAGGGGAACAAGCCCTTCCAATCCAGCCGGAGCCGCACCCGCAAAGCCCCGAAGCTCTGCTTGAAGACCGCGTCCAGGGCCTCCCTCACTTCGCTCTCGGCGAGAGGGGAGATCCGAGCGTGTACCTCATCGTCAAAGCGGTGAATGGCCCAGAAGTTCCACCAACTCGCCGGCCCGAGGGGATCGCGGTCCGCCCCCCCGGCCCAGCCCACCCAGCTTTCCGTGGAGAGGAGATCCTCGTTGACCAGCCAGCTCAGCAGCTCGTCATCCAGATCACCGATCTCCAAGGCCGGCGCAACGTGCAGGCGCAGCTCCTCGGGCACTTCAAACACCGCCGCTCTTTCCAAATCATAGATCAGTGTGCATGAGCCATCTCCCTCCAGCAAAGGGTGCATGACTCTCCACCGTAAGGCGCCGGGCATAGGAATTCTGGCAGTGTTCATCAGTCATCCTCCTTCGGTAAAACAGACAAAACGCACAGACAGAAGCTCTGTACAGCCCAATAATTTTTGCGGACTGTCCCTATTATAGAGGTTGCCGCTGAAGACGCTCGGATGGACAAGTTTTTCGGATCAAATCGGAGATTGTTATTCCGAAAAGTCTACAAGAATAAATAACAACGGCGCGCCGGTTGAAGGCCGGCGCGCCGGAGGCAGGGAGCTGCTGGAGGGCTCAGGCTCCCTTGAGCCAGCGGTCGAGCCAGGCGAGGACAACCTCGTGCCAGCGCAGTGAGTTACCCGGCTTCAGCACCCAGTGGTTCTCGTCCGGGAAGTAGAGGAACTGGCTCGGAATGCCCCGTCGTTGCAGCGCGTTGAAGGCGGCAAATCCCTGGTTGTCCGGAATCCGGAAATCGCGGCCGCTGTGGACGACCAGCATGGGGGTCTTCCACTTCTCGACAAAGTTGACCGGATTCTGCTTCTCGTAACCCTCTGGGTCTTTCCAGTACGGCCCTCCCTGCTCCCATTCGGGGAACCAGAGCTCTTCGGTACCGTAGTACATCATCCGCTGGTCGAACGTGCCGTCGTGGGTGACCAGGCAGCGGAACCGGTCGGGCCAGTTGCCGGCGATCCAGTTGGTCATGTACCCGCCGTACGAGGCGCCGAGGGCGCCGACACGGTCGCCGTCCAGCCAGGGATAGCGGGTGATGGCGGCGGCGAGCCCCTTCTGCAGGTCCTCCAGAGGCTTGCCTCCCCAGTCTTTCTTGATCGCGTCGGTGAAGGCCTGGCCGTAGCCGGTCGAACCGTGGAAGTCGATGGTGAGCACGGCGTAGCCGGCGCCGGCGTAGAACTGGGGGTTCCAACGGTAGTGGAACTCGTTGTTGAACGAGCCCTGGGGACCGCCGTGGATGAGCAGCGCGACCGGATACTTCCTGCCCGCCTCGAAGCCCACCGGCTTGAAGGCCCAGCCGTAGACCGTGTCGCCATTGGCGCCGGCAAAGTGGAACTGCTCGCCCTCGCCGAAGCGGATGGCGGCGAGGCGGTCCTTGTTGAAGTGGGTGATCTGCTTGCGGTCGCTGCCGTCGGTCTTGACGGTGAACAGCTCGACCGGCGCCGTCAGGGTGTCGAGGCCGAAGACGAGGCGGTCGCCGGCGAGGGCCGGAGTGCGCGCGTGGCCTTCCGCCACCACCTTGCGCACCGTGCCGGTCGCCACGTCGATGGCGACCAGCGGATGCTGCCCCGTGTCGCCCGCCGTGCCGTAGAGGGTGCGGCCGTCCGGAGAGAAGAACACCCCTTCGGACGAGCGGTCCCAGTCGGCGGCGATCTCGCGGTCCTTGCCGGTCGCCAGGTCGCGCAGGACGATCCAGAAGCGGTCGGCCTCGAAGCCGGCGCGCTTCATGCGCAGATAGGCCATGGTCTTGCCGTCCGGCGAGAAGGCCGGCTGGGTGTCCCAGGCGGGGTTGGCGGCGGTCAGGTTGCGCGGCGCCGCCGAGCCGTCCACCGGCACCTCATAGAGGTCGAAGTTGGTGGACCAGGGCTCTTCGCGATTCTTCTCACCCGCCAGCCGGGCGGCGAAGACGATCCTCCGGCCGTCCGGCGAGAAAGCCCACTCCTCGGCGCCGCCGTCCGGGCGGGACGGCACGTCGGCCCAGGCCAGCGCGTGGCTCAGATCCACCGGCTCGCCCGCCTTGCCATCCGGCCCGAGGGTGGCGACGTAGAGATGGTTGCGCAGCCCCTCGCTCCACGAATCCCAGTGGCGGACGAAGCCGCCGTCGTAGAGCTGGGCCGAGGTCTTGCGCTTCGCCTTGGCGTCCAGGCGTTCCTTGGTGCAGGCGAGGGTCGAGCAGTCGGGGAAGACCTCGAGGCTGAAGGCGATCCGCTTGCCGTCCGGGGAGACGGTGAGATTGCTGACGTCGAAGGGGAGGTCCGTCACTTGCGAGGCCTGCTTGTCGGTCCCGGGGATCGGAAGGCGCCAGACCTGGGTGGAGCCCGACCGCGCCGAGAGGAAGTAGAGATTCTTGCCGTCCGGCGCCCAGCGGGGATTCGTATCCGCCGCCTGATCGCTGGTAAGCTGTACGAGACCCGTTCCATCCAGGCCCACCAGCCAGATGTCGTTGCGGCCTTTGTTCGCGTCGAAATCCGTGGTGCGCACCACGAAGGCCACGCTCCTGCCGTCCGGCGACGGCTGCGGATCGGAGAGCCGCTGCATCTCGTGGAGGTCGTGGGCGGTGAAGGGGTGGGGAGCCTGGGCGGTCGCGGCATTGGCGACAGTGGCGCCGGCCAGGGCAAGGGCGAGAACAGGAGTGATTTTGCGCATCAGATCCTCGGTTCGGATTCGAAAAACGTCCAGTCCAGAGCGTCGGCTGGAGACTCTACCGCAGGTCCGGCAGGGCTGTAACGTCCCGTCCGCCTGCGGAGCCTGATCTCCGGAACGAGGGAGGCCGGTTGCGCGAAACACCTTTCCCAGAGCGTCCGTCGGCAGCGGAAGAGCGGCTTTCAAGCCGCCTGTTCCTCGCCTTGTCGCCCCACCTGGCGCGCGCGGCCCAGCCGGCTCCGCTGCCGGCCCTGGCCCCCTTCGAAGAGATCGAGGTGCCGCGCAGCCGCGGCCCGGGAGTCCTCACCGCGACCTGGTATCCGGCCGCGGAGAGATTGGCGGTGCGTGGCGCCGTCCTCCTCCTCCACCCCTGGGTCCCCTGGGGGAGGGCCTACTTCCATCACCGCGGCAGGATCCAGGCGCTCCGCGCCGCGGGCTATCACGCCCTCACCCTCGACCTGCCGGGCTTCGGCGGCAGCGGCGCGCCGGCCGGTTTCTACGACCGCGACGTGGAGGACGGCCTCGCCTTCCTGCGCCGGCGCGCGGGCTCGCTCCCGCTCCATCTCTGGGGCGTCAGCGCCGGAGGCGCCTGGGCGCATCCGGCTCTCGCTCGCAGCCGCGACGTCACCGGCGCCGTCTTCGAGGACGTCTCGCCGCATCTCATCGAGTGGTCGTGGCGCATGGAGAAGCTCAAGAGGCCCGGATTTCTCCTCCTGCGCTCCATCTTCTCCACTTCCTACCGGCATCTGGACGCCCGCCGCTTCGCCCCCTTCCTGGAGCTCGGCGCGGTCACCTACATCAGCGGTGAGAAGGACCCGGGAGTCCTGCCGCGAGAGACCGAAGAGCTCGCCCGTCTCGCCGGAGGCTGCTCGCTCATCGTGCCGGGCGCCGGCCATCTCGGCGCGATCAAGCTGGCCCAGGCGGAGGTGCTGAAGCTGGCGCTGGACACTTTCCGCGCGGCGGAGAGCGCCCGCACCCGCTGCAGATCCCAGACCTGCACCGCCGCATCGCCATAATCCGGCGGTCCCCACTCCGCGGCGAGGCGGGCGGCGAGCTCCTCGCCGTCCCGGCGCAGAGCGTGGCGCAACGGCGGGCGCATCGGCCGCGCCGGCCGCCCTGGCGGATCGATCACCCGGTCTTCTTCCCAGGGGAGGCGGAGATGGATGATCACCGTCCGCGCCGGGCTGGCCAGGAACGCGGCCGGCTCCGGGGGCACCTCGTTGCGGAAGACGATCCGCGGATCGCGCGGCAGGTCCCGCGGCGCCGACACCAGCACCCGCTGTCCATGGATCGCCTGCTCGGCATACAAAGACCGGCAGAAGTCCCAGACCGTCGGCCACGGCGCTTCGAGCACCGGTCCGGGCGGCAGACGGTGGTAGATCTCCGGCACCACCTCGGCCGGCAGCGTCGCCCGCGGAGCGAAAAAGCCGACGAAGTCGTTGTGATGCATGAACGAGCTGTCGCGGAACCCGAACGCCGCAAAAGGACCGGTGCAGAACAGGATCAGCAGGAAAAGAACGCAGCCGATCGCCGTCCGTGTCCACAGGCGGCCGAGGGCATGGGCCAGCCAGAGCAGGATGAACGGGAGGATCGGCAACAGATAGCGGTTGAGGATCAGCGGCTGCTCCAGCCCGACGGGGGACAGGATGAGCAACCCCGCCAGGTGCCCGAACGCGACGGTTACCGTGAAAGCGCCCAGCCGCGGCCGGTCGTGGACGAGCAGGGCGAGACCGGTCAGGGCTGCGAACCAGAACAGGACGGCCATGACGGAGGGCGTGCCCGCCTGAAGCGCGAGCACGTCGCGGACCGTGAGCCACGGCACCGGCTGACCGGCTTCCCGCTTGGCGGCGACCAGCGCCAGGAGCGACTCGCGCGCCGGCACCAGGAACAGCGCGAGCGTGAGCCCCAGCCCGCACCCGAGGATCCCCAGCTCCGCCAGCCGCCGCTTCCACCCCTCCCGCCGGCGGGCCAGGCGGACCAGGTCACCGAGCGCGAAGAGGAACGGCGAGACCACGAGAGGTCCCGCGCCGAGATGCAGCCAGACAGCCAGACCACCGAGACCTAGATAGAGGAAGGCGTACCGCGTCTCGCGGGTGCGCCACCACGCCTCGAACGCCATCACGGCGCCGAAGCCGGTCAGCAGCATCGGCAGATACGAGCGGGCGATCCGGCTGTACAGGACGAGCCCGGGAGAGAGGGCGACCAGCCAGCCGAAGAGAGCCACCGTCATCCGGTCCAACTTGCCCGAGAACGCCAAGGGCAGCACGAGGAGAGCGAGGCCGCCGCACAGCGACACCGGCAAGCGCAGGATCATCTCCGAAAGCGTCAGACCCGCGTCCATCCACAGCCGGTCGAGCGCCGTGAGAGGAATGGAGTAGTCCGTGACCGAATAGGTCGTCAGGATCGCGCGCAGATTCATCCGCGCCGCGGCGCGCACCGCATGCAGCTCGTCGCCCCCCATCACCTGGCTGAGCAGATTCCAGCCACGGAGCACCAGCCCGGTCAGGACCGAGCCGGCGAGAGACAGAGCGAGAAGACGGCGGTCGCCAGAGAAGGAAGGGCTGCTCGGATCGGAGGCCGGCACGATGCCGGTGAGCATATCGTTCAGAGGAGCCTGCGCAGCGAGGCGTCGTAGAAGTCCGCTTCCTGGTTCAATCCGTGGCTGCGACAGGGCTCCGGAAAGATCGAGAGCCACTCTCCCCACTCAGGAGGCCGTGCAAGCGTATGGAGCGGGGCGACCGCTGCCATCGCACGCCGCAGACACCCGGCTCGGAGGCCGCCGGCCGCCCCGATCCGGCACAGGACGCGAGCCCGGCCATCCCGAGGCAGGCGAGACATCCCAGCCAGAGCCGTCGCCGCGCCGCCGGGCTCATCGGGCCTCCTACATCGAAATCGAGCCCTTGCGGAACTCCGTCTTCGCCAGGTGCGCGTTGACCAGCACCGGAGCGCCGGAGCGGGCGATCGCCAACGCCTCTTCGAGGACGGCGCGGATATCCTCGTTCCTGGTGAGGAGGAGACCGCGACCGCCGTAGCCTTCGGCGACCTTGTGGTAGTCGGTGCGGGCGAGCACGACTCCGACGTCGTCGTGCAGGATCCCGATCTGCTCGCGGGCGATCTGGGTCCAGCCGGCGTCGTTGCCCACCACCGCGATGACCGGGGTGCCGTGGCGGACGAAGGTGTCGAACTCGGCCAGGCTGTAGGCGACCGAGCCGTCACCATAGATGATCCAGACGTCGGCGTCCGGCCGGCAGAGACGGGCGCCGAGCGCGAAACCGCCGCCGACTCCCAGGGTGCCGAAAACGCCGGGATCGAGCCAGGAGAGCGGCGCCCGCGGGGCGACCGTATAGGCGGCGGTCGCCACGAAGTCGCCGCCGTCGGCCACCACCACGCTGTCCGCCGCCAGAAGGCGGTCGATCTCGCGGCAGAGGAGGAGCGGATTGACCAGCTCCGGACCGGGCTCCGCCTGGCGGGCGATCTCGCGCTCGCGCTCCAGGTCGCGGGTGCGCAGCGATCCCAGCCAGTCCTTCCAGCGCTCGGCGGTCTTTCCCCGGTCCTCCGCGATCCGGTCCGACAGACCGCGCAGGAAGAGCGCCGGATCGGCGTGCACCGCCTGCTCCGGCTTGCGGTTCTTGCGCAGCGCCTCCTCCTCGCGGTTGACGGCGATCAGCTCGGTTTTGCGGCCGATGTGGCGGCCGTACTCCAGGCGGAAGTCGGCCGGAATGCCGGCGAGGACCACCAGGTCGGCTTCGCGCAGCGCCTCCTTCCGCTTGTGCCGGAGCTGCAGCGCATGCCCGGCGCCGAGGAGGCCGCGGGCCGCGCCGGCGAGGTAGACCGGCGCGCCCAGCGCCGCCACCGCCCGCGCCAGCTCCGCCACCTCGGACGCCGCCAGCGTCACCTGGCTGCCGAGGACCAGAACCGGTCTCCTGGCCTTCGCCAGGCGGGCCGCCGCCTTGCGGACCTCCCCCTTCTCCGGTGCCAGCGGCCTGGCCGGTTTCGGCGCCGACGCCTGCACGCGGTCGGCGCCGGCGAACAGCTTGCGGACGTGGCGGCCGAGGTAGAGACGCAAGCCGGCGCCGGCGATGCCGCCGCCCTTGCCCGCCGCGCCGTAGAGGCCGCTCACCAGCTCCTGGTCGTAGAGGAGATCGACCGGGCACTCCAGGAACACCGGCCCCGGCACCCCCGAGCGCGCCTCCGCGAACGCCTCCTCCAGGAGCGGCACCAGCTCGCGCACCAGCTTGGCGGACGCCAGCCACTTCACGTGCGGCGCGAACAGCGACATCTGGTCGATGTCCTGGAGCGCTCCTCGTCCTTTGAGAAGCGTCCCCGTGGCGCCGCCCAGGATCACCACCGCCGACTGCGCGAGCTGGGCGTTCTTGACCGCCGTGATCGTATTGGTGACACCCGGGCCGGCGGTGACCGCCGCGACCCCCGGCACGCCGGTCAGGCGGAAGACGGCGTCGGCGGCGAACACCGCGTCGACCTCATGGCGCGTGTCCACCACACGGATGCCCGCCTTCTTCGCGCCGACCAGGATGGGCGAAATGTGGCCGCCGCACAGGGTGAAGAGGAACTTGACCCCCTGTTTGTCCAGCACCTGCGCGATCCGCTCGCCTCCGTTCATACGCCCTCCAGGACATGCCGTTCCGGAACAAAGCAGAGGAAGCTGCCGGTCAGCACCTCCTCCTCGCCCCGCCGCACCGACACCCGCACGCGGATCTTCTTCCCCGCCGTCTCCTCCACCACCGCGCTCGCCACCACCCGCTCCCCGGTCACCACCGGTTTCAGGAACCGGACCTCCGAGCCGCCGAGCACGACGTTGGGATGATTGACCGCCAGCATCGCCGCATAGTCCGCGAGCCCGAAGATGAACCCGCCGTGCACCAGGCCGAGCTCGTCCGCCGCCATCTCGGGCAGGGTGACGAGAGCGACGACCGCCGCGCCCTCGGCGATTTCCAACGGAGTGCCGACGAGACGGGGATCGATGCCGAGGTGGGTGAGCGGAATGAGAGAGGCCATGAGAATGGATTATAGGCGCCGCGGCCTCGCTCCACCGGCCCGGTCAGCAGGATCTCAGCCGGAGCCGAGCAGCCGTTCGCCGGCCAGGGCGAGGACGAGGCCGCAGACGATGAGCAGCGCGCCGACGAAGAAGAGCGGCGTCGCCTCGGCGATGCCCAGATTCACCGGCCGGTCACGGGGGCGGTCGGCCGCCAGGATCACCGTGCGGTCTCCCCGGTCGCCGCTTCCAGCATCGCTGACCAGGATGCTCACCGTGTCGCCGGCCCGAAGCGTGTGCGCCCGCGCGGAGCCGACCCGCACCACGCCGCGCGCGCCGACGCCGTGCTCCGGCCAGCTCAACGCCACGTCCCAGCGCGGCGGCACCGAGCTCGCCTCGACCACGGAGGTGACCGTCGCCGAGGCCTGGAGCGCGTTCTCGAAATGGCGGAAGCGCCGGCCGCTCTGGACACTGTCCAGGATCATCAGGACGCCGACGATGGCGAACGCCAAACCGCCGAGAACCGGATGGCGCCGGATGGCGGCAACGACCTGTCGGCTGAACATGGACATGGGCTGACGGCTCGGTCGAACGCCGCAGCGTAGCACATCACGCCAACCGCGACGCGCGAGACAACACGCTGATCCTAAAGCTCTTTACAGTAGACGATCTTTTCGGCGAGGCGGCCGCGCTCGGCCGGCGGACGGAGCACCGGACGGCGCGTGCGCTCGGCAAAACCGAGCCGTTCGAAGAAGCGGCGGGCCGAGCGGTTGTCCTCCAGAACGGTGGCATGCACACCGGGCAGGCCGCGCCGGGCGGCCTCGGCGCAGAGCTGCGCCATCAGCCGCTCCCCGATCCCGCACCCGCGCGCCTCCGGCATCAGGTTGATGTGCAGGTTTGCCGGGTAGTCGGAGAGGTCCACCGCTTTGGCGTGCCGCTCTGCGGCGAGGAACTGCGGCAGGACCGTGGTCAGCCGCCAGAAAGCCCGGCGCAGGATGAGACCGCGGGTCACCGATCGCGCGACCGCCGCGGGGACGATCCGCCGCCTCATCACCCGGCGCAGCACCGCCTCGTCGAAGCACCCGGCGAGGTAGCCGACGACCCGCTCCCTGTGCTCCGCCACCCACACCGCCTCGGGCGTGAAGTCGGTGTAGTAGCGCGTCATGAGATCGGTGAAGAGCTGCGGATCGAGCAGAGGCTCGCGGCCACCATACGCGGTGGCCCGGCAAATCTCGCGCACCGCGGCGCGGTCGCGCGGCCGGTAGGGGCGGACGTCGGCCATCCCCTATTCTCTCCGTTTTTCGCGCCGGAAGGAACCCTCGCTTATTTGCGGACGGACAGATTGACGAACAGCTCGTTGCGGCGCACGAACGCGGCGGTCAGGAGATAGAGGTAGGGGTCGCGGCGCTGGCTGCTGTAGGCCTGGAGCACCCGCTTCTTCTGCCGCTCCTGCTCCGCGGTCAGGGGGAAGGTCGACCACGCCTTGCGGGCGAGCGCCGGCGGCGGACGGAGCGCCCGGCCCGCCGCCGGCCGGAAGGGCATCGGAAAGCGGCTGGCATGGACCAGGTAGCCGAGAGTGCGCGATGCCATCCCGGACGCGGCCAGGGCGCGCAGGGTGATCTCGTTGGCGGCGCTGTGATCGCGGTGGGCATCAAACGACACCGGCAGGATGACTTCCGTCGGCCGCGCGATCCGCAGCACGCCGTCCAGGTCGCGCAGCAGATTGTCCAGCCGGTAGGAGGAGCCGGGCGCCACGGCCTCCGCGTAGGGCACCTCCGTGCGCGCCGTGCCGCGCGAGCGCACCACCTCGTTGGGAGCGTCGAGCATGGACCGCAGGCCGCCGTCGGGATAGCCGAGCAGGAAGACGTTGGCACGCGGCACCTTCAGGCGCTCCATGGCCTCCAGCGCCTCGCCGAAACGCCGCTCCCCCATCCGCAGGTACACAGCGGGCTTCGGCCGCAGGGTGCGCCCCATCATCCGCGCCGAGGTGCGATTGCAGTCGCCAGCGGTGAGATAGACGACGTAGACCTCCGCCCCCACCGCCCGGGCCGCGCTGATGTATCCCGCCGCCGCGATCGCCTCGTCGTCGACGTGCGGCGCCACGACGAGGATGCGGTCGGACGCCGCCGGCTGCGCGATCTCCGGCAGGGGCCGAGCCGGCACCGGTCGCGCGCCGGCCGGGGCGGCGGTGACAGCCAGAAGAAAAACGAGGAGAATCGCAGACAGACAGCGGCGCATCGTGAGTATTGTCGCCCAGGAAGACGGTCGGACGCCAGGCGGCACGGCACCGATGAGCGCGCCTCGGTAAGTTGCCGAACAGGCCAACAAAGAGCGGGAACCGGATTGATGAATCGTCCTCTTGCCCCTGTTCCGTACTGTGGTACGATGTCCTCCGTCCTGAAGGAAGACCGGAGACCTGCCCATGGATCAAGAGCTGAAGGCCTATCTCGACACCCACTTCGCCCAGATGGGCGACCGGATCGACGCCCGTCTGGATGGGGTCGATGCCCGTCTCGACAAGATGGAAAGCCGCCTGGATGGCATGGACAGTCGCCTGAGCGGCATGGACAGTCGCTTCGACGGCATGGACAGCCGCTTGGACAGGCTGGAAACCGAGGTGCGGCAGACCCGGATCCTGGTGGAAGGTCAGCGTGACGACATCCGGCAGATCGCCGAAGGGATCATCGGGACCAACGAGAGGCTGGATCAGGTACCCAGCCTGATCGCTCTTCCCTACCAGGCCATGGATGGTCGCGTCAGGGCCCTGGAGTCGTGGAAGGAACGGACGGATCGCGATCCCGTCGAGATCGTCCGCGAGCGTTGGGGCAAACCGAAGACGACCTGATTCACCAGGTTTCCTGACCTCGCGCTTCCTCCCTCCGGATTCTCCCCCACGCGAACAACGGCACCAGATCCCCCGGCTGGCAGGGCTCCGGCCGGTCGAGGAGGCCGAGCGATGCGGCAAGCCAGCCGGTGAGAGCCTCGGGCGGCACTCCCTCCAACCGCAACGAAGCCAGGGAGAGCCCGCGATCTCGCTTCGAGAGCTTCTCACCCTCCGGGCCCACCACCAGCTGTACGTGCGCGTAGGCCGGCGGTGTCCCGCCGAGCGCCTCAATGAGCTGGATCTGGCGTGCCGTCGAATCGAGCAGGTCCGCTCCGCGCACCACGTCGTCAACCCCCATCGCGAGGTCGTCCACGACGACCGCGAGCTGGTAGGCGTAGAGCCCGTCCCTGCGCTTGAGGACGAAATCTCCGACCGTCTGATCGACCCTCTCGACCCGTGGACCGTAGACGCGGTCCGTCCACACCACCGGCCGGTCGTCGACGCGGAAGCGGACCGCCGCGTCGGGACGCGCCGCCCTGCGGAGCTCGTCATACCAGCCGGGCGCCAGATGCTGCGGCCGGAACGACGCGGGATAGGGGGCTTCGGTCTCGGGCCCGTGCGGCGCCGAGGCCAGGGCCTGGAGATCCTTGCGTGAACGGCGGCAGGGGAAGAGGCGGCCGGCGGTAGCGAGCCGATCCAGAGCCTCTTCATAGAAGGCCGTGCGCTGCGACTGGACGCAGATCCCCTCGTCCCAGTCGAGGCCGAGCCAGGCGAGGTCCGCCTGCTGCGCCTCCGCCATCCCCGGCACCACCCGCGGCGTGTCGATGTCCTCCAGGCGCCAGAGGAAGGTGCCGCCGCGCGAGCGGACCGACAGCCACGCCGCCAGCGCCGTGCGCGCGTTGCCGAGGTGGATCGGCCCGGTGGGCGACGGGGCGTATCGCCCTCTGGGAGCGCGAGGAGGACTATCCATGATCGCGGACGTAGGATAGAACGAAGACATAATGTCCGTGGAGGTAAACGCACCGATGAAGAAACCGATCCAGCTCCTGCTCGCCTGCGCTCTCGTCCTTCCGGCTCTGTCCACGGCACAAGCCGCTCCTGCGGGCTCGACCCCGAACGACCGCGCTCTCCTGCGGCAGGCCGCCACCCTCGGCTGCCGGCAGGCGGGCTGCACCAGCTCCAACGTCCAGCGCCGCGATCTGGGCGGCGGCGTCGCCGAATACACCTACGTGCTCCGCGTCGGCTCCGGAGCCTATGACGCCATCGGCCTGCACCGTGTCGTCCGCGAACAGTCGCCGTACCATCCGGTACACACCAACCGGGCGCTGCTCCTGACGCACGGCGACATCTGGGGCTTCGAGGCCGCCTTCCTCTCCGATCCCGGCCACTCGCTCCCCGTCTTCCTGGCGAAGAACAACCTCGACGTCTGGGGGATCGACCTGCGCTGGGTGCGCGTGCCGGCGACGGTGACCGACTTCACCTTCATGAAGGATTGGGGGATCGAGCACGACGCGCAGGACGTCGAGGTCGCCCTCACCGTCGCCCGTGCCGTCCGCCTCGCGACCGGCAACGGCCTCGGCCGCATGACCCTGCTCGGCTGGAGCCGCGGCGGCATCATCGGCTATGCGGTGGTGAACGGCGAGACGGCCGTGCAGCCCGCGTTCCGCAACGTCGGCGCCTTCATTCCGGTCGACATCTATCTGAAGACTGACGACGCGGGCTTCCGGCAGGCCGCCTGTACCCGCTACGCCGCGGAGAAGGCGCTGCTCGACGCCGGCACCTACGTGGCCACGAGCGGCACGACGGTGCAGGCGCTCGGCAACCTGGCGGTCAGCGCCCCGGCCGGTAGCTCGCCGGTCTTCCCCGGCCTGACCAACGACCAGGCGGGCCTCCTGGCTGGCGAGGCGACGTTCGTCTTCTTCCCGCCCGACCAGCAGCCGGTCCCCTCCTACCACTTCACCGGCGGCACCTTCGCCTCGACTCCCCTGCCCAGCGGCCTGCCGGTGCCCACCGGTCTCCTCTATTCGTCGAAGCCGGTCTGGTTCAAGGAGCTTCAGGGCGCCTCTCCCTTCCAGGCCGAGCGCGAGCTCGCCGACAGCGACGCGGCGATCTGCGGCGCGCCCGACGTGCCGTTCGACGATCATCTCGCCCAGATCACCGTCCCCGTCCTCTACATCGGAGCCGGCGGCGGCTTCGGGCAATACGGCGTCTACACCACGACGCTCCTCGGCAGCCACGACGTCACGACCCACATCGTCCACCTCACCCCCGACGCCGCCCGCCTCGCCGACTTCGGCCATGCGGATCTCTTCCTCGGCACCAACGCCCAGACCCTGGCCTGGCAGACGATCCTCGGCTGGGTGAGGACGCACTGAGGACATGGATCGGGGCCATCGGGGCCATCGGGGCCACGGGCGCGTTGACCCCCTCCGGGGTGGGTGCTATGCTCCGTGGTCCCGTCCCTGACCGCGTCTAAACATATGGTCTTCTTCAACTACAGCACGATGCAGATGGCCGCCAAGGTCGTGTACTACGGCCCTGGTCTCTGCGGCAAGACGACCAACCTCCACTACATCTACCAGCATACGGCCGGAGAGTCGCGCGGCGAGATGGTGTCCTTGGAGACGGAGACGGACCGTACCCTCTTCTTCGACCTCCTCCCCATCGACGTGGGGACGATCGCCGGTTTCAACACCCGCATCCAGCTCTACACCGTCCCCGGCCAGGTGTTCTACAACACGACCCGCAAGCTGGTGCTCAAGGGCGTCGACGGTGTGGTGTTCGTGGCCGACTCGCAGCGCGCCATGCTGCACGCCAACCAGGAGTCGTTCCACAACCTGGAGGAGAACCTGGCGGAGATGGGGCTGTCGGTCGAGACCCTGCCGCTGGTCCTCCAGTACAACAAGCGGGACCTGCCGGACACGTTCTCGGTCGAGGAGATGAACCGCGCCCTCAACCGCAACAACTGGTCCAGTGTCGAGTCCTCGGCGGTGACCGGCATGGGCGTCTTCGAGACGCTCAAGGAGATCTCCAAGGTCACCCTCCTGTCGCTCAAGAAGCGCCTCGCCCGCGGCTCGGACACGACGACCGCCGCGCCGCGTCCGGCGGTGCCACCCCGGCCGCTGCCGCCGCCCGGCGTCCCGCCGATGACGCCGCGGCCGGTGTCCCAGGCACATCCGCAGATCACACCGCCGCCGCCCGCGCCGCCGCGCCCCCTGGCACCACCCACGCCGCCACCGGCGGCGCAGCCTCTGCCCGCCCGGCCTGCCGCACCGCCGCCGCCGTCAACTCCCGCGCCGCAGGCCCAGACATCGCAGGCCCAGGCAGCGCCCCCGGCCGCCGCGCCGCCGCGCCCCCTGGCACCGCCCGCGCCCATGCCTCCGCCCGCCGCTGCGCCCCGGCCGGCCACCGCACCGCCGCCGCCACCGCCCGCGTCGGCCAAGCCGCCGGCAGGGGCCAAGAAGGGCTCCATGGACGTGCTGGGTGAGCTCGAGAAGCTGCGCAAGCAGGCCCAGGGAGGTCCGAGCGGCCAGGCCCGGCCGACCACCGCCGCGCACCCGCAGGTGCACCCGGCCCCTCCGGCCGGCGGTGCCGCAAGTGCCGGAGCGAATGGTCGCGGCGAGCTGTCGCGCAACATCGAGATGACCCTGAAGCGGGCCGACTTCCAGCGTGCCCGCCGTTTCCTCGTCAGCTTCCAGGTGGAGGACGATCAGCATCAGGTCGTCGACGCGGTCCGCGATTTGCAGGTCGAAATCAAGGATGCCGGCAGCCTCGAAAAGCTTCTCCTGCACCTGAACATCGCCTTGAATGCCAAAGAATAGCCGGAGGGCTCGGGTTGGCCCGGCCGGTGAGGGAGCCGACCTGAGATGAGGTGTCCCTTCTGCTCCGAGAACCGCGACCGCGTCGTCGATTCACGGGAGAGCCGCGACGGCGGCATGATCCGCCGCCGCCGTGAATGCCTGAGCTGCGGCCGGCGCTTTACGTCCTACGAGCAGATCGAGGACATCCCGTACATGGTCATCAAGCACGACGGCTCGCGGGAGGAGTTCAGCCGCAAGAAGCTCCTCGGCGGCCTCTACAAAGCCTGCGAGAAGCGACCCGTGCCGGCGAAGGCACTGGAGAGCATCGTCGACGAGACGGAAGGCATGCTGCACGACCGCGAGGACCGCGAGATCTCCACCCAGCAGATCGGCTCCTTCGTGATGGAGCGGCTGCGGGTGCTCGATCAGGTCGCCTACGTCCGTTTCGCCTCCGTCTACCGCCGCTTCGAGGACGTCGGATCGTTCATGGACGTCGTGACCCCGCTGCTTCCGCCGGAGAAAGAGGCCTGACTTCGATGGGTGCCCGCTACGCCTCCCTGTTCTTCGTCTCCCGCTTCCAGGCCGAGCTCGACCGCCTCTTCGGGGAGGTGATGCAGCTCGGCACCAGCAACCTGCCGATGAGCGAGTGGCAGCCGCCGATCGACGTGGTCGAGACGCCCGGCTCGGTGATGATCCTCGCCGAGCTGCCCGGCTTCGCGGCGGCCGACCTCACCCTGGAGGTGCGCGGTAAGCAGATCACCCTGTCAGGCGTCAAATCGACACCGTTGCCGGGGACCCCGCACATCAAGTTCCACTGCATGGAGCGGGGCCACGGCCGGTTCAGCCGCGAGATCCAGCTTTTCTCCGCGGTCAACACCCACAAGGGGACCGCCAAGCTGGTCAACGGACTGCTGACCATCGAATTTCCAAAAATTGAAGATAAGCGGCAAGAGGCTCGCGTACTCCCGATCGAAGAGCCGGAAAGCATCCGCGAGGGAGACCTGGAATGACCAAAGCGCCTGGTGAGACTCAAGACGAGGCCATCAAGATCCCCGACGTCCTGCCCGTCCTGCCGCTCAAAGACACGGTCGTCTTCCCCTACATCATTCTTCCGCTGTCGGTCGGGCGCGACAAGAGCGTCCTCGCGGTGGACCGCGCCCTGTCGGAGAGCCGGGTGATCATGCTGGTGGCGCAGAAAGATCCGGCGCTCGACAATCCCGGCGAGGGCGATCTGTATTCGCTCGGCACCGCGGCCGTGATCATGCGCATGCTGAAGCTGCCCGACGGCCGCATCCGCATCCTGGTGCAGGGCCTCGCTCGCGCCCGCATCCATCACATCAGCCAGACCGAGCCCTATCTGCAAGCCAAGATCGAGCGCGTCGACGAGCCGCGCCCCGAGGCCGAGCCGCTGGAGATCGAAGCCCTGCTGCGCAGCATCAAGGAGAGCCTCGACCGCGCCGTCTCGCTCGGCAAGGCGATCTCTCCTGAAGTGATGGTGATCGCCGCCAACCTGGAAGACCCGGGCCGCCTGGGCGACCTCGCGGCGAGCAATCTCGATCTCAAGCCGATCGAGGCGCAGGGCATCCTGGAGACGATCGATCCGATCGAGCGCCTGCACAAGGTGAGCGAGCAGATCGCGCGCGAGATCCAGGTGCTCACCATGCAGCAGGAGATCTCATCGCAGGCGCGCGGCGAAATGGACAAGAGCCAGCGGGAGTATTTTCTCCGCCAGCAGCTCAAGGCGATCCAGCAGGAGCTCGGCGAAGGGGAAGAGCTCACCGAAGAGATCGCCGCCTACCGCCGGCTGGCCGAGGACAAAAAGGTTCCCGAGGAGGCCCACGAGGAGCTCGAACGGCAGATCCGCCGCCTCGAGCGCAGCCATCCGGAAAGCGCCGAGACACAGATCATCCGCACCTATCTCGACTGGTTGACGGCGCTCCCCTGGGAGACGCTGTCCGAAGACGATCTGAATCTCGACCACGCGCAGCAGGTGCTCGACGAGGATCATTACGATCTCGAGAAGATCAAGGAGCGCATCCTCGAATACCTGGCGGTCCGCAAGCTCAAGGCGGACACCCGCGGTCCGATCCTCTGTTTCGTCGGCCCGCCGGGCGTCGGCAAGACCTCGCTCGGGCGATCGATCGCCCGCTCCCTGGGACGCAAGTTCGTGCGCATTTCGCTCGGCGGCGTGCGCGACGAGGCGGAGATCCGCGGCCACCGCCGCACCTACGTCGGCGCCCTGCCGGGACGGATCATTCAGGGCATCCGCCAGGCGGGGACGAGCAATCCGGTTTTCGTGCTCGACGAGATCGACAAGATCGGCGCCGACTTCCGCGGCGATCCGTCGTCGGCCCTGCTCGAAGTCCTCGATCCGGAGCAGAACTACAGCTTCGTCGATCATTACCTCGGCGTCCCCTATGACCTGTCGCGCGTCATGTTCATCGCCACCGCCAACATGCTGGAGCCGATCCAGCCGGCCTTCCTCGACCGCATGGAGGTCATCCGGCTCTCCGGCTACACCGAAGAGGAAAAGCTGCACATCGCGCGGCAGCACCTGATCCCCAAGCAGACGCGGGAAAACGGCATCGGCGAGGACAACATCGAGCTGACGGAAGAGGGCATCCGGGCGATCATCGCCGGATATACGAGAGAGGCGGGGCTGCGCAATCTCGAACGCGAGATCGCCGCCGTCTGCCGCAAGGTGGCGGTGAAAGTGGCCCGCGGCGGTGCCGAAAAAGCGGTGATCGATGCCGCGATGGTGGAGACCCTCCTCGGCGTGCGCAAGCATTTCGCCGAAGAGCTGCTGGGGCGCGACCGGGTGGGCGTTGCCACCGGCCTCGCCTGGACGGCGGTGGGCGGTGATCTTCTGTTCATCGAGGTGGTCGCCGTACCGGGCAAAGGACAGCTTCTCCTCACCGGCTCGCTCGGTGAGGTGATGAAGGAATCGGCGCAGGCCGCGCTCTCCTACGCCCGCGCCTATTCCGGCGCTCACTCCACGGCCGACGACTTCTTCGCGAAACACGACGTCCACGTTCACGTACCGGCGGGCTCGATTCCGAAGGACGGCCCGTCCGCGGGCATCACCATCGGCACCGCGATCCTTTCGGTCCTCACCCAGCGTCCGGTCAACCGCCGGGTCGCCATGACCGGCGAGATCACCCTGCGCGGCGAAGTGCTGCCGATCGGCGGTCTGAAAGAAAAAGTGCTCGCCGCCCGGATCGCCGGAATTCATACGGTGATCGTGCCCAAGCTCAACCGGCGCGATCTCACGGAGATCCCGGAAGCGCTCACCAAGGGGCTGACCTTCCATTTCGTCGAGCACATGGATGACGTCCTGAGATTCGCTCTGCTCGATCGCCCGGCCACACCGAACGAAGCGAAGCCGGAGACGCCGGACGCTCCCCTGGCCGATCACCATCCGCAGGTCACGCCGGCCTGATCCGTTCTCTCGAGGAGCCGATGACCGGCCGGATGATCGGCGAAGACCAGCTCCTCGGCTGGCTGCGCGCCCAGGCCGGCACGTCACTGATCGGTGACGATGCCGCGGTCCTGCCGGCCGAGGGTCCGTTCGCCGTCACCGTCGACAGTCAGATCGCGGGCGTTCACTTCACGCACGATCTCGACCCGGCTCTGCTCGCCCGACGCCTGCTCGCCGTCAATCTGTCTGATCTGGCGGCCATGGGAGCGCGCCCCGCCTATGCGTTCCTCGCCCTGTCGGCCGCCCGGGGGTTCGATCATCGGAAGTTCTTTCGCGCCCTCCTGGCGGCTTGCCACCGCGCGCCGGTGCGCCTGGCCGGCGGCGATCTCGCCACCAGTCCGCACACCGTGGCCACTTTGACATTGCTGGGAACGAAACCGCCGGAGGGGCGGTGGTTGCACCGCTCCGGAGCCGCTCCGGGTCACGTCCTGTGGCTGGGTGGAACGGTGGGGGAATCCGCCGCCGGAGGTTTACTGATCGCGCGCGGCGCACGCCTGCACGCCCGATCGATCGATCTCCCGCCCGGACTGCCCACGGCGCTTCACGCAACCGCACGGCGGGCCGTCCGCCGCCATCTCCTGCCCACGCCACAGATCGATCTCGGCCTCTGGCTGGGTCGCCAACCGGAAGGCGCCGCCCTGGACGTATCGGACGGCGTGGCTCGCGATCTTCACCGCCTCTGCCGGGAGAGCGCGGCCGGCGCGGTGATCGATGCGGAGGAGCTCCCGTTGGCCGATCGGTTTCACCGCCTGTGCGCGGCGCTGACGATCGATCCTCTGCAGCTTGCGTTGGGAGGCGGCGAAGATTACGTCCTTCTGTTTGCTCTCCCTCCTGACATCGTGCCGCCGGCCCGGTTCGCCTGCCATTCGATCGGCCGCATCACGCGCAAGAAACAGATCGTGCTGCGGCAGGCCGGCGCCGTCCGTCCGCTTCCGCCTCTGGGCTGGGATCATCTCAGCCAACAAAAAACCCCGGCTCGCTGAGCCGGGGCTTTTCCATCCCGCGGGCGTCCGCGAGGATCCGCGAGGATCGGTCAGCTCAGCGGAAAAGGCTCTGCAGGCTCTTGACGAAGCCCCTGAATTTCTTTTCCAGGCTCTGCTGGGACTTTTCAAGCTCCTTGAGCCGCTTGCTGAGAAAACTGCTGTCCGCTGCGGGTGCGGCGACGGCGGCGGCACGACCACTGCCCGGCGGGCGTCCGCGCCGCTTGGCGGGAGGCGCGGCCGGCTTGCGGCCACCGCGACTGCTCTCCGAGCGAAGCTGGCGGAAGATATCCACCGCGGCCGGATAGAAACGGCGGCCACGGCCCTTGCCCTCGTGCGGCAGGCGATCACCGTGCAGGCGGACGTAGCGCACCAGCGTCGGATAGGAGATCCCCGTATCCTCGCTGATCTGGGTGAGAGTCATCAATTTTCCACCGCTTGCCGCGGCGGGCTTGCGACCCGGACGGCCACGCACCGGAGCCGGCGGCGGCGGAGGCGGAGTCTTCTTGGCAGCCGCACGGCCACGCGGCGCGCTGGCTTTGGCAGCCGCCACACGACCGCGCCCGGCCGACTTCTTGGCCGCCGCCTTGGCAGGCCGCGGAGCGTTGGGATCCTTGCGCGGCCGGCCGCGCCGGCCCAGGTTTTCGTTCCTGAGCTGATCAAAAACCGGCAGCGCGCTGTCGGGGTAGCGCTGCTTGCGGCCCCGTCCCTCCGCGGGGATCCGGTCCTGATACAGTTTCTTGTAGCGCTGCAGAGTCGGCATCGAAATGCCGGTCCTCTGCGAGATTTCGGAGAGGGTATACAACTTGCCTTGCGGCGATTCCGGTTCGGACATTCAGTTCCTCGCCTCCATACGTTTGTCGAAGAGATGGCAGAAAAGGGGGATTTCTCACCCCTACAGACCAGAGTGATTATCAAAAACCAAACGCCACAAGTCAATAGCTGGTGAAAAATTGGCCTTGCCTGCCCACGAAATGAACAGCGCCTCAGCCTGAAAAGTGGGTCGAAAAGAGCCATGTGACAGATGAGAAGACACCTTCAGCGCCGCAGAGCCCGCGCCAGAAGCTCGGCGATCTTCGGACAACAGCTTGGCGATCTCAGCAATCTCCGGATGTTTCAACTCATCCCTCCTCTGTCAGGTGTGAGAAACAGCGTGTAGAGAAATTCGGCATGACCACATGGCTTCCATACCCCTACACAAAAGGAAGGACTTCAGGAAGGACTTCGACTCGATATCCGTTGGAGCGAAAGAGCCGGCGGACGGTGAAAGTTGCTCTTGGCCCTGGCTAGGCGGACCAAGCCTGGACATCCCGACAACGACCGGTCAGCCGATTCCGAGCTTTCGGCGCAGATAGAAAAGGCCCTGACGTGAGAGGCCGAGACGCTGCGCGGCCGCGGCATCATTGCCGCCGCAAGCGGCCAGTGTGGATTCGATCAGGCGGCGGCGAAAAGCGTCGACTTCGTGGTGATAGGACGAGGTGGCCGGTTGCTCGGCAACAGGAAGCTCCAGATGCTCGGGTTGGATCGGATCATTGCCCGCCAGGGTCGCGGCGACCTGCAGCACATTTTCAAGCTCGCGCACGTTTCCCGGCCAGGTATAGGCGAGCAGACAGGCGCGCGCTTCATTGGAAAGCCGTGCCGTAGTGAATCCAGGACGGGACAGGAAGCTTTCAGCGAGGAGAAGCACGTCTTTGCCGCGGTCGCGCAGCGGCGGCAGCTCGATGCTTCCCTGCTTCAACCGGAAATAGAGATCCTGGCGGAAGGTTTTCGCCGCCACCATGGCGGCCAGATCGCGATGCGTCGCGGCGACAACGCGGACATCGATCTTGCGCGGCGCGCTCTCCCCCACGCGAACCACCTCTTTTTCCTGGAGAACGCGCAGCAGCTTGCCCTGGGTGACCAACGGCAGATCTCCGATCTCATCGAGCAAGACCGTGCCGCCGTCGGCGGTCTGGAAGACTCCCGGCCGGTCCCGGTCGGCGCCGGTGAAAGAGCCCCGGACGTGGCCGAACAGCTCGGAGGAGATCAGGCTCTCCGTCAGGGCGGCGCAGTTGACCGCGACAAACGGCGCCCGGGCACGCCGGCTGGCGCGGTGGATGCGGCGCGCCGCCAGCTCTTTGCCGGTGCCGCTCTCGCCGAGAATCAGGATCGAGATCTCGCGCGGCGCCAGAAGGTCGAGCCGCTTCAGAGCCGAGCGCAGCCGCGGGCTCTCCCCCACCACACCGTGCGCGTCGCGAACCGGAGGCTGTGGGCTCTCCTCCGTCTCCTCCGTCTCCTCCGTCTCGCTGGCGGACAGGCGGCGATCGCGGGCGGACAGGGCGATGAGAGCCGGCAGGATCGGGTCGTCCGGCGGCGCGGCGTCCGGTTCGGATGGGTAGCCGGCCGCGGCGAACAGCGCGGCGAGGGCCGCGGAATCTCCCGGCGGCCGGGCGAGGTAGGCGGTGAGCGCCCGCCACGGCGCCGGGTCCGCACGGCGGGCCGGACCGCCGGGGGTCTCCCGGAGGCGGGCTGCGAGCAGCTCGGCCAATGGACCCGCTCCGGCTTCGCGCAGGGTGGCGGCCGCGGCGCGGAGGATGTCCGGCGGCGCGGCGCCCGGCACGATCTTCTCGGCGTCGTGGACCAGGCGAGCCGCGCGGTAGGGCTCCAGGCCGCCGAGAGCGCCGCTCCACAACGCGGCTTTCCGCTGGGTGCCGCCGCCTTTTTCCGCGAGGAGCGCCTGCCAGAGGGCTCTCAGCTCCGGCGACGCGAGAGCCCGGGCGGCGAGCCGCGCCTCCTTTCGCCGCCCCGCCAAGGCGAGCACCGCCGGGCGCTCCTCCGGCTCCAGCTCCAGCAAGGCGGCCGGCGGCAAGCCGTCCAGAGAGGCGGCGGCCTCCTCCGCCCGGCCCAGCCAGCCAAGGGCGCGGGCGGCGAGGAGGCGCAGCTCATCGCGCCGCCAGGCGGAGCCGTGCCGCGCCAACCCGTCCTGGGTGGCGCGGCAGAGAGCCAGAGCGGCGTCAGGCTGGCCGGCCGCCAGCTCCCAGCGCGCCTGCAGCTCCTTGTCCTGCGTCAGGCCGCGCAGATTGCCGGCCTGCTGGTTTTCCGCCATCGCGCGGTCGAGGATCTCGCGGACGCCGGCCAGCCGCCCGCGGCGCAGGCGGATCTCCGCCAGGTTTTCGAGCGCGAGGGTGGTCTTGCGCGGCCCGTCGCAGCCCAGAAAGAGACGGTGCGTGTGGAGGAATGCGCGCTCGGCACCCGCGAGATCGCCGGCCAGAGCGCGCCCGAGCCCGAGATCGTTCCACAGGCCGGCGGCGCGGTGGCGGGGAAGCAGCCGGCGGCCGAGGCGGAGCGCCCGGGACGCATGCTCTGTGGCCGCCGCCGGATCCCCCTCGCGCTGGGCGAGGAGCGCGCGGACATGATGCCAGCGCCAGGCGAGGTCCGGATCGCCGCCGCCGAGCGCCTCCGCCCGCGTCTCGTCGAGCAGGCGCGCCATGACGGTCCGTTGCCGGCGGTCCCAGGCGATCGAGGCCGCCGCCAGACGGGCTCGCACGGCGACCCGCGGATCGCCGGACGCGGTGGCAAGCGCGCGCCCCAGCCATCCGGTCGTCCGCTTGGTTCCGCCCCGGTTGGCGAGAACGCGCGAGGCGATCTCGGCGTACTCCAGGGCTTCGGGCGGTGCCAATCCCCCTTTGCGCAGAGCGGCCAACGTCGACCACGCCGCACCGAGCTGCCCCATCTCCGACTGGCACTCGGCGCGCAGCAGGCGGGCCGCCAGGGATTTCGCGCCGGTCAGGCCGGCCAGCGCCGTCTCGAACCGCCCGAGGGCGGCGAGGACGCGGGCGGCGGCGATCCGATCCTCTTCAGTGCGCGGCGGATGACGGGACCAGGCCGCCGCAGCCGCCCGCCAGCGCCGTGCCGCCGTGAGCTGCCGTGGATCGCTCTCGCCTCCGCCGTCCCAGAGCGCCCGGGCCGCGTCGCTCGCGAGGAGCCCGCCGAGCGTCGGGAGGCTCAGGGTACCGGCGGGAGCCGCCGCGAGGACTCCGCGGCGGAACACCCGCGGGCCGGCCACCCAGAGGAACGACCGCTCTCCGCCTTCCCCGGCACGCAGGCAGACCTCGCCGGCCAGCGCCGTGCGGGCCGCCGCGTAGGCGGCCTCCCAGAGAAACGGCGCCGCATCCAGGATGTGGCCGACCGCGTCGTCCGCCGCGATCGGCACCAGGGACTGCCGCCAGCTCGCGAGGAGAGAACGCGCCGCGGCCCGGGCCTCCCCCTTGCCCGGCAGGCGGTCTGCCCTGGCCTGGCCGGGCTCGTTGGACTCGCCGAACAGCCGGTCGAGCAGCCCGCACAGAATCTCCTGGGCGTGCGGCGACCGGCCCGGCTCCGTACATTCGGCCACCAGCCGCCCATCCGCCGCGACCCGGACGGTCTCCGGATCGGCGAGCCGCCAGCCCGCGCGCTCCAGGACGGACAGCAACCCGGCGGCCTGGAGCAGCACCGCCAGCCGGCGCCGGCCGGTCAGGCGCGCCTCGGCAAGGGGGACCGCCCCGGGCGAGGGCTCCAGGCAGGGATGGAGCACACGGTAAGCCTCCGTGCCGCTCCGTTGAAGGATCGGGCTCGTCATCGCTCAACAAGATCTCTGAGACTGCGGGACGGAAGTTTACCGCAGAACCGTCACCTGCGGGCGAAAAAAGGTGGACCTGCCGGAGTCCTGGCAACAATCGGCCTACGGCTTTGCTGCACGCACCGGCAGGCCGCCCACGGTGAGGAAGCGCTCGATCATCTCCGGCGCCCGGCCGCTGAAGCCGTGCCCGCTGCCGACGGTGAGGAGATCGATGCCCAGCGACGGATCGAGCGACGGGCAGATCGAGTGCTTCTCCCGTTTGCCGTAGACGCAGACCACCTTGTGCCCTTTGAGCCGCGCCGTCTCCGGCACCACCGGCAGCGTCGCCGGGGGCTTGCGGTTGCGGAAGCCGGAGAGCCCCATGTCGAGCTCCGCCTGATCGTCCGGGCCGACGAGGCCGATCGAGACCACCTTGGCGCGCAGCGCCTCGGGCAGGCGGGTGACCATGAACGGAATGACGTCGGCGCCCTGCGAGTAGCCGATCAGCACGGCCTTGCTCTTGTGCCACGCCTTGGAGTAGTGGTCGAGGATGCGGGCGAGATCGCGGGACATCCCCTCGGCGTCGCGGGTGGTCCAGAAGTAGTCGGGCGAGGAGAGCGCCACCAGCGGCACCCCTTGCGCCGCGAGAGCGTCGCCGATCTCGACGTCGAGCCCTTCGTAGCCGCCCGAGCCGGTGATGTCGATGGCGAAGGCGTCGATCTCCGGAGCGGTCGCCGGCACCTCGACGAGCGGCAGGTCCGCGAGATCGCCGAGGTGCGCCCGCCGCGCCGTCTCCTCGTCCTTCCGCTTGCCGGCGATCTCGGCGAGCGCCTTGGGAAGGGCGGCTTTCCAGGCGCCCTGCGCCGCCTCGGGAGAGAGGCCGGCGGGAAGCGGCACCCGCGACGCGCCGGGTGTCGCGGCGACGAGGTCCGGACCGGCCGGGCCGGGCGGGCACTCCCCCGGAGCATCGAGGACGATCCACGGCGTCCTGCTCTCGCGGTCGGGCAGCAGGCGGACGCCCGGGCCGGTCCACTGCGGATCGGTGTGCAGGCCGCCCGCCGGGCAGAACGGCTTGGGGACGTTGAGGACCGGACAGAAGCCGACGCTCACCACACCGGCCCAGGTGCCCGGCGCAGACTGGGCGAGGGTGGCGTAGGCCAGCGCGCCGCCGGAGCCGACGCCGACCAGGATCGGCGCGCGATAGACGGGGAGCTCGGTCCGCGCCTGGCCGTTCTGGCCCAGTTGATGGATCTCGGTGCCGGGATAGAGGCACTTGCCCTTGGCCTGCACGACCGACTGGATGTAGTGCGGCACGTCGAGCGCGAAGACCAGCGCGCCGGCGGTGGCGAGGGAGTTGCCGATCTCGGTCTCGCGGCTGCCGATCCCCTGGTCGCCGGAGAGCAGGATCACCACCTGCGACGGCTCGCCGGACGGGCGGAAGACCGGCACCGCGCCGTACTGCGCGAACTGCATGACCGTCGCGCCGGCCGGCTTGTCAGCAACCGCCGGCGCGGCGGCCCGCACAGCCCCGGCGGTCAGGATCAGGAGAGAACAGAAGAGGAAGACCCGATGTGTCATTTCGTCACCTCAGACGGCTGCAGACGGCTTCGCGGCCGGATGAGCTGCAAAGGGTACACCAGGCGGGCTCAGGATTCGGTCAGGTCCTCCTCCTCGGCCAGGGCGTGGCACCGGTCGAGGATGCGGCGGAGCAGCCAGGAGTCGGGCTGAGCGAGGCGCGGCCACTTGGCGGAGAGGATGTGGCGCGCCTCGTCGACGATCGCGCGCTGCCTCTCCACCGGGACCTGATACGCGGCGAAGACGGGGCCGAGGACCGGCGCGAGCCGATCCAGGGCAGCCGTGACACTGTCCTCCCTGTCGTCCTTGACCATGTGTTGGCGTCTCCAACAGTACCAGTTGCCGGAGACGCGGAAACCGTGACAACGATTAGAGAATCAGCGAATCAGCGAATCAGCGGACGGGGGTCGCGGCATCCGCCGGAACCGGCACGGCGGGAGCGAGCGGCGCCAGCGGTGGATCGCCGGGATAGAGGACGCGCTCCAGGAAGAGGCCGGACGGCGGAGCGGTCCATTCGGCGGGCAGTCCGGACGCCTGGCCGCGGCCGGAGCGTGGCGCCTCGCCGTCCAGGAGCCGTTCGAAGCCGGCGACGTCGAGCTCGCCGGCGCCCACCTTCACCAGGGTGCCGACGACGCGGCGGACCATCTTCCAGAGGAAGTGGGAAGCGGCGAGGCGGACCAGGATGAGGGCCCCGGGGGTCGCCAGCTCGACGCTCTCCACGACCACGATGGTGCTCGGCTGCTCGCCCGGCTTCTCGCAGAACAGCTTGAAGTCGTGACGGCCGGGCAGGAGAGCCGCCGCCTGCCCCATCCGCCGCTCGTCGAGCGGCCGCTTCACCCACCACACCCACCGCTTGGCGAGCGCGGTGCGGCGGCGGGAGATCTGATAGATGTAAGAGCGCATCTCCGCCGAGTGGCGGGCGTGGAACTTGTCGGACACCGGCGCCACGCCCAGCACGTGGATGTCCGGCGGCAGCAGGTCGTTCACCGCCAGGCGGAATCCCTCCGGGTCCACCCCCTTGGCGAGGCGCAGATGGGCCACCTGGGCGAGGGCGTGCACACCGGCGTCCGTCCGCCCCGATCCCCCCAGGTCCTTCACCGTCGCGCCGGTCTCCTCCACCGCCCGGCGGATCTCCCCCGCCACCGAGCGCGCGTTCTTCTGTTCCTGCCACCCGTGATAGCGGGTGCCTTCGTACTCCAGCGTCAGACGATAGGTCGGCACCTTACCCGCCCCCCACCGCCGCCAGCCGTGCCGGCGCCACGGCCACCGGCCGGCGCTCGCCGACCTGCTGGCGCCACATGGCGTAGTACAGGCCCTTCTGCTCCAGGAGGTCGGCGTGGCGACCGGATTCGACGATGCGGCCGTGCTCCAGCACATGGATGCGGTCGGCGTGAAGGATGGTCGACAGGCGGTGCGCGATGAGGATGGTGATCACCTGGCTCGACGCCACCTCGCGGATGGTGTCGGTGATCTCCTCCTCGGTCAGCGAGTCGAGCGACGAGGTCGCCTCGTCGAAGACCAGCAGGCGCGGCCGGCGCAGCAGGGCGCGGGCGATCGAGAGTCGCTGTTTCTCGCCGCCGGAGACCTTGACGCCGCCCTCGCCGATCACCGTGTCGAGGCCGCGGTCGGCGCGCGCCAGCAGGCTGTCGCAGGCGGCCTTCTTGAGCACCTCCAGGCACTCGGCGTCGCTCGCTCCCGGATTGACGAAGAGGAGGTTCTCGCGGATCGAGCCGGAGAAGAGCTGGGTGTCCTGGGTCACGAAGCCGATCTGCGCCCGCAGCTCCTCGAGGTCGAGGTCGGTGCCCGCGACGCCGTTGTAGAGGATGCGTCCATGGTTCGGCGCGTAGAGGCCGACGAGGAGCTTGACCAGCGTCGTCTTGCCCGAGCCCGAGGGGCCGACGAAGGCGAGCGTCTCGCCACGGCCGGCCGCGAAGCTGACACCGGAGAGCGCCGGCGCCGCGGCGGTCTGGTGGGTGAAGCCGACGTCCTCGAAGGCGAGGGCGCCGAGGTCGCCCAGCGGCACCGGATGCGCCGGCTTCGCCTCGGTCGGGATGTCGAGGATCGCCTGGAAGGTTTCGAGCGACGCCTCGGTCTCGCGGTAGGTGTTGATCACCGTGCCCAGCTCCTGGAGCGGACCGAAGATGAAGAAGGAGTAGATCCACAGCGAGAAGAACTGGCCGACGGTGATGCGCTGCGAGTAGATGAGATACAGCATCAGGAAGAGAATCGCGGTGCGCAGGGCGTTGACCGTCGTCCCCTGGATGAAGCTCAGCAGCCGCAGCGAGCGCACCTTGCGCAGCTCCAGGCGCAGGATCTTGGCGGTGACCGCGTTCAGCCGGCCGATCTCCTGGCGGGCGAGGCCGAGGCTCTTCACCAGCTCGATGTTGCGCAGCGACTCGGTGGTCGCGCCGGCCAGCGCCGTGGTCTCGGCGACGATGACGCGCTGGATCTTCTTGATCCGCCGCGACAGCAGGGAGCTGAGAACACCGAGGACGGGGATGGTGAGGAAGAAGACCGGCGCGATGATCCAGTGCACGGTGAAGGCGTAGATCATCACGAAGATGACGCCCACCAGGGTGGTGAACAGGGTGTTGACCGCGGTGTTGATCAGCTTCTCGACGTCCGTCCGCACCTTCTGGAGCTTGCCCAGCGTCTCGCCGCTGCGCTGGTCCTCGAACATGGCGTAGGGGAGCTCGAGCGAGTGGCGGACGCCGTCCGAATAGAGCTCGGCCCCCAGCCGCTGGGTGACGACGTTGACGAAGTAGTCCTGTAAATTCTTCGCCACCCGGGAGACGAACGCGACCCCCACGGCCGCGGCGAGGAGGAGGCTGACGCCACGGAAGAACTGCGCCGTCGAGTACTCCTTGTAGCGGGTCGCGTACTCGTCGATGACGTGGCGGAAGATGAGCGGATCGAGGAGCGAGAAGATCTGGTTGACCGCCGCCAGCAGGAGGGCGAGAAGCGCGAGCCCCCAGTAGCGGCGCAGATAGGAATAGAGGAGTCGCATGGCCCTCCTATGGTAGCCCACCCCGCCGGCCCACCCCGAAGGACGGGTCTCCAGCCTGTCCGGCGACATTCGGCTTCCATCTGGCATGTCGAACAATTCTTTGATATAAGGCACTGGAGATCTTCTGTTTGTTCCACGTAGCTCTAATCGACGAAGGAGGCTGTTCTATGAGTGCTTCAAAGAGAACGGGTGCGATCCTGTGCGCCCTGGCCTGCTGCCTGTTGGCGCTGGCCGTCCCGGCGCGTGCGGAGATCGGGACGATCGACGCGGTTCCGGCAGCGACGCTCCTGCTGCCCTACTTCGAGGTCGATCTGGCCAATCCGAATGGCATCACCACGCTGTTCTCGGTGAACAACGCATCGGCGACGGCCGTCCTGGCCCACGTCACGATGTGGACCGACCAGTCGATCCCGACCCTGGACTTCGACATCTACCTGACCGGGTATGACGTCCAGACCCTCAACATTCGCGACATCTTCAACGGCAATCTGCCGCGCACCGCGGACGCCGGCTCCGATCCGGGCGACACGATCAGCCACAAGGGCTCGCTGTCGCAGGACATCAACTTCCCCGGCTCGACCGGCCCGTGCGCCAACCCGTACCCGGCGACCGGCGCCCTGAGCGCCACCCTGATCGACCACATCCGCAAGTCGCACACCGGCCTGTCGTCCGCCCTCTACGGCGGCTGCTCCGGCGCGGCCTACGGTGACAACATCGCCCGCGGCTACATCACCGTCGACACGGTGGTGACCTGCAACCTGTCGTTCCCGTCGGACGCCGGCTATTTCACGACCCTGGCTTCCAACCAGAACGTCCTCTGGGGCGACTTCTTCTGGATCAACCCGGGCCAGAACTTCGCGACCGGCACCACGCTGGTCCACATCGAAGCCTGCAACGGCAGCCTGACCCCGCCCACCTACCAGGGCTACGTCGGCAACGGCGCGGGCCAGTGCCCGTTCTCGTTCGCCGCGGGTGACTACTCCTTCTACGGCCGCTACAACTCGGTGGCCGGCCAGGACCAGCGCGAGCCGCTGGCGACGACCTTCGCCTCCCGCTACATCAACGGCGGCGCGTTCTCGGGCGGCACGGACCTGATCGTCTGGCGCGACTCGAAGACCCGTCCGGTGGGTGCCAACGGCACGCACTCCTGCGCCACCAACCCCTCGTGGTTCCCGCTGAGCCAGACCGACGTGGTCTCCTTCGAC
>Ga0134124_10000090_pt1 | contig 88926 bp, 83 predicted proteins | sample KB304_FD_96880 | JGI IMG/M metagenome (GOLD analysis project Ga0134124, IMG submission 96880) | Terrestrial soil microbial communities without Nitrogen fertilizer from Kellogg Biological Station, Michigan, USA - KB3-0-4 | ecosystem: Environmental > Terrestrial > Soil > Unclassified ...
GCGCCGCGGAAAACGCGCCCTGGGGCGGTGTCACCGAGCCCGGGACCAGCAGCCCGAGGTCCAGGAAATAGCGGCCGTTGAGCGGCAGCTCCTGGACCATCCGCCGGTTTACCACGTGGCCTACTGAGATCGTCGTCCGATCCACCGCCTGGGACGCAGGCGTAATAGTCACTTCCTGCAAGATGTCGCCGACCTGAAGCTGAAAGTCCTGGACTGTTGAACGGCCAACTTCGACGATGAGGTTTTCCACGATCTGCGTCTGGAACCCCGCGACCTGGGCTTGAACCCGATAATTGCCGAGTGGCAAAGCTGAAATCAGGTAGTTGCCTTCGCCGTCGGTCTCGGTGACCCGGACCAGGCTGGTCGCTTGATTGCGCGCGGTGATGTGCGCGCCCGCCAAAGCGTCGCCGCTAGGATCAATGACTCTGCCCTGCATTGCCGCGCCCGCTTGCGCGTGCGCCTGGGAACATGTAACGAGGAGCACACAGCCGGCGAACACTGCAGGGATGAAACCAGAGATGAGCGAATGCGAAGGCATATAACCTCGAGCGCTATCGCTTTCGGAACTCAGGCACCTGTTTGAACGGAGCGGACTATCGAGGCTTGGGAGAAGCGTCGAACCAATCAGCTTGCGCCACTTTAAGAAGCCGATCGTTATACCTATTACAATTACTGTCCGGCGACATCATTGTGTCACCTGTTGTTATGAGACCTTAATATCATAACTACCCTAAAGTCCAGGGCAGGCGCGATCACCGCAGCTCCTGGAGTTGAGTGATGCGGCCGCGCAATGCCCGGACGTACAACTGAATCGTTTCATCGGAGTAGTGTCCGGCGCGAAACGCATCGGCCAGTTGCTTGTCCGAAAGCCGCGCCAGCAGATTTCCAATCCAGCGGGCGTTCTCTACTTTGATGCCCGTAATCGCGCGCTGCGCACGCGTGCGTTTCATCTGAAAAGTGACGATCCCGTGGTGAACGCTGCCGATGAAATCCTGATCGGCGAAGTCCTTAGCCGAGCCCTTGCTGCCGGCCGGGGCCTCGCCAAAGAGCGGCATGTGGCCGAACCATTTTCCGGTCGAGCCAAGCGTCGCCCCAAGATCATTGACGTAGTAGATGTGGACGAGCGGCTGTCCCTGGTTCTGTTTTTTCGGGGTGACGATTTTGTTGTTCTCGGTTTTCAGGTCGAAATTGTTGACCAGGGCCATGAGCACCTTAAGACCGTCAAGCTCTCGTGTTCCGACAAAAGGGTTCTGGTTCCAATCCCATCGGTCTACTTTCTTGAACCCGTCGTTGTCCCGCTCGAACCTCACCTCACGGACGACGCCGTGTCCTTCTACGTTCGCCTGATCGACGAAGTAGTCTTCATCGGTGTGGTAGCCGACGGCCCACACTATTCGCGAAGCAACAGTCTCGGGCCGGGGTTCTTCGCCAAACTTGACTTTCCACTTACGGTCTTTGGAATCCTGAACCCGAATTTTTTCCGAGTGACCGTTAGTAAGCTTGCCGAGAAACCGAAATTGATCTGTCGGATCGGGTTCGCCCTGCTTGCCGCCGATCCCGTAGTACAGATCGCGACTCTCCAGGTCGACGGGGTCCCGCCACATCTCTGGAGCAACCTTCTCGTCACTTTGAGGTTGCGTGTCAGAAACAGTCGCCTGACGCGCACGCGACTGCGCGCCGTGGCCAGCCGCAATGGCATGGCTAAGATTTCGACTGGAAGGGAGCAAACCAGTCATCGCCGCTACCACAAAAAACACAACACAGATGATTCGCAATCTCAAAGACAACTCCCCGCCCGCCGCTTTCGTTCAGCGGGCTCGCTGGCTACAACGCTCGCTTGTCACGGCCGTGTCTCCACAAAGAGACAGCGCGTTCAAGCCCCAATAATGGAATTAGTAATCGCGTAATGAATCAACTCAGCGCCGGTCTTGACGTTGAGTTGTTCCATCATCGTGTACTTATGAAAAGCTACCGTGCGGGGTGTCACGTTCAAGATCGCAGCGACTTCCTTCATCGAGCGGCCTTCAGCAAGCAACTGAAGAACTTCCTTTTGCCGGAGAGTGAGCTTATGGCCGGGCTTTTTCAGCTTGAGATTTTTGACAAATGATCCAACCATTCCTTCGGTGATCAGCGGAGTCACGTATGAGCGTCCGATCAGCGCTTCTCGTATCGCGTGCGCCAATTCAGAGGCCGCGCTGTTCTTCAAGATGTAGCCTGAGGCTCCAAGCCTGAAAGCTTCCGCTGCGAGATCCGGATCCTGATTCATCGTCAGGTAGATCAGCTTCACAGAAGGAATCTCCTGTTTTATGCGTTGTCCGGCGCTCAAGCCATTCATCAACGGCATGCCAATATCCAGCACTATCACGTCCGGGTTAAACGCTTTTGCATTTTCGGCAAGGGTGCGTCCGTCCAGAAAAGTAGCGACTACTTCAAACTCCGGCTCCAGAAAGCTCTTGAAGGCGCCGAGGAGCAGCGTATGGTCGTCTGCAAGAATTATTCGGGGGCGTTTCATGGTTCGTGCTTCTTTCCTCGGCTTCGTTTGGCCCGAGAGGGCGAGAACATTTCTGTAATACTGCATCAAGTCACGGGCATCTCTTTTTGCACCGCTGCGTTTGACTTCATTGGTAAGACACTCCGAGGCGATCCGATAAGGACAACATCGAAACGTCTTGCATCAAAGCGGCGGGGCACCCCATTTGGGACAATCCTCTGGGGGTAAACCACTATCCACCACCTAGGCCTTTGATGCAAGTCGTTACGCGAACCGGAAGTGGGGTGATAGTGTGTTGCTCGCACATTCGCGTTTCTCCTCTGCGTCCTCGGCGTCCTCTGCGGTTGATTCCGAGCCACTGAGCAGGAGAAACCGCGGAGGACGCCGGGGACGCAGAGGACTGCTTACTGGCAACACGCTAATACGCCACTACCCGCGAACCCTGCCCCGTTGCAAGATGAAAGCTAAACCGCCTTCTGCGGGTACAGGTCATATGATTTCGATTCCACCGCCCCGCTAAGTCACCTCCCCAAACTATTCGGCGTGAAGGAAACAGTCGAGCGGCTGGTGAGTAGTTTATTCCTTGTGCGGGTTAGGCGGTACTGTCAGTTTTGACAGATGGAAACCGACAAATTAACAGGAATTGCTAATGGGCGGTCGCACGATGGATGGAATCAACGCGGGGCGGTCGTCGTGCGCCCCCGCGCGGTGAGCGGCTTTTCGCAAAGAGAGTCGCTGGTGATGAATGCTGCATCATAGGAGGTCCCGTCTGCCTTGAACACTGTGATCGTCAAGTTCGCCACCGGGACGCAGCCATTTTGCAGAAACACCGTCCCGCATCCGGACGCGTGGCCACCCTGAGTGTCGTTAGTGACGTCCAGATCGATAGCGTTCTTTATGGAGGGGTTTCGGACCCAGCGGCCTCCCACATGCACATTCTCCTTCGCAGTCATGAGCAGGATCTCTGCTTCGCCATTTTCTCGGAGGAAGACGGCCACGGCTTTGATTTCCATGCTCGGTCCATTCTCCACTACCAGCGTTCCTTCGCCGGTCGCAACTTCGGCCAGGCCATTAACCTGTTGCGCTGATGCCGCGCCGAGCAAACCTAAAAGCAAAACACCAGCTCCGAAGAAAGCGAATGAGTATCGTTTAGTCACTTTCATACCTCCTCCTCCTGCCCCGCCTGCTGTCGAGAAGAACGTGAATTGACTTGCGAGACAGGCGCGCGATTACTAATTGGTCCGCCGCAGACGAGAGTCTAATCGCTGCACTATGAATGTATCAGCCAGGGATTCCGGTCAGAACTGGCATATGTAACAGAGAAAAAGTGAAAGATATACAGGCGTCCAGGCAGGCCGCGAAGGAGAAAACCACTGTGTAGAGTCGGCTAACACGAGGGCCAGTGGTGAATCAGAGAAGAGGGGTTGAACTAGATCGTCGGTCAGCTCGTGAGTTTGCGCAAATCACGTCAGACTAAAGTGACCATTCTTCACGAGGGAGAGCGGCGGTGACACAAAAATTCGGCCGGCCATCGCTTCTTCGACCGCCAGACACAGATCGGTTGCAAGTCGCAACTTAGTGACATACCCGACGGCGCCTGCATCCAGCGCAGCTCGCAAGAATGCAACCTCTTCGTGAACGGTCAGAAATATTATCTTCGCCGCCGAGCCACGCTGCTTGAGTCGAGTTGCAGCCTCAAGCCCAGTCATTATCGGCATCGAGATATCCAGGATGACGGCGTCGGGCATGGTCCTGGATTCCGCATCCAGAATCTCCTGACCATTGCTTACCGCGTCGATCACTGAGTAGTCGACTTCCAAAACTCGAATCGCTTTTTCGCGCATGGCCGCGTGATCGTCAGCTAGAAGTAGGCGGAACATTATGTTAATTGCACCTCCGGCGAGATTGTGAACATCTTCAGGGTCGGGTCGCAAAAAACCAATTCCAATTGGCGTCCAAACGTTGGACGCATCTGATCATCAATTGGTGGCTTATTCACGGCTTATGCCCGCAATGGTAGGGGAATGAGAGCTTTTCAACGCCGAAGTATATAAGTAAATTTCCTGCTGTACAACTGTAACAATTGACAGGGCAAGCTCACAAAGAGACTCATCTGGACGTTTGACCGGCAGGCTCAAGAATTCGGAAGCCGAGGCAAAATTCAAGCCGCCATCTCCAAAAGATCTAAGCTCGACAACCTCCTCAGGTGGGCAACGGAAGTCATTCGGCGAACGTTATTTGTGATTGAGGCTCGATGTGAGATTTGCCGCTTCACCTGGCTTTGTCAAAATAACGTTTTGTCCTTTTGTCGTCACCACATTTGAAAGGGGTCGTTGAGAGAAGAGTCTTTCCTCCCTCTCAACCGCCATGTCGTGAGCTCCGGGGCGAGAGCCTCGACTGAGATAGTCGAATCCCAGCTCCACCTTCGCATACGCCTCTGCCAACTCGTGGAACGTTATGTTGCCAGCCGGAACCAGGAGCTTGGTGCGCAAGTTCAACCAGCGAGTACTCGGATTGATCGCGACCAGTGAGTCAAACCCTACAGGCGGCCGCTCGTTGCGCAATTTCTCTCCGTTCCTTCTATATGGAGTTATCCGACTGTCGAAGTTGTTGTCTAAATTCAGCGCGGCCTTAACCGCAATTTCCTCGCCCGCAGTCGGCGCCTGCCGGCTTATGTGCAACAAGTATCGATGGGGACTCTTCGTTATCTGAAGTAACAGCAGCAGTCCTTCGTTGGCAGAAATGTAGGCCGCCAGCAGACGAGCAGCTTCACCGCTGCCACACTCTTCGATCCGTGCGGCTTTGGTCAGTCTTCCTGTGTCCAGCGTAAGTTCGCCGTCGTTTTCGAGACTGATCAGTTCGGCAACCTCGGGCCCAACAATCCATTTCAAACGCGACAGAGCATCAGTCACATCTCCGCCGAGCCACAAGCCGCCCCTCTGAAGAGAAAGGGCGACGAAGGACCCGGGTTGTTCTCCAAGAATCTGATTGCCGAACCGCAATGCATCGCGATTCACCAGCGCGAATGTCGTACGAACAAACACAGCTTTGCGCAGAGACCCAGGTCCAGGTACATCGTTTAAGAACGCGGACTGTACACCGTTTAAGAACGCGGACTCTACGCCGGCGTAATCAATCACACCTGCTGTTTGTGAATGAGCAAGCGGTGCGAGTATCAGCATTACAAAAAGAGCAGAGGCGAATTCAGATCCTGTTTTTCTTCTCATACCAGCCCCGGTACATATCTACATGGTCTTCCTTCGGCAACTCGAACCCGCTACTCAACAGTCCAGCAATGGCGCTCGCGGGGCCCATCTTACTTGTGCCGTTACCCGCTGAGTACTGTTAGTACTTACAGTTTTGAATGAGAAAAAAGTGCAGTGCCCGGGCCAGGTGAGCTCTTGAGTCTGGCGTTGCGGAACGTTGATTTTCACCGAGGTGTCATTCACGTGACAAACACAAAGACAGGAAAAGACAGGGACGTTCCCACTTATCAAATAGTCCATTGGCGAGGATCCGGTTTCGATTTTGAATGCGCGGCTAAGGTAGTCATCTGAAACGTTAATGGCGTCGGCTATCTCAGTCAGAGTAATAGTCCGCCGGAAATTCGCATGGGTGAAGTCAACCGCTGCCTGGACTCTCGGATCACGGTACGGTCAATCTGCGGGGGATAGATGCAAACATGCTGGGACGGATCAGCCCTGTCGAGGCATCGCACGGTGTTTACCAACATGTAAGATTCATCATTGACTCTTATATCGGTTGGTAGTATTGTTCGCTTTCAATTTCGCAAGGGCTGAATCATCACGAGCCTCTGCTTCCTTGCACACTCGCTAAATCCAGCCTAACGACTGTCAGTATCGGGTGATGTTCCGCTTGCACGGATAATCCACGAAACCTTGGCCTTTTGCCGGGATTCTCAACATGGATTGGAGATGTGGAGTAACTGAATGCCTTGCACGGAAAGCGCATAATTTTCACTAGCGGTTTGGGACATTAATTAGTTCTTATGAGTTCCTAATCAGTTCTTATGGCCAATTATTGCTTTTTTACGGATTCCGATAAGTCAGGTCGGCTAATTGCTCAAAACAGCAGTAATGCCTTTGGCGTTGTCTCAGATGCTGAATTCAGAGTCACTAGTTTACATATCGCCGCAGCTACTCCAAGAGTGTTTGCAATTTGTGACGGGAAGCTCGCTGCTCAGCAAGACAGCCAGTCCAATGTTATTAGCCTTATCCTGCAGCCTAAAAACCAGCCAGGCGGCGTTGGAAACAAAATCAATTTTGTTTCCATAAAATATATCATCTATAAGGGTGTTCTGAAGGACTCCTTGATATCAGGTTCAAGCATAGCTGATCGATCAAAAAATCAACTAACAAGGCGCGCACATGACACGCAGGACATAATCAATCGAGCGATGGAGCTGCTATTAGACCTACCTGCACAATCACTTACGTTGACTCCTTCTTCAGCGTTGTTGGGTTATGACATTGCAGGATCTGACAGTGAATCCCTGGACAAATTATTTTACAAACCTGATAAGTCGGCATTTGAACACCTATCCGTTGCTGCCGGCGACTACATCGGTGATTTTGATAAGAATCTATTTGGGATCGAGATTGTATTGGATGATGTAAGAGCAAATGACAACTTCGCATTAACCAAACATATTGAAACCAAACTTCAGGCACCCATACCAACAGCCAGCAATCCTTCTCAACTCTTTAAGCGCAGACATCAAAAAGAGGCCGCGATCTCATTCATGGATCCCTGTGCATTTTTTGGAAGTTTTTTTCAACATGGCGGGATCGTCGATAGACCTGCCAAGCTCAGGTACAGGCTCTCTACGGACATAATTGACGTAGAGAAAGAAACGAAAGACTCCGATCTGCGCAAGGCAAATGGCACGGAAATTTATGACGATATATTAAGACACTTTTTCAACAAGAATGCCGTGTACATCGACATACGGAATGAACTGAACACCTCAATCAACTTTTACCAGCATTACGATAACAACATCAAACTAACAATCCCCCAGGCGGATAATGAGGTGATTGATAAGGACTATTACGGCAATGGTGGATGGCCTTTGCTTGTTCTGCGGCCTAATGATTACGACTTACATAATCAAAACAACGATAGTTCGAAAGATGCGATCAAGATTGAAATATCGTTGCCAAATCCTTCCGGGGAAAATGTGTCCCCGCTAGTTTACATCTCACAGGGATACATCAAGAAAATCAAGAGGAACAAAGTTCTGAGAGGAGAAAAGAGATATGTGCCGCTAACGACTTCCGACGATTACACCGAGCCGTTTTCAGTTGTTGTGCCAAACATTGCCAGTGAATCGGTGATCACGCCTGTTTCTCAATATATCCGGATCAAATATCTAAAATCTGTTCTGAAGGGCGCTTCATCGGGGATTGTTCCGAGAGCGTCTAATTATCTTGATCTTCTGTTCCTTCCGTTCAGAATGAGAATTCCGTTTGCTGTGACGGCAAATTCAAAGTCAAGGATATATCAGGAAGATGCCTTTTTGAGCTTATCGGAAGAGTCCGGTTGTGAGTCTGCCGGAGCAGTTGGAATTGCCGAGGACACTAAGAATATTACGTTCTTTGCTTATGCAGGTGACAAGCTCAGAACAACAGGCACAACTCGATTACGAACCATTTCGATTCCAAGCGAGGTAGCTACCGAATCACATTATCTCAATCTGGTAAGAGACCGTTATCACAGAGAAAAGCTTTTTCAGGGAACTCTCAATCTCGGCTCGGTATCGAATCCAATTTATTTGAAATTCGCAGATGGCGACCCCACTGCCGACAAAGGCCTAAATTATGCAAACTTAAGCGATGAATTTATTGCGATTGTTATCGATAAGCTTAGTTTTGCGAAGATGCGTTTAGCCGATACCGGTTTTTCAGATCATTACGATGTATTTGTTCGATTAGAAAATGAAGAATCGAAAACCGCAGACGGCATTGACTATACGACCTACGATGTCGTTCTAGAGGGCTACGTTGATAAGGGCACAAGCATCTCGCTGAATACCTTTAGCGCCTTTGATCCAAAAATTAAAGTGTATAGCTTTGGAAAAGATCATAATTTGGTTCTTGTTGATAGCAAGGCAACCTACGATTCGGCAACACCTTTTGATGAGCTTCCTTCCTGTACGGGCGCTTTCTCTCAGGATGAGTTAGGGCACTTAAAGAAGTTTATCGACAAGATCGACGAGACTCCTGGACCTCCTCCACCTTTCGATGATCTATGGACTAAGGTATTTGACTTACCCGGAAGAATTAGAGTTAACGGCGGGCCGCCGCCCGATGGTCCCCCGTATGAATTAAAGAATCTAGTATCGCCATCTGACTTGCCAAAGGGATTCCTGGCCGAAGCCTGCACAATTTTTACTCTGTACAAATTTCAGCAACAATTGGTGGTTGATACCAAACAAGATACTGATGTTGACGCTACTGACAAGTCAACTATTTATAAAGCTCTGAAGGAAATTCTGATAACTGCAGGCTTCAAAAAGCCAGCTACAGGTTCCGACACGCTTAAGTTTAATCAGATGATGGATCCTGATAGGCACATCGGTGACCGAGGTAAAGATTTTTTGGACGAACTCCCAGATCCAGCAATTCATGCCGAACCAGTGAAAAGAGTGATGTATGACTTAATGAAAATCGGCAATCTGGAAGGAGGCGACAGAAAATTTGTTTTCCCTAATGGTGTAGTGAATGAGACCGACATCTTGAGGAAGATCGACTCTATTTTGACGGATTATGGAAGAAAGATAGCCTTTTTGGTAAGAGAGGACAGTAGTTGTGCCTTCAAAATCCTCCTGCCAAATGCAAAATCTCCTGACAATTTGTTTTTGGCTTCAGGAGATGGTTCTCCTACTTCCGGGTTATTCAACGCTTTTGGTCTCAAATCAGGGGTTCTATTGTTCAATTATGGCTATGATGGCCTGGCAGGAGTTAACAAGCAAGCGATTAGGAACTTTCCTTCCGCCGATCCTGCGCTAAGCACAGTTGTTCATCTAACTCTGTTTGGCACCAATCATCCCGGTGATCCTCATAGCGTCCCCCCTGATAACGGAGACTCATCGGTAAAAGTGACCAAAGACAAAATCGCCTGTGTTTTCAAAGCCAATGGCAATAACAAGGTTATCCGGCCGGTTAGTGGTTCCCTTGCAGGTGAGGCTAGCTATGATGCCACAACCCGCCTGTTCAGTTACGGGGGACACCCGGTAGCTAGCTACAATCCAGATCAAAGGGATTTGATGTTTATCGACATCGGAAAAAAGTTTAGTTTCGATGTGACGCTTATCTCCCATCATGATCCAGGATCCCACCTGACCCTCCCGGACGATGATGAGATCTCGGTTAGCATTAATGTGGTTCAAGGGCCAAAGCTCCATATATTTGAGTTTGAAGCGGAGGACCTGTTTGACAATGACGTTTTTGTGGTAACGGGGAATAAGAAAGTTGAGTTTGAAGCTGCCTTGCTGAGAGATCCCAAAGATGTTGCCGCAATAGATTTTATGATAGACAGGCTAATTAATTTTCCCACGATTCCCATCTCAATTTCGTTGCGTGGGAATTTTGTTGGCAAAGAACTAAAGCCTCCTCACCCCCAGACGCACTCAAAGGTCGAACCAGATACTACCTATCAATTCTTCTTCACGCGGCCGGAAGGACGTGAGAAGGAGACGGATCAGGATCCAGCCTCGTATAAGCCGTTACGTTACAGTTTTGGAAGCGTGGCAATCACCGACTTCGAAATCATAATAACGATTGATTCGTTCGTCAGCCCGCTGTGGTCGAGATTGGATAATAAGATTTTTCAGTTACCACTATCTTTATCCGAACAAGTAGCGAAAAAGGCAGAGCTGGATAATTTAACCAACTATTACACGATTGCTGGTTCCGATGCATATGTTGATCACGTTGGCGGGGATCCTCGACCGACGAACGCCACCCATCCCAACCTGCCTTCTTACAACCCGATATTGAGTTGCCTGCGCTCGTTCGGCTTGGCAGTGGCTTTGAATGATTTCCTTAGTGTTAGAGCCACGGCCCAGGGCCACGACCCATTCGATATGAAGCTCCTTGATAAAATAAAGGACGCAAAAATATTGAAGAACGAGTTGCTGGGTATTGGGTCTGATATCGAATTTAAGCATTACGGAGATTTTCAATGAATAAAGATATGGAGATGACCCACGATCAAAGTCAGCTAGCATTTTGATTTACTGTTCCGCCGATCCGTTGGGTCGCAAAGTGAGCGGAGATATCAATGGAAGACACGAAATTTTATCCCCTCCTGACTGATATTTTGCCGTTGGAAAACATTCCAAGTAATTTGGGGTTTATTAAGGAAGGCGTCGAGTATCTAACCCGTGGAATACACTACACGGATTTCCATGTCGAAAAAAGCATTCACGGCGACTCCGTATTTTACTTCGTCAATCTTATTCTCCTGAAGAGACTGGCCTTCGAGGTCCCGGGCACCGATGGCCTTGCTTTAGTATTAAACCCGGATATTGCCACCAGTCAGATTACTTCCATTCCTATTTCTTTAAGTTATCAGTGGGACATCCTGCGATATGCCGAAGGCCGGAGCATAAGTGACGTCATTGCGGACCCAAGTGTCTATTTCAATCTCTTTCTTGATCTGGCAAATACTTCCGAAAAGGAGTTGCTGCGTGAGTTTGTGGGTGTGGTCATTGAGGACCCGGACCCGGTGCTGAAATTCGTCAACGATTACAATTCCCTCAACACTACGACCCAGATTTTACTTGCCCCTGATTTCAACATTGAAGAAAAGATTGACATCATCGTCAGACATATCGAAGACCTGGATCAGGACATATTTGAAATCGTCCTTTCGCAGCTCCTTTCGAATTTCAACTCGATTGATGTTGCCATCGAAAAGACAAAACGATTGTTTCAGAGCCTGATGGGAGAAATCACCGAGGAAGATATCGAACGATTGTTGATTCCGCGAGTTCGCGCTTCAATCAATTCCATTCGTCTCGCCTTGGAATTTCCACGCTCTGTGTTTCAGCCATTGCTTCCAGACGGCGCCATCAATCCGGATGAGCATGTAAAAAGCCAGTTGAGTTTTGATGTTGGCAGTATCGCCTACTCTACCGAAACAGGGTTTGAGTTCGTAAACGAATCAAGCTTCGATTTTACAAAATCGATGATCCTAAACTCCGGCCTCACTTTGGAGCTTCATGACATGAAGCTCGACTTAAGCCGCACCACAAACATCCCCGAAGCCACTGCAGACGGTCGGCCGCTGGATTTTGTCGGTGTCTATGTGAAGGACGGCACAATAACCTTTCCCACTTTCTGGAATCACGATGACGGCAACTCGACGGGCGTGATCAAGGCAAGAAACGTGATCGCGGGCACCGGCGGATTAACCGGCACGCTCTCGCTCGAAGCGAAGGATGGAGTCAAATCAGCGCCCTTAATCTCCTGCAATTTCGGCAAAAAGTTTGCCGTCAGCCTCGATGGGTTCAGCCTCACGTTCAAGCACAATGCGATTACCGATTCGACAATCAAGGGGACGCTCGTCATTCCCGGGTTCAAAGATGCAGCAAAACAACCCGCCAAGATCGACATCGACGTAGCGATTCGCCAGAACGGCGATTTCGACATCACCGCAAAGGAAAAAGCGGGCCTGGTACTCAGCACGGACGTGTTTGATCTCACTTTGAAAGCGGCCTACTTCGGCAAGAAGGATGATGAGTTCTACCTGGGCGTTTCGGGCTCCATCAAGTTCACTGCCGAGTTGTTGAAGGACATCTCTCCCATTGAAGTCGAGAAGCTGATTATCTGGAGCGATGGAAGAATTGAGATTGAAGGCGGGACGATTCCCCTTCCAAAGAACATTCGTTTCCCGATTGGCCCGGTCGAATTGTCAATCTCTGCCATTCATCTGGGTTCACACCAGCAGAAGAATAACCTCGGCGTTTTGCGCAAATACCGATACTTTGGGTTCGATGGCGGCGTCGATATCAATCCCGGTGGCGTCGATGTGCGCGGCAAGGGGATCAAGTTCTATTTCACTGTGGACGGCGGGTCGTTTGATTCGTATCTCGAAATCCAAAGCCTCGCCATTGATCTGGTCATCCCCGGCAACTCCAGCAAGGAAACCGCGACACTGCTTGTGTCGGGCTTCCTGAGCGTCGGCGGCACGAAGATCGATCCCGCTTACGAAGGCGGAGTCAGTTTCTCGCTGCCCAAAGCAAAGATTGCCGGCGGCGCGTCAATTAAGTACCAGCCGAAGAAGCCCGCCTTCCTCGTTGACGCCTTCGTGGAGCTGTCGACTCCTATCCCTCTCGGCAATACCAGCCTCGGCATTTATGGCTTCCGCGGCCTATTCGGTCAGCGTTATTTACCAGACAAGAAAGATACGGAAACGTGGTTTGACTACTACAAGGATCCGCCATCTGAAGGCGTTAGTGTTTCTAAGTTTAGGCTACCCGACGAGACCAGGGATGACGACAACCCCTTCGCGATTGGCGCGGGCGTGTCGCTCGCAACCATGCAGGACAGCGGCGAGCCGTTCTCCCTAAAGCTCTTTCTTCTTCTCGCGCTTCCGGACGTGATTTACCTCGAAGGCAGAGCCAACATACTCGGTCCGCGTGTCGGTCTTACAGGAGACGATCCACCCTTCTCCGCAGTGCTCGCCATCAGCCCGCAATCGGTTGAGTTGGCCGCCGGCGTCAATTACAAACTCCCGCGGGATGATCCGCAGAAAGGATGGATTCTCGACTTGAAGGCCGAAATGCGCGCGGCCTTCTTCTTCCACAATTCGTCGGCGTGGTATATCAACGTCGGCACGATTCAGAATCCCACGACCGCGCGGATCCTCAGTCTGTTCGACGCCAGCTCTTACCTCATGATCTCCGCAGCCGGAATCGCGGCGGGGGCCGGCGTCACCTACGGGTTCGAGAAGAATTATGCCGGCGGTCTTGTACACGCCTCGGTTGGAGTCTACATCAAGGTTGGCGGCTTCATCAGTTTCGAGCGTCCGCAGATCGGCGGCTTTGCCATGCTGGGTGGGCACGTCGACGTCAGGTTGATGCGGTTCAGTTTCTATATTGTCATCGATACATCGCTCTCGGTGGAAGTGGCCAAGCCGTTCTATGTTCAGGGAAAGGTGCATTTGTGCGTCGGCGTTAAGATACTCAAGAAGAAGATCGAAAAATGTTTCGATGTCGAATTCAAATGGGAGAAGAATCCGAACGGCGATCCGTCTCCGGTGCTGCCGTTCGCAGACCCCGCGATCCCCGGCGCGCAGTTTCCGCTGAAGGCGATCAACATGCTTTCGGGCGAGTCCTTCAATATCGTGAATCTTGGGACATCGCCGCCCTTGGCGCCGCCGTCGCTCGATGACGCCGTGCTGCCGCTTGATTCGTGGATCGATATTGAGTTTCTGAAAGGACTGTCGCCCGTACCCGATGTCGATAAACGCATCGGTCGCTTGTCCGGACAGGCGCCGGCCAACACCATCGACGAGATCCCCCCAGCACAAGTTCCGCATAAAGTGACGCACACATACTCAATCAAGGCAGTTGAGATTATGGCGTGGAACGGCAGAGAATGGGTTGAGTATCGCCCTTACCAGGCAATGAGCCCGCCGGACGCGCTGGCTGCGCTGAACGCTGATCCGACTGCGTATAAGGACGGGTTCTGGCAGAACTCCGGCGGCGGCTTCAACAAGATCCGCTTACTTGCCGAGACTTCTCTCTCCTACATGCAGCAAGGTCAGCCCGGGTGGTACGTTCCCGAACAATTCGGCGTTACCAGCGCCACATTGTTCTGCACCACCAAGCTGCGTGACAAGCATTGCATTCGTTGGGTGGACGTTACTCCTGGGACCGTATATCCGGACGGCGCGTGGCGGCAACATGACACGGTGCTCTATCGCGTCTCGGGCGGACCGGGCACGGTGATTGATTGGAACAGTCATTTCGGCATTCCCCGTTCGATCGTCTTCGCGAATGAGGCGACCGCGCAGATCGTCTTCAACCAGCCATGCGTGGAAGTTGCTCTTAAACTGACTACGTTCTCCACGGGAGCCGTTATCCGATTCTACAAGCGCGAGACAGTGGGCGCGGGGTTCGCGTTCACATTGGTGGAGACGCGATCGCTAACGCAACTTCAACTCCTGGCAGAAGTCCGATACAACAATCCGACAGTACCGGTGGCGAAGATTGAGATCGATCCAATAACTGCCGACGCAGCCGCTGTCTACACCCTAAGGGTGCAGATTGATTTGTTGTACCGGCAACTCTACGAAGTCAATCCGACCGCGCGTCCTTTGACCGATGTACTAGCGACAATCCACCAGCTCGAGCAGCAACTCGCACAGTTGACGGATCAGGGCTGCACGCCCAACGGCATTGACAGAGCAACGTTGGTTGAGGCGCTTCACGTTGTCCAACAACAGGTTGATGAATGCATCGAACAGCTAGCGGCCTTGCAGACCGCGCAGCATCAGGCATGCAAGAAGGCCGCTGATTTCACAGCGCTGTTCGAACGTTGTTTCCCGAAGGCGCCGGCGCCAATCAGCTACGAGGTCATCGAGCGAAGCGATCCAGCCGGGCATGCGCAGTTTGTGTTCCGTGCGTACGACGATCAAAGCGACAACATCTTGTTTGACGGCACTCTGCCGTATGCGGACGCCGCGGCGGCGGACCGGGCCACCTTTGATACGCTGGAACTTGCGCGGTGGCCAGGCGACTATGCGCTGATGGCCCCGAAGAATGGGCAGTACTTCTTCCAGCTTGTGGATACGTCGGGGCGGTTCGCGGCGGTGAACCCGGCGACCTTTACCGCGTGGGACCACCTAGTCGCATATTGGGAACAGACGCAGGGGAAAGTTCGCGCGGCGCACACGGGCGAGAGTTTTGATTTCGGAAGGCGTGTAGCGGGAAGGCCATCTTGCAAAGATCTGTTCGAATGCTGCGCTCCAAAGCCGAAGTCGGGGCTCAGCTACGATATTCTCGAGCGAAGCACCCTTGCCGGGCGTTCGGAGTTTCTGTTCCGTGTTTACGACAATCAGAGCGACGCCATCTTGTTTGACGGAACCCTGCCATACCCTGACGCCTTGACGGCGGAGCGAGCGACGTTCGATACGCTGGAGCTTGCGCTGTGGCCGGGGGACTATGCGCTCATGGCCCCGATGAATGGGCAGTACTTCCTTCAGCTAGTGGACACCTTGGGCCGGTTCGCGGCAGTCAGCCCGGCGACCTTTACAACGTGGGACGATCTAATTGCATTTTGGGAAGAGACGCGGGCCAAAGTTCGCGCGGCACACGCAGGCGGGAAGTTTACGCTCACGCGGCGCTTAGAGGGAAAGCTTCCCTGCGACGGTTGCGCCGATCCGATTGATTGTTGGAATCAGCTATCGGTCTTCGGCGCGGTCGCGGGGTTCAATTGCCGCTCCATCGTGGCAGACATCCTCTCCGCTCGCGATGTGTACTGCGGCGCGTACACAAAACTGTATCGGGCCCTCTATGATTGCAACAAACAACTGCTTGATGCGGCAATTCGGTATTGCGATGATCTGACAAGCCAAGTGGGCCTCCAACAGGAGGCGTGTCATGCGCTGAGCGATCAACTGGCTGCCATTCAGCAGCTCATCAGCTTCATCGACCACAACGGCGCGTTCCTTCCTCCCGAAGGTTTTCCATGCTCGACGCTGCTGCATGAAGCCTGCTGTCTTTCGCTCGAAGACTACCAGTTCAATATCTCGGTACCGAGCGAGCCGGCCATCCAGCAGGACTATACGAACGCAGTCCAGGCAATCGAGAAGATGATGACACCGATGTGGAGGCCGGCTACAAAATATTTCATTCATTTGCGAGTGACCGACTCCGTTCTTAACGGTTCGGTGAAGGATAGCGATTTCTATTTCGGTTTCCGCACCGCGGGGCCCGTGGGCTATTTCGATACTGATCCAAAAGCCAACTATGTGATTGCTCCGAAGAAGCGCGACCAATACATGCTCACCGGTCTCAAAGGATATATCGATTACCGGCGTTCGTACCCGGATCCCAGCGGCCAGTTAATCGGGGCAAAGCCGTTGTTCTACGAAGATGCGCGCATTCTGCTCTTCTTCACCAAGCGTTACGTCTATCATTTCTTCGGTGATTGGCCCGCTTATAACGGGTTGCCGGCGCTCACCGGCAACGCGATGCAGATTATTATCAAAGATCCGTCGGAGAACATTTCGTTTCCCAATCCGCCGCCGCCGCTGACGACTACGACTGTTATTCCGCAGGCGGTCACGTCGTGGCCGGCGGATGACGACCCGCGGATTCCCGAAGACATCCGAACGCTGCTCAACATGCGCAACCCCAAGCTGCTGAACCCGCACTTCGTGGGAGGCCAGTGCTGGAGCTTGGGCGGCGACATGATCACGCCTGCCAGCGTCTACACGAAGGTAACGCCCCAGTACCTCCAGCCGCTTAAGCTCTACACGATCATTGTAAATAACGTGTACCAGGGAGAGATACAGGAAGTGCACCGCTTCGTTTGTCAGACCTCACGTTATCCGGATTTCGCCGCGCAGGTCAACAGCTACCATCTCGACGACGGCAAGGGCAATCATCGCGATGCAATTTTCCGAATCGACGTGCCGCTGTCGGTGGCGGCTGTCACTCTGATGCACGACGTCGTGAGCGGCAACATGTCGGGTCAGAACGCCGCTCTCGCAGGCACATTTGCGGATCCGTTCGATCGTCTGGTGGAAGGTGTCATGAAACTGACGCCGCTTGACGCAGCGGTCAGCACCGAGTTCAACATCGTTCGCAACAGCACGACAAACACTGTGGTGGCGGTGTGGATTCGCAACCCGGAGCCCTTCAACGATCCTAAGCTCCCCGATGACGTGCTGCCCCGCAGCCTGCGAGTGATGGACGGCCTCAACCCCGATCTCAACTACGAGGTGCTGTTTTCGAAAGACCGATCGCAAGCTTTCGTCATGCATCCGGCGAAGGTAATTCCTGTCACACAGATGAAGATCCGCTTCGCATACATCGAATGGGACGGCAGCGATTACGTGGATCACAAAGTGGTGATTACCGGCGTGATACCTATGAACATTTGAGATTGATTGCGCTCAAACGTGGACATCGCTTATGGACGCGACAAACAACAGTCAGAAGATCATGTTCCCGGCTACCGAGGTCAAGGTGCAGTCCCCCTATCTATACCTGCAGAGCGCGGGATCTACTGGCCTCGATGGCAGCACGTATGGCGCGCATCTGCGCTGGCTGCTGCTGCGCAATTTGGGGGAGACGCATCTTGCAAAAGGCGATTACGCCACGACGCTTCTCAATTTTAACCGTCCGGATGACTACGTGACTCTGTTGCGCTCGCGCTACATCGCGCGGTTTCCCACGATCGTAGACTTTTCCCTGGCGCCCGGCGTAGTGAACGATGCGCTGGCATTTTGGATTTACACCGTCACCAACACAAACACGGTGGTTTACATTCACTTTCGTGACGCGGCGAAGTATGCTGCCGTGCGCGCCGGCGTCAACCCGTCGCTTCAACCCCTTCAATTCCTCCAAAAGTATTGTCCGGGATTGATTGAAGCGGAAGTGAAAGACAAGCTCTTCTTCGCGACGGAGTTCGATGTAGTACGTGATCCGGCCACCGTGCTGCGAGCCGAAGCCTTGAGCGTCGAAGAGAATGTTCCGCTGTCAGAAGTCTTCGTGTCGTGCCGGAGAGAATTCACAGACACCAACTGGTGCCCACCCGTCGAAGCCACCCTGCCTACAGAAACAAGAATGACTGATGTGCCTATGCCTCCAATACCGCCGGCGGAGCTCGTTCCTGCCTGCTGCGGCGGGCCGAACTTGCTGAGCAACGGAGGCTTTGAAAACGACCTCGCCGCGTTTGGATATGAAACGGATTATCTTTTTCAAGGTGGTGCGAAAGCCGGCGCCATCAATGTGGCCACCAATGCGCAACTTGTGAATGGCAACTGGAAGGGTCTCCCACACACAGGAGAGCAATTCCTCACGGTCGATGGCAGCGTGCAAGAAGGAAAGGCAGTGCTACGGTTCCACCTCGAAGTGGAGCCCCAAACCGACTATTGTTTTACAGGCTGGCTATCCACTCTCTTCACCGAGGACGTCTCTATTCCACTCCAGTTTCGGTTCACCTCCGACGATGCCACAGTGAAATCATTCACTCAGGCTACGCCTGCAACGGTTGGAGTCTGGGAAGAGTTCACCGTCGCCTGGAACTCCGCCGCCGCTCACGCTGTCACTGTTGAAATCATCTCGCTGTCCAGGGCGAGTTTCGGCAACGACTTCGGTATTGACGATCTCTGCTTCTGTGGGACCGAATCTGTTCCTGCCTGCTGCGGCGGGCCGAACCTCGTGACCGACGGCGGGTTTGAGAACGAGCTCTCCGCATTTTTTTATCATACGGATTATGTTCGCCAGGGAGGTGCGCATGCGGGCTCTATCAATGTAACCTCGAATGCATCAACTGTTAACGGCAGGTGGGTGGGCTTGCCCCACTCGGGCAAAAACTTCCTCGCCGTCGACGGTAGCGTGACTGCCGGAAGCGCGGTGCTGCGGTTCACGATGGAAGTCGAGCCCCAAACCGACTATTGCTTTACAGCCTGGTTAGCCACCCTGTACTCAGAGGATGTTTCAATCAAGCTCGAGTTTCGGTTCAGGTCCGCCGATGGTATTGGCCCGGTGCAATCGTTTCAGAAAGCCACCCCGGCGGCGGTGGGAGTTTGGGAGGAGGCGACATTTACGTGGAATTCCGGCGCGGCTCAGGCCGTCACCGTCGAAATTATTTCGACCTCGATAGAAAGTATCGGCAACGATTTTGGCCTTGACGACCTGTTCTTCTGCAAGAGCAAAGAGCAACCGAAAGGATGCCTTGCGCGCATCAGATCGGAAAACATTCGGTCGGTGCGCTTCGAGGTCAATGGCGGATATCCGCGCCGGCTTGAATTCGAAACATACGACGATTACATCGCCGGCGCGCTCTGGCAAACACTGGACAGAATGGCGCTGACGAAAGACGATAGCATCGCGTTCAACCGCCTCGAGCCTGTGCCCAATTCGGTGAATGGTCACTGGCAGAAATTCAATGATAACGCCCTGCTCAACGTGTCCAATTATAAAGATCGCTGGACGCTGGCCGGAGGGCTGAGCGAGGGTGTGCAACGCTACATCGCGCGGAGCGATACCGATCCCATGGCAACCGTCACGTTGCTGGGCGCTGTGCAGCCACAGGATGGTTCCATACAAATCAGCATGCTGGATGCGCTGCGGATGGTATCGCTGGATTTTCATGTGGCGCGCATGCTCGGGTTGGGCTATCTCGATCGTGACATCGCGAACGACACGGACGAGTACATTTATCTGGGCATATATGATACCGACGGCGCGCTTGATGACACCCACATCGCCCGGTACGTGCGGCACTATAGTATGAGCGTGCCAACGAAACCGCTCGACTATCGCTTGCCGGATTCGCCAACCCTGAAACCCGTGACCTATGGTCTGACCGTTGATAACGGAGAACCGCAGCCGGCATATCTCACCGATCCGCAAGGCTACACACCCGACGGTCTCTCGCGCTACGTCAATCTCTATGTAGAGCCGGAAGACGACAGCGCAGAGTTGGGTCCATTCTTCGTTCCCCCTGTCGAGTTCTGTTCCATCGACAAAACCTCCAGCGTGTTTTACGGCATCGAACACCGAAAGCAGGGCGAAGCCGAATGGCGCAAACCGGAAATCGCGCACGATGCTGCGTACAAGGACCTCGATACTCCGGTGCAGTTTGAAACGTTGCCGCTGCCAAACAACGCCAATCCAAAGAATCCAATCCTGCGCCACGATGAGCGAGAGAACGGGGTCCATGAATACGGCGCTTACAGCATCAACTGGTTTTCACGCGTTTCACCAGTGGGCAACGTGGTGGCAACCGATGCAACCGTAATCAAGAAGGCCAACCGGCTGCTGCCGCCGGCTAATCTTGCGGTGCAACTCATTCAGCCGGAGTCGCCGCTAATGCTCACCACCGCGGCTGAACAGGATATGCTTACGCACCTGGCCGGGCCTGACAAAACGCTGGTCCGCGTCACGTTCGATTATTTCCACGTGCAAGACATCAACTACGGCTTCGCGGATACTGTGGAGTTGCTTTTTCGCACCGAGATGCCGCGCAACGTTGTAGGAGCTATCAAGTCAGTAGCCGACGACCCGGCCGATGCTCATAACGCCATCATCAGCACGACAGACTACACGGTGAACAGCCAGGGCACGACAATCCACCCGGCGCTCGATCCGGTTTTGTTCGCCAACTTCCTCGGCGGTGTGTTCACTTGTCAGCAGCAAAATTACATCGTCACAAATGTTTCACAATCGACCGCGCCGGGCGAAGGGCCGATCTTCACCGTCCAAAAGAACGCTCACGGCAACGCTTCAGATCCTGGTCACACGGGGACTTTCGTGACCGTGCAGGAATACATCGGGCCTCAACTGGATCCCAACGCGCAAGTAATGTTCATGGCCGTTGAGAACATGGCCGATTCCAATTCGTGGGGAATCCCGAATCCGGTGTTGAAAATCGTGAACATCGGCGATGGCACGTGGACGGCGCATTCGGAAACTTACGTGCAGGATGGAGAGACAATCACACTGAGTTTGCGCGGTATTGTAGCGATGGCAGTGATAACCCAAGACCCCTCGGCAGCCACCGCAGGGGTTTATCTCATTCAATTCCAAACCTATCAATTGCCGCATCATCAGCAGCACTCCGACCTTGATCCGGTCGACTGGTACAAGGGGGCGGTGCGGGTGTCGAGAGTCAGTGATCCAAACGGGCCGAAGAAAGTCCTCGAAGTGCTCCTGGTCGAGCACCTCGGCGATGGGCAACCGCTCGCGTTGCATGTAATCGACAGCGCGTTTGACCCAAACGACGAGGTAATCACGGGCGTGCCGGTGACTGTTAATTATTACCCGGGCTACAAGGTCTTTCTGCATGCTGACGTGTCGCATAACTTCACCGAAGCTACGATCCTGCCCGCGGCAGGCGAAGGAAACCGCAAGACATGGCTAGGGACCCGATCGTGTGACACGACGCAGTTGTATCACTCGGCTGTCGGAATCCCCGCTCCGATCATCGCGCTCGAATTCGTCAAACCGCTTGCGCCTGAGAAGCCCCTGGGCGGCGAGTTTGCAACGCGACCTGATTTCTACTACAAGTCGTCGTATACCTTCCGGATCAACTTTGCGCCTAACCACAAGCCCTTTGCCGTGGTTATGTATCGAGCGGATGACGAGGCCATCCTTCGCGCGCTATACAGTGATCTAAGATACGCTGAAGTCAGACAGCAACTCGAACACGACCCGTATCGGTCGGATAGATGGAAGAACCTGCTCGGCTTCGACTACGTGTACGACGTGAACACTCCTGACCACCCCTACTATGATCCAACCGGTTCAAGCCCGAACGGTACGTTCCGGAGATTCCCACGTGAAGGCGGCTACGCATTTCCCAATCCAGATAAAGGATTGCTGAACGGATCGCCGGGAAGCATATTGAGCGATCTCAAGGAAGCGATCTCGGGCGCGTTCACGGCACTCACCGAAATGCCGCTAATCTTTGACTTCATCAAGGGACCGTCTTACGAGCCCGTGCCGAAGCGACAGAACATCCGCAACGCGCAGGGGACATTGCTGGACCCGAGTAGCCTGGAGTTCGACATCGCGCCGATGGCGAAGAGAACCGGAACGGGGTTTGAGATTCAGTTCACTGACTTCACACTCGACGGAACCGGCAACAATATCTTTTTCTACTGCGGCCGCGAGATTGGAAACGGGGGCCGTCTGGGCGATCCGGGTCTTATTGCCGGTCCAGTTCAATTGATCAATACACGTCCTCCCGATCAGCCCGGCGTAAAGAAAGTGTATGTGAAGGAATTGAACCTGCTAGACAACACGGGTCCGGCGGTCAACTTTGAAATCAACGCATATCCCGAAGCGCAGAAAGTTGGGCGGATGTTGATTTACCGCGCCACCGATGCCCCCGCGGATGCGCTCTCAGTGCGCACAATGCAACTGGTGAAGACCGTAGATTTTGCCGCGACCAATCAGGTTGGGACACCGAGCATCTTGTTGTCTGACGACTTCGAGAATGGCTTTATCCCATATGGCGATCCGCTCTACTATCGCATCGTAGCTCTCCGCAAGGTGAAGAACGCCGACGGAGGAACGGACTGGGCTCCCTCGCAACCATCGAAGGTTCTGCTGACGGCGGTAATCGACACCATCAACCCCAAAGCGCCGGAAATTACCTTCACCTCGGACGGGCTTTCCGGGAGTCCGGCCACCCTGTCCGGCGTTACTCTATCGTGGCCCACAACCGCATACAACGGCACGTACTATTTAGATAAGATGAGCAGCGCCGGCAGCTGGGTGACGATCTACCACATCAAGACGAATACCACCATCACTGTGAATTTGGCCGGGACGGATCTCGGGTCTGACGTCCTTCCCAAGGAAAGCGCTGACGACGGCTCGCCGATCTACAATCGGTTCCGCGTGAGAGTGGAGAATTCTTCAGGCCTCTTCAGCCTAACCGACAAAGTGCTCGTAGTTTGATCGCACAACCACGGCATTCCGCACTGAAGTGCCTGTGATAGCCGCCTCCCAAGCCTCCAGACACCTCTCAGGGAATGCTGACGCTGCAAGGCGGTTAATGCGATGCCGACGACGCAATGTGTACTGAAAGTCGACCGAACGTCGTTCGAAATTATCACGAGACACTGACCGGCGCAGGCATACCCCTTCGACGCTTTCATGACTTACGCCACGGATTTGCAACGCTCTTGCTCGCTCAGGGCGGCCGGCTCAAAACGGTGTCTGACATCCTGGGACATAGTCAGATCAGCATCACCGCCGACATATACGCGCACGTAGCTCCGGAAATGCGCCGCGACGCGTTCGGTGTAATGGAGAGGCTCCTTACGACCGCAAAGTAAACTTGTGAGGAGCGCAGGCGGTCGGGGCAATGAGCGTCTTTCCAATGCGGGTTGCTGTCAAGGTTGCCGTTCAAGTCCCCTCAAACGGCCGAAGGGCCACCGATCTGGTGGCCCTTACCTCTTGATTTTACTGATGAGCCGTGGAGGGCTCGAACCTCCGACCCGCTGATTAAGAGTCAGCTGCTCTACCAACTGAGCTAACGGCCCAAGAAACTCAACAACTTAAATAAAACAGGCTGTCTAACTGAGCAACTGATTAGGAGGCTCTATGGACACCCTGTTTGCTGAGTTCCTACGAGAGAAACTATACATAAAAAATCTCTCTCCGAAAACCAAAATTTCTTACAGTCAGGCTTTCAAGTGGTTTAGCGGTACTGAATTGTCTAAACCTGGACTCAACGCTTTCATCTTAAAGATGCGTGAAGGCGGTCTTTCTCCAGTTACTTGCAACATCTATATCAGGGCTATGAATTCGTTTCTTAGTTGGCAGTATGAGAACGGCCACATACGTGAGCCGCTCAAAATGAAACAGCTTAAAGAAGAGAAACGAGTCAAAGAACCATTCAGTGATGATGAAGTCTCAAGACTACTGTCTTACAAACCCAAGACCTTTTATGAGTGGAGACTCTATGCTCTGGTCTGCACTCTCATTGATACGGGATGTCGGATTGAAGAAATCCTGACTCTAAAGATGACGAATCTGGACTTCGATAACCTACTCGTTAAGGTGATTGGCAAGGGCAACAAAGAACGCGTGGTGCCGATGAGCTTTGAGCTTCGAAAGGTCTTGTTCCGATTTCTCCAGAAGCGAGGTGATAAGTTGGGGCTCTATGTCTTCGCTAGTCGGACTGGTGGCCGGCTCTCCTATTGGAATATGACCCGCGACTTTCAGAATCTCTGTAAGAGCGTCAGTGTTCCCTACAAGCCTTTCCACTACCTGCGGCGGACGTTTGCTAAGAACTACATCACTCAAGGTGGGTCGTTGTTTATGCTTCAACGTTGCCTAGGACACGAGTCAATTACGACGACTCAACGGTATGTTTGCTTGAACGTCGAGGATCTGAAAGAGACTCATTTAAGGACTTCGATTCTCAGTAGACTCAGATGAGCTTGACCTTTGAAACAGGTAACAAGTAATCTGCTGTTGTCACGCAAACTCTGTAAGACGCTCTTAACAAGCGAGGTCGGTCGGATTTCCGTGGCAAAAAAGATAAATTGATGAATCCAACACAGTAGGCGAATAGTCCAGCATAGAAGCCAAATGACACGAGTGAGACCCCGGATTCATCAAAAAGGGGGGTGTCTTTGGCTGAACGAATCGAACCTCAAGCTCTAACCATTTCGGAGAAGGCATCCTCATTTCCTCGGATAGCTCACTTCTTCGATGCTGCGCAGTACATCACCTTTAGAACCAGACAACTTCTTGAAGATGTTGGGGAGCTAATCGTCCGCTCCAAATTATTCTTACTGGTCTTGCTCCAATTAATCTTAGATATTTTGCTCTTTGTGAAGATACTATCTGGTCACTAAGGTTAGCCTTTTCCTGTCGAGTTACTCGAAATGTATTTCTTGATTCGTCTCTCTAGCTGGTCGTCTTCAATGTAGAACAGAACATTGCCTTCTGGTGCTTGCCACAATGGAGGATCTGTATATCCAAGAGTGTTCCAAAGTACCTGTCCGAACCTCTGGTGTGTTTCTTCACAGAACTGGATAAGCTTATAGAGTGTTGAGTAAGAGAGTTCCTTACGGGGATAGTAGACTTTATTTGGTTTCATTATGATTCGTTTGGACATTGTTATTGCCAGCCATTCGGCACAGCTTGTTGAGGTTTGTTAGGACAGTCTTCGCTTAGGCAACTAAGACAATAAGAATCCCACCAGGAAAGCCATCCATTAGCGTCGAATGGTATCCACTTCTCGCAAGTCTTAATGTGCATACTCTTTTTGAAATTCTTTTATCGCCTCACGCTCCGTCATCATTATTCTCTCGCGCTTCTTGAGTCGCTTTACTCGGTCGGGATACGTCTTGGTAAACCATCGCTTAAATGCTTCCGGTGTCTTGTGTGCTGAGAACTCGTGATTGAAAGTATGGTGAGCTGGACAGAGTGTTACTCCGTTGTCTACCAGTAAGCGCGTACTCTTGATGCTTCTGCGAATGAAATGATGAGCTGCTAGATAGTCTCGTTTACCGCAATACAAACAAGCTCGGTCACGTTCTCGAACTAACTTGCTCCACCACTTATCAAACTTACTGATTCGCACCTTGCGGATTTTGGAATAGCTCATTGATTTGGCCGCGCGTTCGCGACGGGCTGTTAAAAGCTGGTAGTCATCTTACAAACATCCGCTATCTTCCAGATAGATTCTTCTATTTCATCTCGCTGACTTGAGGTCATCAAAATATCAGCGAAAGACTTACGTAGCCGATACACAGCTTGATTGAATAGTTTTTCTCTGTCTTCCATATCTATTTGTTAATTGTCTTCCAATGATGAATAAAGGGCTGGCTCGTAAATACGCTTTTGGGAATCAGCGCGGCTTCCTGGCAAAACTCTCCAACCTTTCTCTTAACTGGGTACTCTCTAGCAAAGGGTGCGAGGTCTGAAATACGCATAGAGTAAACGTCTATTCGGCCCCCATTCGGGAGGCCGTAAATCCAGACTGGAGCGTTGGTCTTGTTAATTGAATCTAGGTCAACACACACGTTTCCTGTCTGCTCACTCATTGAATCTAACTTGCACTCAACCGCGCTGGATTCCCACCTACCGTTTTGTAGAACCTTCATCAAAAAATCACCCTGCTTCTTAACTTCATATCTCTCTTTGTCGAGATCTACGATGTGGTAGCCGCCATTCCTAAGAGAGTCCATTACCAGATGTTCGAACCATCTGCCTTTCTCTTTTGCTTTGACGAATGCTTCGGAGGGCATCCCCTCAACACAAGGTTGAGAGGGAAAAGGAACGCTCCATCTTTCGATGAAGGGATGACCTGGAAGCGTCCCGAAATGGACGCGGAATACTTGATGGGCGGATTTTGTGGAATTGTCCCGACCTTAAACGGCTTGCTCAGTCGTCTGTAATAAGCATATCAAATGAGTATCAGCGGTCAATAGCAGAGCTGTGGATAAGTTATCTTCATGAAGTGTGGTGATTCGATTCAATCTCGCCTTAAGGCTTGAGCTCTTGGTCGTAGACTAATATAACCATCCAGACTCATGTTGATATAATCATCGTTCACAAGCGAAGTGAGCAAATTATCAATCTCCTTAACATCAAGCCTGGTTGCATCCCGGATAAACTTATAGTTTACCCTGTTTTCCTTCCCTATCACTTCTATTATGAATCGTAAAAGGCGCATATTATCACGGTGCATTGAAGCCCTAGTTGAATCATCGACAATCTCTACTGCTGATTCACGGGTAGATTCTACTTTGTTCTTTACCAACGCGATTTCACGGTCCACAATCCCTGTCAAACGCTGCCTTTCTTTCTCTCCCGCGACTCCTATTTCTTTAATGGATTCTTCTATGATTTTTGTTTTAGTTTCCTCAAGCTGTTTATCAATCTCTTCAAAACTCGCCGACATCAATTCCCTTTTCCCGATAGCCGCCTCAAGTGTTTTATCGAACATTCCTCCAACCTGAGTTTGAATGAATTGAGTCTTCTCTTCTATCTTTGTCAGCGCATCATTAGCCTTGGCTTGGAGTTGGGTACCATCTCGATAGAACTTTAACGAAGCCAAGAATCCAAGAACTGTCACAACAAGCGAGACCACGGATAAGACCAGCACAATGTATTCAAGAAGTGAATTTGATTGTATCTGTACTTGAGCTATTAACATGGGTTGGTGATATAGATTATTCACTCCAAAGTCAACTATCTATGTACAATGCATCATTACTCATTCGAGGGCGTTCCGCCGCGCATTTTACTATGACTCACACGGAAGATATAATCGGTTCGTCTCCGCAAGGGGATAGAAAGGTAGGGTACTGACTATGAGTAAGCTCACTGCTTACTTGACGCCAATATCCCGCCGCCAATCGTGCAGGTAGCAGACGGGAAACCTGCCGCGTCAGGCTACGGCTTCTGTTACTTTGCCATAGCAACTAGCTAGGCTATGCACCATCGTAGTCCTTTAAGCAGCTTGGATTCGTTCATCTGCCAATGAGGTCTACGAAGAAATGGCCGATTGGCATACCTGACCGTAGGGTAGGTCCGACATCCAATCTGTGCACGGAATGGATAGGACTGGCACCCGTCGATAAGGGGCTGGATGGAGGGATTCCTACCAGCCCTAGAATTCCTAAGTTCAGTCGGAGGTAACACAAATGGGATTATTCGGGCCTTCCATATCTGACCACTATGATGGCGCTATAAGAGCGATGGCTGACGAAGTGATGAATAGCATTGCTAAAGAACGAATCTTGTACGACCGAGAACGTCTCACCACACATTTAGTTCATAAGTATGCATTCTCTGAAATCAAACCAACTGGTTTAGACCGTGCAACTCCTAATGATAACGGAACTGAAATACTGATTCGTATTGGGGTAGAAAAGCATACCGACGTTCCGAAATTACTTGGTCTCGAAGGGCAGTCAGTAAGTTCTGCGCCGTATGACCTCGGATACAATGATGGCTATATCGAGTACAGACTTACTCATTTCAATGCTGAACAGGCAAAAGAAGAGGTGAAGCGGATCTCGAACCGAATCATTGAACAAGAAATCCATCCGCGAAACGAGGCAGTAAGGTTAGGTAACGAGCGATTCATGCGAGAACTCAACGCCACCCTCGATGAGAAAACCCGTCAACTGAAGGCGGGTGAAGAACGAAGGTCTGCTCTGGAAGAACAGCTAAAAGATCTCAAGTAAAGGAGACGTAAGTCTTGTGAGCATACTCGATACAGCAAAGGAAGCGGTTCAACTTGTTCAGAAAATTGATAACATTGAACTCTACAAAGAAATCCTTAATCTTCAGTCGGAAGCGATAAAGCTCGTGAGCGAAAACACCGCTCTCAGAGAAAAGAATCGTATCCTCGAAGATAAACTGAAAGTTAGGGACGCTCTAATCTTTAAGGATAATAGTTACTGGTTCAAGCGCGAAGATTCCGACGATGGGCCTTTCTGTACATTATGCTGGGACAAAGATCAGAAACTGGTAAGAAAACTTATCGACGACAACGATAGGTGGTATTGTCCGACCCACGGAAAACCTTCTCCTGTATTCTCTATCGCCTAATAAGCCTGCTAAGAAAATGGCCTACATTCCAGGTGGATATTTCAGATCAATGCTTGAAATGAAACCCTGCGCTCGTTGACGATTGAATTGATTCTCAATGTCCTGAAATAATTTCCTTCCTTTCTCCGTCATCTCATATTTAGCTTCCGTGTTTTCGGGTAGGTCGGAAGTCACTTTTTCAACCAAACTGTTCTCGACTAATGGTTCCATATCACGTTCAGCCAAATAAAAAAGAGCATATCGAGTAGATGGCGGAATACAAATAACCATTTGACCCGTTGAAGTCGCAATCAAGAAAAAACAATAGCCCAACCCGAGCGCATTAAAACCATTCCAAACATCACTTTCGAAATTCGCACGATGATCAATCATTTGCATAAAATATTTCCCTCCCCTCTGGCGTTTCTGGTGAATCTTACCATAGAGCCACCTTTGTATCCCTCCATACCAGAGAGTACAAACATTTGAGTTATGTATCACAAAGAGTTTGGGGAACGGATGCAATCGGCGATTCTGTGCAAGGGAGGTCGCGGGTTGTCAGGTGGTCGGACAGCGCCCGCACTATCATCTGCACACAATCTAGGCTGGTTTATACTGCAACGCTCTAAAAGCAGTCCTTTGTGAATTGTACTTGCGGCCACATTCGTGAGCCGCTTCTTCCCTCTACGCTGCCGGCGACCTACACGGACTGGCATAGTCCTTTTGCTTTTACAGGGAGACCGACTCCCACACCTGAAGCCAACAGGAATAATCGGCGTCAGAGCTACCTAGTTAAGGTAGATGTTCGGATATTATCCGCACACCAGCAACGCAGAGGGAACAATGTTTCTTGCTTAGGACGGGGAGAAAGGCATTGCACCTTTCACAGAGTTATTCTAGCGCCAATATTACCTCCGGCTCTCCTACAGAGCTGTGACTATATTTCCACCATCCCCGACCTAAATAAAAAACTCTCTTTGAGTGGCCTGACCAGCGACGGAACAGACACACCCCAAGAGAGATCTCTATGTCGCTGGATTTCATTTTCGTTTGTAAAGGCGCTCGCGAATGCGGAGCTTGTGTAGTCAGTATAACAAGTCTGAGGACTTAGAAAAGCCCCGAAACATTGAGGTTTGAGAGCTATTGTTACTTAATTAGTCGATTTTACACGTGCTAAACGAAAGATTTTTTTAAAAGACGTTGGCGGTTATAGGCATAGAGGCGACGGGCCAGTTCGAACATAATCGTAGCTAGTAGGGAAGTAGCAAATCCTGTGATGATGGTTATCGGGTCCATCTGACTTTATGATTCTAACACAGCGTCACTTCTGGTCATAGCTCCGTGTCCTTTATTCTGAAGTAGGAAATCTCTTTGTATCAGCTTCAGAGCCAAGTTGTTCAATTTCTGTGATGCTTATTTTCTCTAGAGTATTCAAAAGAACTCTAAAAACCTTTTTCACCTCAGCTGGTGAAAGCTCTGCTGGATTAACCGGCAAATTTTGAAGCCTTCCTGTTTGATATACCTTGTCCCCGATAAGTTCTTTCACTTCGTCCCATGTAAAGATCCCCTTGCCTACAAGTAGGAATATGAGGGTAATCACTAAGTCAAACGATGCCATACCTATCGCGTTTGTTTGAATGTACTCACCTTGGTTTTCCATAATATGCTCCTGAGACTGCGGACACCTATTTTCGGTTCGCTAGTTCTTCAAGCCAGGGAATCAATGCATTGCCTGGTCTTAGGTCGAGTCGATACGGAACCAGCCTCATTATATCCTCATCCTTATACAATTCCGGCGCGAACGTAGAGGTCGTAGTGACTATTCCTTTCGAGACGTTTGGCTTAATATTGAGAGTACCCACCAGCGCCCTCACTTCATCGGCTGTGACGGGTCTAGTGACCTTATATCGCTTTATCTGATCATATATTCTTATTGAGTTAACACCGTCCAAGGTTGCGATGACATCTATTCCTCCATCGCCACTCCTAGGCGTAAGAATAACTTCATAGCCGTCGCGTTCCCACGCTCCCGCGATGATCTCCTCTAGGGTGCGAGGATCTATGCTGTAGATGGCGTCAGGGTCACGTGTTATTATTCTTACAATCTCGAACCAAGCGATTCCAACTGCTTGAACAAGTTGGCCTTCTTTTGTCTTATCACCGAGGGTGAGTAGAGCCTGAAGAGTAATATCTGGCGCATCATCTTGAACTAATACACTGAACCGACTTTTAGGCGGGGATATTATTATGGTTTCTGGAATGACTATATCTAGTCCGTGCTGCTTAACATAATCATCAATCTGATATGCCTGACTTGCGCGAAGCTCAATAACAAACAAATCATCGTATCCGGTTGGAATCATCCTTCCTAAGTGCCTGTCTTGTTGCATCATTCGTTCAGTTATACGTGGGTCGAATCCTTGTATTCTGTTGACTGTTAACCTTTGTCGGTGACGTTCTTTTTTTCGGAAGATATCATGTTCCGGCTCCACAAAATCCATCGGAGTTTCAACGACTATACCCCGACCATAAAACTCCTTATGAGGGTGCCACCACAGATAGACCATATCTCCTTTCTTTAATTCTCTATTCGGTGCAATTTCGTACTTACGGATATCACCCTCTGGAGGAATATAGAGATCTGATACATGTGCTGCAGTGAAGAGTATCCAATACCTCATGTTTCGGTGGCTCATATACAACCTGTGGATAACCTGAGTTGACCGATTCTACAGGCTTGATATGCTTAATACAAAGCAACTAACCACTCTAAAATGGAACCTACAATCAACGAACGGTTCGTAAAACTAAGCTCTCGTGTTCCCTTCCCTGAAGACATCGCGCTAGGTGATGACATCTCGGTAGAAATCAAAGGTCGAAGCTTCATTTTCAACTGCGTAAAGCAAGAGAGCCTCGACAATCAAGATGGAACGATTGACCGAGTGTTCATCCTGAAGTCGGTCAGCGAGTAATTAATCATCAATCATATGATTCACAATAAGAATATTCGTGTAGACAGCATAGAGACTAAGATGGCCTCAAGCGGTAACACGAAGTACATCATTACAGAGGGAAAAGATAAGTACTACTTCTGGAGACTAGAGAAAGGCTCGGAGGGAAGTGTCTTTAATTCCTTTACAGGAATGAGCGATGCAGGAACCTTAAAGAAAGGCTCTGTAGTTCACATCGGATTCACAGAGGAAGATGAATCCTTCGTTAATAATGACGGCAAAACCATTAACTATAAGTCCAGGCATATTGTTGGTCTTAGAGAAGCGGGAGCTGACACAACGGCGTCTACCAGCCAGCCAGCAAGAAACTCTCGTCCTGGGGCAAATTCTGGCTCTACAGAGAGTCCTAGAGAGTCAAATACAGCCTTTGGTCAGAGATTAGCGATTCACGGAATGGTCAACGGTATGCTGGCTAGTGGGAAGGCGCCGGCTGAGGTCGAAGACAGCCTTGGGGATCTGCTCGAGCTGGAAGACGCGATTGACCGGGCTTTGAAGAGTCCAAGTGAATTCTATCCCGATGATGATCCCAGTGAATGGGAAAAGGAACCTCAGTATCGACCCGAATAGTAAGTTGCAGCCCTCTCGGAAACGGGAGGGCTTTACACTTTATGCTGGTTTACTTTTTGACTTGTGGTCCTATTGGATTCTTCAAAATTATGTCTACAGCGCTTTTGATATTGAATCCGGTAACTATTCCTGAATTACCCTGAATGACCATATCAGTATCTGTAAACCTATCTTCTTTACCTTTCTCGGTAATCTTACGCTTAACAACGTACTCTTGATTTCTATATCCGCTAACTACCGCCGCGACCTTTAATGCTCTGGTGGTCTGATCCACAAAAACTATAGGAGCACCAGAAAAACCAGGATTGTTCATTCCATCTAAAATGATAAGCATATAGTCATTCGTTGATGATGGGACTATAGCAGAGCAAATACCCTTCTTTACTAGAGGGAACGGATAGCCATTATTTATTTTGCGGCTATCAATACCTATCCCAAAAGGAAATCCAAGGAAATACATTGGTTGCGATACAGACAGGTTCTCAGAGGTTGCTTCAAGGGGATAAGCAGGAGAAATCTGAACATCTAAAACTAATACCGCAATGTCTACTTCTTCTGGTGTTGGGAAAAGTGGTTTAACAGCAAATTGTTTCCATCCTCCTAACTGTAGAATGTCTACATTGTCTCCGTTCTTCATCCCTTTAACTAAATGTCTAGCTGTAATCAAGTATTGTCTATCTTGAACCTCAATAGTGAACCCAGTGCCCTGATTAACGCCGTACTTGACCAAAAACACTCTGCTAAGAATATTAGAAGTTACTTCCACTTGTGCTTTGTTGGGTTGAGCAATATTCAAAAGCAATACGGCCGCTATTAGATATCTCATTCAGTCACCTCTTGTTAATCGAACTATATCAAAAAAAGACACAGCACGAGAGTAATGGGCGCACGTTTAGAATGCTGTGTCTTTTAGTTTGTGAAGGCGTCTATAGGTGGGCTTAGGCCGCTACTGGCTCAGTTGGCGGAGTAGTCGGCGGCTGGTGTAGAGCTACAATCCGTGGGTCGTTCGGCACTGAAGTAATCGGACATTTAATCCGTTTATCGGTGGCGTGGACCCAGAACTTTTCTCCTCGAAGCAACCTCATTGGTGCTTTGCAGTGTGGGCATAACATATGCCCTCCTTCCTTTCACTTTGAAAGGTGAGAATGGTACGGTTATGAGAATCCAGATTTGTTCCTGGGCTACTGACACTCGTACTGGAAGCTGAGGCCGGGGATTGAACTTTGCTATCTCACCGTGAGCGGTGACGCAAAGCAGAATTACGAGAACGAGTAGTTTCATTTTTCACCTTCTTCTTTCTGTGTTTCAGCGACTCTCTGTGCCGCTTCTTCTGGTCGGAATAGCGGCTGTGTGTACTCATCGTTATCCTCCGGTCGGAGAAACGAATTCTTGAGATTCCTCTGTGCGTTGAGTTTCTTTCGTCTCTCCAACGCTTCTTCGAAACCATCTTGGAGGCGGGAAGATTTGACGGGCCGTGCGACCCCCTTCCTGGATGTTGACATCGCGTCAGATTTCTCCTTTGCAATGTTTGCCGGTGCCGTTTGGATCTCCCCGCCATAAACTTCGTGAAGTGCCTTATGAATCCCGACTGCCCAGTAGTGGTCTTGATGAGTTGAATCTTTGTCGAGAAACAGGGAGGCACGGTCATAGAGCTTCTGCAACGGTTTGGGAATCACGCGATACCTCCCTTACAGATGTCAGCTAGAGCCAGCTTTTAAGTGGATTGCCGTTTACTTGGATTGAGTGCGAACGGCTTACATGGGCGTAGGTCGAAAGGAAGCGCGAGGCGTCGGATAACATACCCATTATGTGCGGCTAACTTTGCTGTTCACCGCTCCCGAATGGGGCGGCATTTAGCACATAATGTCTCGTTATCGGATGACCGCTCCTTTTGGGCTTCGTTGCAGAACCACTTTTAGATGTCGATATACTTGTTCAAGACAGGGTTGAGTTTCCCCGTTGCTTTGAACTGCTGGAACGGTGGTAGGGCTTTGAAGCTGGACGTGAAGGCGTTACTGAGGCTCCACATGCTCCGGTCCTGGAACTCGTCGTATTCGGGCTGGAAGTAGTGGTGGTGAACTGAAGGCAGAAGCTTTAAAGGCGCTAAGTGATCCACGAAGACATCGTAGATGATTCCCTTAGCCTGGGCTTCTGCGAGCTCAAACTCTTTCCACTGGTTGATGGTCTTTTGAAGCGGCTCGAAACTTCGTTGAATCCTATCGACTCCAATTGAGAGCGAGTCGATGAGGTTGAAGTTCTTGGAGTGCTTAGAGAGGACGGGTGAGAAGTCGCCTTTGAAGGCCATGTTCGAACAGACGAACACGCGATAGCCTACAGTGAGAGCGAGTCTCATTGACTTGTCGTTGGCGTTACGGATGCCAATTGCAAACCGACAGCCGGTAAAGTCGTAATCGAGTTCCATTAGTCCAAACATCTTCATGCCGTCCTGTGAGACTGCGTACTCATCTCCAGCTACGTTGATGTGCCGGAAGGCAAGAGTCTCCATTAGAGCTTCGACAATCTTGATGTGTGCGATGGGTTGGTGAGTGAGTGTGGCGGTGGGAGCGGGGATCAGCGCGAGTTCTTCACGCGTGATTCTGTTGGTTCCTCTGCCCGCGATTAAAACGCTTTCAGTCATATTTCCTCCTGGTGTTGTGAATGTGCAAAAGGGGCCCGAAGGCCCCGGTTATTCATCGGCGGAGTCGCCGGTTTGTTTGGGTTCCCGTATTTGAATCGACACGTTTGGGAACAGGTCGAGTTTCACGTTGATACTGCCGTCCCTGTTTTCAAATGCCGCTCCAATTCGGTTCCAGTAGGTTCGTTCGTCTTTGCCTTTCCCCTGTTTCACGATTTGATAGACGACTAGCAAACAACTACCGCTCCTTTCCCAGCTAAAGCTGGAGAGACACCCCATGCAGTCTTTTTTGGACTGTTGTTTTTGTAGGGCGTCACCCCAGCTCCCGATTGCGTAATAAATAATCCAATCGGGTGGGGAGCCAAGTTAGGTAGGTTGGTAACGGATGAGCTTGTCTAGTCCCAAGATTCCGCCGATTATCGCAGCGGTAATAAGGACGTAGAGGAGCGTCTGGAGGTCTGCGAGGGACTTTACATTGAATTGGTTGGTAGCCAGAACTGTGGCCATTTGCCCGATTGCTCCAGCGGCGAATCCACGAAGGATTCTAAGTAGTACACTTTTCATTGTTAATCGATTAATGATAGTTGAGTTATGAAGGTGTGAATCTTTTCTTGTTGGTAAGAGGTATAGAGTCTGCGGCATTTCGCACAGTGCTTAATTGGGAAGATGCCTTTTGAGGTTGCCACAATACTTGTTGTCCATTCGTGGGTCGAAGTGTATGGGACGTGCCACGATTCACTGCAAGGATTCAAGATGAAGTTTCGTAGTGAGAACGGTATTGAGCCAGGTTGTGCTGGCAGGAACGACGTAATATCCATTCAATTCTTCGATAGTCCTTTTACCTCTCGCTTCGTACTTTGCTAACAGGGAGTCAATTGCGTTAATGGCCTCTCCCATTGTGGCGAATCGTTGCAAGCCTCCTCCGGGCCGCATTATGCCCCAGTAGTTGTTATATGGAGCGTGGGTACAACTGTATTGTTCGATGGTGCAGATTCCGATGATTGTAGACCAATATGGACTCTCCAAAATCTGAGCTGCGTAAGGTGTGAGTGGGGAACCTTTGGATTGCAGGAACAATGTGAGTTGCTCGATGGAGATTTGTTTTTCCGCCCGCGTCGAATGCCGTCCACTCGATTGAGCGGATCTCGGTCGTTGATTCGAGGGTGGCGTGATTGGTACATAGTGTTGAACTAATAAGTTGGGGTCTTGTAATACTTCATTCTTTTGTTTGGGTGCTTGGGCGATAGCTGGTCTGAACAGTAGAAAGCTTAGGAGGATTCCTAAGAGAAGTCCTGCTCCAAACATCAGCCAACGCCTATTGGAAAATTTGCATTAAGTCCGTTTATAAGCCCACAGTCGCCGGTAATCCCTCTACCCCTCCAGGCGGTTTTCAGGCTTGTAATGGTCAATAATTTATTCGGTCGGATCTGCGAGAAGTCTTTCGAGAAGCAGCTTGCAAGATTCTGTGTCGCCTTGGAGTAGGTATTCGAGCACTGATTGAACTTGATGGTGAATAACAAACAAGTAAGAGGTGTTGTCCATGTTCTCGTTCTTGGCTTGTTTGATGGCTCCTGGTTTATCTAAAAGGTTGCCGCCGTGTTCAACCTGACCTTTCTCAAACTTCGGGATAAATTCATCTCCGAAGGATTGAAGGATAAGTTGAGCGAGTTCTGGGGGAGTCATTATAGTCCAGTTACTTCTTTGGCAAGGTTGAAATTAACCGTCCCGTCTGGTTTCTCGATAGCTACTCCGTAGTTGAGTGCTTTGTCCTTAATCGCTTCTTCGCTTGTAGCTGGAACGTAGAAGCCAAATTCACTTGTTCCTGCCTTCTTAACAAATACCGTATTTCCCATAAATTCCTTTGCGACAACGACCCACCCGTCGAATGTCATATTAATAAAATAGTTCTCTCTTATGTGGTGCTCGTGGTGGTTTCCTTGGCACCAAGAAGATTTAGCGATAATACATCTTTGATTGTCGTGTGTGTGATAACCGAAAGCATAAAGATAGTGTGCCCATTCTACTGTTCCCTGGCTCGTGGGTGGAGATGGATTGGTAAGGTCTTGCCAGCCTTGGTTGTTTCCGTAGACTCCAAAGACAGCTCCCCTGTGGTCTCTTACTGCGACTGCGATGCTTACAATTCCACCGGCTGCCACACTAAAATAATTAGCTTCAATATCACTGCTTTCAGCGGCGGCTGAGATTCCTGTTTTATCCCGCATTGCAGTTTCAGTTTGTGGGTTGGGGTCTGGGGTCTCTTCTCTTGTAGCCTGTCCGAAGTTAACGATTCGAGAAACAGCATCGCGTCCATAAGCTCCTCCGCCTGGGAGGAAGATTTGGGCGTACACATCCCTTCGAGAGTAGTCTCTGTGGTGTAGTTGCCAGTGTAAGTAACTCGTAGCTTGAGCCGTGCAGGACGATGAACCATTCTGGTTCTCGTTAGGTGGTTCGGGTAAGCGGAATTCTTGCGTCCAATCTAGAGGTGCTGCTGCGGCTGCTATAAAACCAAATTGAAAATCCCTTGGGTCTTGAGGTTGGGGAACAGCTCCCTTACCTAGTTGTGAAATATTCATCTTATGTCGGTTACTTTAATTGCTTTGCCTCGGCTCCACTTAAAACAGATTTTGCATTTATATTGTTGGACTCGACCGGTTTGCGTGGTGTCGGTCCCCATTTTCACAAGTTCTTGGGACCCACAGCCGGGACAGCCGTTGGGTGTATCGTAGTAAATAGAAATGTTTGGGTGGGCCTTCATCCAAGGCCGCATATGTACATAAATTTGTTCGAGTAGTTGGACATCACGCTTGTTATACCGAATCATCGTGCTCCAAGCTTTCGGGTCTCCCTTCATACATCCTTGCCAGAGATGAAACCCGGTGTGTGCGAGCTTCCGTCCGTATCCTAAGTGTTTTCCTAAATCGTCTAGTTTATTGCTTGTAAACCTGAAGTATCTGCGGGCAGCTTTTAGAGTGTCTATCGTTTTGTAAGGTGAGGGTGGCGGAAGGTTGTAGTAAGCGAATCGGGCGTTAGCCTTTTTGATGTCAAAGTCATCTCCATTATGCGCTATTAAGATGTCGGCCTCATCGAAGAGTTTCCAGAGTTCCTTTACTAAGGCTCTGTCGTCTTCGGACCCTGCCTTGTAGCCCTTAAAGTCCGGTAGAGATTTGGTAATGTACTTTCCATCAAGCCACTTGGCTGCGAAACATAACAGATACCATTCTTCCTTGAAATCGATTACGTTGGTTTCGTATTTTTCCCAAACCCAACCAAGCGAGGGTGCTGTCTCTATATCAAATAAAAGGATATGAGGGCTGGTCACAAGGTTGTTTTGATCTCAGTATGAAGAATTCATATAAAGCCGTCCACAAACTTATCCACAGCTTACTTGGCAAGAAAATTGGGGAAGCCGTTGTGGGTGAGTAGGAAGTAGAAGAGCATCAAGACAATACCTACTACACCCCAGATTATTTTGTCCTGATTGCGTTCCCAGAAGGTCTGTCGACTCTCTAAGTGCAGTAGGGCTTCAATCTTTTCCTCATCGCGTTCAAGGCGAGATTCGTGCTTCATTAATTTTCCATTGGCGATATCTTGTCTGGTGTGTACTGAGGTAAATCCTTCGGTCATCTGTGTAGATAAAGCGGTCATTTGTTGGGCGAGGTCATCCATCCGCTTGTCATCCAAAGCCTCTTTGACTGCGCGTTTTATTTTGTCCCTGTCTATATCGACCTGGGGGACTGAATGTAATTCATCTGGCATTGTCGATTCGGGTTTAGTTATTCAAGAGAAATGTTGGCACCTTCAACCCTTGGGTAATTGAACCAGGAGTTATGGTAGATGGTGGCGTGCCGGCAGTGATAGTAACGGTTCCGGCCAAAACTGGCTTGCTCGAAGGTGCAATCAATACGGGTCGGTTAGATAGCGTCCACAGACGCGGGGTAATGTCAGCGGTGCTGTTCGTGTTTATGCAAAGGAAATAATTTCCTGGCGGCAGCAGGATTGAACCTACCGTAGTACTGTACTCCGTATCCGCTGCAGAAATAGTACCGGTAGTTACGGCAATGAGTTTCGTCTGCCCATCCTCAGAATAAACGGTCAAGTCCAAAGTACCATTCACCGTAACCGTTCCAGCGACAATGGTGATTTTATTAACAGTAATAGCGGAGGGAATATTCACCAACCCTACATACATCGTAGTGTTGGAATTCATTTGCTGTGTTCCCTCAGTTGGGAAGGGTCCTACTGGTATCGGTATGATTGACTTCAGGGTGCCTTCCGCCTCGGCAAAGTTTGCATTGAGGCCGCTTGCTAACAGATTCTCACCTGTAGCCCATGTTTTTAATGCCATAGATGTTCTAGCTGATGGTTAATGTCCAATCGAGCGTCAAAGTTTGACTGCTGGATTTAGTGATATTGATTGCTACTCTTGAAACCAATACTCCGGTATTAGCACTTGCGGTCCCGTCAACAACAATACCTGCCTCTCGATACGTTCCTGTCGTTTCAGTAGCGTTGAAGTAAGCCGTAGCGGAGGCGACATTCGCGGCGTTCGATTTTGAGGCTAGATTGTTGCGGTAAGTTTCTGTTTGTAGCTGCGTATCAGTGGTCGCCGGGGTGTTTGTGCCGCTTCCTAAGACTGCCTTATTAAGCAGCATCGTGTTGTCCGGGGTCGCATCTGTGAAGTTGTTGGCGACCATTGTCCAGCAAGCGGCGGTAACAATATTGTCGTATTCAAAAACTTGTTGCTTGCCAGTATGGATATCGGTGAGAGTGAATTTGTAGTGACCTTTTAGATGAAGGTTTAGATGAAGGTTCTTTTCGTTTACTTCCTTACGGATGTGCTTTGTCATGAGAGCGGGCTGCCGTCTAAAACAAAAGGTCTTAAGGTTCCTGACACGGCTTGTGGGCCAAGCCGGAACGAGACGGCATAATTTAATGATTGAGCAGTAAAGGATTCGCCAACGGATATTGATTCGCTGAACTGGGCGAACTTCTGAAGCAGGATATTCTCTGTATCTTTGATTTGCTCGCCACTTTGTCTTAGTTGGTTAATGAGGAAGTCAATTAAGGTAATAGTTTTCAAGGTCGCGAGTTCAACTCGATACATTCCAACGTTCTTACTAACCATTGAAAATGAAACTCGCTGAATGAGGAAGTCTTCGCTTACGGCCCGTTGAGTCGAGTTGACGGTGATTAACTGTCCGCTGCGAAGTCCTGAATTGTAAGTGGTGAATGAACCTTCGGAGATCTTGGCGGCGTAAGCCTCAAGCTCGGCAATAGCGAAGTCTTTCGCTTCTTGCTTGCTGGTGATTGTAGTGTCGGTGCGTGCAAACTCTGACGCTCCGTAGGTTGCTATCGAATCCGTATCCTCGACTTGGACCAAAATGTCATATAGAGGGATTCCCGTTACCTCGACGTTATTGGTCCCTGAAGCGGGCGCTGAGGTGAACTTGATATAGGTTTCATTGAAATTCCAGAGCACATCAAAGTCTGCTTCATCGTCAAGAAAATCCACACCAACGGTTTTACCTACGCCCCCGACTGTTACTGTAGGCAGGCTGGAGAATTTATTCGAGAGCTTGAAAAATTTCTTTGTCCCGTCGCCATTGAAAGGCTCTGTGCGCGCGTCGCCTTCGGCTTCTCCACCTCGGATAAAGACTCGATTGCGAAGCTGAGAGATGTCTTCGGATACCTCCAATGAATCATAGATATAATTCGCTGAAGTATCTGAAATGCTGAAGGGTGCTGCCTCAGTATTCTTCTCAAAGAAGTGAATGTCTTTGTTGTAGTCAACGTACCAAGAATAATTGGAAAGCCTGGCAAGCTTCTGTAGAGCTTCAGTAACGCTTACTCGATTGAACGTAATAGTCTCAACCGACACTGGGGCGTTGACGTTAGTGGTGGTGAAAGTCGGAGCGTAATTGGTAACGAGGTCATCGATAATGTCATTGATAGTCGTGCTGGTATAAGTCTCGGCAACCAGAACTCGGTTTAAGTAAAAACCATTATCAACGCACTCACATTCGTATCGAACGATAGAGTGTCCATCAGTGACCTTACGGACTGTGAGAATTAGTCCTTTATAAACAGTCGTAGTATCTAGCAGTTCAACTGTATCGCCTACTGCGGGTGTAAAGGTAGAACCGGCGTGGTAGTTGACAGCGAAATTGAGTGTATCAACCTTCTCATTAAGGACATCTGTCATCTGCAAGGTGTTCCAAAGCACCTTACTTGTCCTGTCGGTCCCGTTTATCTTCAGAGTGATGTTCATACCTGGGCGTTGCGCATTATCGCTTTCATAATCTCTTTGCCTATCTGTTCGGCTATTCCCTCACGTCCGAGAAAAGTATTTCCGGTAAGGTTGATGACTATCGACCCAGATCCGGCCCCGGATATCGAACCGTAGGTGGAAGGCGTAAATAGTTCCGGTCCGTTCTCGCCTACGATAAACGACCGCATTGGAGAAACAGCGCCGCCAGAAGCTCTGCCGACGACATTGCTGATTGCGTTGCCGACTGAACGGCCCGCTGAACCGATAGCAGAACCAATGCTGGATAAGGCATTTTTGACTTGGTTTATCTTGTCTATAAGCGGTTGGAAGAATGCAATTATGGAGTCGATGGCTTCACTGAAGATTATCTTGATTCCATCCCAAGTCTGACGGAAGAATTCCTTTGCTCCGCCTACTGCGTCCATCGCATCTTTTACTTTGAGCGCCATCAAGACAAGCGCCGCAATAAGTAAGACGATTGGATTGGCTGCTATGAAGGCTAGTACTGTTCCAAGCACTGAGAGGGCGGTAATCAAGCCGGGAAGCAGTAAGCCCAGTGAGCCAACGACTAAGACAAGTCCGCTTATTCCAGCGGCGGCGGCTAATATGCCGGCTGCCAGTTGCGGATGTTTGCTAATCCACTCTGCGATTTTCTCGATGATGGGCGTGATCTTTGCGGCTAATTGCTCAAGTGCTGGAGCTAGCGCTTGACCAATATTCTCTTCGAGGTTTGAAAAGGTCTCCTTCAGGATTTCGCTCTTACCGGCAAGGGTGCCAGCGAACGCTACTGCTTGACCTCCGACTTTCTCTTGCAACACTCCGAGGGCTTCAAGTGGTGTCGCGGAATCCTTTATCATTATTCCGTACTGAAGCAGGGCTCTTCCCTGTCCAGATAAGGCGAGGGTGATAAGCTTGGTGGAGGTCTCTAAGTCGAGCCCTTTGGCTCGTGCCAAATCCATCGCCAGGGCTTGCAGCTTGTGCGCTTGAGTGAGGTCGTGGGTTCGTGCGTACAGCAACGCCATTGACTTTTCAGCTTCTTCATCATCAAAGCCAAGCTGTATTGCCGCTGCGCCCGTTGCCAAAATTGCTTTCCTTGCCTCTTCGAAAGTCGGCAAGGTTTCTCCGGCAGTGGCATGAATTGCCTTTAAGGTGGCGTCCAAGCTCGCCAGCTTAACTTCCGCATCACCAAACGCTTTTACTGATGCATAAAGTACGCTGCTAACTGCGGCGAATCCCGTAGCTCCAGCAACCGCCATGCTTTTGAAAGCAGGCTGCATAGCCTGGAGCTTGCCTTTAACCTTATCCAACGAACCACCAACATTGGCGATGACTTTGCTAGCTTTGTCTTCGGCTGTTATGACTGCTTTAAGTTGTGCGTCGGCCATTTAATGCTTTTCGTTCGGCATCAAGCTTCTTTCGGAAGAAGTCTTTTAGCTCGTTAATGAAGAAGGTGGGTTGAGAAAGGTATTCGAAGTAGGTCCACTTCATTTCGTAACAGAGGAAGAGGGCATCTTTATCGAATGCTATTTTTTTTTACGCTGCTCGTCGATTGAATTTAGGATGAACTCATAGTCCTCCTCGTGCATTGCAAGAACTGTATCGAGGATGTTTTCTTTGCTGTCTCCAACCGAAACCACGAAGGTTTCAATCTTCCGGTGCGCGGTGTCTGCGATTATCTTCTTGAGGTCAACATTACCGATGTCTGCTTTGCCTGCAATGTCTGCTTTGACGGCGATGGCTTCATACATAAGCTCATCGATGAACTCTGCTTCCCGCCCTGTGATCCAGGACTTGATCTCTACCTCCGCTTTACCAACTGGCGTAATGATTTTGTGAGTATCCATATTAGGCCACGTTGTAGGTGGTAATTAGGTTTGTTAGAACGACTGAAATTGCCTTAGCTGCGGTTGCATCATAGTGCGCTGTGAATTTGATGTTTTCCTTTACAACATCATCTAACGGGCGGTCAGGAGTCAGCTCTTCAAAGGTGATTCTCGGCAAGGTAATGACTAAAGAAGGATTGGCCGAACTACCGATGGTTAAGTCAGAGCGTGTCATGGTAATGCTCATAGCGTAAGCAGTGCCGGCAGTGAACAAGTCATGGTAGGTCGTACCTGTGTAGTCAATTTTCATTGAGCCGGTAATTTCCATGAGCATCGACAGCACATCATTCGGGGACAGACTGCCAATGTTCATATCGGGTCTGGAGTTGTTGTTGATGGAGAGATTTAGCTCTTTCAACTTAACTGCAGTTGCACCGGCAAGGCCGGAAGTATCACTAGCAAGTTTTATAGTGATGTCCTGCTGTCGGAAATAAGAGTCAGCCGACGAGAACGATACTGTGTAATCAGCGTGAGTGGCTTCGCTCTTGGCGATAAAGCCGACTTTGGCAGTAACTAAATCATCTTGCGGGGCGCTAATTTCAAGACTGTTCACAACGGTATTGTTGTAGACGTAATCCTGAAAGTTAGGGACGCCTAGACCTAACGTAAGAGTTGGGTGCTGTGGGTTGTTTAATAAGACTGAGAAAGTGTGGTCGTAAACTGACGCGTTAGGTGCGCTCTTCGCAACCGGAGTGGAGCTTCCAAGTAGTGATTGGAGAATCCAACCGATAGTGTTTAAGCGGAGGTTAAATTCTAAGTCGCCCTCGGCTCGGGTCTGAACAATCTCAGATCCCGTAGTCATTATTCCTGAGCCGCGAGTCTCGCGGAGCAAGGTCTTTTCTAAAACTGGTCGGATGCCTGAGGGTGTACGGGCTGGCACCCATATAGAAGGTGTAACTGCAGTGCCTCTCGCTGCTGCTGATTCGCCGCCAATACCTAGGTTGACGCTTTCGCCTAATAAGTAGGCCATGTTATTTGTTGATTAATTTCTTAAGTTTCTCTTCTGCTTCCTCCAAATCGACGGCTTCGACGGTTACGCCGTGTTCAGGAAAGTTGAACTCGATGAGTTTCTTTTTTGGTTTAGCGACATCTTCGTTTGAAGTGTCTTTCGTTTGATAATCTTTCAGCATGATTATTTCTTTTTACGTTTCTTAGGTTTGACTTCGATGGAAGATTCGACTTTGCCTTCTCCGAGTTTCGCTTCTTCCCCGGGGGTGATGACATCGCCGAGCCGCAAAGAAGGAAAACGGGCTACATCTTCGTTGGTAACTGTTCTGACATTAGACATGTTGTTTTTGGTTTCTGCTCAAAAGAGCTTTAAGTTATATCAACGTACTTGACGCATTTAAGCGTTAGTTCCGCCATGCGATAGATGCCTTCGCCGCGTTCTTCGTATTGCCATACAGACGGAACAGGCTTGACCCATTCGCACGCGGTTCCTAGAACACCTCTGATGGAAAAGGCGTCGAGCATTTCATCAAGTGCATCCTCCAAAGCGGATTCTGCTGCCTCATAATCACTCTCGTCTTTAATCGGGTAATAGACTCTGACTTTGAAGGCATAGACCCTGCGGTCGTCTGCAGTGGAGTTGTAATCACCTTCATTCTCGGAAGGTGAAACTACTGCGGCGGGGAAACCCGAAAAGGTTGAGCGGTCGGTTGAGTAAGCAACTTGGATCTTGTCGAGGTCGGTGTTGATTTTCGAGATTATTGCTGTGCGTATGGTTGAGAACATTAGTGAATGGAATTAAGGACTGTTTTGAGCGCACCGGTCATCTCTGTGTTGAAGAAGTCTTCGTTTCCTCTTACTGCGTCAGTGAAGAACGATTGTCTTCTAGTTCCTGGATGATGGACCACTCTGCCAAAGAACTGACCCGTACGTTTGTTTGCTAGGACTCGTTTGTTAATGACACTGATGAGGTGAGGTCTGGTGCCTTGGTCAACATAACCTGAGTATTTGGCTCTCGCTTCAACGACCGCGCTTAACGCTCCACTCATGCGGCTTGATATCAGTTGCCTCAGAGTACCGCCGCCCGACTGCCGATTGACCGGGGCGTTCTTCTTGGCATCGCCTTCGATTTTGAACGCGGTCTTTTCAACGGCTCTGCCATATTCCCTGGTCGCTATATTGGGAGCTTTTCTAAAAGCGGCTGCGAGTTCGCCGGCATTGAGCAGTTTTATCTGGATCTCCATTAGGACTTGAAAATTCTAATGATGGTTTCCTGGTGAGGTTTGTCGCCAACGCTCAAGGCTTCCGTACCAATTACTCGATACTCCACGCTGTCGATAATCACTCGGTCGGTTTCGATAATGTCTGCGACGGCAGAGAACATGAGAAAGTTCTTGCCGAAACCTCCGGGAATATCTTGAGTAATAGTGTCGTCTAAAGGCTGGACGTGGCAGGCAAGCGAAGCGATGTGAGTGGTGTAATCTCTCTTCGCTGTGGGCTGGTCTTCATCATCTAAAACGGTAGTGAGGCGGTCTACCCTGGCTGTTTTTGTATAAAACGATTCAAGCATATCGCTTGTAGCTTTTTAAGATTTCTTTGGCTTGTAGAAAATCCTGCGCTTGGGAGCTGCCTGATTTATACGTGACGGAATAGCGTCCAATAGTCTCGCTCTGAATTTCCTTATTATCGGTGTCCTGGGAGTTTTGGTTGTTGATGATTCCTGCAACCATTACCGTAGTTGCGAAAGAGATGTCATCCGGAACGCTGCCATAGCCCCATTTTGCCGTCACAGTGATGTTTTGACGCCCTGGGATGAATCTTCTGTAGGGAAGAATAATTCGTGTCTTAGGAGAGCGATTAGCGGGGTATACGAGGTAATCAGTAGAAGCCAATACATCGTCCCCTATCTTCACGTCCGTGACTTCGGAAGCATCATCAATAAACATTTCATCAGTGTTATTGCCGTCATAAAGCTTGTCTGAGGCTTCTGTGTCGGCATCGCCAAAAGTACGGCCGGTACATTTTTCAATGTACGAAGTAACGGCGTCGATAAAAGACTGCACTGTTGGGTCATAGAATTCCTCAACGGTGATAAGGGCGTAGCTTTCGACTTGTTCGATTGTAGTTAGGGGCATGGACTAATAGTTAGTGTAAGGATCTGATTGGTTTGAATATGGATTCGTTTGTTTTGAGTAAGGGCTAGTATCGGAGGCGAAGGGTGAGGCTGATTTCGCGTAAGGTCTGGCTTGATTCTTATAGGGGAAGTGTTTTATGCGAGCCTTGCCGGTGATGGTCTTATTGACTGGACCAGGGATAATCTTTGCTCTACCGCTAATTGTCTGACCGACAACTTTCGTGATTCGGGTTCGGCCATCAATCGTTGCGTCGATTGTTACGCTTACTCGCGCCTTCCCTGTTACGGAATGTTCGGTTACGACCTGGACTCGTGCTCGACCTTGAATGGTCTGATTGACTACGGCCGTTATGCGCGCAAGGCCGTCGATGGTCTGATTTAGTGACCTCTGAATGCGGGCAAGTCCATCAAGCGACTTACTATCTGTTATCTGAATCCTCGCTTGTCCGAGAATCTGGTTTGATGGAACAACTACCTGAATCCTCGCCTTGCCGGAAATGTTCTGAATCGTTGTGGCAAGGATATCAGCCTTACCGCCAACAGTTTGAACGACAGTAGTTTGTATTCGCGCCTTTCCGGTAACGCTCTGCGAACTAATCGTCTGAATCCGCGATTTGCCATTAAGGGCTTGAGACGCAATTACCTGAATCCTGGCTTGTCCTGAGATTGTCTGGTTTGCTTCCTTTTGGATTCGGGCAACACCATCAACGGTCTGATTCTGCGTAACATTCGCCGGTGTAATATTGGCAAGGCCGGTAACATCCTGATTAACAACTTTCTGGACTCTTGCCTTACCACTACTGTTTGGTTGCTCGTGCTTTGAATGCGAGCTTTACCACTAACGGTCTGTTGGGCTGTCGCTGTTATGCGAGCTAACCCGCTAACCGTTCGCGTGGTCGTTCCAGTAATACGCGAAACTCCGGTTAGGTTTTGGGAGACAATCTTCTGAACCCTAGCCTTTCCTGTTATGGCTTGAGAGGTAGTTGCGGTAATTCTTGAAAGACCGGCGATTGTCTGATTGACGACCTTCTGAATACGGGCGACTCCAGAAAGTGTTTGATTGACTACTTTCTGAACCCTTGCTTTACCAGTAACAGTGTGAGTCGTTGTCACGGTGACTCGGGCTTTTCCAGTTATCGTTTGAGTCGAGGTGGCCGTTATTCTGGCTACACCTTGAACTGTTTGTGAAACAACTTTTTGTATCCGTGCCTTACCAGTAATTGTTTGGTTGGCGAGGGTCTGAATCCGTGCCTTACCGGTGATTGTCTGAGAGGTTGTAGTCTGGATTCGCGCTTTTCCAGTGACGGTCTGTGTTGTCGTTGCGAATACGGTAACTTGAACCAGTATCCTTGAAGCATTAAAGGCCATTGTATTGTGTTGCCGGCCATTGTATTGACCACTAATTCATTAAGTACCTGTCTGGTTAACGTCGATTGTCTGTGCCGTCCCCGGCATGGTTAGGGTTGAGCTTCGTTCTCTTTGGATAATGTCGGTGATAGCGGACCCTGTAACATCGGCTGGTGTCCCGTTCGGGTCAGTTTGTAACTTAGCGTCTGCTGTTCCTGAAGCTACGTTGTCCGCTTCGTGAATGTAGACGTTGGTTACTCCGCTCCATTCTGCGGGGTCAAAGTAAGTGTCAAAGTCCTGGAGTCCTGTTCCTGCTCCTATTGCAGTATTGGCAATGAGGTATTGTTGCTCAAGTTTGGTAGGGCTGGCGGTTTGGACGATTACAATCTTGGCATTGTAAAAATTATTTCCCCCGTTCATGTTGGAAGAACAAACCGTCGTTATCTGATAGTTCCGTCCGTCAGTTGGGGTGAAAGCAACCCGTGTTCGGGTGGCGTTAGTTGAAGTGGCAGCGCTAACAACTGTGGTGTCATCAGAGAATGAAAAGTTATCGCTTCCCCCGTCCTTCTGAAGTTTGACGGTGGTCGTGTCCATTGAAGAGGCGTTCGACCAGGACACTTCAACATAAGCGGTAATAGTCCCATCCCATTTTGAGGCATCGTACTTCCAGTATTTGGGATTAGTCAGGGCAGCCGCTGTGGTATTAGTCTTGCCGGTCTCTTGATTCCCTATTTCTATCTGTGTTTCGCAACTCGTCAGAGACGAAGCATTTTGAATAATGATTATCCTTGCGGCTTTGATTATAGCGTCGCCGGCGTTGCCCGTAGTTCCGATTGCAATCCAGGAATCATGAGATCCACTTACGGTGATGGCAGTGCTTCTGAATCGAGTATATGCGGAGGTATTTTTTGTGACGGTCACGCTTCCAAGAGTGCCAGTGCCGTCCTTCCATTTTGCAGTTGCGTCAGTGGTGGCACTGGTATTCTTTGCCAAGACTTCTAAATAAACTGTGAGCGTTCCGTTAAACTGGCCAAGGTCAACGAGTGCAATGCCTTTTCCATCGGAATCGCCTGAGCCAACACTGGTTATTAGACCATCCTGAAAATTGATTTCGTGCCGAAGCTGCGACATCAAGCCTCCGATATGAGATTGGCATAGGCGGTCTTTACCTTGCTCTTTTGGGTGGTTGTCAAAGGGCTCGACGAATGAAGTTCAATAGAGTCAATCTTGCCGCTACCGGGGACGCTCTCGTTGTAATAGATTTTGAAATTACTCCCAGATGATTGATTAAACTGTTGAAGTTTTTCCCATAGGTCAACAACCTTGAAGCGCAGAGTCCCGGTCGGCGGGTAGGTCGGGTTGTCTGCCATTAAAGCATCAAGTAAGGACTTCTCTTGGGTACTTAACTCGCGGACGAATTCAAGGTAAGTCTCACTTCCAACATCGCCTGAACTAACCGGCTCAATGCCGATTTCATTCAAACACCGCTTCAGCATATTCCAGCGAAATCCGCCATGTACTTGTGGATAGAGGTACTTCATTTAAGGGTTATTGTTTCTTTAAAGCTCTTGCCGCTAATAGTCGCTTGCCAGCCTATACAGTATGCGATGTCATGGCTGAGTTGTTCGGTCTCGCCCGTAGTCGGAACGTGGTTGAAGTTATGAGTGTGCTGGCGATAGAAAATTAAGCGGCGTAATGGATTCTCTTCAGGTAGGGTCTCGTGGCAATCAAAGGACACGCCATTGAGTTCGAAGTGTCCATCTCTCAAATCTACTAAGAGGTAGGTGTTCTCACCTGTGAGAGCAAAGCGGATAATCGGGGTCTCTTTGTCTTTCTTTAAGACATCAAAGAACCGGGAACGCGTGGGATTTATCTTGGAAACATCATCTGCGCTTTGGGTAATGATAGAACCATCTTGAAACTCACACTCGAACAGATATTTTAGATCCATTGCATTGAATCGTTAATTGATTAGTTGGCTTCGTTATGAGCCCTAGCCATTTTTTTCAAGTCGCCTTTGGGGAACTTTAGGAAACGGCCATCTTTTGTGCGGCAAACATACTCATCGTTGTGATCCACGGAAACCTCACAAGTCTCCATTTCTCCATCAAAGATTAAGTCAATTGTTTCTGCTTTCATGGATTAGTTCTCCTGATATTGAAGGGTTAGTGTTACGGTCGCGGTATCACCGGCAGAAGCACCAGAAGTCTGGAGCTGAGTCGTGAGGTAGTTCGTGTAGGCAGGATTCGCTGTAGTGGAACTTGCCTTACCGGTAGCTTCAGGTCCAGTCGCGCTAAAGAACACAGCCACGCCAGAGCCAATGGAGATAGCTGAGGTCATGTTAGTGCTTAGGTTGCTGTTTGCTGACGCTGAAGGCGTGGTGTAGAGAAGCCTGTCGCCATCACCCGTACAAGCGGGGGTGCCTTTCAGAGTTAATCCTGTACCAAACGCTGTTGCGGTGTGAGCAAACAAACCGGAAAGGATCTGGTTATATGTCCCCGAGAAATGACCAAAGAGCCAGTTCTCATAGGAGTTGTTGCCGTCCGTAATCGGAGCGGCGCTGTAGGCAGTAGCTTCAGTATCACTGTTTTTCCAGTTTACGTCAGTTACGCCAGCGGACCGTGTAGTACCTTTAGCCGGAGAGCCGGTAGCGGTGCCGTGGTCACGGTCGAACGCAAAAGTTGCGGCCATGTATTTATTGTTTAATTAATTAAGTTCACTTCCGAAAGTAGGCGAACCTACTCTCGAACTAAATTCAATTAGGAAGCGGCTTGAGTCTTTAAGACGGTCACTGCGCTTGGCAAAGCCAAGACGTAACCAACACGTTCGACAATGCGAATGGCGGTCATATCTTGTTCTGCCAAATTGATGGCGGTAGAACCATCAGTGTCAGTGATAGTAGCTTCAGTCAACACTTTGACGCGCAATTGTTGCTTATCGCCAAAGATGGCAGCTTGCTTCAAGTTGCCGAACATAACGAATGGCTTGCTGTTACCAGTCGTGGTAACGGATGGCATAGCTTCAGAGAGCTCTACAGGGTAGCCCAAGATTTGAGCTGGGTTCCCTTGTGAGGCTGGGGTGAAGATGAAAGCGCCTGTACCATCGCCATTCTCTCTTAACAAACGTAGCTTTGAGAGAACAGTGCGATGCATATAGAACTTTGCGCCATTGAGAGCGCCACTCGGGGTGGCATCAATAACAGCTTGTAGGTCTTCGACAGTTACATCCGCAGGGTCAGTGCTGGCAGTGTTTTCGATATTGACAGAGGTATTGTTGATAATACCTGTCCACGGAGAACCGGTGCCGGCGAAGAATTGTAAGTCTTCTTCTTTGGATACAGCTTCAGCGAACAACTCAGATACTAATTGAGTGAGGTTCAACTGAGAGTCTTCTAAGATTTCGTCAGTGAACGGAACGATAGCAGCGAGTTTCTTCAACGTTTGAGTGACGAGAGAGAAACCTGGCTGAGTGGAAGTTTTCTTCGCACCCTCGTTCGTCCAGTAAACTGAAACTGAAGTGCCTAAGGCCGGAATGGTGCGGCTGTTACCTGGACCACTAAAGGGCAGGTAACGCATATCGCGGCGAGCCAAACCATACTGGTCAGCTGCTACGCGGAGGATTTCATTCCTTAATTCGATAGGGATCAACAATCCCGCCTGAGCATCATCAGGGCTTCCACTATCGCTTTCGTTAGTGGTGAGAGCTTTTAAGGTAGCAGTGTCGTTAGCGAACAAAGCCTTCATGAAGGTCTTTGTTACGTCACGAGTTTTATCGACTTCAGGTTTGCCGGTGTCGATGGCTTTCTTGCGCTGCTCAGCAACGCCGGACATAAACTTCTCGGCAATTTGGGTTGCCATGCCGTCAATCTTTTCTTGGATTGACTTGGTGATGAGGGCTTTGACAGCGGCTTCATCAACCTCGTCGGTAGTAGCGGGAACTTCTACCTCTGGAGTTTTGGGAGTTTCAACTACCGGGGCTTCAGCTTCGGGTTGAACTTCTTCTTTGGTTTTCATTCATAGGTGAGTTAATTGGTAAGGTTCCGCTTTTCCTGCAATAGGGTGCGGACTGCCCTGTTGATAATCTTTGCAGTAGATTTTTGAACGCCCTTGCTGGGAGGGGTTACGACCTTTGGTTGGGCTACAGCAGTATCGTGACTTAGTTGTTTGGCTTCATCGGCAATTAACAATTCATTCAAAGCGTCAACGGCTTTCACAATGACAGCCTTGTTCTTAGCTGACAGGACTCGGCCTTCTTTTTGGTTCAGATGCTTTTCCAAAGATGAGGTGTCTATCCCTTTGCTTTTAGCAAGTGCCAAAGCGTTTGCAGGAACATTGACAGTAGATATTTCAAAAAGGGTATTCTGCTTTAGAGTAACTTGGTCTTGCTGGTCAACCTCAGTGACTTCATTTTGAAAGCCAACTGAAAACGCTCGCATGTATCCGCCCTTATATAGTTTGTAAATCGTATTGGCGAAGTCATATTCTTTGGCGGCGAACTGGATTTCTCCCTCGAGATTGCCGTCGCTGTTGAATCCTAAGCTGAGTGCTTTACCGATGGCTGGCTGACTGTGGTCGTGGGCAAAAAGGATAACGGGGTTCTTCAAGTAGTCGTCGAGTTGCCATGATTTCTGGTCAACTATTTCGCCCTGTCGGTCTTCATCGGCAGTGGAGAACACTCCTCTGATGATGTGGTTTTCATCATCTATTCCCTTGATGTCCACATCAAGGTGTTTGTATTGCATGTTGTTTGGTTAAATTATTTGAGCTTTGATTAAACGACAGGCGCTAAGACGCAGCGACAATTCACGGTTTCTGAGGCATCGCCGGAGTCATCGCCGGGGTACATGAGGCCATTAGCGAATTCTTGGTCAGTGGGGACGATTTCACCGTTGATGGCGAGGTGTGAATCTCTTGTCCGCTCATCCACGGTAGCAACCCATTCTTTTTGGGTAACTACGGCGCTCTGATTATATGCTTCTATGAAGCCTTCGTTATTTGCAGCAGTGGATTCAGTACGGGCGATTGTATCAGAGCGATAAGTCGGGAATTCGTCGTATACGGCGCTTACCCGGTCTGAGAGTTCAGTGATTCCTTCACCTGAATTAATGCCTTCAGCTAGCGTAACGGAGAGTTTTTCTAAGGTAGTGTCGTTGATGGATACAGCAAAGAATTTGGCCCTGTCTTTGAGTTTTTTTTCTAGAGCGGCTGTGTATTCAAACGTCTCTCCGGTGCCAAGTAAATCAAGTGCATCTTGGCCTGATTCAGTAGCGGCGTCGGCAAGAAAAGGGAAAGCTAATTCAGCGAAAATCTGATTCTCTTTTTTCTTGTCGAATGAGATAGGTAAGGCTTTCTCTTTGCCGCTCATGACGTAATCAACAAGGTCGATTGCACCGATTTCACCTTTCTTAAGGCTTCCAAGCACCCGCTTTTTCTGTCTGACAGATTCAGCTTCAACAGCGGCCTTGAACTTCTCGGCTCGCTTGTCGATTTTCTTATTTACAAATAGCTCATACTGCAGGCGAACGGTTTTGTCTTTAAGTAAAGATCCTTTCTGTTTCTTCTTGGGCTTTTTGAATGCCTTATAAAGGTCATCAGCCAAGCCTTCAATCATCTCTAACTTGGCTTTTAGGAGATGGCGGCCTTTGAATATCTTTTGTGAGTTATCTTCAGCAGCAAGTGGTGGCGCATTAATAGGTGAGAAGCCAAGGGGAGTATATAAACTGTCGCCTCCATCAATCGGTTCTAGGTTTAAGGATTCGCGAATTTCATTTCGCGTAATCCACTTGTCTACACCTTGAGTGAATTCTTGGAGCTTCTGGGCGCGATCTTCAGGTGTTGGGTCGGTGAAGTCAACATAGAAGCGTTCGCCAAAATCAGGAGTGACGAGCATTTCATTAATGACTTCGACTAAAGCGGAGATTTCTGGCTTGATGGTTTCGGACAGGAAAGTGCGAAGCCCTGAATTTGCGTTAGCTAGGTTTACGTCATCGGTCGTAATAACAGACTTCGGTACGCCAAAAGCTACTAAGATGTCGTCACGTGTGAACTTCAATGATTCAATGTAGTCCATCTCCTTTTGGGTGACAGAGACTTGCTGGTATTGCATACCACCTTCAAGGATTCCAATTCGGGAGTTCTTGCCTCGGCCTCGATGCTTAGTGTCCCAAGCTACGCGCAGTTGGTCGCGCTGTTCTGCGTCTAGTTCATCCTCAGAAATAAGCAAAGCATCAGGACGCGCGTTGTTTAAGAAAAAGTCTCTTTGGAAACCGGTTGCGTATTCTTCTGTTTGGATGCGTGACTGTGAAGGCTTAAGAGGCGAGAGTCCGCGGTAGATATCTAGAGGATTGGGTTCTTTGAAGTGAATGATATCTGATGGTTCAAAGGTGTCCTTTGTTCCGTCGAGCTTTTGAAATTCGTATCGCTTAATGAAGGTCTGTTCGTCAGGAACGACAACCATGAAATCAGGGCGAAGGTTCCACAGCTCAACTACCTGGCCTCTTTGGTTTCTTACCTTGTACCAAAACGCTTCCCCTGTCAGCTTTTTGTTGATTGTGGTTATCTTCCAGAATTCTGAGCGGGTCTGGAACGGATTAGGCCGGTAGAGTAAATCTAGGACTTCGTGCGAAGGAATATCTTGCACTTCTCCTTTAGAGTTGACGATTTGAAACAGCTTCAGATCAATAGCAGAAATTTTCTGCGCTATCTTATTGATGGCAGCGAAGACGTATAAGGACTTCTCGTATTGGTGGATGAGCTTGCTAGTGGCCCAAGCACCTCCGCCAAAGACCCTCGCTAGTTCTTGTAAGCCTACGAATTTTATCTTTCTACCTCCGAACAGTTTGTCTATGAATCCCATTATGTAAAGGTTAGTTTTCTTAGTTATCCACTCCCCTCCCCTATCGGATCTGCCCTGTTTTTGCGGTGGGGGAGTGCTTTTGGTATGTCTGCCTCGATAGGGGATAGAGGTCAGATGAAAGTTAGTTTTGGTTTGGGTTTGTGCAGGGTCATGGCGTAGCGGATAGCGTCCATGCTATGCGAATAAAGGTGGTCGGGTTCGTTGATTATTTTCCCTGCCTTGTCAGTCATCCAAATGTAATTTCGGTATTCCTTAATAAGGTTGGTCGACCGTTTTGTAACTGCTATGTTTTGGGATTGAACGTGCTGAATGCCCTGGAGGACTGAGCCTTGTCCTTTGATTGAAGGAATGATTTTTACGCCGTAGGACTTAATTTCATCTATGCTTTTTGGCTCGGCTGAATCAGCTATGACTAAAGCTTTAGGTTCTTTGAGCAGGATGTCGGCTATCTGTTTGTTCGATAGCCCTTTTTGAAAAGTAATCTCATCTAGTATGAATCCATTGTTGTGGTAATAAACCGCTACTGCTGCGGTGGGGTCGTTCGTATACCCAAAGTCTAATCCATACTTCTCTAGCCTGGCTTCCTCGGGTACTGAATCAATAATCTGCCAGCCGGTGTATATGCGTGATTCGATTTCTCCTAGTTGTCCTTCACCATAGACTCGCCACCAACTCTTGTTGCCTCTACGCTGTTCGATTGACTTAACAATCTCAGGGTCCAGCGCTTCGTTATCCTTGTAGGTGGTGATGAGATGGTCTATGTCATCCCGAACTCCTTGAACGTCTGTGTAGAACCAGAATTCGGTGGTGGGGTTCCAATCTAAGTAAACAAATTGGTTGGTTCTAACCTCAAGCTGGTTGAACGCATCAAGGGTTATGTTGTTGGCTTCGTTTATGAAAAGTCTGTCGCGCCTAGCTCCCCTTAGCTTGTCTCCGTCATCTGATGAAAAGAATTCAATCTGGCTTCCAGTCTCAAACGTGTAAATTGAATCAGTGGCATTCCAGCGGAAGGGGTTCCAGTATCTATGCTCGTGCATGATTTTCTTGAAATCACGCATGGCGCCGCGCTTGAGATGAGGAGTGGATTCGCTAACTACTGACGTTAGCGTCGGCTTCTTGTCGCTCTGGGCTGCGTGAATCAACAGCAGGAGTATCGAGACTGTCTTGCTTGCTGACGTTCCTCCCTGAACTGCTCGTATCCGCGATTTCAGCTTGGCTATTTTGGTTGTCGCCGTTGTGAGTTGGAACATTCATGGTTGCTAATATGGGGATTGGTGCGCCGTCTGGACCGGTGAACTCATTACGTTGAGCGAACTCATTCTTCTTCTTCCGTTCCAAGTACCATTGGGCTGCTTGCGGCTGTTTGAGACTCCTAACCACTGTGGTCCTTGCTAGCAATATTGGAGTTTCTTTGAGTTTCTCCTTACGCTCCGCAAACTCTGGGTGCTCTTGTTGGTAGTCGTATAGAGCGGTCTTAGAGATATCTGCATAAAGGCAGGCTTCGAGGTCCGTACAACCCATTGCAAAGGCTTCATCTAGTTTACGGAGAACTTCGTCCGTCATTACACTCGGTCTTCCTATTTCTGCCATTTAGATTAGGTTAATTTTCCAGTTATCTACTTCGTGCTTCGATGGTTTAGTGAATCTCTTACTGATCCAGTCAAGGAACTCTCTTTCCTTTACGATTGCATCACCGCTGGAAAAGATTGGCGCATTGCGCTTTAACTGCTCTTTGAATTCCTTAAGGGTGTGGGCTTTAAAATCTTCCACCTCTACTCCGCCCACGTTGTATGAATTGCAGTAAACGCTGCGGAGCTGGCAGTTTTTGAGGTTGTTCCGACTTAGATTAAGCAGTTTTTGCTTTTCGTAGATGATGGGCGCATGAACTTCGTAGTCCTTGAGATTATCTACGCCGCGCTGAATGAGATAGGCTTCAGTGTTAAGCAGAGTCTCGTAGTAGTAGCCTGGGCGTTTCTTATGGTACTTGATGAGGTCAGACGTAGTGCCTCTGTAGTAATAAGGAACTTCTGTTTGCGGGGCAAGAAAGAAGAAGTCATCATTCATCAATACAAAGGGATCAGAAATGCTGTCCTCTCTCGCAGCTCGCATTATCTTGTCTATGGCGTTAGCAGACTTTCGCTGGTGATTGTCTGAATACGGAATGTGGATTACCTTTTCTAACCAGAACGGTCGGCGGCCTATAACATAGACTTTATTGTGGGGGAAATATTGCTCTGCACTGCGGAGGCTATATCTGATTTCGTTGTCCGACCAGTCGCTTCCACTGCCCAAGATATAAACGAGATCCATCTACTTCAGATTTAGAAATACCCCTGCCAGCTTGTACCAAAGGCGCTTAGGAAAATACTTTGGGGCCGGCTTGATTACCTTACTGACCTGGGGAATGAGTTCCTCTACTCGTTTCTTCATCTCAGCCCTGATATCCCTGCGGTATATTTGTCTGATTTTCTTATCTTGCTTTTGGCTCATTGGCGAATTTCGGGTCTAGTTCTTTATCCTCATCCTCTTTCCACTTCAAACTTCTCAGTCGGACTTCAGCTTGATTAAATGCACTCTCTAATCCACTACGGTCGAGTTCACGAATTTTCTTTGATTGTCTGGCGTTCATAGGTTTAGGTGGCCAATCGGCACGCGCTTTGTTTATTGACTTTTGTCAGATCACAGCTGTACTTGTACGGACATGCACATACGCTTACGAAGTCCTTTAGTCAGAATCTTGTTGAGCATCGGAGGACTGGTTCTTCTGTTGGGAGCTCTCCTAGACACGATTAGCAACGCGATTAGCATAATTACTCCCACTCTCACTTACATACTCTCCGGCGTCGTTCTCGGCGGCATCCCAATCCTTCTGGTGTTAGAGAAACGCAAGCTACTCAAAATTTCTCATAAAGACGGCTCGACGTTCAGCATCTTAGATAGAACTGGAATTGCATCAGTGACGGCATTATTGATTGTGCTTTGGATACCGCGCCTCTTTAGCCCCCAGCCGCCTAACTTGGCACAAATGGAAGGAGGCAAACCGGCCCGCCAAGGATTACCGGCACCGAACATCACTGAAGAAGGCGGAGTAGCAACACAATGGGGGTTTCTAGAAACTCTGAGTGGAGAACATGACGTCTACTATCCAAGGGCATTCACCGCCATTCCAAACCTCACCTTTTCCAAGAAGGTAGACAATATCTATTTCGAAACAAGGTATGAAATCACAGAGCAGAGGCGAGACGGTTTTAAGATAAAATTCACAGCGTTTGTCAGAGGGGGTGCAATTCAATGGATTGCGGTCGGAGTTCTAGATAAGCCTTCCTAATAAACATACGTACTGCATTCGCGACGGCTACTTAATCTGTCTTATTGTCCTAGCCCACTTCTTCGGGATTAGGATAAGGTTAAGTTTTATCGCCTTGGTGTATACCTATACGTTTAAGTAAATCGGGAATCATTTCTAGTAACACTTGCGCGATTCTGTATGCTTTATCCATCCCATATGCGCCCGATTCCATCAAAATAATATGAACTTCTATACTTTGATCAGGCCAATCCGGGAGAATTTCACGTAGTCTCTCTTTTACGATTACTCGAATATCAGATGCGATAGGATAGGCTGGATAATGGGTCCATCGTCTGGTCCAAAACACAGTTCCGTATCTATTAATGTGCTTTCGGGTTTCTTGCGAAACACCCGCCTCTCTCAGTTCAACTGCGGTCTGATAATCCATCAAAACCCTGTGGATAAACTATCGAGTGATTCTGATTCTAGGCTTAAATATGCGAATTTGACGAGGTAGCAGTGACACTTTATAATGTAAGTAGTCCTACCAATAAGCCCTATCAGGCAGAACCAATCAAATGTATGAAATGTCCTGAAGAGCCACATTACCAGCTCGTGGATTGGGAAGTTACTGGTTGCACGCAAGTCGGATTACCTATTCAAACCTTGTTTGCCAACTGCTTCAAATGTGGAATGAAAACCGCTATCAAAGTATCAATGGCTTTAGAAGCCTAACTCTATGAAGCTCAAAACTAGAATCATCAAACTATGGAAAAAGGGTATGAGCAAGCGGGCAATAAGTATAAAGGTCGGTTGCCAGCGCTCATACGTTCAGAAAGTTATCAAAGTACACTTATCCAATCTACTATGAAACATAGAATGAACTGTAAGCACTGTGGCCGGGGATTCCTTGCGGAGCCTTGGGACAAGCACTCTCTCCTGCATACGTGCTTCAAGGCTCGGTGTGAAAAGGAAAGCGGGATCTATTCAAAACCTAATAAACAAGCCAATGTATCAACATTATTATCGTTATCCGAAGCGGCATAACTTCTTCATCCACTCAGTCCTTCCTTACCTTATCTGTATAGCTTTTGGAGCGGGAATCGTATTACTAGCCTTTTATCAAATGCGGCCAGTATGAATCACACACATAAAACTTGGGAAGAGATCCGCGCCTGTACTATCAACTTTGGCGAGTGCTGGGACAAAGCCTGGTTGAACAAGCCTGACCGGACTGGGAATATGGACCCTCACCGGAGCCCTACTCTCGGCTATCAAAACTTCACTAATTAACAAAGAGCAATGCAACCTAAATTAAAACCGCTTAAACAAGACATATATGCCAACAAGGTCGTGGGTGTCTGCCCGAATTGCGGAAGTCCTCTCTATGGTCACTGGCAGATGTCTGGCCGTGAGGGTGAGATTATTCCGTTTATTCGTTGCCACTCCTGCGGCTACTCCGAGGCCGAAGTATGAAACCAGCTAAGACAATCTTTGGTCACTACAGCTATCTTGCTCCAGGTGACGACCACGACAACAACAGTCAGATAAATAATCCAGATATGGTGCGTATCCGCCGGATCAGAGAGAAAGCTTTATCGGCTATATTGGCCTATGAACGCTTTATCAATAAGGCTGACCGAATGATTAAACTGGTAGAAGAGGCTTGTAAGAAAAACAATGGCTTGCCGTTTTGAGGCAATCGCTAGCGATATTCATTAGTCTGTTTTGACTAAACTGAAATCTAACCTCTATCTTGAGAGTAAAGCATATTACAGATAAATAAAAGCCCTTAAATGCTGGGGCAAACCAGCAAGAAACAAAAACACAAATGGAACCTGACCACTTCCACTCACCTTTATTCGGCTGTCTCCTGCGATTCAAGCGCACGCAAAACAAGAGGTACAGCCCTGGCTCAACGGCAAACCAGTATGTAAGGCAAGCCTACTGCAGAATCCATAAGATTACTCTCTGCTTTTGTGGTTGGGAGTATGGCTGGCATTACGGGATAAGTAGTGAACCCATACTGCCGGCGCAAATACCAAGTAAGCCTGTCCTTCAATTCTCACTAGACGGAGGTCTGATAGCTGAACACCCCTCCATCGGATCAGCTTCCAGAACTGCGGGGCTCACTCCCTATTCAATCAAGTTGTGTATGCAAGGGAGAATCAGAATGGCCGGTGGGTATGTATGGAAAGCTAAAGCAGAGCCCTCAATCGCTCCTTCATCACCGCCTCCTTCGGACTCTTTGCCCCTCCCCTTAACCACTCCTGAATCCGTGTTGGCGTGATTGTGTGAGTAACTGAGCTTCGGACTTCTATCTCAAGATTGCTTGCTGGTCCTGGCTCGCATTGGTGCTGACGGAACGTGCGAATGGCTAGTACACCTGCCTCGTATAGCGTGTCGGCCTGAACCTCAACACTATGACGCAAGCCCGATGTATCCACGAATGAGACGATGCAGATAGCCACGCGGCTAAAATATCATTTTCGATTATTTTCGACAATTCAGAGCGCCAGGTTTGGGCGGGAACAACGCCGATACGTTTTCGTACATCTTAGCGAGGGGTGAGTGAACCACCCCGTATATATAATGAAAACGGAGAAAACACTATGGAACCGAATGCAACGCCTGACGGCGCTCTTATCTACTTCACAGGTAGAACTTGGAACCGGATACCTCGCTTCAACTTCAAGTAAAGTTTATTGTTTCGACGCTAGTTGGAGTCTTAGTACTCTTGGGATTGACACTTTCAGGGAAATTCGGCGGTTTACAGTTCACAGCCGCCCTAATCGCCCTAACATACACTTGGTCAGAAGTCTTCTTTCAGATAGCAGACGAACGCAACGACTACTTCTTCAAACTTCCTCGGATCTTCGAGTAAATATACACAGACTACATTGAGTTACCTGGAACTCTTCAAGTGAAAACCCGGGACCCCGCCCAGTGCGGGGTTTTGCATTTTTATAGGGAAGCTCCCCTCGAACTTAATCAAGAGGAGCTACAAAACTGACGGACCAAGCAAAATCTTCCTAGTACAGGGCCGTACCGCTTTCAACCATTGGGTAGTTTGAAATCAGAAGACCTAACACCGAGCTACCCTGTCACTCGGCATTCCCGCAAGCTAACTCATTATCTTGAGTCTCTCCAATACGGGCTCTGCCTTTTTAACAGGTCGGGGCTTATTCCGTCTTGAAAGACATTATAGCAAACTGGATAACTGTGCAGGATACAAGGGACTGGCTGTGTACAGGCTCGGTCGCTTGAGCGTCATCTTAGCTCTCACAAATGTTCTCTTCGGATAGTATCTCCAATATGTCATATGCTATCTGTAAATTCTGTCATACTCTGATTCACCCTCTGCAATGTCGTTCAACTTCGCAAGCACGTTCACTGTTTGTCGTCGGTTATAATTGTCTTTAGCCTTAACTGCTATTTCCATTCCCTCTCTCAATGTCTCAAACTCACTCTCTTCTATCTGAAACTTAAAAATCTTCTTATACTTCTTCATCTGACGACCTTCCCTATTAAACATAGAAAACTCACTCGACCTTTGCAAACACTTAGAACCCCCGAAAACTGGAACAAACACCCAAACTATCCACAACCTTAGCTGCTGAACTCAGAACAAATCCTGTGCATAACATCAACAAACTCACCATCACCAAAATAATCATCTTCTGCTTGAGCGTAGCGAAAGCGACCGAGCCGCACACTGGCGCATAGTTATCCATCAGACGGACGGCGACTTTTAGCCGGACGGCTGTGGATAACTACATCACTCAATTTCTCTGATTCCTGTCTTAGAACTTGGAAGTTCTATAAGTAACAACAAACGGCCCGTGCCGTCGAATTGAGTTCGCCCTTCAGACGGATTTGGGTGCGCTTGTAGCGCCAACCCAAGACCCCGCTCCCTGATAACCGATATCAAGAATCCTCGTACTACCCGTCAGTCGTTCTTTTGAATTCTCTGAATCCAAACCCATCTTCGGAACGACGTATCTCAGCGACCAACGGAAGCGGAAATCGAGAATCATTTTCCCGCCCTCCGTCATAGAGTTTGATAGTTTGTAACTTTATTAGAAACCGACTTTAACAAGACAAATAGTGCTTGGCGGTTTGTACAAAGTTTGTACTCGTTATTGGTAGCGATTTGCGAGCTCGTCAAATGAGTAAACAGCCCCTAAAGGACTGGCCAAAATGCTATTCGTGGGGTGGTTGGTTATCCAGTCAACGCAGGTGAAAAGACACATCTCTCCGGTGCGTGCTTCTTGTATTAATCCTGCGATAGCCTCTCCTCGTTTCTTTTGTTTATCCAGTCGGGTGGCTTCCTTCTCGGCGGGGTCCTTGATGAACTTCACTGACAGGTCTTTGCAGTAGTCCTGGACCACAAAGATGACGTGGAATGGTCGCTTAAGGTTCTGGCTGTAGCGTTCGTACTTCTCAATCTTGCTGCGCAGGATAGAGGTACCCTCACTTCCTCTGTCCGCCTCCAAAAAGAACTCGGCTTCCCCGAATCTAACGTACCTATCCGGCTTTAGCTGGAGCCGTTCCAGCGTCTCGCTGCGCGGTACGCCCCAATGTGTGAACGTCCCCCAGTACGCCGTGAAGATGTCGGCGCACATTATCTCGTGCTGGTAGAGGTCGAATTTAAGTCTGTCGGTATCAGGAAGCATCCAGAGGTCGGGATACTCCTTGTAAGGTGAAGGGTGACGCTTAAGTTCAGGCTTCTTTCTTTTTCCGCGCCTGTCTTTTGCCGCCGCTAGGTCCCGAAGGATTCGGAGCGTCTGTTGATACCCTGGGGGATACTGGTACTGCGAACCTGACTTGTAGATCTTCAAAGGACTCGTTGCGTGAGGGTACGCTATCCGTGCGAGCTGCTGGGCGGTCATCCGCTTTTCGAGTTCGAGGGCTCTTAGTATTATGATGCGTTGGTCGAGCGTCATCTGGTGTTTTGTATATCGGATTCTTATAAATCTGTTCAAGGTAGGGTTTGATATCGACTTGGATATCCGCAACGTCCGGCACCCTTACCAACATCGGTTGTTGTTTTGGCTTCTTGATAACGCAGTGCTGCTTTCTCAAATTTGATAGAGCATAAGAAACGTCCCTATCCTTAAGCTCACCTCCGTACATTGCCTTTACGGTTTCGAGTCTCTCGGCAGCATCGGGCTGGAAGAAGGCTACTTTAATTTTGCAGAGTTCTTTGACTGCTTCTGAGATGTAGGGGTCTTCAAACTGTCTCCAATACTGGTGTGCAAGTACCACGCGGAGGCCAGACTTGCGCTTATAAGCAAGAAGGTCTGCCAGATTTCGGTTGGCATATCTGCCGGCTTCGTCGAGGTAGAGATAATATACCCCACGCCAATTCCCAGCCCGAAGCCTGTCAATAGCAGAGATAATTTCATTGATGATTAGTGTTCCAAGTAAGCGAGTGTGGATGGGTTCAAACCCGAACCCTGAATAAAGATTGACTAGAATTACCCACCTGTCTGCTATCAGTCTAGCAAAGTCTATCCCTTCAGTGTGGGAGAGCATTGTGGATAACGTCGGATGGAATAGTGGCTCAAGCCTTCTGACTGTAGACTGAAGCTCGTTTAAGTACATTGCCCTAGACTTGAAGACTTCCTCCAGAGCAAGGCGGTGTCTATCGGACTCGTCGCTCTGCTCAAGGATCTTCACACGTTGGTAAATGTATCCTGGCTCTGTAAAGTACAGTGAATCAGCGAGTGTGGCTTTAGCGCTCCACAAGACGGAAATGATGGCTGTTAAGTAACGTTGAATTCGGGCTGTTTCAGCAGCGTCCCGCACGTTAAACAAAACGCGGAAAGTATCCTGCAAATTCGCTATGCTTACTTCCTTGTATTTTCCCAGCGGATTGATGGGAGCAACCTTGTTGTAGAGGTATCTATGATGCGCGTCTATTACTAAAACTTTCTCGTGCTTCTTTTTGGCGCAGTAAGCTAGAACTTTGTACATCGTATCCCCTCTATCGGAGGGGTCAAAGAATACAAGCCCATTTCCTCGGTCGATATCTCCGCGAATCAACCACTCAAGGAATTTTGATTTACCTTCGCTCGTGGTCCCGATTATGTGAAGGTGAGACTGCCGAGCTTCTTCAGTAATAGTGAGGTCGGAACCATCCATCCCGTGTCCCAAAAGGCGTAAGGGGTGACGGGAGTGAGTACGTTTGAAAAGTTGGTCAATGGTTGAGTCAATCGGCGGGATTGTATTAATCCTCGTCGCCTGTTCCCAACTTTGGCCGGCTATCTCCTTGAATAAGTCTCTGCCCTTTGCCATCAATCGCCTTATCGAGATCCTTGATATTCTTGTCGAGTCTCTCAAGCTTCTGCCGCCGTGCTTCACTATCAGGTTCGAGCAAAAGTAATTGACGAGTATCTACTGCCCTATTGAAAGCTTCGGTGAGAACTTCTATTTCATAGTGTTCAGCGATACGGGCAATGATTGCACCCTTAACGTCAATCTCTTTTTCAAACTGATATACCTGTTTATCAACCTCTTTCATCTCACGATGTTCGTCCACTTTGACTCTGGATTGCTCTTGAATGGTTCGTATTTGGTCGTGTGCCTGAGGACTGACTCTTTGCGCCGTAGCTTCGCTAGTTACAACGACAACGTTTTCATGAAGCGTTTTCTCAACTTCAATAACGCGGTCGTGACGTTCGGGTGCTTTTTCTAAATCGAGTTGAGCTACGGTTTCCTTCGTTACTTGAACAGTGGTGTTTGTACGCGCTTCTGCTGCCTTGTATTGTCTCCCAGCTGCCAAGGCTCCTTGTTTGGTGCTGGATTTGTCTTGACGGAGTTTATCTACACGCTCGGCTGGAGAGTCCTTCTTGTAATGAGTAACAATCTCATACAATCCGAACGCAGTTATTAAAGCACCCACTACGAGCCACATCGGTTCCATTACTTCACCTCGGGATGAGCTCTCTTATAATCCTTAAAATAATCCTGCGGAAGTTTAGCTATGGCAAGGGTGAACTTAGTATCTCTGTCAGAACCCAAAATCAATTCACAGGTTTCGGAGAGCGGAGCTATGAAGAAACCCTTGTATGTATCTTCCTTTTTCTTAATAGCCTCATCTTGAGGTGAAAGAACTAACAAGTCCAACTTGAATGCGCCATCCTTCCTTGTCGATTCATATCCAGTCTCAGAAATCTCAACACTGACAGGCTGATCAGCTTCGATATAGACAAGGTAGCCAGATTCCATCCAGATACGGGTGTTTATTCTCTCTGCAAGTATCCGGCCCTTGTAAGCATCAACCTTCTCCTCCGGTTTGAAAGAACCATAGACAGGTTCAATATACGAATGCGGCGTATTCTGTTTATCCCACCATTCTTTGATGGAAGCATAATTGAACCCGATAAGGATACAAACAACCCCAACGCCTAGAATGATGTAGCGTTTCATCGGACCTCCAGGGGCGTCACGAATGTGCGCCCCAAAGTATATCCCTCACGTCAAGGCCATTGACACGCGTGATAAAATAGCTGTTAATGAGCAACTGATTGTTTGAACGAAAACTGAATAGACAGCTTGTAAGTTGTTGGGTTTGGGGGCGGTCGCGAATGCGCCGCCAATGCAATTAAGAGTCAGCTGCTCTACCAACTGAGCTAACGGCCCAAGTGATTTGAATTTTACTGACCGCCATCTTCTATTGTCAACGCGCGGTAGTAGGGCGATAGTGTGTTGCTCGCACATTCGCGTTTCTCCTCTGTGTCCCCGGCGTCCTCTGCGGTTGATTCCGAGCCACTGAGCAGGAAAACCCGCGGAGGACGCCGCGGACGCAGAGGACTGCTTGTCGGCAACACGCTAATACCCCGCTACCCAACGCGCGATGCAATTGCGAAAACAGAATTGGTCCAGTTAGTTTCAGGTCGCGAGCCGCTGGAGTACCCGCGACTCACGCCGTCTGGAGCAGCTTATCAAGCAACTCCAGCCACGATGCTTCTTCGCGCACTGGATCGAAGAGTTCAACAAGTTTATCGCAGGCTCTCTTCAATTCACCCAGGAATCCGGGATCTGTCTCGGCGCGAGTCATCAGTCTCGCGAGCTCGGCCGTTGCACCCGTTTCAAAGTAGCCCGGATAGTCCTCGCCCAGAATGCCTGCCGAACCCGGAATGCGAGAAGCCAGCACCGGAATTCCTGCAACGATGGACTCGCCGAGCGCGTTTGCGCCTCCCTCCAATCGTGATGAAAGTACGCTAAGGCGGCTCCGGCTCACTATTCTTCGCGTACGCGCCGATGTTTGTTCTCCCAACCATCGATACCGAGGGTTCGTCTTCATTTCAGCGAGCGCTCGAAGTTCTTGTTGCGGCGTCATCGCAGCCCCGACTTGAATAACGCGAATACGTGATGACACCGGCAACATGCGCGCAGCCATCGCGGCTCTGAATGGATCCTTCACCGCTCGCAAATGACCGATCACGCAGACGTCGAACGTCTGGCGCGCCGCGGATGCGCCCGGCCGCACTCTCGACGTGTGCGTCTTTTCAGTAATGGCTTCGACCGATTGATAGATGACGCGAGTCTTCTCGCGCCAGCTCGGACGCAAGGCCTCAAGAGCTTTGGGCTGCAGAACTACAATTCGCGTCGCAAGCTCGAGCGACCGTTGCGCCTGCTTGCTCCGCTGAAGATCGCGGTACAGGTCAGTGCCGGTGAGCGCTACTACAATTGGAATACCAGGATGGTCCCGGTGAACACGGGCGATCGAAGCATGACTGCGGAGCGCGTGCAGGGCGATCTGCAGTTCAATTCGTTCTCCGTCATAAGCTTGTTTGACGTTGACCGAATGCCCAAGCCTTCTGAGAATGCGCGCCCATCTGAGAGCGGTCACGCGGTTGCCATACCGCGAGTTCGGGGGCGCCGGCGTGATTATGGCGATCTTCATGTTGTTTGCTGAGGAACCAAAGCTAAGAGTTCTGAGGTCGTCGGCTCATTTTCCATTTTCCATTTGTAATTTGTCATTTGTCATCTGATGACCATCGGTTAATCAATGAGCGATGACAATGGAAAATGAAAATTGGAAAATGAAAATTGGAAAATTGCGAATCGCTCGCCGCCCGTCTGCAAGGAGCCTGCGGAGCTTTACGCCGCGCACGTTCTAAATCCTGCCAACACGTCGCGGCGCTCCGGCGTGTAAAAATTTCGATAAGCGCTTCGAATCATTCGCGACCGCGTCGCCCAGCAACCGCCGCGCAGAACCTTGTGGTTGCCAAACCATGGTTCCGAATATTCTTTGTAGGGACCGGGCGCGAATCCCGGATAGCCTTCGAAGGCAGTTGCTGTCCACTCCCATACATTGCCGATCATCTGGCGGCAGCCGAAGCAGCTATCGCTCTCGGGCAATGCCTCCGCCTCGATGCAACCCAATCTGCGCCAATCCAGATTGGCGCGCTCGGGAGTCGGCGGATCATCGCCCCAGGGGTATCGACGCTTGTGACTCGATATGGAATGATGACCATCAGATGAAAGCTCGCAGCTAGCCGCCATCTCCCATTCGGCCTCCGTCGGCAAGCGCCTTCCGGCCCAGCGACAGTATGCATCGGCCTCAAACCAGTTGACGTGTATCACGGCGATTCGTTCATCCAGCGGCGCCCACTCGTTGAAGTCTCGTCGTAGCCATCCGTTTGATTGAGGCCGCCAGTAAACCGGATGATCGGCTTCGGCAGCCTGCTTCCACCGCCAGCCTTCATCGCTCCACAGATCGCGCGTCGCGTAGCCACCATCTTCAACGAACGCCGCGAACTCACCATTGGTAACCGCTGTCTTTGAAATTGCGAAGGGCGAGACGTAGACATTATGCGATGGCATCTCGTTGTCAAATTGAAAGGCTGCGCCCCATGAAGCGCCGAGCGCGAATGTTCCGCCGGGCAAATGCGCATCGCCGCTAATCAGCGCGCCTCGCGTAAGCGATCCGATGTCGGAGGAAATCGAGAGATGAGGCCGAGGATAACACAGCGTCTGCCGCGTATAGGTTATGGCCTCGGCGTGCATCTGTTCATGAAACAGGACGAGGTGCAGGAAGTACCGCTCGTCGTATCCGTCGATCGGTTCGCGGAGTCTCCTGTCATCCAGATCACACGCGCGCTCGAGGACTCGACTCATGTATGCAAGAGTTTCTGCTCTGGAAGGTAGCGGCAAATCCCATCGCGTATCGTGAGGTACGCGAGCCGAATCATACAGACTGTCCCCCTGCGCCAGCGTCGGCTGCAAGCCGCCAAGGTGCCGGAGGACCCAGTATTCCTGGAACCACGCAATGTGACCAATCTCCCAACGTAGCGGATTGACGATTGGGAGGCGAGGACCCATCAGTTGCTCGTCGGTCAGGTCGCCTATCAGCTCAAGCGTTCGCTCGCGAGTTTCACGCAGAGCCTCGATCAACTCGCGGTTCGAGATTGGAAACGGCTGGATGCTACCGGTCATTACTCTTTCAGATCGTCTTCGCGCAGCGAAAGCCGGAGATCATCCATCGCTCATCCGGATGAAAGAAATTCCTGTAGGTTGCGCGTATGTGCGACTGCGGCGTCGCGTAAGAACCGCCTCGCAAAACCTTCTGGCCGACAAACCACTTGTCGTTATACTCGTCGAACTCAGGCTTGAACCCCGGATACGAAACGTAGTCAGACGTGGTCCACTCCCACGCATCGCCGATCATCTGATAACAACCGTATGCGCTACGGCCTTCAGGGAACGACCCTATCGGTGCAACACCCCAGAGGTTGTTTTCGAACAGGTTCGCTTTCGACGCATCCGGTTTCTCGTCTCCCCATGGAAAGTTCAGCCGAGCGGTTTCCTGCGGCGGCAGGCAAGCGGCCTTTTCCCATTCCGCCTCAGTCGGCAATCGCTTGCCGGCCCACCTGGCGAATGCCGAAGCTTCGTAAAAACTCACGTGGGTCACAGGTTCGTCAGATTTTTCTTCCGCCGAGTGGACGCCCGAGAAGTCCCGGATCATCCACTGGGCCCCGTGCTGTTCCCAATACAAAGGCGCTTGCCAGGCTTCTCGATGAACGCAGTCCCAGGCTTCGGAAAACCACCATTCAAAGTTTGTGTAGCCGCCATCACGAATGAATTCCAGATACTGGCCGACGCTGACCGGCCCGCGATCGATTGCGAAATCCTGAACGTACACGAGGTGAGAAGGCTTCTCGTTGTCGTAAGCAAAGTCACCACCCGCATGCCCCAGCCAGAACAACCCGCCTTCCACGTCGGCCATCCCGGTCACATCATCGCGCGCGGGAAGGCTTCCGGTGTTCGTCGGCTTATACAAATCGCAGAGCAGATGTTTAACGTCATATACAAGCAGCTCCTGATGCTGCATTTCGTGCTCTGTCCCGAGCCTCACCAGCGACAGGAGCTCGCGCGTTTCAGCAGCATCGTCGCCAGACTTACTGAGCAGTTCGACCATTCCATCGTCGATCCTACGTCGATACGCGAGAGTATCCTTCACGGTGGGACGCGAACGAGTGCCGCGCTTGTCTTTGTGAATTCGAGTCCCGAACCGCTCGTAGTAAGAATTGAAGTAATACAAATACTCGTCCGAATAAATTTCATAGCCGGGCGAGTATTTCTTCAGCAACAACTCGAAGAACCATGATGTGTGACCGAGATGCCAGCGGGGAGGGCTCATGTAAGGCGCGGTTTGAACGACATAGTCTTCGATCTCGAGCGGCTCGACGATTTGCATCGACCGCCGGCGAACCGTTTGAAAGAGGTTGATCATTCCCGAGGCGTTTGGATTTGCGGCCGGCGCTTCTCTCTTAGCTTGCATGGTTAGTCCGTCTATTTAGATCAATCGGAGTTTTGGCGTACGGAGTCACCACAGTCTGTTGGCTCCGTATAGATCAAATTTGTCGTCTACGCTAACAATCGGTAGCTGCTCACTGATTGCTTGCGCGACCATTAGTCTATCGAATGGGTCGCGATGATGAAACGGCAGACCGGACACAACTGCCAGATGTGCGATGCTAACCGCCAGCAATTTGACAGAATTCCTGGTGAGCTGGTCCGGAATGAAATCTTGAAATGGCTGTGTAAGGGTGAGTTTTCCGATACTAACTTTGATCGCAATCTCCCAAAGACTCGCTGCGCTGATCATCAAGTCCAAGTCGGACTCCAGCAGTTTCTTCGCGGCTGCGCTGAGTTTTGGGTTATCGTCGATGAACCACAAAGACGTATGCGTGTCGAGCAGGAGCTTCATTCCATATACTCTCGAAAGTCTTCCAACGGTTCGTCAAAGTCCTCGCTCATGGAGATCATTCCTTTGGCGCTTCCGGCCTTTCGACGGCCATTTGACTTTGGAATGGGTACTAGCTTCACAACGGGTTCATGATCGAGTGTAATGACGACCTCTTCGCCGCCTAGTGCCGCCTGAATCAGCGATTCCATTTGTGACTTGGCTTTCTCTAAGTCGATTTGATACATAAGACCGTCCTCGGCACGATCACGATAGCTCCAGAATATCACAATTGGTGTTGCAACCGGGTAGTGGCTGATAGTGTGTCGCTCGCACATTCGCGTTTCTCCTCTGCGTCCTCGGCGTCCTCTGCGGTTGATTCCGGGCCACTGAGCAGGAAAAACCGCGGAGGACGCCGGGGACGCAGAGGACGGCTTGCTGGCAACACGCTAATACCCCACTACTTGCAACCGCCTACGCATCCATCTTCATAAACAGATTGTTCAGCGACTCGGCCATCGTCGGGTGAGCGAAAATTGCTTCCTTCAATACAGTGTATGGAACCTTACCCATCATCGCCATTTGAAAGAGCGCCATCAGCTCGCCGCCTTCTACTCCAAGCACCGCGCAGCCGAGTATCTGGTTCGTGTCCGCGTCAACGACCGCTTTCATGAAGCCACGAGTCTCGCTCATCTCAATCGCGCGCGCTACGTTAGCCATCGGCAGCTTAGCTACCCGGATGTTGAGATTATTTGCTTTCGCTTCTGTCTCTGTCAGCCCAACGCGGCCCAGTTGCGGGTCCATGAAAACCGTGTACGGCACAAGCCGGCCGCTGGTGGTCACATCGCCGCCTTCGATCACGTTCGCGCGGATGATTCGAAAATCATCGTAGGAGACATGAGTGAACTGCGGTCCGCCGTTAACATCGCCAAGCGCGTAGACACCCGGCACGTTTGTTTCAAGCCGGTCGTTTACTTTTACGAATCCACGCTTGTCCGTCTCGACTCCAGCAGCTCGGAGATTGAGAGCGTCGGTGTTCGGCGTCCTCCCGACTGCCACAAGAAGATGAGAGCCGGCCAAACTCTCTTCGCCTTCGGGAGTCCGAACGGTTAAGCCGATGCCGTCAGCTTCCTGGCCGGCGCGCAGAACCTCCGTACTCAACAAAACCGTGAGACCATCCTCGCGAAGAATCTTGAGTACCTCGTCCGCAACATCCGGGTCCTCGCGGTTCAGCAGATGATCCGCCCGTTGTATGATCGTTACCTGACTTCCGAATCGCCGAAACATCTGGCCGAATTCCAACCCGATGTAGCCGCCTCCCATTACCAGCAAGTGCTCCGGCAGTTGATCGAGCTCCATGATCGAACTCGAATCAAGGTAAGAGATTTTCTCGATGCCGGCGATGGCGGGCGCCGCCGGGCGTCCCCCGGTATTGATGAATATTTTGTCGGCGGCGATCTTGCGCATACTGCCGTCGTTCATCCGGACTTCGAGGGCGCGCGGACCAGTGAAGCCGGCTTCACCCAGAAGAAGATCAAGGCCGTCCGTTTTTTCTATGCCTCGCCGGCCTCCGTCACGAAAGCTGTCGACGACACCTTGCTTTCGTGCGCGGACCTCGGCCATGTTCACGCTCACGCCATCCGAATGCACGCCAAAGTCGGCCGCGCGACGAGCGAGATAAGCTACGCGAGCGCTGTTGTACATCGTTTTCGTCGGCGTGCATCCGACGTTAATGCAAGTGCCTCCGATGTATGCGCGCTCGATGACTGCGGTTTTCCATCCCGCTTTTGCAAGCGCAATCGAGAGAGGCTTGCCTCCCTGGCCCGTGCCTATGACAATCGCGTCGTATTGTTCTTCGTTTGGCATATGTCTAAATGATAACAATCGAACGAGCGCGGCGCTCGACTACATTACCGATGATTTCGGCCTGGGGATAGTCCGCGCGAAGCCTGGCAAGCAATGCGGCGGCGCGCTCCGCGGCGATCGAAATCAACAGGCCGCCCGCCGTCTGCGGATCAAAAAGCAGATTCCGCATTTCTTTGCTCACGTGCTCGCTGATCTCGATGTCTTCGCCGATGTACTCGCGATTTGTCCTGTCGCCGCTTGTAAGCATTCCGGCGCTCGCGAGATCCAATGCCCCGGGCAAGATCGGCACTCGCGCCGAATCTATCTCAATGGTGATCTTGCTCGCACACGCAAGCTCCCACGCGTGACCCATCAGCGCAAAGCCGGTGACGTCAGTCGCGCCCTTCACATCGAATTCGCGCATTGCCTCTGCCGCTGCCCTGCCGGGCGTCAACATGATTTCAATCGATGATGCCGCGACTTCCGGCGTGGCCTTCGCGAACTTGATTCCCGTCGAGATCACACCCGTGCCTATGGGCTTGGTTAGAATAATCACATCGCCGGGACGAGCGCCGGAATTGGTAGCAACTTTGTTTGGGTCGATCACTCCAGTCACCGAATAGCCAAACATTATTTGCTCGTTGTCGACGCTATGACCTCCGAGCAGCGCGACCTTGTTTTGCGTCAGCACGTGAACGCCGCCCCGCATGATCTCGGCAAGTATCGCGAAGTCAACACCCTTCTTTGGAAAGCAAGTGATCGCCAGCGCAGTGATCGGTGTTCCACCCATCGCCCAAACGTCGTTGATCGAGTTGAGCGCCGCAATGCGGCCGTAGTCGAACGGGTCATCGACTATCGGCGTGAAGAAATCAAGCGTCTGAACGATCGCGAGGTCATCGCGAAGGCGGTAAACTCCTGCATCGTCGGCCGTGTCGAAGCCGACAATCAAGTTCGCGTCATATGGTTGTTTCGGTAGCCCGCTCAGTACCTGAGCGAGCGCGCTCGGCGCAAGCTTAGCCGCTCAACCCGCGCACGAAACCATCTCAGTCAAACGCATCGTTAACCACTCCTCGACTTTAATATACCGAAACCACAAGTCGCCACCAACTGGCTATTTGCGATTGGCGGCAACGCAGTCCTCAGCGTCCTCGGCGTCCTCTGCGGTTTTCTTCATCTGTGCCGGGAATCAACCGCAGAGGACGCTGAGGACGCTGAGGAGCAGTCAGATCGCGAGCGAGCAACCCGCTTCGACCCGGCCGCGACCATCGGTTAGACTAAACTCGATATGCCTCGAGTGCTTCTTCTTCTTCCGACGACAACCTACCGAACAAAGGCTTTCGTCGAGGCAGCCCTCAAACTCGGTGTCGACGTCGTTGCCGCCTCTGAACAGCCCAGCACGCTACTCAGCACAAACCCTGAAGGGCTGCTGACCTTAGACTTCAATGAGCCCGACCGCGCGCGAGATCAAGCTCAGGAGTTTGCCTCGCGTTTTCCCGTCGACGCAGTTATCCCGGTGGATGAAGACACCGCAGTCGTCGCGGCATCAATCGCCGAGGCATTAATGCTGAAGCACAATTCCGCGGCTTCGGCGACGATCGCAAAGAACAAGCATCGAATGCGCGAAGTGCTCAGCCAAAGCGACGTTCAAGTCCCGAGGTTCTGGCGTTTCTCTCTGGATGAAGATGCGAGAGAAGTCGCGGCTCGAGTTACGTTCCCGTGCGTCGTGAAGCCGGTGTTTCTGTCGACGAGCCGCGGCGTCATGCGAGCCGATAACGAAGAAGAATTTGCGGCAGTGGTGCGCCGTCTGGATCTCATTGTCAGCAATCCGAAGGTGGCGCGACGCGGTGGCCCGCTTGCGCGCGAAGCTCTCGTTGAAGAGTTTATTCCCGGGGTTGAAGTCGCAGTCGAAGGGCTTGTCACCGACGGCGAGTTTCGGATGCTTGCGATCTTCGATAAGCCCGATCCACTCGACGGCCCGTTTTTCGAGGAGACGATCTACGTGACGCCTTCGCGCCTTGCACAAAGTGTTCAGCGACAGATTATCGACACAACTTCGGCGGCGGTCCGCGCGATGGGTTTGACCAAAGGCACGGTGCACGCAGAGCTTCGAGTTAACGAGCGCGGCCCCTGGGTTATCGAAGTAGCGGCCCGCTCGATCGGCGGCCTGTGCGCGCGAGCGTTGAGATTCGACAAGGACATGTCGCTCGAGGAACTGATCATTCGTCACGCGCTTGGTGAAGACGTTGCAGCCGTACAGCGCGAGCATCAAGCATCCGGTGTGATGATGATTCCTATTCCTCGCGCAGGAATCTTGAGAGAGGTGCTTGGTGTCGAGGCGGCCAGGACTGTTCCCGATGTTGAAGACGTGATCATCACGGCTCACGTCACCCAGGAACTTCTGCCGCCGCCGGAAGGCGCGAGTTACTTGGGCTTCATTTTCAGCCGCGCCGATACGCCCGACCGAGTCGAAGCCGCGTTACGAGAGGCGCATGCCAGGCTTGAATTCCTAATGGACCAGGCTGACGGTGGCGGTCCGGTGAACGAGCTATGATCATAGGTCTGGTACAATTCTTCACACGAATGAAATCCTATGGAGTGGATTAACTGCAGATGCTCTCATCACAATTGGCTTTGCAGTAGGCGTTGGTGCGGTATCTTTTCGCTTGATTAAGCGAGGACGAGAATGACTTGGCGATGAGCAAACAACAATCAACAAGGCGCGGATCAATCGCTCTTATCTCCTGCTACGAGCTTGGGCATCAGCCTGCGGGCATCGCGATGCCGATGGGGCTGTTGCGCCGGGCAGGTTATGAAGCTCAACCGATGGACATTTCCGTCGAAGGCTTCGACGCCGAAAAGGTCAAGCACGCGCGGCTTGTCGGAATATCAGTTCCGATGCATACGGCGTTGCGCCTCGGACTTCGAATCGCGGAAGAAGTTCGCAAGCTCAATCCTTCCTGTCACATTTGCTTCTACGGTTTGTATGCTTTGCTCAATGCGGAATACCTGCTTGATACTGTCGCCGATTCAGTGATCGGCGGCGAGTTTGAAGCCGCCCTCGTTGGGCTCGTCGAAGCGGTTGAATCGGGCGCGTCGATTGACGTTCAAGGCGTAAGCACAAAAGGACGCGTGTCGGGGCCGGTGCTCGAGCGATTGAACTTCGCGTCGCCTGATCGCAGTTCGCTTGTGACGCTCGAACACTACGCGAGGCTCGAGATCAAAGGCGAGCAGCGGCTCGTCGGTTATGTCGAAGCCAGCCGCGGCTGCTTGCATCAATGCACACATTGCCCGATCCCGCCTGTGTACGACGGGCGATTTTTTGTTGTTCCCGCGGAGGTCGTTCTCAAAGACATTCGCGGTCTCGTAGCTGCGGGCGCCCAGCACATAACTTTTGGCGATCCCGATTTCCTGAACGGTCCGGGACATTCGCTCCGAATCACGCAAGCGATGCGCGAGGAGTTTCCCGATCTCACCTTTGATTTCACTGCGAAGATCGAGCACATCCTCAAGCACCGTGAGTTGATTCCTGAGCTGGCGAAACCAGGATGCGTCTTCGTTGTTTCGGCGGTCGAGTCGCTCAGCAACACGGTTCTCGAGAATTTGGTAAAAGGACACACTCGCGACGATATTAGCGAAGCCCTGGAGATTCTGCGCGGAGCGGGCATCGCGATGAGACCGTCGTTCGTTTCGTTTACTCCGTGGACGACGATCGACGACTACATCGACGTGCTCGAGTTTGTAGAGTCGGAAGACTTAATCGATCACGTGGACCCGGTTCAGTACAGCATTCGATTGCTTGTTCCTCCCGGGTCGTTGCTCCTGTCGAATCCCGATAATGAGAGTTGGCTCGGCCGTTTGATCCAGGAGTCCTTCAGTTATGAGTGGAAGCATCCCGATCCTCGGATGGACGCTCTGCACGCGCAAGTGAGCGCGCTGGTTGAACAGGCCGCCGGCAGCAATGAAGACGCCGCCGAGACTTTTTTCAAGATTCGTGAGCTTGCCTATTCGTTACGCGGAGATGAGCGGGCCGCCCGTGACTCCCAGTGGCGCAATCCGTTGCGTTTGCGCCCGCCTCGGCTCACTGAAGCGTGGTTCTGCTGAGCGGAGCCCACGCGGGACCAGTTTGGTCCCCTTCAAAAACGTGCAGGAATTTAGCAGTTGGTAGACGTTGGGTTATTTGGGTTGCTGAGTTGTGACGGTTGGTCAGTCCTTCGCGTGCTTTGCGGTCCTTTGCGCCTTTGCGTTGAGTATTGGGTCTTACTTCTTCAATACACAGCGCAAAGGCGCAAACGACCGCAAAGCACGCGAAGTTATTAAGCAACGCAGAATCCGAACACTACGACGCAGTTGGATAACGCCGGGGCCAATCGTCTATAATCAAATTTCCAAGACGATAGTAATCAGAACGCGCCCAGGAGAAATCAAATGAGTTCACCATTACAGATTCAAATCAAAGCCGAAGTTGACCGGAATGACATTCACGTTTGCCGATTCACCGTCGACCGTCCCGTGCACGACGGACAGGCGGAGTTTTACACCGCTGAAGAGGCCAAAGATAACGATCTCGCCGACAAGCTGTTAAAGCTCCCCGGTATGATGAAGGTCGAACTGGACGGGAACCTGGTCACCGTGACTCAAGGCGGCGCGGAAGACTGGCGTCAACTCGGCAAGCGCGTCGGCTCGGCGATCCGCTCGTTTCTGAATCCCATGCCCGAGGTTGCTGAAGGTGATCGACTGCCTTCCGAGCTGATGAGGACGAAAGTCCAACAGGTGCTGGACGAGATGATTAATCCGGGTGTCGCGGCTCACGGGGGGTTCGTCGAGCTGCTGGATGTCCAGGACGACAACGTGTTCATAAGAATGGGCGGCGGGTGTCAGGGTTGCGGCGCCGCCGACGTGACCCTGAAGATGGGGATCGAGCGATTGATTCGCGAGCAGGTCCCGCAAGTTCGCGAGATTCTCGACACAACCGATCACGGTTCGGGGCAGAATCCCTACTACGCGCCTTCCAAGTAGGGCACAACGCAGGCTTACACTTTCGTAGTGTCCTAATCTTGTGTTGGTAATCTTACACGGCAAAGACCACGACCTCATGCCGAGTGACAGCATATTTGGAGTGCGGCGCGGTCTGTGCGTACGCGCCGCTTTGGCTCTGGCAGGCGATTCAAAGCAGCCAAAGCGGCGCGTACGCACAGACCGCGCCGCACTCCAAACCCCGCCTAGCCGGGTAGTCTCCGTCGACCAACACAACTTTAGGACATTCCTACACTTTCGTCCGTCATCTCGTCAGAAGAAAACCTGCTAAATCAGACAAAACGGGCCGAGCGGCTTTGAGTCGCCCGGCCCTTTTCTCGTAGTCTATAGAATACACGGCTATGGCTTGCTTACTGAGGAATCAACCGCGTCTTTGACTATGTCGAAGGTGTTGGCGCAAGCGTTGCCGCCCGAGTTTATGAGGATGACGACTTGGATGTTGTTGGGACAAGCGACCAGCCGCGTGCTGCTGCCTCTTCCCTTGCTGTCACCGAAGCCGCCGTTGTGGCTCCAGTACGCTGTCTCTTTGTAGCGAAAGATTCCCAACTCATGTTGCTTCATCATCAATCGCGTTTTGAGCGCAAGCAGCTTGTCGTTCTCCAGGGCAGACACGATTTGCGCAAGCTCCACAGCATTGATAAAAAGTCCGCCCGGTCCGAAGCCCGCCTTCTCAGGCGGATCGATCGACGGCAGCATGCCCGGCACGTCGGTCGCCTTGTAGTTGTAAAGCAGGGCAAGATTATCCAGGTTGTTGGACTCATCCCAGGGTTGGAATTGAATCAGTTGGCTGACTCCCGCCGGTTTGAAAACATTGTCGCGAACAAAGTGAGCAAACGTCTGGGCCGTCAGTATGGCGGCAGCCTTCGGATCGCCTTCAGAAGCTTTCATCTGCGGCGCGGCTACTATGTAAGGCAGAAGGACACGGCACAGCGCATAGTTAATGTTCTGATAGTCGCCCGTCCCTTCCTCGTAACCGGGTGAGACTCCGGCCTCAATCGATTTGCGAACGCCGTCATAGGTACCGTCCGATACCTTCTTCAATCCACTGTGATGGGAAAGGACCTCTCGAAAGGTGAGCCCCTTAACCGAGTTGGGAATGTTCCACGTCGTCGGCAAATAAGTGTAGATCAATTCGGCATCCGTCTTTCCCTTGCTCTCCAACGCCCTCAGGACCCCGATCGCGGTGACGGTCTTCGTGCTGCTCGCGATCTCAATGCGCGAGTACTCGGTGAAGGGAATCTCGTGGCCGGGCTGCTTGTCCGGAGATCTTTTGGCGTAGCCGCCAGCCCCGTGCTTTTGCAGTTGGCCGTTGTGAAACACCGCGAATCCATACCCCGCGGTCTTGCCGGCCAGCGCCGCTGTGATTTTTCTCGCAATGTTGTCAAAGTCTATCTCGACTCCGGCGTCCTTCAACCCACCGGCTTGTTGACCCGCCGGCGGTGTGGAGGCAGTCGGCTGCCGGCCGGTTTTGCTTTGCGCTCCGATTAACGGTGAAGCTTGCCCGACTGCAAGTATAGTGACCGCCAGAATCGCCATTGTCTCAACGAGATTGAATGTTCTAAACAACTGTCTTCTCAAGTAGTCGATTGTGGTTTGCATGATATTGTTCTCCTTACCTTAGATTAGTTGACGCCGGGCCTTTCTCTCCCGGCCTTGCAAAACATTTGAAAGCGGCTTTCGCCTTCACACTTCTAATTCGTAAACAACGCGCAAAACCTATCATCATAATTTTGTTTTGGTGATTTTTATTGCCGCGCACTACGGTATGCGCTAGCCATGTAAGGGCGGCCCTCCGTGGCCGCCCCTTTTTGTAACGCCAATGTCCTCGGTTACCAAAGAGGGGCGGCCACGTAGGGCCGCCCATACAGGTCTACTACATATTTGCTCGTCTACTCGAGCAGTCTTTCGTTTCGTTTACGAGTACGACGTTTGGCTGCGAAAACTATCACCGGGAACCACACCCACTTCGACGCCCCCGCATTCCGCGCAGTCGATCTTTTGGATTCGAGTGGTGACGAGGCGTCGAATTCCCTGCGTCGAGGCACAAAAGAAGACAGCTTTTGCGCCGGGTTGGAGCGTCAGCCAGTCAGCGCTCCTGTGCCTGGTTGTAAGCGAGCAGATCAACGTCGCCAGCAGGGGGTCGTCGCCGAGCGATCCGCCGCTGAGCCATCCTGCGCATTGTGCGGGATCGGTAACCGAAAACTGATACACGCTGTTGGCTGTGTATATTGATATCACTTCGCTTGCGCGTAAACTGTTGAGGTCCAGGTGTGTCATTTCCATCGTCATCTCTTTCCCACATTGAAATCGCTGTCACTCTCTTAATACGCAAGCGGGCGAGGAAAGCTATCAGGGGGAGGAAAGGCTCTCTGTGTTTTTGAGAATTAAACAAGCTTCGCGTGCTTTGCGCTCCTTTGCGCCTTTGCGCTGAGAATTCTTTTGCGGGCTTGAGGGAATACTCAACGCAAAGACGCAAAGGGCCGCAAAGCACGCAAAGGACCGATCACAGTTACGAGTCAGCAACCCAGTACCCGAACACTACTTACTACTCAGTTTGCTATAGAAACACGTACTGTTTATGATATGTTCTTCGCGTACTTGCAGACCTCACAAAGGTTCTGATGACGGAAGCTTCTTCCCACGAAGTCACCGCTTTGCTGATCGCCTGGAGTGATGGAGACGAGTCGGCTCTTGAACAGCTCGTGCCTTTGATTCACGCCGAGCTTTACCGGTTAGCCAAGCGTTACATGGGCCGTCAGAGTCCCGATCATCCTCTGCAAGCAACCGCCCTGGTTAACGAAGCCTACATTCGACTGATCGATTGGAAGAATGCCAGGTTTGAGAATCGCGCACACTTCTTTGGCGTGTCCGCGCAGCTTATGCGCCGGATACTCGTCGACTTCGCGCGCAAGCGGCCGCATAACAAAGAGGGAACGGTGCGGCACGTTCCGCTCGACGAAGCCTTGATCGTCGGCGACAGCCAAACCGCCGACATAGTTGCGCTGGACGACGCCTTGAGCGAGCTCGGAAAACTCGACGAGCGCAAATGCCGCATCGTCGAGTTGAGATTCTTCGGCGGTCTCTCGGTTGAGGAGACAGCCGAGGTTCTAAAGATCTCCGGAGTCACCGTTATGCGCGAATGGAACAAAGCGAAGGCGTGGCTCTATCGCGAACTTAGTAATTAGAATGACTCCCGACCGCTACTTGAAGATCGACCAGTTGGTGGACGCGGCTCTCGAAGTCGATCCGGACGCGCGCGATGCTTATCTCGACAACGCGTGCGGTGGCGATGGCGAGTTGCGCCGCGAGGTTCAGTCTTTACTCGACGCTTACCACAAAGCCGAGCGCTTTATCGAGACTCCGGCAATGAATCTGGCCGCACGCTCGCTTGCGGAAGACTCGAGTATGTCGCTTACGGGCAAGATGATCGGCCGCTATGAAATCATCTCTCTCGCCGGCGAAGGAGGGATGGGCGAAGTCTACCTCGCGTCTGATCGCCAGATGAATCGAAAGGTAGCGCTCAAGCTCCTGCCCAGCCATTTCACTCAATCCGCGGACCGCGTAGCCCGGTTTGGGCGCGAGTCGCGCGCTGCGTCGGCGCTCAATCATCCGAACATCGTTACGATTTATGAGATCGGGCAGGACCGCGGTATGCATTTCATCGCCTCGGAGTTCATTGAGGGCGAGACGCTCCGAAAGAAAATCAATCGGGGCAAGATGACCGTAAAAGAAGCGGTTGAGATGGCTATTCAGATTGCTTCGGCGCTTGGAGCCGCTCACGCCGGCGGCATCGTGCACCGTGACATAAAACCGGAAAACACGATGATTCGTCACGACGGCTACGTAAAGGTCCTCGACTTCGGGCTGGTGAAACTCACAGAGGCGGGAGACAGCGATCCGAATCACTCTTTCGTGGATCAATCGACTCAAGCCGGCACGATCCTTGGAACAATAAACTATATGTCGCCGGAGCAGGCGCTCGGGCAGGAGGTCGACAGCCGCGCGGATATTTTCAGCCTTGGCGTCGTGCTGTACGAGATGGTGACCGGGCAACAACCCTTCAAAGGCTCGAGCGCGGCTTCGACTTTCGACGCGATCTTGAACAAAGCTCCGGCTCCTGTAACCAGTTCCGCTCCCGACGTGTCGCTCGAGCTCGAAAGAATCATCAATCGAGCATTGGAAAAGGATCGAGAGGTTCGTTACCAAACGGTGTCTGATTTTCGCGCCGAGTTGAAGAAACTACAGAAGGGGCCGGACTCGCAGGCAACGGCATCGGCCAATGCTTTTTCAAGATCGAAGAGCGAACTTGCCGACCTCAGTCTCGGTTGGAAACGCGCCGCGGTGGCTTTTCTGGTCGTGGCGGCCGTCGCGCTCACTACCTTCATCATCGGAAAATCTCTTCTGGGCAGGCGCTCCTCGGACTGGCTCGGGGCGGTTGCCTCTCGCATTACGTCGAGCGCCGGACCCGAATACTTTCCGAGCCTTTCGCCCGACGGCAAATCGCTGATCTATGCCAGTCCGGTTTCAGGCAACTATGACATTTACGTGAAACGCATCGGATCCAGAAAGACTACGAATCTGACCGAGGACTCGAAAGCGCAGGACACCCAACCGGCTTTCTCTCCTGATGGAAAACGAATTGCATTTCGTCGAACGGCTCCGGCCGGCGGAGGCATCTACGTAATGACCGAGGCCGGTGAGTCGGTAAAGAGGCTTACGGACTTTGGGTTTAATCCGGCGTGGTCACCAGACGGCAAAGAGATCGTGTGCACCGAGAACAGCGTCGAGAGTCCGAACAGAAGTCACATACCGAGCCGCCTCTGGGTCATAAGCGCAACGACCGGCGAAAGCAGAAACGTGACGGTAGCCGACGCCGTCCAGGCCGCATGGTCACCGAACGGTAAGAGGATCGCATATTGGGGAGTAAACGACGCAGCTCAACGCGACATCTGGACTGTGGCGGCCAGCGGCAGCGATCCGGTTCAAGTCACGAATGATCTTTTTATTGATTGGAACCCTGTCTGGTCCCCGGATGGCGATTACCTGTACTTCATCAGCAACCGAAAGGGCGTAATGGGTCTTTGGCGCGTTGAGGTCGATCAAACCAGCGGCCGAGTGAAGAGCGAGCCTGAACCGGTTGCAATTCCCTCATCAGACACTAAACACATCTCGTTCTCGAGCGACGGACGACATCTCGCTTATGTTCAAGCCAGATACACTGAGAACATCGAAAAGCTGAACTTCGATCCCGCCACTGAAAAGGTCATTGGACAGACCGCCGAGACTATCAATTCATCCGGTGAGATAACCGCGCCGTCTATCTCGCCCGACGGTCAGGTTCTCGTCTGCCAATCCGTCGGAGTTCAGCCGGACATTTTCTCGTTAAAGCTTGGCAGCTCAACTCTCAACCAGGTCACCAACGACGATAGCAATGAAATGATCCCCGTCTGGTCGCCGGATGGAAGGCGCATCGCTTATTACTCGAACAAGGGCGGCGCCTATCAGATATGGACAATCAACCCTGACGGAAGCGGCGCGCGACAGATTACGGAGGTTGCCGCGCCGGGCGCCGTCATTCCGGTGTTTTCGCCCGACGGCGTTCATCTCGCTTACAGCTTGTTCGGAGGCAAGTCGTTCATCATGGACCTGCGGAGACCCTGGAAGGAGCAAACGCCATTCGAGACACCATCCAACGATTCTATTTTTCACTTCGTAGCGCACTCATGGTCGTCCGACGGGAAATATCTTTGCGGGTCTGGATACAGGATCAGCAATATCGGATTGTTCACTTATTCCCTCGATACACAACGTTATGAAATGATTTCGGACTTCGGGTCCGAATCGAAATTCTTGAGCGACAAACGAGTGATATTTTGTTTCGAGGATAAAGTGTACGTCACGGACGCGCAGTCAAAGAAACCTCGTGAATTATTCTCATTCGCGCCGGACACAGTATCCAGTGTTGATATATCGAGGGACAACCGCTCAATCTATGTAAGCGTCGCCTCGGCCAAAACGGATATTTGGCTTCTATCGCTTGAATGATTCTCCTCTGCGTCCTCGGCGTCCTCTGCGGTTGATTCCGAGCCACTGAGCAGGAGAAACCGCGGAGGACGCAGAGGAGTGCTTCAGTGTAGTTCTAACCTGAGTTCCCTCGGCCGCATCGCAAACGCTAACTAAAAATGTCTTTGACCTTGTCCACAATACCGCGTTCCTGATGACCATCGGTTTCGAGTTTGGCAAGCTCTTCAAGCAATCGCCTTTGGTCCTGTGAGAGGTTGGTTGGCGTTATCACATTGATGCCGACGTAGAGGTCCCCTCGTCCGCGTCCTCCAAGCACCGGCATGCCCTTCCCTTTCAGCCTGAACATGGTGCCGCCCTGTGTACCTTCGCCTACACGCAGCTTCTCTTCGCCATCAAGTGTTCGCACACCCACGTCGGCTCCGAGCGCAGCTTGAGCAAATGACACAGGAACCGTGCAGTAGAGATTCGCATCGCGCCGCTCAAAAATATCATGCTCTTTCACGTGTACGATTACGTACAAGTCGCCCCGCCCGGCTCCCACTTCTCCCGCCTCACCCTCGCCTGCTATTCGCAAGCGGGAACCATTGTCTACGCCGGCCGGGATCTTTATTTCGAGTGTCTTTTCTCGCTCGACGCGGCCTGCGCCTCGACACGGCTTACACACGTTCTTGATCACCTTGCCCGCTCCGCGACAGGTCGAGCAAGTGCGCGCAACTGAGAAAAACCCTTGCTGATATCTCACCTGCCCGCTTCCGGAGCACGCGGTGCAGCGAACTGGCTGCGCCCCTTCGGCTGCGCCCGTTCCGCGACAAGTCTCACACGTCTCGAGCCGGGGAACTCTGATTTTGGTCTTCAGTCCAACAGCCGCTTCTTCGAGAATGAGGTCGATGTCATACCTGAGGTCCGACCCGCGGCGAGGCCCGGCGCGGCGGCCGGTTCTACCTCCAAAGATATCTCCCATTCCGAACATATCGAACAGGTCTTCGAATCCTGGGAAGCCCTGACCGAAGCCGGCGCCCGCGGCGGCGCCTGCGCCCACTCCTGCGTGGCCGAAGCGATCGTACCGCGATCTGAGTTCGGGCTGCGAGAGTACCTGATACGCTTCGTTTAGTTCCTTGAAGCGTTCTTCTGATTCGTGATCGCCGGGATTTTTATCGGGATGGTATTTGAGAGCGAGGCGCCGATAGGCCTGCTTCAGCTCCTGATCGCTTGCCTCACGGGCAACTGCCAGCACTTCGTAATAGTCGCGTTTGCTACTCAACTGTGGTTCCTGGTTCTAGTTTTGATTTCCAGTTTTGGTTTCTAGTTTTGGTCTTGTTTCTGGCGCCAACGCACTCACTGGAACCAGAAACAAGAAACCACAAACCGACAGCGGATTATAGCAAACTTTACGACACCTCTGACAATGGCGCGGTCTCCTCATCCTGACTTGGGGCCGGACCGGAGGCAAGACCGGTCGGGCGGAACATCGCATCCGTAATCATGCGTGCCGCTTTCTCGAGCAGCTCGAGCGTGTATCGCATCTGTGTCGGGTCTTCGGTCGAGAATATCTCTCGCGCTTGTTCGACAGTGTTGCGCACAAACTCCTGATCCTCGGCCGACAACATCCACCCGAACTCGCTGAACGACCGGACCGTGTTCTGCAACAATCCCTCGATCCGATTGCGAGCCATGATGATCTCCTTCATTCGCTTGTCGTTTTCGGCGCTACGACTTGCCTCTTCGATCAAGTCGTAGATCTCGGACGCCGACAAACCTGAAGAAGGCGTTATGCGCATCGCCTGTTCGAGCCCGGTCATCTTGTCGCGAGCCGATACCGAAACGATTCCGTCGGCATCCACTTCGAACGTGACTTCGACTTGTGGCAGACCACGGGGCGCGGGTTGAATACCCACGAGTTCAAACTTGGCAAGGCTGCGATTGCCGGCGGCGATCTCGCGTTCACCCTGAAGCACGTGGACCTCTACGACCTGCTGATTGTCGGCGACGGTTGTGAACACCAAACTTTTCTTGGTCGGAATAGTCGAGTTGCGTTCGAGAAGCTTTGTGAACAGCCCGCCGCGCGTTTCAATACCGAGCGCCAGCGGAATTACGTCGAGAAGGATCAAATCCTTCACATCGCCGGCCAGCACACCGACTTGAATCGCGGCTCCGATAGCTACGACTTCGTCAGGGTTGATTTCGATCGAAGGCTCGCGCTTAAAAATCTCCCGCACCCGGCTGATGATGATGGGTGAGCGAGTCTGGCCGCCGACCAGCAATACCTTTGTGATGTCTTCGGGCGACAGCTTGGCATCCGCAAGCGCCTTCTGGCACGGCTCCGTTGTTCGCGCGACCAGGTCGGCGACAAGCTCTTCAAACTTCGAGCGACTCAATGTCTTGTTGAAGTGCTTCGGTCCCGTTGAATCCGCTGCGATGAACGGAAGATTCAGTTGCGATTCCGTAGCGGTCGAAAGCTCGCACTTGGCACGCTCGGCTGCCTCCTTCAATCTCTGGAGCGCAAGCCGGTCGGGGCGCAAATCTATTTTTGTCTCCTGCTGGAAAGTCTCGATCATCCAATCGACGATGCGCTGATCGAAGTCCTCTCCGCCAAGAAACGAGTCACCACAAGTGGACAGCACTTCAAAGACGCCGTCGGCCATTTCCATTATCGAGATGTCGAACGTGCCGCCGCCCAGATCAAAGACGGCAATCCGCTCATTTTCATGTTTGCCCAGCCCGTATGCGAGAGCCGCCGCCGTAGGCTCGTTTATGATGCGTTGAACCTTCAGGCCCGCGATTTTGCCTGCATCCTTCGTCGCCTGGCGCTGTATGTCGTCGAAGTAAGCCGGAACGGTTATGATCGCTTCGGTCACTTCGTCGCCAAGGAATTCATCGGCAGCAAGCTTCAAACGCTGAAGCAGAATCGCAGAAATCTCGGGCGGAGAATAATCACGGCCACGCACTCGCACGCGGCAATCTCCGTTTGTCGCTTCGGTGATTTCGTAGGAGCAGACCTGGCGAGCTCGGTCGACTTCCGGCGAATCATACTTGCGGCCCATCAAGCGCTTTGCCGCATAGATCGTGTTTGCGGAGTTCGTGATCGCCTGCCGTTTGGCGATCTGGCCGATCAAGCGCTCGCCTTTCTCGGTGAACGCCACTACTGAAGGTGTGGTTCGTCCGCCCTCTTTGTTGGGTACTATTTGGGTGACGCCGCCTTCGAGTATCGCAACGCACGAGTTGGTAGTTCCGAGATCTATTCCGATGACTTTGCCCATGGCACAACCTCCTACTCTGACTAAAACCGTGGCAGATAGCGGGGTCTGGATTACTCGGTGGGGGCTGAGGGGAATTGGTTCAGGGTTCAGAGTTCAGAGTTCAGGGTTCCTGGTTCAACGCGGAACTCTGAACGCCGAACTCGGAACTCTATTTTTCGGGGGTCGAAGCGACTTTTACCTTTGCGGGGCGCAGCAGCCGGTCTCCTATTTTATATCCGCGCTGAAACTCTTCGATCACGGTGTTCTCTTTGTGCTTGTCGGTCGCTTCGGTAGTCACCGCTTCGTGAACGTGCGGATCGAAGGTGTGGCCGACCGCTTCAACCGTCTCGAGTCCAAGTTTTGTAAGAGCGTCCGAGAACTGCTTGTGTATCAATTCAACACCGCGACGCAAGGCTTCGGCATCGCCCTCGCTCTCTTCCAGGCTCGACAGCGCGCGCTCGAAGTTGTCAACGACGGGAAGGAACTGCAGCAGCACATCTTCCCTTCCATGCTGATAAAGCTCGGCACGCTCTCGCTCTACGCGTTTCCGATAGTTCTCAAATTCGGCTTGCCTGCGAAGCAGCTTGTCGTAGAGCGACGCTCTCTCCGACATCAGCACGTCCACCTGCGAGCGAAGCTTGCTGAAGGGGCTCGGCTCCTGGATGTCGGGCTCGGAGACTTCACCGGTTTCATCCACCGATGGGTCGTCTTCTGATTCGATGACTTCCGCAGCCGCCAACTCGTCCGTTTGGAGATCTGCCTCTTCTTCTGCCGTTGCGTCGGCCTTCGCCTCGGCCTTTGCCTCTTGGGCCTCTGCTTCGACGTTTTCCGTCGAGTCGAAGCTTATTGGTATGTTACGGGGCGCTTTCGTCTTGTCTGGCATTGGTATTCTTATTCTTGTTCTTGCTCATATTCTGAGCGGCCAAATTACTCCATGAAACTCAAAGGGCCTTTGCAGAGTCCAGCGTACGCTCGAACAATCTCGCGACGTAGTCGACGACCGCTATCAAACGTTCATATTCGAGTCTGGTCGGTCCCACGACGCCGATGCTTCCCACCGTTGCGCCACCCGAATAGACACACGGCGAAGCTATCACCGTGCAGTCGCGCAAGTCGGCAAAACGGTTTTCGCTCCCGATGCGCACGGCGACGGCCTCGAGCTGGGCGCCTTCGATGCACTCGTTCAATATCTTTACGATGCGGCTCTTTTGCTCGAACATCTTGAACAGCGCTCGCATGCGTTCGGTATCGGTGAACTCATGTTTCGCGATGATGTTCGAGGCTCCCTGAATAAAAACGTCTGCCTGGTCGCCCTCCTGCAAACTCTGGCTGCACAACAGCAACGCGTTGCGAAGGCACTGATCGTAAAGCGCCTTCTCTTCGGTCATCCGGAACAACAGCGCGTCGCGAATCTCGGCCAGCGTCCAACCTTTGAAATTTTCAATCAAATAACGCGCAGTCGAGTTCAGCTCGTCCTTGGTGAATTCCGCGTCAAGGCGAATGACCCTGTCCTGTACTCGGCCCGCGTTGGAAACGGTGATGACGAGTATCCGCGAGTCGGGAAGTCGCACGAACTCTATGTGATGGAGTATGTCCCTTGCGCTTGAAGCGGACACCACGATGCCGACGTTGCCAGAAAGCTGCGACAGAAGACTGCTGGTCCTCTCCATCAGAAGCTCAGGATTGGCGAGCGACTCCTCATCCAGCAGACGTTCGTTTATCAGCGCCGCGTCGGACCTGGAAAGCTTTCTCGAGCTTACGAAATTGTCAACGTAGAACCGGTACCCCATGTCCGTGGGCATACGGCCCGCCGATGTGTGAGGATGCGTCAAGTACCCCTCGTCTTCAAGTTCCGCGCAGATGTTGCGGATGGTAGCCGACGACAAGTTCTCTCGCGATTTCTTCGCGAGCGCAAACGACCCGACTGGCTGACCGGTCGCGATATGACCCTTCACAATCGTCGCCAGGATTTCACGTTTGCGGTCGTCAAACCTGTTACCGCTTCTCTTTGTCATAGGTTTTCAGCAGGGGGGCATGCCCAACTTGAAATTCGAGGGCAACTTAACATCTGCACCACACCCTGTCAATAATAATGCCCCGCATCGGTAGGTCAACGCAAGGAAGCTTCCAAACTGTGTGGTGTCCCTCGATTTACGAACGCGCATACACCCTGGAATAGAGATACTAATTACCGGGAAGCCGCCGAAGCACAGGTCAGGATGTGATTAAAAGCGGGACTTGGGTGAGTCTTAGTTCACCCGGAACACAGTGCGGGGAATCGAGCGTTCCGCCCGGCAACCCCGTAGGGGCGCGATGTTTATCGTTACGGAAGCCGACGCAGACTTCCTCGCTCCGTTAGGTGCGGCATAGAGTTGAGGGCAGGAACATTTCACCCCTTACGGGGTTGGCAACCTAGGGAACTCGCCACTATAAACATTCTACCCCTACGGGGTTCAAGCGAATTCTCAGGACACTTTCTTCCGGCGAAGAGTCGCGGGCGGTTCCCGGCTCAAGTCCCGCTTTTAATCACACCCCTAGGCCATAAGGGGCCGCTGCCGGAGCTTGACAAGCCACATTCATTTCTATAGGTTTACTCTTTTCCGCGGAAACGTTTATAGAGGAGCATAGAAGACATGAAGAGGACCTTTCAGCCCAACAACCGCCGCCGGGCAAAGACTCACGGCTTTCGCGTGCGTATGAGTACAAAAGGCGGCCGCCTGGTACTCAAACGTCGTCGCGCCAAGGGTCGCGTGCGACTTACACCCGCGCACTACTAAATCGAACGATGAACGGTGAGTACTGAATGATGAATCGCTGACGCAATTCATCGTTCCTCATTCGGCATTCATCGCTTCTCTATGACAGAAGTATCCGAGGAGTTTCCC
>Ga0134124_10000091_pt1 | contig 87528 bp, 143 predicted proteins | sample KB304_FD_96880 | JGI IMG/M metagenome (GOLD analysis project Ga0134124, IMG submission 96880) | Terrestrial soil microbial communities without Nitrogen fertilizer from Kellogg Biological Station, Michigan, USA - KB3-0-4 | ecosystem: Environmental > Terrestrial > Soil > Unclassified ...
GCCGCCATCGCAATCGCCGTGTTCAGCACCGGGGCGGTGAACGTGGTTACGCACTGCAGCGTTGCCTGCAGCGGGATGATCGTGTTTAGCGCCGCAGCCAGAGTCGTCTGGGCGAACGCACTCGCCGCCATCGGGATGGCAGTCGTGAGCGAGCCGCTAACCGTGGTCGTGGACTGCACCAGGGCCTGCAGCGCGGCAGACAGCGGGGCCTTCGTTTCCAGGCTACCAATCGGGCGGAAGTACCGGCCCAGGCTCCACGGGCCACGACCCGGTCGGTTGCGCGACAGCGACTCCATCGCCATCAGCGAGGTGGTCGAGTCCACAGTGTCCAGTGGCTGGTCGAGCACGCCCGGCCACGGGATCGGGTTGCTCGACGCGATGAACTCCGTCGCGACCATGAACGTGTCGGGCACCCCCGGGCTGTTCGGGTCACGGTTCGTGTCATACGCACCAAACCACAACGCGCCGTGCTGCGTGGCCGTCATCGTGACGTTGGTGGCACTGATGATCTTGACCGGGTTGTCGCCCGGTCGGCCAGCCCAGAACTCAACCGTCGAAGTCGGCGTGTTGGCCGTGCCGCGCACGACGCGCAGCATCAGGCAGGTCCAGCCATCGGGCACGAGGTACGGCACGCCCGAGGCAACGACGTTCGGGTCAGGGTAGCCCTGCGCGTAGATGTCGCCCGGGTTCGGCCATTCACCCTTGTTCGGCAGCGTGAAGCCCGGGGTGTTGTTCTGGTAGAGCTGACCGTACCGGCGCGCGTACTCACTGTCCGTCGTGGGCGTGGCAGGCGTACCGGCATCGATGGCCGGCGTGATGCGGAAGTTGCTGCTGCCAGTGTTCGGGGTCGTCGCCGGGGTGTTGAAGTCCTGGAAGCCGCCCGCGTTCTGGTAGTAGGGCACCGGAATACCAGCGAAGCCCAGGTTGGTCGTGACGATCTCGGCGTCGGTGTTGCTGCTGGAGCCACCGCCCGAAACCCACAGAAGCTTGAGCCCGCCTTCACCGCCCGCGCTGTGCGTCGGCTTGTAGCGCAGCAGAGGTTCCGGCGTGTAGACCAAGCACTGATAATACGTTTCCGTACCCGGGCCGCGACCCACGGTTGAGCTACCCGAGGTGCTATCCACACCGTCGAGGCGCAGGCGGATCAGGCCCGAGGCCGCGCCGTCGCTTGCCAGCTTCGTGAAGCGCACCGCACCCGCGCCAGAGCGCTTGATCGTGTTGTCCCACGACACGCGGCTAGCGGTGGCATCGGGCCACGTGTTGTTCGACACGGACCCAGCGGTGTTGAAGTTCTGGGCGAAGAACACGCCCGAGCCGGTCGAGCGATTCGTCCAGTCCTGGTCCAGCGTCGGGCCGGACGTGGTGAACGGCGCGGTGACCGTGGTCGCGCACTGCACGCTCGCAGCCAGGGCGATGCTCGTGGTCAGGTCGCCAGTGACCGTGGACAGGCAGTTGATGCCAGCCGTAAGCCCAGGCGCGGCTGAGTAGTTCAGCGCGCCGATCTGGCGGAAGTAGTTGCGCGAGCTATACGGGCCGCGACCCGGGCGATTGCGACGCAGGTCATCCATCACCGTAGCGATGGCCGAGCTAGTCGCGTGGCTCGCAGTCAGGTCAGCGGTGACCGTCGCGATGGCGGTCAGGTCCGCGAACAGGAACGTGAAGAGCGGAATGTCGCCCGAGCAGGTAACGACGCACGAGATGCTTGCGGCCAGCGGAATGGCCGTGTTCAGCGTCGTGACCGTCATCGTGGTCACGCCCTGCAGCGTCGCCTGCAGCGTGATCGAAGTGGACAACGCCCCGACCATCGTCGTCGCGCACTGCACGCTCGCGGCAAACTGGTTCGGGAAGATCAGCGTGCCTGACGCAGTGGTCGAGCACTGCACCGCCGCCGCGAGGCGGATCGCAGTCGTGAGTGACGGCGTCACCGTCGTCTGCGCCTGCACCGATGCAGCAGGCGTGATCTGCGTGGTCAGCGCACCAACCACAGTCGTCTGGGCCTGCACCGTAGCCGCAGGGGTAATCTGCGTGGTCAGCCCAGGCGTCAGCGTTGCCTGTGACTGCACCGCCGCAGCCATCGTGATCTGCGTCGTCAGGTCCGCCGTCGAAGTCGTCTGCACCAGCAGGTTCGCCATCCACGGCGGGGTCGGGCTGGGCACCATCGAGCCGATCTGGCGGAAGTACTTACGCGAGCTATACGGGCCACGACCAGGGCGATTGCGCGACAGGTCGTTGAGCACCGTGCTCGTGTTGATGCCACCGCTCGCAGCGGCAACTTCCTTGTAGACGACGCCGACGATGGCGAACGGGTCGGACGTAATGCTGCCAGTGGAAATCGTCTGGCTCGTGCCAGTCGAGACGATCTTGTATTCGACGCATCCAGGCTCGTGCGCGCTGGCGTCCGTCTCGGTCCAGATACTCGTGAAGCCCGAGCCAACGCCTAGGCCAGTGTTGCCCGAGCCTTCGACAGACGTTACGCCGAAGAAGATAGCGGGGCCCGCACTCGTCAGCGACGAAGTAGCTTGCGTGGTCGTCGCGCCCTGCGCATTGGTGTGCTGCTCGACACGCGACGAATCCCACCCGGAGGTGGATGCGAATTCCGAAATGCCCAGCGCGTAGTAACTGCCCGCCGCGCCGGCAACCGTGATCGTCAGCGAGCCAGCGCCCGTGACGATGGCGCTCCAAACCGCAGCCGTGACGTTGTTGCCGGTCGTTTCGTGCTTGACCTCGTCCAGCGTGAACGCGCCAATCGTGGCTGTACCCGCACTCTTCGTGCAGTCACCGACAGCAAACGTGTGCGTCGGGTCGTACTTCGAGCACCCGATAACGATCAGGCTACCCGCAGCGACGTTCGACGCGAACGCCTTTACCGCTGACGCAGCGTTGTCAGTGGTGATGCCAGTTACTTGAAGTGCGGTGATAGTCACTTAGGCGCTCCCAGCCGAGAAGGCGCTGATCGTGTGCTTCGTGAACGTATCGGACGAGCTACGCGAGAAGAACCCGATGCCAGGGCTACCGCTCGTGATCTTGCCGGTCTGCGTGTCCGTGACCTGCCAGACCTGTGTGCTGTTCTTGAACACAGTCATCACAGGGCTACCGCTCGTGGCGTCGTAGACTACCTTGAGCACGTCGTTGTGCGCAAGGGTCGGGATTGACCCCGACAGCGTGGTGAACCCACTGGTCGTGAAGTCGCCCTGCGCGCCATTCCAACGGGCGAGCAGAATCGTGCCATCGTAGATGACGTCGAATTCGTACCCCTTGGCGTTGCCCGACGCAATCGTGAAGCCGACAAGGCACTCGATCTCCAGCGAAGTGCTGGGTGGCGTGTACGCACCGTCAGGCCGGTTGCACTTGATCTGCGCGAAGTGCTTGTTAGCAGTGAACCGACCTTGGATCGTGGCGATGTTGTCACTGTAGTCCGAAGGCGAAGCCGCCGTGGCATACGCTCCGTTGGTCGGGTCACAGCGCACGTTGTTCCAGCTACCACCAGTCGCCAGACCGTTGGTCCAGATACTGCCTTCGCTGATCGGGTTTTCCGTCACGGCGAACGTGGTCGAGTACGGGTCAAAGTTGCCCCCGCCCCCAGAGGCCGCGACGACCGTATTCCGGTACATCAAAGAAGGAACGATGGACATGCCGGTCCTCCGGTTAGGGTTTGTAGAAGTAGATCGACCCGCTGGACGAGTTCAGCAGCGAGTACCCGCGCACAGTCGAGTTCGGGCTGTACGCGAAGCGCCCATAAGTACCGTTCGTCTGCGCCGCGCTCGGAGTCGCGCCCGTCGAGGGGTTCACACTGCTCCACGTCCAGGCGTTGCCGCCTTGGTACGGGCTGGTCGTTGGCGGCGTCAGGAACCAAAGCTCCTTGCCGTTGTTGCGCCACATGACGAACCGGTCGGCCACCGGGTCGTAACACATGCCAGAACTTCCATTGGTCGGGCCCGTGCCAGTCGTGGTCGGCGTGTAGTAGTCATTGGCGCTGGGATTGCGGCAATCGAAAAACTGCATGCCATCCTGCGACGAGTAGAAGGCGATGATGTGACGGTTGTAGTCCATCGCACACGACGAACCGCTCGTGTGATTGTTCGGGCTCTTGAAGATGTAGCTATTCGCGGTGTTCGACGAAACTCCGTAGCTGGCGATCAGGCTGTTACCGGCCACGTAGTTACCGAAGATCGTGTCGAGCCCGGGGTCATACCCCGCCATCCACATGGTCGTGGGCGGCGAGGCCGAGGCCTTCGACCAGGGCTGGGACGAGTTCGGGTTCGGCTGGTTGAAGTCGAGAATGTGAATCAGGTTCGAGTCGTTGGCGTCCGAGTACCGGCCACCACCGCCGACCGTGATCATTCGGTTCGAGCCAGGAATGTAGACGAGACTGCCGTAGGTATGCCGGCTCACCGGGTTGCCCGAGCCATCTTCGCTGACGTTGTTCGGTGCAGGCACCGTGCGGTCACGCGGGCGATACCACTGGGGCGTGTCGCTCTCGAATGGACCGAAGGCGTAGTACTCGTTGCCCGAGTAATCGCCGTGGCCCCCGCCCCAGATTACGAGGAACGTGCCACTCAGGAACGTGCTACCGACATAGAGGCCGGTGCTGTTGATGATGCCGCCACCCCAGGCGGTAAGGATCGAGTCCGCGCCCGACTGCATCACGCCGCTGGCCGCGAGCGTGCCACCGGGTAGCGTGCCCCATGTGCCGGATGCCTGATTCGCGTACCAGTTAGGCGTCCCCGGCGGAGGCGGGGGCGGCGAGGGAGCAGGCGGGGGCGGGGGCGGTACAGCAATGTCGCGACATTTGTATTGCAGAGATCGCGCGATGGGCATGACACGCCCTCCCCGGCAGTTGGGTTTGTTTTAGTTGAACAGGCCGATGACGCCAGCTTCCAGACGAATCGAGTTGGAGGCGTTCGCGGTGCTCCACTTCGCTTGGATGTCGATCAGTTGCGCAGCGGTCGTGTCGAACCCGTTGCCCGCCGTGCCCGGCGCGGTGTTGTACGGGGTCATTTGGCTGGTGGCACCGCCAGAGCCGACCGCCGCCGCACCGATCACCGCACCCGACAGGAAGTGCCCGACACCCGCGACGTTGCCGTTGGTGCCGCTGCCCAGCGCGCGAGCGAAGAGCATCACGTCCAGCATCCACTGCACGTTGGTTTGCGCCGTGGTGTTGAGCGTCATTGCGCCGCTGTCGAAAACGTCAATCGAACCGAAGCGGCAGGTCAGGTTCAGCGTGCCGGGCGAAGTCACCACAGTGCTGATGCGACCATACAGGCGAAGCCAGAGCGGCTTGCCGGTGCGCTCGAAATAGCCAGCCGGCAGCGTGGGCTGTGAACCCGTGACACCGGTGAACAGGCTGGCCTGCGTGGTGCTGTTCGTGACAGCCGAGCCAGCGGTCGGAATTTCCAGCCAGCTTTCCAGAAAACCCTTGGACATGGTTTAGCTCCTTTAAAGCAGTTGCGCGAAGATCAGTTGTCGATCTGGATGGTCAGCGCGGCAGCCGCGAAGCTCGGGGCCGGGTCGCCGTTGTTGACCGTCTTGCTGGTGGTCAGCGGTGCCCAGAAGAGTTCGTTGCCGCTGGTGCTGGCGTCGTAGATCGCCATGCCAGTGATCGAGCCCCAGTTGGCCGAGGGAGACGGGAAAGTGATCGCACCGTTGTTGGACGTGGTGCCGTTGTTGCCGCTGGAGGCGGACGTGCTGCCGGCGGATTGGGTGCCGGCCCAGTTGGACAGAGACGAGCTGACCGCGACCCGGGCGTAGGAACCGCCTGAGACTTCGGTGCCGCCACCAGTGTCACTCGGGTTCGCCGTGTAGAGGGCGATGTAGACGGTGGTGGGTGCGGTGAAGGTCTGGCCCCGCAGGAGCCAGTCAATCAGCTTGTTTTCGAGATAGTCGCTCATGTGCGCCATGGTGAACACCTTTCAAGGGAAATTGATGGGGTGATCGCTCTGGCGTAGAGAATCCAGAACGTGGCGCGAAATGTAGCGCAAGATGACGGTTCTGTACAGGCTACAATGACCGGCCTTTGGCTATTAGGGTTTACCCTAACGATTACCGGGGGTAATGCGGGCCCGCTACGGGGCGCGCGACCCTGGGGGCGCGGGGTGGGGTGCATGCCGAGGGCGCGAGCGCGCTGGCGGGCCGGCTAGGGCCCTGCGCGGGCCATCGGCGGGTTAGGGGTGCCCCTAACAAAAAGGGCCCCGCCAACGCTGCTCAGGTTGGCGGGGCCATCGAAACCGGCTGGAACTCGCTCTGCCTATCCCCCCAGCCGGCAAACCATCTAGGGCGTTACTTGCGGCTTGCCGCCGCAGGCTTCGTAGATTTGTCGTCGGCTTTCTTGGCAGGCTCCAAGCTCGATGCGGAGTCGCTCGGCTCGGGCAGCTTCCCCTGCAAGAAATTGTCCATCCTGTCGGTAAAGCTGGGCCCCAGTTGCGCCGGAGCAGGCAGCGGAGGCAGAGGCGGGCACTGCGGGGCGAGGGGCGCGCTCTGACAAGCGCACAAGAGCAGCGCTGAGAGCACCATTGAGAGCATCGATTTGCGCATCTTTCTTCTCACTTACGGTGTGCATGTCGCGTGCCAGTTGATCACCCTTCGCGCGGGCTTCGTCGGCGGCACGCTTGTCCGACGCCTGCCATTCGGCGCGCACGGCATTTGCGCCCCGGTCATAGGCCCAGTCATAGGCCATGTAGACCGCAACCGCGAGCACTGCAGCCACGATGGCGTAGAGGGCAATGCGTAGGGTCGGTGGGGCTAGGTCAAACAGGTCGGGCATCGAAGCCTCCTTCTTTGTTCCATTGGGCCGCGTAGTGCGTGGCGACTTCGGGCGAGTCAAAAACGCGGGCAGGGTTGGCAGGGTCAGCCCATGCCAGCCGCCCAGCCGCGTCAAGAACACACCACGCATCGCCGCACCCGATTGCTCGCCAAGGACCTTGTTTCGTTTGCTGCCAATCGACGATCACTGCAGCACCCCCAATGCGGCGCGGGCGCGAGCCCACAGCATGCGACGATCAGCCAGACCATTGGGTTCGCCGGTAAGCCGGTTGACGCCGTTGATGCGCTTGCTGATCTTGAGGAACGAGTTGTCGTCGTTGATGTCGGCCAGTTCGTTCAGGCCATGCCAGTACCAGAACGCGCCCGCCGAGGCGACGCACCAGCGGGGCTCGCAAAGCTCCTCGGGGTCGTCCTGAAAGTCGGGTACATCGGTCCAGCCCAGCTTCTCGATCTGCACGCCGATGGCGGCATGGTTGGCACGCCCGGTCACCTGGATGAAGCCGTGCCCCTTGTAGCGCACGCCGTCGCCCTGCTTCACGTTGCCGAGGTCCATGCGGCCCTCGTACTGCGAACCCGAGGCAAGCTCCTTGGTGTAGGCAAGGCACCCCGACTCGTGCGCCACCTGGGCTAGGAACGCGGCTTGTCGAATCGCCGTGTTGATCTGGCACATGGTGAACGTCTCGTCGAAGTAGTTGGCGTACCGCACTGCGTTGAGAATCGAGCAGGGCATCACGAGCCGAAGAAGTTCAGGCGTCATGTGAGTACTCCTGCCACCGTTTCTGCAGCAGGCTGATGCACTCGATGCCGGAAGCAGCCGCCATCATCATCAGGCCGAACTCGACGGCAATCGGCACTGGGATGTCGTGCTTGTCGAACAGCATCCACCAGAAGTGCAGCGACATCAACGCATACGCACACACCATCAATCGCCGGCCTGCGGTGTACGTGTGTGGCTCCTGGATGCACGTGTCTCGCAGCACCGCGAAGTTGAGCAGGCCTACCATGGTCACAACAACCACGAGAAGGGTGTCGATCAGCGCGTTCATTGCTTACCTCCATCGTTATCACTCGGCGGCGGAGGCGGAGCTTGCACCCTGCCGCCACGAATCGAAGTCCACACATCCATGAGGAACTTCATCGGGTTAGTTGCAAAGGCTTGGAACAGCACGATTACGCCGGTCAGCAAGTCGTCGGCCACGTAAGCGCACAGGCCGACAATGGCGTATTGCTTGGTGGGGCTCAGCCCACTGTCGGCAATAGCGAGGCCGACCAGCACTGAGGTGATGACTGAGGCAACTGCACCGCGCAGAAAACCTGCCAAGCCACCATGCCGGTTAGAGATCAGGCCCCGCGCAATGCCGACAGCGAGCCCAGCCACTCCGCTGGCAGCTACCGCCGCGAGAACTTTGTCCAGGTCACTATCGGGTTTATCCACGGTCACACTCCTTAGTTGAGCTTGTTAATCAAGAGCGAAACGCAAGGTCGCAGCCGAGATCGTCACGGGGTTGCCCCCGAGCAAGCTCCGCGACACGGGGGTCACACCATCCGAACCTACCAGCGGGCCCCAGAAGAGCAGGTTGCCGCTGGTCGAAGCGTCCATGATGATGATGCCGACCACAGGACTCGCCACATCGGACGGCGGGGTCGGAAAGGTAATCGTGTTGTTATTGCTGATCACGCCAGAAGTGCCACTCGACGCACTGGTCGTCGCATCGCCCTGCGTGCCGCTGATGTTCGACAGACTGGGCGTGACCGACTGCCGGGCGTAGCCCGAGTATGCAACCTCAGTGCCAGCAGACGAGTCACTGCCAATGGTCGTGACGAGACCAACATAGATCGGCGTCGGGGGCGTAAACGACTGGCCGCGCAGCAACCAATCCAGAATCTTATTCTCGAGGTAGTTCGACATGCTCATAGCGAATCTCCATTAACCAAAGAAGAACGACGGCACCCAGCCACCGCCGACCACAACGTAGCCAACGTCCTGCACGACGCCGCCTGCGACGAGGCGGATCGAAACCTTAAAGCCGTAGTTGAACAACTGGCCCGAAGCGACGGTCGGTGCCACGGTCCAACGCAAGATGCCAAGCGTACCGAGGTTGAACCACGTGTTCAACGACGGGCCGGTCAGCGCGCCAGTGAACGTGCCAACGTCGCCGGTATACCCAGGCACCAGCGCGGCCTCAACCTTCACCTCGAAGCGTGCGGCAATGTCGGAGGTGATCGGCTTCTGGAGCAACCACGCGGCCGGCACTTCCTCGATCACGTTGTTCGGGATTGGTGCTTCACCAGAGAACGGTTGTGGCAAGCCGCGCAGCCCATACATGGCCCCGTTTGGCCGAAGCTCAAAGCCCGCATACCGAGTCGCAAGCTCGGCGTCCGTAGGCCCGGCAATAGGATCGCTGCCCAGCGGATTGGTCGTTTGGTTGTAGCTGACCGTAGCGTCAAGGTTTACCGGCGCGTCGGGCAGGTTGACCTCGTAGAACGCATCGAAGTTGGGGTCGTCCGGGTCCGGCGTAAAGCCACCCCCGCCCCCACCAAGCACAGGCGTGGTGGGACCAGTGGGGTCAATGTTGCCGACGAACAGGTCTGCAGTATGCACGCGGTTGTCCTCGACCACAGCGACGATACCGATCTCTTCCATGCTCCGCGGCGTAATGCCCAGGATGCGGATGTTACGTGCGATGTTCGTGGACGGGCCGAAGCTGAACGCGGTGCGGTCGTAGTCACTACCCGTGTTGGGAAAGAAGCCATCGGTGAACGTCATCGAGGCGTGCACGTAGATGGTCATCGGCTCTGGGTGCGGGTAGGCCGGGTAAGGCCCCTGGTACTTGCCATCCTTCGTCTGGAACACGATGTAGTTCTGCCCAGCCTGGAAAGCCACAGGCTCGGACAACCGCATGGCGAACACCAGCGCGCCGCTGACCGTCACGGGCGGCTGGTTGATATCGAAGTACTCAACCTCGCCACGGTACGCCCCGAAGGCCGGCACGTCATGCGACAGCGCGCACAGGTCACCCAGAGCCGGGATGAAGCCATCCATCTCGGTCGAGAATGAAACGACCTTGCGCCGGTACAGGTTCGCCGCCAGGGTGTAGTACGCCTCACGGGCCGCGTGCGAGCGCGTGGTGATGCCCGGCATCTGCACCCGCTGAGGGTTTTGTGGCGGGGTATCGCTATTGAGCAGTAGCTTGGCGTTGCCCAGCGTGTAGTAATCCTCGGCCCACGTGTACCGGTTGAAGAACTGCACCTCGATACCATCGGGTGAGTCTTCGGTCGGGATGATGTATTCGAGGCTCAGCGAACCACGGTTGATATTCCGCGAGCTGAACAGCGTCACGGGCGTGGTCTGCTGTTCGTCGCGCACGAACGTAAACACGCCGCCTCGCATGAATCGAGTCGTGCGGGCGGTGCGGGCGATCAGGGCGAGCGCGTCCCAGGTGGTCGTGCGCTGGTCGAACACGTAGTCAAATTTGTCGCCGCGGATGTCGGCGTTCTGGGCTTCGCGCAGCAGGGCCAGCGTATCCACGCGGAAGCCCGGCACGTTGCCGCCATAGTCAACGTTGATGAGGCAGTCCAGCGCAGCCCAAGCCCAGTTGCGAGTCAGTACCGGCGCGCTCAGGCCAGTCACCGGGTTCCAGATCGGCAGCTTGCGCTCGGCCAGCACGGCGATTCGCCGCTGAGACAAGCCATTCAACTGCTCGGAAGCCTTGATCGCTACAGCGATGTACGTGGCCCGGGGGTCCAGCGGCGCGGGCTGATCCAGGTAACAACGCAGCGCAGCCCAATTGACTTTATGCGCGGCCTTGATGTCGTTGATCATCTCGGTATCCATGCGCTTCACGCGCACTTCGTACCGGCCACTCGGCACACCGTACACCCAGGTCTGGCGAATAGGCGTGAAGCTCGCCGCCGCCTGCGTCTCGGTCGAGATGATGAACCAGCCAGCGGTCGGGTTGCCGAACGTGTCCACTGGGCGGGCGTACACGCGCCACGAGATGCTTAGCGGCCCGATGCTGCCATCGTCAAACTGATAGCCGATGCCAACCGGGAAGATGATGTCGAGGCTCAACACACTCGTGGTCAGCCCGCCGCCACAGGCGGTAAACGGGCCGATCATCGTGTCCGTGTGCAATTCCTGCCCGCTGACTTCGACTGCGGTCACCACATTCGGGTTCACCAGTGCGGTCACATCGGTCGGGCTACCGATAACGACCTGCACACCCTCAAAGTGGTCGATACGCGTATCGTCGATGAACACGTTCGACATGAGGATTTGGTACTCGCCCATGCCGACGCACATGAGTGCGAAGTAGTATTGGTCGCCCGCGCTGTCGTAGATAGAATACGGCTGTGCCGCGAAGTCGGGATAGGTGATGTGGCTCCCGTAGATCACAGGGATCGGGTTGTTCAGCTTTGCCGAGTTGCCTTGGAGCGCAATGTCGTAGACGCTGCTGCCCGCCGTGCCAGTGGCCGAAGGCGTCGCGGGGTTGCGGATCGGCAGCGCAAGGTTGATGAGCGCGTTGCCAACGATGATGATGCCGATCTGCAGCAGTGCGGTCACCTGCGAGCCGGTCAGGCCAGCGGTAAAGCCGTTGAGGATCAGCTCGGGCGCGAACTCGGGTGCGAAGATCATGGCCGCTGCGATCACGACCAGTTGCAGGATCGTCCGCAGCGGGTTCGATCCGCCGGCCCCGCCGCCACCCTCGATCAGCTCGACAAAGCACACACGGTCGCCAGCAACCGGCGCGTAGTCCCAGTCTTCTTGCAGCACAGGCTCGCCGTCGAGCAGGCAAACCCGGCGCGGCGTGCGCGACTCCGCCGCCATCTGGCGGAGGGTCATGCCAAGCTCGAAACCCTCCATGCGCTTGTGGCGCGAAGTGATCTGGTCGCTGAGGAAAAGCACGGACAACTTGCCGTCCGCGTCCAAGTCTGCGAGTTGACCCCGCAGGTCGAGCAGTTCTTGAACTTCATCGTGCGGTTGCATTCTCAACCTCGGCGAGTTTCTTGTTTCGCAGGAAGCGCGTATAGCCCCATCCGTGAGCACCGAACGATTTTACTGGCTGCAAGACCACACCGCCACCCGAGCCCGCGACGGTGAACGGCTGCAGGCTGTGCAGCACCCGATCAGGGGTCACCCACAGGCCGCAATGCACCGGGAATGAGCTACGCCCGAGTAGGATGACGTCGAGTGGCCGCAGGGTCTTTACCTCGATCCAGTTATCGCGGCTTTCCTGCTCTTCGGAGAACACTTTGGCGAAGTCGCGCAGGTTCTGCCAATCGGCGGGCGCGAAGTCGGGCAGGTCAATGCCGAACCGTTCCAGATAGACAGCCTGCACAAGTCCCCAGCAACTAAAGGCGTCCGGCCCCTTGGCGCCGGGCATCCATGGCTTGCCGAGATAGCGATAGACCCAATCGTTGTCCATGGCTTACCTCGCCGTCAGGCCAGGGAATCGGGCCACCGTGTAGTTGAGGTACGGGAACCGCCTGTTCGTCAAGCTACCGAACCCGCACCGAGCCGTGACCCGAAAGTCGTCGGTCTTGATGTTATTGATTGTCATGATCAACGGCGGGCTAATGTGCGGTGCGCTCAGGTCCGTTGACAGGTAGGGCCGGTAGTACACCTGAATTGGTGCTTCCGACACGGCTGCAGCTTCCAGGTACCCGTGCAGAAACTGCACGCAGTTGTCGATGCTCAGCACAAGCTCGCCCGGCGAGCCGCCGTCGTCCTCGGTCGGCAAGGTCAACTCGAATGGGATGGCGTAGAACGTAACCGAGCCACCCGGATTTACCGGGGCGTTGAATTCGAGCGTGGCCGTCAGGTTGTTGTAGTCGTTGACGATGCGAGCGGCGGTCCGAGCCCCCGCACCATCGTAGAACGAGGGGTGGTGCAACTCCAACGTGTGGAAGATAACAACGTCCGAAGGGGCCGAAGCGTAAGCCTCGGCCAGCGCCTGCGAGTAGCTGACGCCCTTCTTGATAGGCTTGTAGACAGGCATGCGAGTTCCTTAGGGGATGTAGGTCGTGTGCCACGTTCCGCCATCGTAGTAGCGCGGTGCGCCGCCGGGAACGGCAGACGTTGAGCTGCTGTTTACGTTTGAACCCCAGTTCGTGATGATCGAGGTATTCGGCACGTAGGACGCGCCCATATTGATCGCGTTGTACTGGATCGTGACGCCGGTAAAAGTACCAGAGTAGTTGTACGCCTGGATGCCCGAGGTGTAGGCGTTGTACTCGATCAGCACGTTACCGGAAGCACCGAACACACCAGCGGGCACACCGTTCGTCTGCTTAAACACGTTGCCCGCGATATAGTTGTCATGGCCCGGGTCGCCACCGCCAGCATCACCCATAGTCATCGCCGCGGAGTTGTCCGAGTGCGAGTCACCAGTCGCCATCGTGACTTCGATGTAGTTGCCCATGAACTTACACCCACTCGATTGGTAGAAGCTCACCGAGTCACTGTGGTAGCTCGTGCCGTAGACGAGGTTGTCGCGGACGACGTTGTTGGTCGTGTTGTCGAATTCCAGGGCGGTCGATTGCGGGAACACGCCGTTGCTGAAATCGTCGAGCACGTTCTTCTGCACGAGGTTGTCGTGGCAACCCGATCCGCTACCGAGCACGCCCCGGTTGCCATGCTTGATGTTGTTGTACTCGATGGTGCAGTGATCGCCGTAAAGTTCAATGCAGGCGTTACCCCGAGACTGCTGGAAGTCGCAGTCGCGAATCTGCACACCAGTCACGCCACTGTTGATCAGGATGCACGAGCTGGTGGTGAAGCTGCCGGTCGGGAACCGCTTGCCGCTGATGACTTGGTTGTTAGTCGCAACGATCTGCGTGGTCTGGTTGGTGAAGCTCGTGACCCGGGGGCCAGGAAGCGTGCTCGTACCGACTTGCAGATTCGCGCTGATCGTGGTGCGACACTGCACCGTTGCGTTGACTGCAGGCGGGGCAGGCGGAGGCGGGGGCGGCGGAGGCGGCGGCGCACCCACCAGCGGCGGGGGCACAACACCAGCGTCCCAGGTCGTGAACCGGGTATGCGCGATCTTGAACAGATCATACGGCGGCGGGGGCACCGTCGGATCGTTCGCATAGCAGGCTCGAATCACCGACAGCAACTTACCGTCGCTGTTGATATTGGGCACCGTATGCGTGGCGATCACGCTCGTCAGGTTCTCGATTGTTAGCAGGCCATTACCAACGGTAATCGCAAGCGAATGTGTCGCGGCCGGATTCGGGATCGTGTGATCGTAGTTGACCACGTCCCAGAGGCCAGGGTTGCTGCCGTTGCGCGACCAATACGAGGTGCGGAAATCAGCAGACCCATCGGGTCGAAGCATACGAATCACCCACACCGCGATGATGTTGTTTCCGATGCTGTCGTAGACCTCGAAGCTAAACTCAACACCGACGCGAGAACCGAATGCCAGACTGATCGGGTAGGTCGAAGCTGAGTACGCCTTGTTTAGGGTCGCCGTCTGCTCCATACGCACGTACTGCTTCACAGGAATCTGCACGCGATGCGAGCCGTCCTGGAAGTCTTTAATCATTGCCGCCGGCTGCGCCGAGGGGTTGTCCGTGTAATTCGGCACGAGGAAACCCGCGCCGTCGATCTTCATGTTCGAGACGTTGTGCCCGTACGGATGGAAGCCGTAGATCGTATTCGGCGTGTGGTTCCAAATGTCCGTCGAGGTGCCGTCGAAGTAGTCCTCGTACAGCACGACCGAGGCATGCGAAGGCAGGGGCGGCGGAGGCGGGGGCGGCGCAGGCGGCGGCGCACCAGGGAAGCCACCCGCACCACCCAGACCCGTCGAGCTACCCGTAGCGCGGCGACGAATCTCCATCTTCATGGTCAGCGTCCAGCCTGACCCGCCGAGCGGGCTGGCTTGGTACGGCTCGCTGATGCGGCAGTACATCCACTGCAGACCGAGCCCAGTCGGGATCAGCGCGATAAACCAGCGACGGCCATAGCGCAGCGTCGTTTGGAACGCGCTGTAGAAAGTGATGTACTCGTCGTCGTGCAGTGTGTACGTCACCTGCACCGTGCCGCTCTTGGTGCTGGACTTTAGGCGCGCGTTGCCCCAGATGCCTTCATCTTTGGGCTCGATCTTGGCCGTGGGGTACAGGTCAAAATCGAACGAGCTTGGAACGAACCAGTCCGGCGCGACCGGCGGCGAGGAAGTCGTCCAGGTGGGCGAAGACATGCGAACCTCTTACACCGAGAACCAGGGAACATAGCCGACTGTGCCGCTGTCGTCGCACACCTTGATCCACTTGCGAACAACCAGGGTGGCCGGCGCATTGCTGGCGCTGAACGTGGCGCCGCTCGACCCGGTGAACATCATGCCCTCAAGCATGAACGTGCCCGTTTCGGTCTTCAGCTTCACCTTGTCGCCCGAGGCGCGGAGGATGCCCTTCGCGGTCATCGCACCAGCCGTGTCGCGGGCCTCGACCGTGAACGACGAGTAGCCGTTGGACGCGTACATATAGCACGTGCCGCGGACGGTACTGTTCACGGCCGTCAAGCTAAAGATGACGCCAGCGTCGGTCGTATCCGGGCTCGCGCTGATCATGTCGATGGAGTGCGGCAGGCTCGAATCGAAGCTGAACCAGCCGGGGATGATGAACGCCTTGATCTGGTTGGGCGTGACTTTCACGTTGCCGCCCGACTGCACGCCGGCCAGCAATTCCGTACCGCCCAAAGTTGCTGCAGCAGAGAAAGCGCTGATTTTGGTATCTGCCATGGTTTACTCCGTAAGAACCCTGCCGCTGCTTTCCAGCAGAATATTGTCACCACCTTCGGTCAACATAGAACCGCTGCCACCGCTGCCGCCGACTGGTGTACCCGATGGGAACACGTGGACGACGCTACCCGTCGAAGCGAGCAGGCCCGCCAGCCTCACACCGACGTTAAGGCTAGCACTCACGCCCATGGAGGCACCCATGCTCGCCGCCAGCACGGTATCGAACACCGGCGACGTGATCGCCCCACCAATGGAGAGCAGCCTAGCTGACACGCTCCACGTGTTTACCTCTGGCCCGGTTTTGTTGGCCTTGTACAGCCCGAAGAACTGGCAGTTGTGCCAAGCCAGTCCAGCTTGCTTGTCGGATACCCGCATGACGAAGCCGAGCACACCGTTGAACAGGCTGTCGTGGAAAAAGGTCTCGAAGGCGTCGTACTGCTCGTCCGTCAGCGACCAGGAAACCTCGAACAGATCGGGCGGTGCCGAGTAGCACGGACGTGACCGATCCTCACCCTGGTCGCGCGGCGTGCGCTTCTGCATCGGGGCGTGCGACTCCGCATACCCCGACTTGGTAGGCGGGGGCAGGTTGGTCGGGAAGATGATCGTGTCGGCCACGATTAACGCGCTCCATAAGCCCGGTTGAGACCGTAGCGTTGCTCGATGGTGCGGGCCACCCCGCGACCGCTGTTCACGTCGCTATTGATGATGTCGCGCACCTTCTTGTCCAGGTACACGTCCACTTGCTGTTGACCATCGGGGCCGGAGCGCGTCTGCGTCGAAACCTCGCTCGCGTCGCCGGACGAGTAGATGTTGATAATCGGCGCAGCCGACTTGCCCATGCTGACCGGGATCGAGCGCCCATCGGGCAGGGGCACAAAGGCTTCCGGCCGCGAGCCCTCGCCATACATGGCAAGCTGAGGCGTGTGCGCGATCCCACCACGGGAGTAACGCTTCAAGTCCATCGGGCCAAACCCGGTCATGATGCCGCCGTTCGCCTGCGCCCACGCACCCATGTTCGTGAAGATCTCCTGGAAGCCACTGAAGATGGCCGACGCCCCACCAGCATCTTGCGCGGAGGTGTAGAACTGGCGAAGCTGCGCGGTCAGGAAGTCGCTGATAGTCAAGCGCACCAAGCTATTCATGATATTGGTGATCATCTTACTAAAGCTCGACTGCGTGCCCGTGATGAAGTCTGTGAACTCGCCGGCGATGTTGTCAATAGCCTTCTGGAAGTTCTTCTCGAAAATCTTGCTAAGGGATGCCGACTGGTCAACGAAGTTTTCGAGCTTACCGATCTCTGCTTCCAGGAACTTGCGCTCGGGCTTGGTGAGCGTCGGGTCGGCCATCAGTTTGTAGAGTTCAGCAAGCTGGTCCGCAGCGTCTGCCGCTTTTTTCTTGAACTCATCCAGCGACTGGTCTGCCAGGAACAGTGGGTTTTGCCCAGCCTGCGCGGACACTTGCTCGGCAAGCCGCTCCATCCGCTTATTGGACTCTTCACTTACGTGGTACGTGTCCACCCTGGCCGCGGCATCGAGGGCCGCGAGAAGTGTTTGAGTTTCGTTTTCGCCGACCTTGAGCTTGCCGGAAATGACGGCGTTAACCAACTTTTCGTAATCGGTCTCAGCCTTGCCCGAAAGTGAGTCCAGCTTATCTGCAAGGTCAAGCCCCTTAGCAATTTCGGCCTGCAGGTAGTTTTCCAGTGGCGTGTCACCGGGCTCTTTCTTCACACGATCTGGCTTAGGGGGCGGCTTGGGCGGGAAATGGTTCTGGCTGAACCTGCGAGCGGTTTCGTTCGCATTAATCTCATCCAGGCCACCGGGCATCGTGCGGTTGTTCAGTTCGCTGAGCCGGTTCAGCGCAGCCTGCCGGTCCCTGATCTGGTTCTGAATACGAGATAGGCGCTCGGTAGCCGCTTGCTCCTCACGCTGGCCCAGGCTACCAGACGCGATCTGGTCGTTCAGTTTCGCCTCGACCTGCTTCAACCGGTCAAGCTCGGCGTTGATCTTCCCAATATCACCGACAATACGATCCGTCTGGCTCTCGGGTTCTTGGTCACCATAGATAAGCCGACGAATCAAGCCGGACGGCGTCATCTTGCCAAGCTCGTTGAGCATCCACTTAAAGCCATTGACGATGCGGCCGACGTTGCTGTCCCCGCGCGCTTCTGACTCGTCAGCCAGTTGGCGAAGTTCTTTACGCAGGCTACCGATGCTATCCGTGAGTGCCTTGAACGGGTCGCCACCGATGCCGCCCGTGAGCAAACGTGCGAGTTCGCCGATAGCACCGGTCGCCTCACTCTTGAGCCCTTCAAACGACTGCGCGAAGGTCTTTGGAATTTTTGCCGCTGCTTCGTTTAGCCTGTCCAGCATCGAAACGCCGTCCTTGCCACCATCTAGCATGGCCTTGATTAGCGTCTCAACATCCAACTTACCTTCGGTACCCAGCTTGCGAAGCTCGCCAAGCGTCACGCCCAGGGCCTTCGCCAGAGCGTTCATGAAGGCCGCGTTGTTCTCGGAGATGGAACGGAATTCGTCTCCAGCGAATCGGTTCGATACCAACGCCTGACCGAACTGGATAAGCGCCGCGTTCGCTTCCTGGGTACTCGACCCAGACAAACGCAACGAAGCCGCGAAGCCTTCGGTGACTTTGGTCGCTTGCGCTTGAGTCAAGCCGTAGTTCTGCCCCGCGCGAGTGACCTTTTCGTACAGCTTCGCGGTACTGTCCAACTCGCGGCCGGACTCGCGCGAGATGCGGATAATTTCGTCGGTGGCCTTCGCCACAGCAGACTCGCCGCCAAGCACCAGCTTCAGCCGGCCTTCTAGAATCGCGTAAGACTGCGCAGCCTCGATGATGGCCTTGCTGTACGACAAAATCTGGTCCGTGGCGAAGAAGCCCGCCGCGAACGCCCCCAGCTTGGTTGCGAACCCAGAGAGGCTACTGAATCCAGACTCGACGTTCTTCTGCAGCGCAGCGGTGTTTTTATCCACCTGCGACATATTCGTCGCGAGAGCCTTGATGTTGGCAGAGGCTTCCTGCGACGCGATGACGTCGATCCGAATGATCTTCTCGACAACTTGTTGTTCAGCCACGTGGCCCCCTTACGCGAGGATGTTCACCAGACGCGTCGCGCCTTTGCGACCCATCTGCACTGACACGGACGGCACCCGATCATCCTTGCTGTGTTTGCCCCACGACCGCGCAGGCGGAAAGCTCACCCAGTTATCGCTGATGAACAGGCCAGCAAAGGCCCGGTTGCCTCGCATGATGCGACGAACGATCTGCCCTGCGCCCTCGACCGTGCCGGGCCGCTGGGCACGCAAATGGCTCAGGCGGGCCGCTGCATCGGGCCCCGCACGATTCGCGAGCCTGCGCAGCGTGCGGTCCGAAAACGGGCGGAAGCGCGGCGCGTACTTGCTGCCGTACACGAAGCGCGACCGACCAGACGCAAGGTTGGTCACCTGCTTCAGTTGCAGAACCGCATTGCGGCCAATCGGGCTCCAGTACAGCTTGCGGCCATAGTTGACCAGCGGGCCGACCACACGCAGCACAGTCTTTTGGTCCAGCTTGTTCGGATCGAGCCGGCGCAGCGCACCCGGGAGTTGCCCCGCCAGCTTGCCGTTGACCCATAGGAAGAAGTTCTGCCGGGCGACGATTGCGTTTTGCGGCGGCGACTGGATTCGCGTGATGCGCTGGAGCAGGTTGTAGACCTCCTCGATAGCTGCGATGAGCAGCTTCGCATCGGTGAACCGCATGCTAACAGCACGCATGGCTTGGTCAATGCCCCGATTGCCCACGGCACGACCGTCTACGAGGATTTGCGTCGGCGGGTTGTTGATCGCAACCTGCCCGGCAAGCTCTTGCTGAGCGGTGCCACGCAAGACCTTCAACAGGTCCTGCGGCAGCACCTCCAACACGTACTTCTCTAGGGTTGTCTCGATCTGCCCGTTTTCGAGACCGTAGGCGCGGGCGCTGAGGCTTCCTTTAGCTTGGTACGTTGCCATTTGGATACCTTCGATTGTGCGTTGCTAACCACGTCCCACAGGTACTCAGGGTCATCGAATCCGAATGTTTGAGCCCAAGCCCAACAGTCAGCCAGCCTTACTATTCCACCTTCTACAATGTCCATGTAACAACGAGATGGGGCGATCAAGTGTTCTGGCAGCGTAGGCTTGTCGTCAAGGGCGGCTACCCGCTGGCCTGTGGCCTGGACCGCCTGCAGAAACTCAAGCTGATCGCCCCACTGCAGCCACCAGATCAGGCTTTTCCCAGGGCTTCGCCGTCCTCCTCGACCTGCGCGTCCTGGAAGTTCCTCATGTCCTCGCAAGCCGTGCGAAACGCTTCCCAGAAGTCGGGCAGGTCAGACATCAGCTTGATGAAGTTGTCCTTGCAGAACTGCATCACGTTGCCGTCGCGGTCACGCACGTTGTCCCACTCGATGAGCACCGCCTCGAAGTACACCTCCATCAGCAGGTGCTTCGACTTGTCGGGGTCCATCGTGCCGGCCTGGATGGCGCGGGCGTAGGGCTTTGTGAGCCGCGAGAAGACCGAGGCGAAGCGGCGATTGCTGCCACCCGCCCGGCGGACCTTGAACTTGGAAACGCCAAAGTCGAGGACCACACCCTCGGTCTCGTAGTTGACGTTGGTCCCGAATTGTTGATAAAGCGAGTTCATTGGGATTCCTTTCTAATGTAGGTTACGCCGGTTACGTTATCCGGCGCTGGTCAAGCCAGCCGTCACTACCCTGGCAGGGCCCTCTCGAATTAGGTTCCGATGACGCGCGTGCAACGCACGGTGAAGCCCCAGGTCGGCGCGTACAGGGCCTGGAAGCTGACGTTCTGGACCACGTCCTGGCCGGTGCCAGCCGCGTTCGCCCCACCCGTCTTCAGCTTGCAACGGGGGAAGAAGAACGTGTACTGGTTCGGAGTGGTGCTCGTGTCCGCAAGCGTTACGGTCACAGGCATTTCCAGTTGGTCGATCAGGTCTTGCAGCATCTCGTTCGACGCGAGGTAGCACGAGCCTTCGATGGATGCTTCAAAGCGACCGATCACCTGCTCCTTGAACCCGAGCGTGCCGATACACTCGACGCCGCGCACGTTGCTGTTGAAGTTCATCGTGAGGCTGTTGAAGCACAGCGTCATGGGAACCGCACCAACGTTGACCGAGGTCACGTGCGGGGCAGTGAATACCGGCTTTGTGCCAGGGTCCGTGTACGTCGCGCCCGAACGCGCCGACGTTGCCAGCGTCATCACGCCGCCGGACAGCGCCACGGAACTCGTGATCGGGGCATTCGGCGCGATGCGAATGGACATCGAGTCCACCGCCGTTTGGTCGAAGCGGTGGTAGAGCACGCTGCCAGTCGGAGGCGTGAACTTCTTCTCGATCTCGAACAAGCTGAGCGTCTTGCCCTGGATGAGCTCGTTCGCACCCACGGCGGTGAACGCTGAGCCGGTGCCATCGCCCTCGGTGCCAGTAGCCCACAGGTTGCGGAACACAGCCTGCAGCATGCGCTCCCAGAACGGGTGCTTCGTCAGCTCCATTTCGATGGAGCCGGTCGATTGCGCCCCGGTCAAGATCGAATCGCGAAGCTGGCCCGAGGGGTCCAGTTCGTTCGAGATCGTGGTCTGCGGCTGGAAGTTCAGCGATTCACCCGTCAGGCGGGCCAGCATGTACGCAGGCGAAGACGGGGTGGTCGGCGGGGGTCCGCCAGTTTGCTCGACTGCGCCGAGCTGAAACACGTCTGACGAGATGACGGTCATGATGTACTCCAATTAAGCGGTGCCACGCACCGTATCGAACGTGTAAGAACACGACACACTGCCAAGAAACCAGTTGCCGTTTTCCGTAGACTCGGTGTTAGGCGGGTCTGCCGCATCGAGCATCAAGAAGCCGACATCTGAACCAGTACCGTAGGGCACGCTGACGTGGATTCCGAAGAATGCGTTGCGTACCCTTTCGGCCAGATCGACCACGGGGCCATCACCGACGCCAGACTTGCCGACAGCGATGATAACCACGTTGCCGAATTCACGAAAGCACGCCCGGGTGCCCAGGCTCGTGCGGTTTTCAGTCGCATCATGGAACTCGATGGTGAGCCACAACTCGGGCAAGCCCTTTTGCTTCTCAATCGTGTTCACCGTGTCGTAGTAAGGCACGTCATCGACGCGCGCCTGCAATTCAGCGCGGAACCAATCGCGGACGGCTTTGCTGCTCATGGCGTTCAGCCCTTCACCAGGATGCGGTATCCGAACACCGTGCCCAGCAAATCAACCTGTGTGACGCTGAGCACGGCATGTTCTTCGTCGTCCCAGACAATGCGGTCGAACTTCGACGGGGCAAAGCCGGCAAGGTCCTGCGCCTTGACCAGCACTAGGAAGCGCGTCTGGTCGTAGCTTTGCTCGCCCCGGTCGAACAAGCCCATGATCTTCGGGCGCTTGCAGAACGCGCGGATATTCAGCATACGCGAGCCGTCCAGCGACTCGAAGGTCACTAGACGGCCAAACTTTTCAATCGACTCGTCCCACGCCGATTTGGCGATGGTGAGTGCGCTGGCCGGGATAACAGGGATGCGGTTCATGCGAGCACCGGACCTTCCATCTTGTACTGGTCGAGCACAAACGACCACTGCGCGAGCAGACCCGCCGGGTCGCCCTGGGTCACCGCTCCAGTCGGCACCTCGAAGGACATACTCATCGCGTCGAACATGGTCATCGACTTGAGCGCGCCGGTCGGAGCCACGCCCGAGCCCGACAGGTTGCCGCCCTGCGTGTAGATCGCGATGGAAATGTTGAGCAGTGCTTCGTGCAGGTCGTCGGGGCAGGTCTCCCAGCCGGACGTGTACTCGACATGCAACGACGAGGCCCACGGCAGGCACGCGCCCCCGTAGCCGCGAGGCCAGTTTGCGACTCCGAACACCAACGCGCCGGCCTTTTTGTCCAGGCGGTAGTCGGTGAACGGCGCACCGTCCTTCTCGAAAACCTCGACTGACACGACAGGGTGGTGTGGCAGGTAGTACCGGTGAACGTAGTCCACGTCCAACTGGTCGTACTCCTGAGGCGTCTCTTCGATGGGCCCCTTGATGTACGACTCCACAAGCCGCTGAGCCATGGTGATCGACATATCCAACTTGGCCGACGTCTCTTCGTCCAGCGTGTCGCTGTCGAGACCGAGCCCGGTGCAGACTTCGTCGATGGTGATGACCGCCATGACACTACCCCTTATTGAATGTAGCCGAGCATTGCCCACGAGTCGGACGACGTACCCTGCGCGCGCTCGGGCGGGGCCACCGTACCCAGACGGCATTGCCACGCACGATTGTGGAGGTGCAGAAAGTCACCCTTGCGGTAGTGCCGGCCTTCCTGGTGACCCACGAACAGTTCAACGCTGCGACCGTTCTCGCCGTCCTTACCATCCCTGCCGTTGCGACCGCACTTGACAGCCAGTTTCCAGCCGACGAGATCGGTCTTGGGCTCGCCGGGGTTGGCCTTTTGCGCGACCCAGATCGAGCCATCGTGCGTGACCATGTTGCCGGGGGCGTAGGCAGTCTTCTTGTCGTAGACGCCACGGTAGGCCGCGACCGGCAGCGGAATTTCCACGCTCGCTAGTTCAGTGCGATCCTCGGCGAGCGCCTTGACAGTCACCGCAGTGCCGTCCGCGTTCACGTCCATGGCGAGATCGACTGCCAGCGAAACCTGCGGGGCCATCGGGTCGGGCATCACCGGCATCTGGATATTGGAGATGGCCTTGGCAATGTCGGCAGGCGTAGCGAAGTCGTCCAGCCGGGCGCGCACCTCCGACACAGCCAGTTCGAGCGGCGCGAGGTCCACCGGCTCGACTACGACAGGCGCAGGCGGCTCAGGCAGCGAGGCGATGGCCTTGGCAATGTCCTGAGGCGTCGCAAACTGCTCAGCCGCTGCCGCCAGTTGGGCGCGCACCTCGGCAATGGCCGAATGCACGGGGGCGAGGTCTACCGGCTCCGGCAGCACGACAGGCGCAGGCGGCTCAGGCAGCGAGGCGATGGCCTTGGCAATGTCCTGAGGCGTCGCAAACTTCTCGGTCGCTGCGGCCAGCTCACCGCGCAGTTCGACAAGCTGGTTCTGCAGTGGCACGAGGTCCACCGGCTCCGGCAGCACGACCGGCGCAGGCGGCTCAGGCAGCGCAGCGATGGCCTTGGCAATGTCCTGGGGCGTCGCGAAGGTCTCGGTCACTGCGGCCAGTTGGTCGCGCACCTCGGCAATGGCCGCATGCACCGGCGCAAGGTCCACCGGCTCCGGCAGCACGACAGGCTCCGGCAATTCGGGAATAGACGCACCGACCGCCAGAATGCGCGTGTTCAGTTCAGCTTCTACTGCGAGCACATGCTCTGCCAACTGAGCGTGTTCTTTCGCCAGTGCCGCTTGGCCCTCCGACAGCGAGGTCAGGTCCACAGGCTCCGGCAACTCGGGGATCAGCGCCCGCACCTCGGCAATGGCCGCATGCACCGGGGCAAGGTCCACCGGCTCCGGCAGCACGACAGGCTCCGGGATACTGGCGACAACATCGATCAGCTTGGTACGAAACTCCTCGGTGAGGCTTTGGTACTGCGCTTCGGTCAGCTCACTCAGCGACTTGAACAGGTCGTGCAGCTTGGCAAGCTCAGCCTCCAGCGGTGCCAGATTGGCCGGCGCAGGCACCATCTGCCGCAGCGCCGTCACGCTTTCGGTCACAACGCCGATGCGGCTCGCCAGGGTTGTGAAGTTATCAGAGTGGACTACGCTGTCCGCTTCGAGTTGCCCCTTCAGCTCCGCGATCTCGATATGGGCCGCGCGCGTCGCCTCGGCCACACCTTCCGTAGCCGCGTTCGCCTCTTCGATGCGCGTGTTGAGCGTGGTCTCCAGCCCTTCGATGCTGGCCCGCGTGTGATCTAGTTGCTGCTGCAGGTACGTGCGGTCTTGCGTGGCGAGCTTAATCCACTCGTCATGCACAGCCTCGTGTTGCTCTTTGAGCTGAGCGATCTCGGCCGCAGTCGCCTCGCGCGACTTGTTGACCATGCCCTGCACAAAGGCGGGGATCGCTTTCAGCTCAGCGGCGTGCTCAGCGATTGCTTCTTGAATCGCAGTGAGCGCAACCTTTAGCAGTTGCCAATTCATTGGGGAACCCCTTCTCGAATTGCGGAAACGCCCGCGTTGGAGGAAGTATTACGAATCAGGTTCGCCAGGAAGTCGTCTGCCTCGGCGTCGATCAGGTCGTCGCCATCTTTCTTGCTGCCAGCGGGCGCGGGCGCGGCGTTGGGCTCGGGGGCCGGCGCAGCGGGCGGCTTGGCAGCGACAGGCGCGAGCGGGTTCGGAACCGGCGTGTCCACTGGCACGTACTGCATCTGCACGCGCGGGATTTCGCCACCCTTCACCGGGGGCAGACCTTCCTTGGCACGCGCTTCGTTGATCGACAGCACGCCGGCTTGAATACCCTTCTGGTACGTGTCGTAGCGAACATCCGACTCCATACGGAACAGGGCTTCCAGGTCAAAGGCGCAGTAGACGCCACGACTCAGGCCCAGGTCCTTGTCAAAACGGCGCTCGGTCGATTCCAGGTGGTACTGCAGGCAACCCTGGAAGTACGCACGCGCCATCTGTTCGCTGTTGCGGAACGTGGTCTTGCCCAGTTCGGCCAGCATGTAGAGCGGCACGCGAAACACGCGGGCAACGTCTTCGATGGTCCAGCGGAGTTGCTCGATCAGTTGTGCATCGACAGCGTTGATCGCGAGCGGCTCCCAGGTCAGGCCATCGCCCAGCACCGCAGTCTCGCCCAGCTTGCCACGCTGGCTAAACCGGTTCTGCCATTCCTCTTTCAGCCGAGTGGCAGTCTCTTTCGCGATGGTGCCCGGCGCGGTCAGGATGCCGCCCGGTCGGCAGTAGTTCGCGAAGAACTCCTCCGACTGCATCATGATGCGACCACCAGTCATCGCGCTGTAGGCAGCGGCGGTGATCGGGCTCACGCCCAGCAGGGGGTGCCACAGGCAGTTGATGCGGTCGTTGATGATGAAGCGCGCCGGGATGACGTTGTTGGGCCCCATCTGGTCTTCGGGGAACAGGTACGAGCCACCCGTCCCGTAGTTGACTTGGTAGAAAATGGCCTTGGTTTCGTTGTCGATCAGGGGCAGCACCCGGCCCACCGGCAGCAAGTGCATCTCGCGGCACACGCCGCGCTGGTCCAGCACCATGTAGATGTACGAGTTGCCCGTCATCAACTTCGCTGCCATGTGCTGTTGCATGAACTCCAGCATCGTCTGGTACGAGTTGGGGTTCTCGAACAGCAGTTGAATCGGGTGCTGCATGGAGACTTCGGGCACGCCCTTGTCCCCGGTCTTCATCACGTTTAGTGGCAGCTTCGCCACGTCCTCCGAGATGATGGTGACGCAGGCGTACACGGCGCTAAACGCCATGATCACCGGGTCGTCCTTGCCGCTGCCCGACAGGCCGCGCTGCCACGCTTGCAGGAACGGCTCGCGCACCCCGGGGATGTACGTGCTCACGCTCGACGCGACGGCGAGGCTCTTCTCCTCCTCGGCACGGAGCGATTGCTCGACCCGCCCGCGAAACGGCGCGCGGACAAAGCCCTTGAGTGCATTAATCAGGTCCATTTGCACCTCAACGGCGGCTGTGCTTACCTTGATGGTGTTGCTGCTTCGTGACGACCGCACCGACTGCCACCGCTTGCTTTTCCTGCTTCGTGGGCTCGCTACGCGGGGCTAGCGTACCCATCTGCAGAGCGATGTAGTCTTCGGCGTCTCGGTCGGTCATTTCCACGACTTCGCCACGGGCGTACCAGCGACCACCGTAGTTGAGTCGCTCGCCAAGTTGGACTGGAGTCATTGCTATTCTCCTTTATGCGAAAAAGGCGGCGAGCCTTGCAGCCCGCCGCCTGCCCTTGTGGTCGGTTGCCCGATCAGTAGGTCACAGCCGTGATGACAGCGAAGGCCGCATCGCGACGGCGCAGCCAGTGCATGAACCGCTCGGCACGAATACCGATCAGGTTGTTCTGCCAGAGGCTGGTCAGCGTGCCGGAACCGGTCGAGTCCATCGCCACAGCCGCTTCTTGCGAAGCGTCGAGCATCACCTGACCGTCATCGGCCAGCAGGGTCTCCGGCGCACACACGAGGCCAATGTAGGACTCGTTGGTGCCGACGCCCAGGTTGGTCACGATGCCGGTGGAGACGATGACCGGGATGCCACGGAACGTCGGATTCGCGTTGTCCTGCAGACCCGGGAACGCCCACACGTCTTGCGCCGTGCGAAGCGAGCTGAGGTACAGGAAGGTACGCGGCGACATCACCCAGTACAGGCCGGCGAGGTCCACGTTGGCGTTGGCAATGTGCGTCATCGCCGCCGTGGTGTCGGTCAGGATCGCCGCAACGGTGGTGCCGGATTGCGGGATGCTGCCACCAGAGGTGACGCTGTTCAGCACGGAGGCCGGCGACACGTTCGCAGATGCAGCCACCGACGGATCGATGAACTGGGCATCCGTGAATTGCGCGATGGTCGCGATCAGGTCCGATTGCACCAGGGCTTCCGCCGACGGATCGCTCAGTCGGGCAAGTTCCTGGGTGATGACCACGATACCCGCGACCTTGGTCAGCGGGATGGTCACCGAGTCGAACTGCAGCTTCGAGACCGGCTTGCCGCCAGCCTGTCCGACCCAGCCGACCGTCGCACCGGACGTCTGGCGCGGGATGCGCACGTTGAACGGCACGCGGCGGAAGCCGGCCATCTTGCCGATGATGGTGGCGGGACGCAGCAGGTCGATGAACTCGTTCGCGGCGATCTTGTAGTCCGCAATCGGCTTCGCCCAGTTGGTGTCCGTCGTGGTACCGGCAGCGACCGCAGACTTGAGGATGTTGTAGACCTCAGGCGTGCTGTCACCCCAGTTGTTCTTCGCCATCTCGGCGGCGGCGGTCAGGTTGCCCTTGGAGGCAGCGAGCGCCATCGCATAGCGGGTGAAGACGGTGCCCTTCGGCAGATTGCGCTCCACGCTGATGCGGGGATTCGCGCGCTGGCCCACGACCACGGAAGTGCCGGTGGGTTCCACGACAGGCTTGAGCGTGTCGCTGTTCGCCATCAGCTTCTCGACGCTTTCGGTCGAGGCGATCTGCTTGTCCAGCGCCTTGATCTCAGCTTCGCAGGTGTCGAACGCGGACTGCTCCGCTTCGGTGAAGACGCGGGCCTCGGCGGCAGCGCCTTCGTGGAGTGCCGCCATCTTGGCGACGGTTGCCTCGCGTGCCTTACGCAGCTTGGCGAGATGTTCAGCAAAGTTCATGAAAAGCTCCTAAGAGGTGAAAGGAAAGTCACTTGCTGCTCGTACCGCCGAGCTGAAGAATCTTCAGACGCCGTTCCCTTGCAGCCGCTTGGACAATCGCGTCCTGGCTGAAGAGTCGGTGCATCGTCCGATCTGAGGTGCCCCACGATTTCGCGAGGCTGAGTGCGTTCGGGTTCGAGGGGATCGAAACGATGCTGATTTCCAGCAGTTCCTGCCCGATGAACTCGAAACCCGAGAATTGATCTTGCTTGTCCCGGAGGATTTGCGGCTCCTGGGTGACCGCGAAGCCCACGCTGACAGCGCGGACAATCTTTTGGTCGATCAGCTTGCGGAGCGTGTCGATGAACTCGCTCGTACCGAAGTCGGCCAGCTTGATATCGCTCACAAGCTGCGTGCCCTCGACCATGGTCTTGGGGCTGTACCCGACCGGCAGCTTGCCGTCGTGGCCGAATAGAACGATGGGGTTCTTCTTGTACCGACGGAGGTCCCAGCCCGAGGCGCGAACAATGTCGCCGTGACCATCGACTGACTCATCGCTGGCGACAAAGCTCAGCATGCCGTCAGGCGACGCCTTCGTGATCTGGACTTCCTTGAAAACGGTCTGCACTTCCACGGTGTACGGCTCCAGCTATCTGGCCGGTTCGCCGGTGGCATTGCGCCGCCCGACTTCCACCGTTGCCGTGGGTGTAACTCTTACTCAGTCGGAAATTCCCGTTCTTCGCGGTCGCGTTCGCGCTCACGTTTTCCGGGTCGGTTACGGCTGTAGAGTTCCATAGATGGCGGCAATGTACCACAGCCCCCGCGCGCGAGCAAGAGGGCCAGCCATTACCACTGGTAATTTGTAACTAGGGTTTACCCTAATCTCGCCCAGGCATGTCGGGCAAGGGCACGGTCTGCCCTGCGAGGCCATGGGTGCAGTCGCCAAGGAACACGATGTTCCCGTCGATGATGTACGAGTGGCAGATACGCCGCACCTTCTGCTGAGGCCACGGGTTCTGTTCAAACTCTTTGTAGTTCTCGTAGGTAACTGGCGGCTCGTAGTTGTAGCTGTCCAGCAACAGGCTGGGCGTGAACGTTGGCTTTTCTTCGTTGCCGTTGAACGCCCAGGCTAGACGACCCTTTGTCCACACTGCATGGATTTCGCGGCACCCCGGGCACCAGAACGTATACCCGTCGTTGGAGTCGTCCGGGCTGGCGAAGCGTTTCATGATCGGCATAGGTCCTCCTACAAAAAGAACAGGCTCGATTCGGTGACCGGGGGCTTGCCCTCCTCCGGCTTCTCGTAGAAACCGCCCGTAGCCATCACAGCAGCGACCATGGGGTCGATACGGGCGCTCGACTTCGCCTTCTCGAGCTTGCGGTTCTTGGCTGGGTCGAGCGCGACGACCGCGTTAGCCGCCGCCATGTTGAGCAGAGGGTTGTCGCCGTGGGCGAGCTTTTCCTCCAGTAGCAGTGTCTCGAAAAACTCGACGCGCGGCGACATGTCACGAAAGCCCTGGCCCACCGAGTACCACTGGTCTTCGGGCAGGTCCTGCAGAAAGCCCTCGGCCGCAGCATCCATCTTGAATTGGCTGATGCGCCACCGGTCGAAGTGCAGGCCGGCAATGCGCATGCCAGTCAACTGCATCTTGAGGTACTGGCAGACCATGGCGTAGCTGATGATGCGCCCAGGCAGCGCGATCAGGTGGCCTTGCTTCACCCAGGTCTCGTACGGAACCCGGTCTTGCTTGGCCCGCTCACGCAGGCCCACGATGGGCGTGAATGCAAAGCACTTGAGGTGCATGACGCCAGTGTCGGGGTGCCGGGCCGCAAGCACCGCCGCAGTCAAGTCCCGGTTCTGCGACAGGTCGAGTCCGATATGCACGTCCACGCCGCTTGTGAACAGGTCCTCGTCCACCTCGCCGGCTGCGGTCTTCCAGACGCTGGGGGCCACGAACAGGGTCAACAGCGAAATGCGCTGGTTCAGGTACAGGTTGCGGAACGTCGGCTCGAAGGAGCTGATGCGCCTAGCCCGCTCGGCGGCTTCCTTGAACTCCTTCTCACTGCGGAACTTGCCCAGTGCGAAGTTCACGGTCTGCCACACCACCGGGTCGAAGATGTCGGAATCTTTCGCCGCTGCGTACAGCCGAAGAACCGTTTCCGGCGTCGGGTTCATCATCGCGTCGTCGATCAGCACACTCAGCAGGTCTGTATCACTTGCGGCCTGCGTGCTGATGATCAGCGATAGGGGTTCGTGCTGCGCGCCACCGGCGGTTTCCAGGGCGTCGTACAGTCCATCCACCGGGCCAATCACCTGCCCCAGTTCGTCGTGGATGGTCAAGGCCGGGGACAAGCCGTGAGCCGTGGTCGCATCCGCGCTCAGCGCCCGGTAGACCGTTCCCATCGCAAGGCCCTTGATGGTCTTGTACGAATCGGTGATCTGTACCAGATTGCCCAGGTCGTTGCGCAGCCGAAGTGACTTGGCGAGGTAGTTGAAAATCAGCGCCGCTTGGTCCCGACTGCGAGCCGCAGAGTACAACTGAGCGTTGGCCCTGGCTTCGGGTCCGATCAGGTGCCCCGCCAGAAGGGCCGCAATCAGGCCCGTTTTCCCATTCTTACGGGCAATCGACAGGATGCCCCGCCGAGTAATCAGGGCCCCGAGCGGGTCCACGTTGTCATATACAGCCTCAACGAAGTCGGTCTGCTCCGGTAGCAGCACCATCGGTTGCCCGACCAGCATGCCGTCTGGCACGAGGATGTACTTCTCGATGAACCGCTGCATGCGCGAGGCACGCAGGGAACTGACCAGCGGCTTCTGCGCCGGTAGAGCAGCTTTGCGGCGAGGCATCACTGCACCATGCGGGGCGGCAAGCCAGACGCACCGGCCAGCAGGCTATCGTCACCGTCGTCGCCGTCTTCGTTGATCTGTTTGGCGGCGCTCGTGGCGTTTTTCTTCTTTTGCTGCTGAGCCTTGTCGTTGTCAATGTCAAACCGGGAGGTCGGCTGCGCACGCAGCTTCGTGGACAGCGACATCAGCCGGGTCTCGGCGATGCTGCGCACCACGATCTTGGGGTTCACGACCATGTCCCCCTTGGCGTTCTCGATGAGGTCGCCTTCTTCCTGAATCTGCTTGTCCAGCCGGTCGATATCTGCCGCCGCTCGGCAGTACAACTTCAAAAGCGGGTGGTCGCCCTTGTTGAAGTAGTCGTGCGGCTTGGAATTTACAAGCTCACACCAGTACTTCTTATGTGCTTCGGGCAGGCCCGGCGGGAACGGGTAGACAGGCACGTCGGGATTGGCCTCGATCTCAAGCGCGGCCTTCAATTCTGTGCCTTTACGATCCCCATAGGTCCCAGCCTTCTTGGCGGGCGTTTTCTTGGCGGCGGGCATGTTAAGAGCCTTTCTCGATATGGATGGGATAGCCGTCTTCGCCAGTAATGACCCAGCGTTCGACAGGAGCAGCTTGGCGCGAGTCTAGCTTGCCAGTCTTCTGCGAGTGGTGCCTCTTGCACAGGCCGCGAAAGTTGCGCGGGTCGAGCGGGGCACCACCCTTGTTGATGGCGATTATGTGGTCCACCTCTGCCGCACGTGTCTGCAGTCGCAGCAGTGTGCAGACCTGGCACCAGGGGTTTAGGCGCAGGTACTTCCCCCGGGCGTCGCGCCACTGTCGGGAGGTGTAGAACGAATCGTGCGGCATAGGTGGGCCCGGTGTATAGCACAGGTCAGTCTCAGGTCACAAGAATTGCTGGTATGTTCACGCGCTGATCGCGATCAGGCGCGCGAGGATCAGCTATACGTCGAAAAACAGGATTGCACATTCAACTAGGGGTATGGAATTAGAGTAGAAGTGGAATAAGAGACTCTTACGTAGAAAAACAGCATTCGTTTAAAAACGTGGCCGGCGGCGGCAATTTCGGTTTTGTTAAATTTTCTTTTTTACCCGCCCCCCCGCTCTTTTCTGCAAAATATTCCGCACTCTTTTCTGCACTCTTTACAGCGAATCGAGTGCGAGTGCATCGCGTGCGATAGGTCGGGTGCGTGCCCCTCGTGTGCGAGTGTGTCGTGTGCGATAGGTGCGGCACTGCACCACACACCAGGGCGGGGGCACCAGGGCGAAGGGCGGGCCCGAGTGCTCGGCTCGTAAGCACGAAACAGCGCAGCATTACAAGCCCTGTAACCTAGGGGTACAGTGTGGCACGGTATATGCAAAGGCAAGTACCGGTCCACGTTAGTACACACTTCGTAAACGGGGCAGTGCCGGCGGGCACCCTTGCGAAACGGGCGCAGGCAACGCGAACGGGCATGCGCCAAGGGTGTATGCACACATGCGCCGATGCGCGCCAGGGCGGGCCCGCTAGGGGCCTTTGCGGGCATGGCCGAAAATGGCTAATCGTTGTGCGGCACAGCATGTGTAACCGATCCCCCTTAAATGCGGGGGGTGGTGCAACACAGGGTTTGTAATGCCCTGCCCTGTCGCCTAGGGTATGCGTGGGGGCGCCCATTGGGCCCCCTGGGCAGGGGCCCTAAGCCCCACCCCCTCGCAGCTTTAACAACCTAGTGCCACGCAACCATAGGGGGTTCGCATGGGCCCGCCATTCGCGCACCTAGCACGAAGGCAGGCACACCATGGCAACCACCAAGCAAACCACGAAGCAAACGAACCAAGCGCGCGCCGCACTGGCGCAGCGCGCATCGAAGGCGAAGGCGAAGGCTGCGAAGCCTGCGCCCGTCGAAGTCGAGGCCGACGAAAGCGAAGTCGAGGCCGACGAAGGCAACGAAGGCGGGTCGCAATGGGCCCGCGAACGCGAGCGCATCGCCGATGGCAAGGGCAGTGGGCAGCGGTTTACCGCACTCGCCGCCGCGATGCTCGAAGCGCAGCAAGCCGGCAAGTCGCATGCGACCTTTGCCGACATTGCGCAACGCACGGCAGCGCACACGCGCAACGGCAAGGCCCTTACCCGCACCAGCGTTGCAAGCTGGCGCACATTGCTGCAGCGCGCGAAGCAAACGCCCCTTGGGCCCGACCTTGCGAATGTGCGTATCGACGAAACCGGCTTTTCGTTCGCGAAGGCCGAGTAAGCAAACCCCGCTGCGAAGGCCCCTAACGGGCCCGTAGCGGGCCCCGTAGTACCCGAGCAGTACCCCAGGGCCCCACAGGGCCCGCAACGCCCCAAAACCCGCGCGAATCGATGCGGGCCCATGCGAACCCCTAGTGCGTGGCACACACCCCATACGAAAGGCAAACCATGCGCAACCTACGAACCCTCGCAACCGCGCTCGCACTTGTGCTCGCCGCACTCGCGCCCGCGCTACTCGGCGCAATGCTCGCACCCGACACAACGGGCGCACACGCATTCGCGCTACTGCTACTGCAACCCCCGCACTAGCGAGGCACACCATGGGCACCCACCTTGCAAACTTCGTTGCGTGGCAGTGCTATCGGGCCTTTACCTTCGCCCGAATCGAGCACGCTGCGTACTGCCCCATTAACCCGCTGCAGCGGCTCGCGCGCTGGCAGCGCCACTAAGCCCCCAAGGCCCGCGCAACGCGGGCCGCTACGGGCCCACCAGGGCCCACGAAAGGCACACCATGCGCACCCCGTACACACCCTGTGCAGCCGACCCCATGCCCTGCCGACTCGGCGCGCTGCGCACCCCGCCAGCGCGGCCCACTGCCAAGCAAGTCGAAGCGCACGCGAATTTGCAATTCGAGTTAGCCGACTGGCAATACACCCCGTATACGCTGGCACGCTTCGACAGCTTCGACTGGCGCGGCGAACTCGAAAGCGAAATCGGCGCCGACGACTGGCCCGCACCCGAAGCGCCACACCAGGGCCGCACACCCCCGCGCTTCGACAACGCCGACGAAAGCTTCGCGACATGGGCTGGCATCGATGCCAGCCACGACGAGTAAAGCCCCCACGCACCCCCTTACGCCCCGACAGGCATACCCTGTCGGGGCGTTTTGCTTTGTGCTGCAAGTTTTGCCGGTAGAGTTTCGTGCAGAAATCGGTGCAGTAAAGAATTCTTTGCAGAAAATCTTGCAGAAATTGTAGATTTTGCAGAAAATCTTGCAGAAATTTTTTCTGCAAAGAATTCTTGAAAAAATCTCTGTAAAAATTTCTTGCATGAGTTCTGCTGGGTACCGGGAATTCTGCAATCCTCTTAAGAGATTTTCAGAAACTTTTCGTCAGAGATCCCGGCAGACCCTATAGGGCCGACTTTGCGAAACTCTATTTCGCTAAAGGCCAAACCCTGCAGAAATGGCGCTCGCCCTGGGCGCTTCGCAGGGCCCGATTTGTAACAATCGACCGATTTAAACGCCCTAGGCGCGATTTAAACGGGGTGGGGTGCCACTACCCCCTTAGCCATGCCCGAAAAACGCCCATGGGGCCCGATTTAGGGCCTTGGCGCGGCATCGGCCTATGTGCCCGACCCCCTACCCCGCAAATAGGGCCCAAAACGGCCCTAGGCATGAGGGTTCGCCCGCAGGCATGAAAAAACCCCTGGTGGCCGAGGCCAGCCAGGGGCAAACTCACACGAAAGGTGCCGACACTCCTGCAGCGGTCGGCGGGCTGCAAACTTCCCTATCGGCTGTGTAGAGCCCTATCGCCATTCTGGGGCCCTATCGGCTTCCCATTCTCTTTTCGAGGGCCCCATTCCTCGACAAGGTCCCCGCCAAGCACGTAGGGCTTGAGGCCAGACTGCCAAGGCCATGCGACGTAGCTGAAACTGCGTTTGGTGTTGAGCACCCAACCATGCACCCGCCAGATGGGACAGGTGACGCAGCGCACGGCACCGCGTGCCACATGAAAGCCACCGAGTGTGAAGTAGCTGAAATTTCGCAGCACCTTAAACTCCGCCTCGCCGAACTTCAGCGGCTTGCGATTCACCCACAGCCACGCGACACCTTCGTACTCCCATTCGCGGTCGATGAGTATGCGGCCCTGTTCGCACAGAACGTTGAACTTGTCGAGCGCCTCGCCATGCTCTTGCTCAAGGCGGTGGTGGTACTCGACGTCCTTGTTCAGGCGGGCCACCACACGCTGCATCGCCCGCAACTCAGGCTTGGTGATGTAGACGAAGTAGTGGGCCGAGCCTTTGTCTGTATTCAAGCAGCGGTCGAACATTTCACGCAGCGGCTTCCCGATCTCGAGCTTGCTCATGGTGGTTGCTCCTTACTTGCCGTAGGACACACGAAGCCACACATCCCCGTGGATTTCGGGGTCGGCCTTAAAGACGACGGTGCTGAAACCTGCGCGCTTGAGGTCACCCGGCATATTGCGGTCACCCCAACGCCGGGCCTGCGCTACCGTCATGCGCACAGGCAGGCAACCCGCCACGCCGACACGCACCTCATATTGCGGTTCTTGTTTCATGGCGGTTGCTCCTACTTGCGAAGTTGGCGCACATTCAGCGCCAGTTGCACACGCACGTCCTGCGCAGCGCGCAGACAACTCGGGCAGGTTCGCTCCTCGGGGAAAAGCAGGCCGAGCACCTTGCGATTCCACGTAATGCGCTTGCAGCTTGGGCAGGCCAAGACAACATCGGGCAGGTTGAGCATGGCGAGCACGGGCCGGTCGAGGTCTGCCTCACTGCACTGCGGCAATTCCTTGCCCAGGTTGCACACCATGCCGCCCGCAGGCATGTTGAGGTCCGTATCGAGCAGCACCTTCACGAAATCGTGCCGGTAGAACTTCGGGTGCCACTGAATGTGGACTTTGGCCCCGGCGACTTCATATGCCGCACGCAGCCAGAAGTCCCCGCCCGGCTGGTCGCGCTCGAACAGTTCGAGTGCATTCATGGCGTTACTCCTCGCCGGTAACGATAACGCGCATCTCGTAGCTGACTTGCGAAAGCGCAGCCGCGAGTTCACGGGTTTGGTAGCTCTCCATGCCGTTCGACATGAACCCGCCGTCAATGAACACTTCGTACTCCTCGTACATCGTCTCGATGCGCTGCCCCGTAATGCTCTTTCGCACGTCGAGCACTGAATGCTTGGCGACGCAAACCACGCACTCCTGCAAGTCTGGGTTCATGACAACCGCACGAACGATGACTTCCCGCTTTGGCAGCGCAGCGCCGAACTTCACATCGCAGCGGGCCTTCACCTCGTCGGCGATGCCCTGCGCTATGCCGTCGTCGAAAGCGGCCCAACACTCATCGGCGTCGTCGCGGCTGTTGAACTCGTGTGCCGTGAACTCGAATGGCGTGAAGCTGCGGTCGCACTCTTCGCTGGCATTCGCGCTGTCAATTACGAATTCTTCGACGGCTTCCCTGTCACGCAGATCGTAGGCACTCCCATCGGCGTAGCTGGTGACACATTCGCCGATGACGGGGATGTCCTGCCCCGACGCCATGTTGCGACCGCGCGTGTACCCGCGCAGCCGGCACTCTTCGTAGTAGGCCTGCTGTTCAGCAGTGGGCCCACACGGCACCGTCCCCCACCCCCCGCTCTCGTCGCTGTTCTCGTACGTCCCGTCGTCTGCCAACTCGTCTTCGAAGCGCACGGTCACCTTGTCGTCGAAAATCAGGCCGAACGTCTCAGCGAGTTGCTTGCGAATGCTTTCAAGGTGGTCGCGGTCTTGGTACTCGAATTCCTCGAAATCAACCGTCGCGCTCAGGGCGTTAATGCCAGTCGTGGGGTCGCCCCGGCCATTGATGTAAACCTTCATGGTGTAACTCCTTCGTGTGGTTGTGGGTTGAGCTCAGCAGCTACCATCGTCGTACTGAGTCGGGTCGATCTGGCACCGCGCGAACTGCGTGGCAAAACTGTCGTGCTCTTCGGGCTTTAAGCTCTCGTGCCACTTCACGAGGTCCTCGCCGTACACCACGACGTACAGCACGTCGCCGTACCCGGTGAGGTTGCCGTTCTCGGCGAACTTCGCAATCTCGCAGTCACCCGCGAGCGTCGGCGCATCGGTGGGTGCATGCGCGCTTTCGCTACTCAGCAGCCCGTGCCAGTCGGCGGCGAGCTTCTGGGCCGCAGCCATCGCAGCTTCTGCCGTGTCGAAGTCTTGTTCGTAGGTAACGCCAGTGTCGCCACTCTGCACGTGCCACTTGTCGAGCCGCAGCACTTTCGCGCTGGCCGGGTCGTAGAACCAGCCGTTCTGGCGCACCCGCCAGAATTCGTGCGCAACTTGCTCCTTCGTGAGTTCAAGCTCGGGGCTGTGCTCGAAACCCTTCTGGTCGATAAGCGCCGCGACCGCGTTGCGCAAGTCTTCGAGCGAGTCGGGTGACTTGCAGAACGGCAACAGGTCCTCGACATACCGTGGGGCCATTTCTTCGAGGTAGTACCGCAACCCCCGCATGTCATACATGAGGTTGGGCTTCACCTTGCCCGAATCGATATCCGCTTGCAGCTTCGTGCGGGCAGCGCGAATGCTCTCGATTTCGTTTGCGTTCATGGCAATACTCCTTCGTGTGGTTGGGGGGGCCGAAGCCCCCGAGGTTGTTCTTACGGCTTGGCAATCGTGCAATCGACGCGCGAACCCGGCTCGCCGGCGTAGTAGAGCACGGGCAGGTAATCGCCAATGACGAAGATCGCCGTGTGGTCGATGTAGCTGCCGGTCGTGTGCAGAAAGTAGACCGCCCGCCCAGTCTCGTCGCGGCACTGCTCGGCGATGCCACTTACCGGGTTGTCGAAGAAGCCAGACTCGCACTTGTCGCGGACAACCGTAAACTCCCACTCATTGTCGAATTCCCCTTCGTATGGGGTCTTGTACATACATGCCTGCGGGTCGTCGTGCCGCACGTAGTACGCCACTGGGGCTTCATCGAGTTGCATGGCGAGCGCCTCGATGGTTTCGGTTCTGTAGTAGTCGAGTTCTGGCAGCAACTTCTCGGGCTCGTCGATGGCGCGTTGCTTGTCGCGCTCGAATGCCTCGACAGACTCATAGTCGGCAGCATCGAGCCCGACCATGAGGTCCTGCGCCAACTGGCTGAGCGCGAACTTCGTATGTGACTTCATGTTCTACCTTTCGTGTGGTTAAGGGTTAGCGCGGTATGAAGCTGAACGCTTGGCAGATTGCGTAGTTAGAATTCGGGTCGTGAATTCGGGTACACGGGACAACCGTGCCGTCGTTGAGCGTGACCTCGATGGCGTCGTACTTGACTGGCATACCAGCCATGTCGTAACCATCGAACACGCCGATGACTTCCATTTTGCCGAGTGGTGTGTCGGGCGCATCGAAACACGCGACAGTGCCACCCTCGCACTCGAAAGTGAGCGTTGGCAACAGACGTGCCTTCGGGAACGGTGTTTTGAACATGACTTCTACCTTTCGTGTGGTTTGCGCCCCCACGCGACCATGCGCAGGGGCACCCGTAATGTGAATTACAAGGCTTCGTTCCCCAGGGCTTGCCGACGAACGGCGAAGTCCCGCAGCGCCTGGGCGTTGCGCAGCAGCCACTCGATGAAGTCTGGGCTCTCGACCAGCAGCAACGCGAAGTCGATGTCTACGATTGGCACGACGTCACCTTCGCCGCCCGGGTGGGCCATCGATAGCCAAATGTTCTCGCTTTGGTCTTGCCAGCACTGCACCGGGACGTCATCGATTTCGGTTTCGAGGTTCAGGTTTGGTGTGCGCTCCCCCGTAGCCGCGTTCACGCGCTCGCCAGTGTCGTCGTCGATCCAGAAGTTGTCGGGGTCGAACGGGTCAGGCGAGCCAGACCAAGTTTGCTCTGCGTTCACGTTCACTCTCCTTCGTGTGGTTGGGTCTGCTCGTACAGCTTGGCGAAGTAGTCTGCGACGGGGTCTGGCACGAGCAGGCCGATTACGAACCCGAGCAGCACGACGATGGCTTTCATGCACGACTCCTCTTGTGGGCGGTTTTCTTGGCCGGCGTCGGCGTGTGCAGTTGGGCACGCACAACCTCAGGCGAGCACACGAAACCCTTGCCGTCGTACCGCCGCCGAATCTTTACCGAATTCTTCGACCGGCCAGGGGCCACACCGACGACCTCATACACCTTGTCGTGCAGCACGATTTCTGCGCCGTACCACTCTGGTTCGAGCCCGATGGCCGGCGCCCACCTCTCGAAGTCGTCGCGGGCCTGCGTCGCCAGCGCGCCAGGGTCGGCCACCTTGACCTGCAACTTGAACGTGGCCTGGAGGTCATCGAACGTCGCACCCCCGCACGAAATGGTCACCTTGTGCTTGGCCCCAACTGCGGCCAGGGCAGCGTCGATATCTGTACGAAGCTGGCGAAGAACATCGCGGTCGATTCGGTTGGTGGTCATGGTGGTAACTCCGGTTGTCAGGTCGAGTCGGTAGGTGGTGGTCGGGCGCTGCGCGTTGTTGGCCTTGCTCTTGCAGCAGGGGCCAATGTCTCGCCCGTAGGGGTGCGCGTCGCTAGGCTCTTCGTACAGCAAGTCCTGTATGCGCACCCAGCCTCTGCAAATGTGGCAGTGCTGCCACTGCACGCCGTTCTCGTCGATTACGCCGCTCATGGTGGTTGCTCCTTAGTCGTCGTTGTCTACCCATCGGGCGACCGGGCCAAGCTCTTGGCAAAGCTTCATATTCACTCTCCTTCGACAGGGCCAAGGTCGATGCCGAGCAACGACTTGTGCAGCGGGTCGCTCTTAAACTCCTCGACCGAAGCAAACGGGCCGATGTAGTCGTTCTGCACGTCCCATTCGCCACCGCCCATGTAGCAAAAGTCCACGGCGACGAACTCCCCTGGTTTCTCTTCGTCGGCGAACAAGATGCCAAACCAGTCTTTGGCCTTGCGCACTGCGAGCGCCTTATCGAGCGTAAAGTCCTCGCGAAAGCCGTAACCCTCGAACGCATCGCGCACGCCAGCCGGTATGTTCAGCTTTGCCATGTTCACTCTCCTTTGCAGCACTCAACCTGCGCCAAACTCAACGGGTACACCTCTGTTTCTGTACACACCCAATTTGGCGAACAGGTTTCATGCACAAGCCGGCGAGCATAGCCCTGCCGGCGCCAGTGGTTCAGGCTCTCGACAGCCTGCGCTTTGTCTGCCCAAGTGCTAAGTCGAATCATCTTTTGCCACGACGGCATACACGTAAACGGTTTTCATGCTTGGCCTCGCTTCGCCTTGAGTTGGGGGGCATCGGGCATCGCGCCCGGGGTGGGGCTATGCCGCTCGAAACGCCACGCGGGGCCCGCTTGCGGGGCGTAGGTGGGGGGCAGGGGTGCCCCGCGCGCTTTGCGGGCCTTGGCAGGGCGCGCAGGGGCCTTGGCAGGGGCAGGGCGGGGGGTGTACCCCTCGCCCCCTGCGCCACGCAATACGCGCGACGCACGCGAGCGCGGCGCGCACCCTTCGAGGGCCGCAAGGTTCAGCGGGCCGGTGGGGGGTTGCACCTCGCGCTTCTGCACTTCGACCAATTCGCCTTCGACTTCTTCGACGGCCAAAGTCACGATGGTCGTGCTGGTGTGGTTGTACACAACGCAGGGCCCGCTCTGCTGTTGGGCCTTGCGCCACGACGGGGCAATTTTTCTGTTGCTCATTGGTCGGTACTCCTTACAGGCACTGCAGCAGGTTGCGGTAAAACTCAGCGAACAAAACCGAGGTCTTCGGCTTCGGGCCTTCGCATGCGAACACTTGCGCGTAGTCGTCGGCAGGCATCGCGACGAGTTCTGCTTCGATGGCGTCGAGTTCTCGCCCGGTAAAGCCGACCGTTACGCGCTCGAATGCGCCTTGCGCTTCGTTGCGGTCGTAATCGCACTCCACCAGCGTGTCGCCGCACAGTTGCAAAATCTTGGCGTACTTCATGTTCATGGCGATGCTCCTTAGCGGCTAAAGTTCACGACGGCGACCATTTGTGCGCGCCCCTCGGGCGTGCGCCACATGGCAACGATGGCGGCGTAGTCCTCTTGGCTCAGGCCCTGGTAGCACGCGCCCGACCACGCGGGGTCCATGCGGTCAGCATCGATGCAAAGCTCTGCGATGCCTTCTTGGTCGGGCTCGGCGAGGCCGAGTGCTTCGAGGCCTTCGTACAGGTCTGGCGCAATGGCGCAGTACACGTGGTATGCCGCCTCGTACCACTTCTCGAGCAAGGTCTGTGGCCTTTCGAGCCGAACCGGCTTCTTGGCAGGCAGCTTTCGCTTGGCGATGCTCATGGTCAGGCTCCTTGCTCTTCGACGATGCGTGCGGCACCCGGGCCGTACACGTCTACGTTGCGGTCGTCCTCTGCCAGTCTGGCGTCGAGGTATGCCTGGGCTTGCGCACGGGTGTCGAAACGCCGAGCGCCGAAGCGGGGGGTCCGCCACACGCGCCGCGTGCCCGCAGCGTTGGCGTTGCGAAACTGAATTACGAACTTCATGGTCAGGCCCCTTCGCGCTTGGTGTAGGTGCCGACTGCACTCGTGGGTTCTTCGGCGGTGGCGGCAGCGGGTGCCTCAGCCGGCAAGTCGATACGCACGAACCCCGCGCGCAGCATGTCGTGCCACATGCGGCGCGCATCGGCGACAGCGAACACGCCGTTGGGTTCATCCTCACACCGCCAGTTGGTCGCGCGAATGCGCACCCATTCGGGGTGGCCCTTCACGTGCTCGAAGGTGGCCGACACTGCCCACCACTCGCTCTGGTATTCGAGCCGCCAAGCGGGCCCGTCGTCGAGTTGCACTTCTGGCGAGTACAAGTTCACCGCCTCGCGCATCGTGTGCGCGTACTGCCGCACTAGCGCGCTGGCCTTTTGGTGGCCTTCTGTTCTCATGTTTGCCTGCCTTTCGTGTGTGCCGTGCGCACCGTGCGCGCGACACTCGAAGGGTACAACGGTTGTAATGTGACTAGCAACGCCCATGGGCGCGTGTCGATTACCAGTGGTAATTCCCGAACGCGGGTGGTAGCGTGGCCCGTGGCCCAGTGGGCTGTGCTCCGCCGTGGGCAAATTCAATTGCTCATGCGGCAGCAGCCCGGTGGGGCAGAGTAGGTGTAGGAAGTCAGGCTGCGAGAAGTCCGCCGGGAGGCTGGAGTTCTTGGCAGAGGGGCCGGCTCGCGCGTATGCGAGCGGGCAGGAGGATGCGTAAAATCCGGCCTCGGCGAAAAGCCTAGGAATGTCTTAAGAGATTTTCTGCGGCTTTGGGGCTTGGGAGCCACCGGCCTCAGTAGGCCTTTGGCGGGTTGGACGTAGAACGAGCACTCTCAACACACGTTCGACGCCAACCCCGCTACTCAGCTCGTCAGGTACTGCGCTTCACAACGCAGGGTCCGCCAGTCGTTGCTTGGACGCTTCGTGGACCAACGACTCGGGACGAACCTTGTGGAGCTACCTATCACCGCTGCTGTGGACTGCCGGGGGCAACCACGCAAACCCCAAATCCACTTGCGGTGACCGGCATGCAGGCTCCACTTACCTGACGCACCCCGCCGTTGAACCCACCGGGGCTTGTCACCACAACGACCGGTCAGTCGATGCGATGGGCCGAACTGTGCCACAACCCGCCGGGCTTTGCAAGACGTACCCGGCCCGCCCCGCAAACGGCCCGCCGGGGCCCTATCGCCATCCTATGCCCTATCGCCATCTTGAGAACCATTTCGATCCGCCCCGCCATTCCCCCGACCAGATGTATTGAATTGGTTAGTGTGGGCAAAACCGGGGTGTTGAGTGGGTAGGGGTAGTGGGTATGGGGATGGGGGGCCCTTTAGGGGCCCTCCCATACCCACATACCCCTACCCACCTACAACACTACATCCCGGCGCGGAGAAATATGGAGCTTATGATTCGAGGGGTGGCGCATACCGGAACCGATTCGCCTTACCCCCTTCGTGCTTGAATCGTTCAATACGCAATTTGCCTTCGTCCACTGCCTGTTGCAAATGGACGCGCAAACCCATGGCGTTCGTGAGCCCAGCGTTCAAGATATCGGGGTGGTTTTGGATCGAACCCAGCACTCCACTTGCACTCGCAATGGTCCAGTGCCCCTGTGCGTATTTTTCCAGCACCGTGCGGACCACCAGCGACTGCTGAAATTCCTGTTGCCCGGTGCCAGTCGGTGCCGCGCCGATCTCGTCACCCATCGCCAAAATGCCTGCATTAACATTCCACAACCAGCGCCCGCCATGCGACGTTGCACCGTAGTTATTCTTCTCCACAATAAGTTCCGTATTGCCGCGTTCGTCGCGCTTTAGACTCCATCGAGCCCGAGCCGAATTGTGCCATTGAGTAGAACCGCTATACCCATCCCCCGCCTTGCTATCGTGACCCAGCAAAAGCACGGCAAGGTCGTGCTCAATCGCAAGTGCCGCCAGTCCCGAAACGAACTCGTCCACCATCGCCCGGGCGTTCTCGTTCGCCATGTAAAACTTGGACAGGTTGTCGAGGCATACGTAGGAGTAATTGCCCTCCTCGATGATCTCCTTCAAGCGGTCGAACTGCACGGTAAATTCGCCGTCTCGAAAGTCCTCGCCGATGTAGAGCGCCTTTCTCGTAATGTGGGCCAGTCCCTTCACGTCGAGCCACTTGCGCAGCCGCTTGATCGAGATTCCATAGTGCTGGCATATTCCCCAAAGTCGATGCGAAACTTCGTTCAGCTCGTCTTCGGCACCGATGTAGAGCACACGCCCCCTAGTAACCGGCGCTCCAAACCAGTCGAGCCCCATCGCCACCCGGGCGCAAAACGTCAGCGTGGAGTACGTTTTACCCGCACCGCCATTGGACGAAAACAGCACCACGGTCTTGCGGTACATCCAGTTCTTGACCAACGGTTCGGCCCCGGGCGGGCGCTCGGTCGCCTGCTCCATCATGTTCCAGTCAATGTCCTGCCACGGCAACGCTTCAACTTCGGCGTCCTCGTCGTCAACACCCGTCGAGCGCACTTTCGACCGCTTCAAGCCCCAAGCCTTCATGGTCTTGTCGGACACCTTGCAACCGTTGTCAAGGGCCTTGTAGACCAGCGACTTCATGGTTGTCAGGTCGTCCCGGCCATGATCGTGCGAAAAGCCGGCCTCCCAACGCTTCCGGTTATTCTCGTAGTCATACCCTTCCCGGGTCGCTGACCACTCATCGAGCACCTCCCACGCAGCCTCCGCCCCATCGAACTGCATGTGCAGCGCAGCCGCCGCGCGATACCATGTGCCCTCCCCCGGTGCGCCCCACTCGGCGGGCAGTCGCTTCAACACCGCACGGGCCTGTGCGAGCGTAAAGTTGGGCAGTCCCACCGCGTTCAACGACACGAGCCCTTCCACGGGCTTGCCCCCTGCCGTCGATGCCTTTCCACTACCGACCGAGCCCATGGCCTCGGTCAACTCGCGCTTGATGCCAAACGGCATGCGGCGCACCTTGCCCACGTTGTCGAGCAGGTCCTTGATCGCGTTGCCCGTGAACGTGGTGTACGCCGCGCCGCAGTACACCTCTACCCGCTCGCCATTCGAGATATGGAAGTTGCGCTTTTGTCCCGGGATCAGCGCCTCGCGGTACACCGCGCGCAGGCCACGCCCCGACGGTGACCGCTCGGCGTACACGCCCGAGTCCACAATGTCGTTGGCGAATTCGCTCAGCTCGCCGTTCTCGTCGATGCAGTTGTCCAGGTCGATGATTGTAAGGTTTTGCTCGGGCAGCACGGCCAGCCCGACGCCATCAAACTTGCGCTTGCGGGCGTAGGCCAGCGCGGCGTCAAAGGGGGCAAGCTGTTCAACATCCTTTTCCGACCCCAGCACGCCGTACCGCTTTCGCCCGTTGACGTAGTACGGCACCTTGAGTTGCTTTTTGGCGGGGTCGGGATTGTCCTCGTAGCGCCACACGACCCAGTGATCGAGTTCGCGCAGCAGTGCAGGGATGTTCTCTTCGTTAACCTGGGTAGTGGCGGTTTGCTTCGACATAGTAGAACCTGATGAATTACCGGTGGTAATGGGGGCGGGTTTGTTACTTGCTAGTCCGGGCCCGGCGGCGTACCATGGGCGCATCGCTTCGTTGCCTGCCTAGCGACTTCGCCCCCAGTGCCTAACCGCACCGGGGGCTTTTCTTTGCCCGCAGTGGAACACTCCACCGAGGGGGACGCAAATGCTAAGGGCGTGCAAGCCCTGGGCGCAAGTCGTTTCCGCGGGCCCCCGTAGGGGGCCCGAAATCCCCCCGCACGCACCCATGCGTACACGCGCGCCTGCCTGGATTAGCAGGGTCGGCTCGACTTGCAGTCCGGTTACAGCCTTTGTTAAAGTAGGGGCACCCACCACCCCCGACTTGTAACTGGAGGCACCCCATGGATATCGAGCGGCTTCAAGAACTGCGGCGCGTCATCGTCGAAACGCCCGACGAGCGTGTTGACCTCAATGGCTGGGCGCGGTCGTGCGGCACCATCGCCTGCGTGCTCGGCTGGGCCTGCAAACACCCGCCGTTCGTGGCCGAGGGACTGCACCTGTTCGAGGACGAGGGCGCGTACACGCCTTGCTTCGGCAATTTCATCAACTACGAAGCGGGCGGGGAGTTCTTCCGCCTGTCGTACCCCGACGCCGAATTCCTGTTTGGGCCGCGTTCGTGGGGCGACGCCACGGGCCGCGCCGACATCACCGACAAGCAATTGGCCCTGCAGCGCATCGATGAACTGCTGGGCACGCGCCGCAGCCCGTACACCGATTGCTTTCCCTGCGACGACTGAACCCCATTACCACTGGTAATTCACAATCTGGAGCACAACCATGCACCTCGACCGACTCAAGACCCTGCGCGACCTGATGGCGGCGACGCCCGACGACAAGATCGACATGAACTACTGGCGGCGCGAACCCGGCGCCATCTTCGACCCCAACACTCTCAATGCACCCACGTGCGGCACCGTGGCCTGCATGCTGGGCTGGGCGTGCATGAACCCTGAGTTCCAGACCTTGGGCCTGCACTTTGAGCACGACAGCGTTTCGTTGTACCCGGAGTACAACGGCAGGTCTTCTGCCGGGGCCGGTGCTGAGTTCTTCGATCTAGAACCCAAGATCAGTCGTCTGCTGTTCGACGCGGCTTCTCGTCAGGAACTGGCGGAGCGCGGCTCGCACAAGGCTGTCGCACTGGCCCGGCTCGACGAACTGCTCGAAACGGGCACGCTCCACGACCCCGACTACTACGATCCCAGTGGCGACTGAACCCCATTACCACTGGTAATCGCACTCCTAAACCACGAGGCACCCATGAACATCGAACGACTCAAGACCCTGCGCGACGTGCTGGCCGCGACGCCCGACAAGATGGTCAACCTGGACGGCTGGCGATACGACGAAGGGGAAATCTTTTGCGCAACTGGCGACCCCTCCAAGCCCGCGTGCGGCACCATCGCCTGCGTGCTCGGCTGGGCCTGCATGGTGCCTGAATTTCAGGCAGCAGGACTCAAGCTGATCATCCACGACGGCGAGTTCATCCCGACGTACCAGAAGTACTACCTTCGCTTTCGTGCCGGCGAGGAGTTCTTTGAACTGGAGACTGACACCGCACGCAAGCTGTTCCGCGCCTCGGCGACGTGCGTCGAGCCAAAGCTCCACAAGCAGATCGCTCTGGCCCGGCTCGACTGGCTGATCGAGCACGGCGATTTCGACGGGTACAACGAACTCAACCTGGAGCTGCAATCATGAACATCGAACGACTGCAAACCCTGCGCGACGTGATCGCAGCCACACCCGACGAAGCCGTGGAGCTCGACCGCTGGCAGCGAGAAAGCCCTATGTGCGGCACCATCGCCTGCGTTCTCGGCTGGGCCTGCGCGGTGCCCGAGTTCAAGGCCGAGGGCCTGCACTTGGCCCCCACCAGCACCTTTGACAAAGCGCCGTGGTACGACGGGGCGTGCGAGTACCTCGCGGGCGCCAAGTTCTTCGACATGGAGTACTACGACGCGAGGAAGCTGTTCTCGTACCGTGGCGTGCTGTGGGACGATGACGGCGAGGGGTACGGGCATGCCGACGACCGAACGGACAAGCAAGTCGCGCTTGACCGGCTTGACCACATGCTCAAGCACGGCACCATGGCCGGGTGGGATCAAGATTCTGAATGCTACGTGCCCCAGGAGTAAACCATGCACATCGAACGACTCAAGACTCTGCGCGACGTGATTGCAGCGACGCCCGACGAAGCCGTCAACATGGGCACGTGGCGGTGCGACCCTGGCGGCTGGGCTAAGGACCCTGCCAAGCCCGAGTGCGGGACCATCGCCTGCATGCTCGGCTGGGCCTGCATGGTGCCTGAGTTTCAGGCAGCGGGGCTTAAGTTCCTGGCGTTCGCGAACGTGCCAGAAGGCTTTCGGCACCTGGACTTTATTCCGTCGTATGAAGATGATATTTCCTACAGTGCGGGCGAAGCGTTCTTCGAGCTTGACCCTGGCGTCGGGTACGCACTGTTCAAGACCGCTGAAGCCGGGCTCAACCAAAAGGCCGTCGCCTTGGGCCGGCTCGACTACCTGTTGAAGGAAGGACACCTCGGCGGGTACTTCGACCCGCAGCCGCCGGCTGACCCCGACGATGACCAGACCTGGATCGACGACTGGAGCTGAACTCGCCAACCCAACGGACGACTTGGAGCCGACCATGAACATCGAACGACTCAAGACCCTGCGCGACGTGATCGCCACTACGCCAAACGAGAACATCGACCTATCGTATTTCATCAAACCGCACGTCTGTGGCACGATCTGCTGCACGCTCGGCTGGGCCTGCGAAGTGCCTGAATTTCAGGCAGAAGGTTTGCGCATGGGCGTGGACCCTGAGTATACAGTCCTATCCCCTGTGTACGAGGGCCACGTCGGCTTTGAAGCTGCTGTTGCCTTTTTCGAGTTGAGCGGCCTGCACGACGCGTATCGCCTGTTCGACGCTGCCGCGCCGCACACCGGCAATAACCACAAGGCGCTCGCCCTGGCGCGGCTCGATTACGCCATCGCGCACGGCTCGATGAACGGGTACACGAACTCCGAAGACTGGGCTGTGGAGTAATACCATGAATACCGAACGACTCAAGACCCTGCGCGACGTGATTGCCGCAACACCAGATGACTACGTGGACCTCTCGTGGTGGCAGCAGTCCGGCGACTGCGGCACCATCGCCTGCATGCTCGGCTGGGCCTGCGAAGTGCCTGAATTTCAGGCAGCGGGTTTGCGCATGGAGCACTACCCGGGCTACGGCGACGCATTCCCTACGCTCGACCAGAAATTCGGCTACGAGGCCGGCGCGGCGTTCTTTGGGCTGGACTACGCAGACTCGGCGATGCTGTTTTGCGGGCGGGGCTGCAGGTTCAGCACCGAGAATGACGACCGCACGGACAAACAAGTCGCGCTCGACCGGCTCGACCATTTGCTCACGTATGGCAACTTCACTGCCATGCGGTTCGCCAGTCGTCCCACCACCAAGCCCCGTTACTGGAGCCAGCCATGAACATCGAACGACTCAAGACCCTGCGCGACGTCATCGCAGCGACACCCGACGAGGTGGTGGACCTGGACCGCTGGCAGTTGACCAAAGACTGCGGCACCATCGCCTGCATTCTTGGCTGGGCCTGCGAAGTGCCTGAGTTTCAGGCAGCAGGGCTCAAGCTGGTCCCCCACCAAGGCAACCCAGCGCGTTGGGTGCCCGAGTATGACCTGATGTACCGTGAGTTCCGGGCGGGTGCCAAGTTTTTCGGCCTGTCGTCGGACACTGCACGTCTGCTATTCGGCCAGCGGGCGGCGGACCTCGATACCGAAAACAAAAGGACTGGCGACGTGCGCACAGATCGGGAAGTTGCATTGGACCGGCTCGACCATTTGATCAAGCACGGCAACTTCAACGCGCTGTTGCCGGAGTGGCTGCACGAGTAACCCAGGAGACACAACCATGTCTACCGCCATCGTGTATCGCAAGCGCACCCTCGTGAACACAGACCCACAGCGGCGCTGCTACAACGGGTGCTACTTCAGTGCTGAGCTACGTTGGACTCCCTGGGAGGTGCTGGAAAGCATGTGCTTTCTGAAGCCCGGTACAGACCCCGAGGGGCGGCTGAAGTTCTGGCGCGAGCTGAACGACTACGCAGTAAGCCAGCGTGGCGAGAGTGCCCGCTGTGAGTTCAAGCTGTCTTGACCCCCACCAGGAGACACGACCATGCACCCGCTTGCGTTCACGTTCCTTTGCATCTTCCTGATCTTGATCATGCTCGGCAGCGTCGTGGCCGGCGCGTGGCTAATCGGCCACGAGCAGGACACGTGCGTGCAGCGCGGCGGGGTGCCCGTCGTAATCAAGGGCAGGTTGCTGTGCCTCGACCCCACCTCGCTCAAGAAGCTCGCCTAACCGGAGACAACACCGTGAGCAACTACACCGTTCTTTTCATCGGCACGTTCGTCATCGTGCTGCCAGTGCTCTATGTCGTGCATTCGATCTTCGGCGAAAAGACGCTCGTCAAGATGCTGAGCGCCGAAGTCGAAACGCTCGCCAAGCGCAACGGCGAGCTGATCAAGGACAACATTCGCCTGCGCCGCGAGCACGCCGAAATGAAGGCCCGCCTGCCTTCGCACGAGCGGCCCGTGAGCCCCGGCCCCAAGTCGGTAATCACCGACCTGTGGGATAAGCGGCGCGAAAAGGAGACCAAAGCAGACAGTTGCTACGTGGAGCCGCCCGCCCCCTGGCCCCGCACGCCCGCACCAGACTACGTGCCGGGCAAGCCCAGCACCGACCCGTGGGAGTAAGCCATGGCTGAGGATGTATTCCTGGACCGGCTTGTCGAATACGCCAACGAGCGGTCCTTCTGGTGGGGGCGTGCGCAGGCGATGGGCTTCAAGCTCGGGCCCGTATCGATGGACTACTGGGAGGGCTACGGTGACTACGCTATGCGTGGTGTGTTCACGTGCGTATGCGGCAGGCAGGAGCAATATCTCTTCGTACTCGAGAACGCGCTGCGTGTGACCGAACTGCCACAGGAGTTTTTGATCGACCTGTGCGACCCGGCGCTACGGCTCCACAACTCCGGCTCGTTCAGCCGTGCGCACTTGCTCGAAGACGGCTACACCGAAGCACAGGTCCAGGAGATCATCGCGAAGGGCACCGTTTACGACCTGGAGCACGACCGACTGCCCTTCGAGCCCGAAGAGCGTAGGGCTTACCTTCAACAAACGTATGGAGATCCCTATGGGTGCGCGACACAACTACGCCGCTAAGGTCAACCGCAGTGCGCAGCCCTGCCATGTGGCATGCCAGGGCGACGCCGAAGCCGCTGCCAAGTGGCGCAGCGTGCGCGAGCCCGACACGCTCGTAACGTGTTACGAGGGCGACGCCCTTTACTGGGTGCGCGCCGAGCCCGACCCGCCACCCGAGCAGGAGCATGTGATATTGAGCCAGTGGCGCAACGGTGTGCAATTGCTCGAAGCGCCGACCGCACCACGCAAGACCACCGAAGCTGACCGCCACGAAACCGACACCGACGAGTGGTGGTAGAACCCCATTACCACCGGTAATTCAAAAAACGAGGTATCAATTATGAAACACAAACTCCCTAACCTTAGTTTCGACGCGCCAATTGATTGGCCTTTCGTGGGCATGTTCTTGGCTGTAGTAGTGGGCTTGGTAGTCGTTGTCTGGGTAGGCGCTGCCTCTAGCAAAGCCAGCTTTGCGGAGCACGAGCGCGCCTATCAAGCCCAGGTCGCCGCGTTCAAGGGTGCCATGTGGGACCAAGACTGCAAGGTAACTTCCTTCGTGGCGACACGGAGCCAACCCCGCGCCGTGTGGACTTGTCCCGACGGCCACGTTGAACTGGAGCCCTAATCATGATGCGCAACTTGGCCGAGGCCATGTACCAACGTCAGCAGGCAATCGAAGACGCGTTCTGGCTGTGCGCGATAAACGTCGTGGCCTGGGTCGCCGGCACGACCTTGCTCAGCATCGAGTTCGGTTGGAAGATCGGGTGTGGCGTGGCACTGCTCGTGCTATTCCACAAGCAACCGGATCGCGTTTAAACAGGAGCAGCAACCATGCAAACCATTCTTCTCTACGCGGATATCGTACTGTCCGCCATCCTCGCCTTCGTGGCGTATCGCGAACACGTGAAGGGCCGGCGCTACCTGGACGCCCTGAACCACGAAGCACTAGAGAACGAAGAACTGCGCGACACCATCGCCCGGCTCAGGCGGCGGCTGAGCGAAAAGCCAGATATCAACGTTTCGACTTCCGGCTACAAGCGTGCCGAGTCCACCTCGAATCGACTCGTTCAGCGCGACGATGCACCGCCGTCCACGTTCGTGGCGAGCGCCCCGCTCGCACCGATTGCTGATTCAAGCTGGGTGTTCCCACCGCCAGCACCAGTGCAGGCCTCGTTCACCTCGGGTGGTGGAGGTGACTTTGGCGGCGGGGGTGCGAGCGCAACCTGGGATGCACCGGCCCCATCACCAGCGCCCGAGCCGCCTGCACCAGCCCCGAGCTACAGCAGCAGTGATTCGTGCTCGTCGTCTTCGTCGAGCTACGATTCATCGTCGTCCAGCAGCGATTCGTCCTGCTCGTCTTCGTCGTTCGACTGAGGAGTACCAACATGCCCTGCAACGACTGGATCGAAACGTCCACCCGCACCGTCGCGGTGCAAGTGGAAAGCCCGTTCATGAAAGCCGCCCTGTGCGCCGCGCTGCGCTACTTGGTCCACATCAACCACTACACGCACTTCATCGCATGGGTGCGCAAGGACAAGGAAGCCGGCGTCAAGGCCAGCGCAGTGCAAACGTGGTGGAGCGACCACATGAAGGCGGACGAGGCACGCCGTGAAGCCGAGCGCGAAGCTGAAGCCAACAAGCTCAAGCGCAAAAAGCTGGCCATGCTTCTCAAACAGCACGGCTACTCGACGTCAGCCGCCAAGCGTCTCTTGAACGAGGAGTAAGCCATGCACCGCTTTCGCATCACGCTTATCGCGCTGGCCCTGCTGTTGCTCGCAACGCACGTAATGGAGGTATCGAAATGAAATGGGTCGTGGCCGCGATACCCGTCGTGGCTCTCTTGATTTATGCCCTGTGGGGCTGGGGGGTACTGCTGTGAGCCCACAAGAGCGAAAGCTGCGGGAGCTACTGGCGATCCGTATCGCAGGGGCTGCGCTTTACCGGGACGACGGCGAGCTACAGGACAACTCGGTCCGGCCGTTCATCGACTTTCTACGCGACACGCCCGAGGTGATCGAGGCCAAGGTGATCGACCGGGCCATGCGGGCGTTGGAAACGCGCGAGCGAAGACTGCAGGACGCCATCGAGGGCGAGTGCTTCGGCCTTGCAATCACCGAAGCGCAGGCCACGAAGATTCTGAAGTACCTCGACAAAGGGGACAAGTCGTGAGCACCCCGCCACCCGTCCAGTGCGCCGTATGCAAGAAGGACCCGGCGCGTCGCAACAACACACTCGCTGAGTGTTCGCACGTCGAGTGCCCGCACCGCTCGTCCTCGTGGTTCGACGCGATCCCCGACGCACTGGAAGACGATGACGACTTCGACCCGCTTGACGGCATGTTCGATTCGCTAAAAGGAGAGAAGGATGAGTGACCACTACTGCTGCAAGTCCTGCGGTCAGCGGTACGACAAGTGCCGGTGTGGCGGGAATGCCGAGAAGAAGCTGCCCGTGAACCCAATCCAGAAAGCGCACAAGCTGCCTGCCCGCAAATCGTCTTTGCGAGAAATGCTCGATGCAGCGAATCTGAAACCGTACAAGCCCGGCCGCGATGTCGTTGAATCCGCTGTGCCCACTGACGAAGAAATTCTAGAGCTGGCACGGCTGTTCGATATCAACGTACCCGCCGGTCGCCTGCTGACGTTCGCGCGCTGCCTACTCCCCGCACAGCCCCGGGCCGACATTGCCAGGGCGTACCGAACCATGAAGGCCGAAGGGCCTGGGTCTGGGGGCATACTATGAGAGTCTACCGCAAAGTTCCGCTACCGCAGGCAGCTATGCGTGCAGCGCCTACGGGTAAAGAGAAGTGGCCTTTCCCGAAGACTGACTACTTCACAGAAGAGCAGTTGCGCGCTTACGCCCGCGATTGTGTCGAAGCCATTGGACCCATCGACATGGTGCTGCACTGCCCGAAGTGCGGGAAGCAGCACATCGACGCGCCGGAATGGGTGGACGACCCGCACGATATCGAGCAAGGGCAGATGCGCGTATGGGACAACCCGCCGCACCGCTCGCACCTGTGCCACGGCTGCGGTCACGTGTGGCGACCGGCTGACGTACCGACCAATGGCGTCGCAGCGGTGAAGACCAGGGGCAAGGCCGACAGCCCAATCAGCGAGGCGGGTGGCCTACAGGGCGCTTTTGTCAAGTGGCTAGCGGGGGGTTCCAAATGAGAGTCTACCTCAACGGCACCAACACCGTGACCGGCAACCGCGCCGGCATGGCGACACTGGTGGACATCATCGTGTGCGGCGAGCCACTCGACATGGCGCGCGCCCTGAAATACTATGGCGACTTCGATGGTCCGAAGGTCGCACGAAAGCTTCAGCGGTACACGCGCCTTGTGTTCAAGCGTGACAGTGGGGGCTATGTGGTGGTGCCAGAGATTCCGCGAAACCGGGGCTATTGGGTAGTCGTTCACGAAGACGACAACGCGCAGGAGTCGCAGTCATGCAATACCCTCACCCAGCCAGCGAAGAACCCAAGAGTATAGCGCAGCTCAACGCCATGCGCTTGGCTATGCTCCGACAGACGGGTTACACCATCTCGCCGCACTGCCTACTTCAACTGATCGTACTGATCGAAGCCGATCTACACGTGGCCTACATCACAGGCTTGGAGCACAACGATGCAACGCGACCCGAAGACCCTGTACCTCCAGTCGTACCTGGTCCTGGACTATGAACTCGACCGCTGGGGCTACGCATATTTCAACGTGCTCGGGTCGGTGTACGCCGCCACCCCCGCACACGCCATTCGAGAGGCCAAGCAACATGGATTCCGCTGTCCGATTGTCCAAGAGCAGCGAACGTTTCAGCGCCAGCATCGGCCACCCCAACACGTGCAACCTGCCACGCAACCGTAAGAAGCGGGTTTGCATCAATGCGTCATCACTTGCCAAGCTGGTCTGGGCCCTCGCAACCGGCCAGCACACGGCAAGCGAACTCGTCCACCACACGGGCCTGGGACTAACTACCGTGAAGCGATACGTCCACCGCATGCACGAAGAGCAAGCCGTGCGCATCGCCGACTGGGAGACCGATGGCCGGGGTGCTTTCACGGTCCCGGTGTTCGCGATGGTCTACCCGAATGGCCCAACGGACGACAAGCGCAGGCCCAAGCCGCTGGCTGCAAACGAACGGTCAAGGCGTTACCGCGCCCGCAAGAAGGCAGCTAAGAACGCAACGCACCTGTACTGGGGGTAGCGCCATGATCCTGATCGACCCGGCCACCGGCCAAAAGTTCAAGACCTGCGGCACGTGGCACAGCACGCGCGGCGGGCACGGCGACTGCTGGATCGATGTTGGCCGCGTCGAGGACCAAGCCACCGGCATGCAATACCCGCTGCACAGGCTGGGCAGCGCCGTTCAGTACCGCGCCATAGATATCGCGGGTCCGTACCACGCCTACTACATCAACCTGGAGAAAGTGTCATGATCACCTACGTCGTGTGTTTCGTCGCCGGCTACATCGCCCGCGCTGTGGCCCCTGAGCCTGCCGCTGCCTTGCAGTTTTTGAAACTCATGGGCAAGGAGTACCCGAGGGCCCGCGTACTGCTGGGTCCGCTGCGCGCCCTGTGGGCCGCATTCCAATACGCACGTACTGGAGGCAAGTGAAATGGGTGATCGGAGTAAGGACCTGCGCAACGCCAAGTACGGCGTTACCATCGCCAATGACGACGGCGGCGTCAAGCGCAAGATGACGCTGGTGCGATTTGCCGAAGATGGCGGTTACGGCGTCATTTTGGAAACTGACTGGTGCGACGGCACGCCGCCTGTACGGACCAAGTTCCTGCTCGGGCAAGTCGGCTTCACAATGCTGACTGAGCTGATGAGCTTGGCGCACGACCTGCACAGGTACAAGATTACGGACGAGGCCGACGGGCCGAACGACCTGGAATAACCCGATGTGAACAGGTTTATGGGGCGGCTGAGGGCGTGACCCTCTGCGGACCTGCTGGGCAGCAACAGGCTAATAGCTGCACCGCCCCACCAGATAGATGGAGAGGCACGCCATGATCACGATCCCACTCAACCACGGCAAGCTGGCGCTTATCGACGACGAGGACTACGATTTGGTGTGTCACTACAAATGGCTAACGCGACCGCTGCTTTACAAGGGCGTTCATGAGTACTGGTACGCCGAGGCGAAAGACCCCCTCAATAGGAAACGAACCGTCTCACTCCACCGTGTGGTCATCGGTGCCCAGCCCCACCAAGCCGTTAGCTTCTTCGACGGCAACACACTCAACTGCCAAAAAGCCAATCTGACCCTGGGCACGTCCCACAAGCACCTTCGCCGGACGCGGGACCTAGACTGCATACAGCTACGCCACCAAGTACGAGGCGACGTCTACTGGACACGGGTCATGTTTCGTGGCAAGTTCTACACGAAAACATTCAAGACCGCCGAAGATGCAAAGCAATGGCGTGACGCGACGAGGGCCCGCCTGTGGGGGCATGAAAAAGGGGCGACTGAAGCCGCCCCTACATTGGTTGAAGTGCCTACCGGCTTAGAAGCCGAGCATGGCCGCGATGACGTGGGCGAACCCGAACACTGGGGGACCACGATAGCCGGTGCCGCCGCTGTCCACCCCGCCAGCGAGGGCGACGATGCACGCGACTGACAACGCAGCGGCAACAACAGTTCTCTTCATGCTGCATACTCCAGAATAAACCCGAATCGGGCCGGGCCAGTATGCGAGAGTATTCCACACTCGGCAACCGATCCGCCTGGGTTTTGTGCTATGCAGCAAGCCCGCCCCCTATGTAGCAGCACGCCAGCCCTGAGCGGACCATTACCACTGGTAATTGTAACAGTGGGTTTACCCTGCCCAATTCACGTTACAAAGGGTGTATACTGGCGGGGCCCAACGGGTTTGGATTGGGTAGTACGGGCCGACCCTTGGGTGGACGAACCACACACTTTAGGAGCACTCAACATGTCAACGAAGCAAACAACCAAGAAGGCTGCCAAGGCCCAAGAGACATCAGGCAGGTTGGAGCGACACCCCCTTTCGGAGCGCTTCGCCCTGCCGACGACCGACGAAGAACGATTGGCGCTCGCGACCGACATGGCGACGAACGGCCAGCATCAGGAAATTCTGCTGTACGAGGGCAAGGTCCTCGACGGGTGGGAACGCTACATGGGGTGCATGCAAAAGGGCATCACCCCCAAGTTCAAGGAATACACCGGCATTGACCCCGCTGCCACGGCATTCGGGGTCAATGTCATTCGACGGAAGCTTTCGACCGTCCAGAAGGCGTACTTCGGCGCCGTCTACTACAAGTACGTGCTGGAAACGCAGGGCCCGAAGGTGACGCAGGCCCAGATCGCCAAGATGGTGTGCGTGGGTCTCACGAAGCTGAACCTCATGTCGCAACTGCTGCAGTCGCGGCACCCGGCTGCAGCCGGCCATATCGAGACGCTGGGCACCGACAGCGAGGTCACGAATGCGCAGTGGCTGGCGATGTTGGTCGAGTGCGGCATTCAGGAGGAAAAGCCCAAGGGCAAGCCCAGCAACTTGCAGATCGGCGGTGTGGACGACATGCTCATCGACGACGCCGATGCCGAAGCCGACGAGCACGACCACGATGCCGCTGTGGACGACCTGACCGGCGGCACCATCGACGACCTGCTCGACGAAGACGACGACATGCCCCTGCCCAAGCGTGCGGGCGGCGGGGGTGGTGAAGCTGGCGGCAGCGACAACGTGGTGGAAATTTCGTCGCGTGGCGGTCGCATCGGCCACAACCACCGCAGCACCGAGACCCCGGCCAGTGCCTGTGCCAAGAACTTCAAGGGGCTGGCCGAACCCGAACGCCTCGACTTCGTGAAGTTCGCGTGGGCCACCCTGCGCCCCGCCATCGAGCGCGCTATGCACGAAGGCCGCATCGACTGGCCCAACCTGGGCGAACTCGTGACCGAGGCCACCAGTGACCCCGGCAAGGCCGCGCTCGCCGATGCTGCCTTGGCGCTCGCCGGCAAGCCTGCCAAGGGCCCCGCCAAGCCCACCGCTGCCCCCGCCAAGCCCGCGAAGGCCCCCGCCAAGGGCAAGCCCCCTGCCAAGCCCGCCAAGGCCCCCACCACGAAGGCCCCCGCCAAGCCCGCCAGGGCCCGCAAAGCCGCCTAGTGCGTACCAGGGCCCACCCGGGCCCGTTTGCGCGCCTGTAGGCCCCGCCTAGCCCCTTGGCGGGGCCTTTTTGCTGGCCCCTGTACCGCCTACCCCCTGTTACACCCATCCGCGAGCCCGAAAATGCCCCCACCAAAGCCGCCGCGTATGTCTGCCAACCCGCCCCGCCAACCGCCCCATAACCAGGGCAACGTCATGTACCGCGACACGTTCGCGCATCGTGAGTATCGCTCGTCCATCGACTTGGTGAACGAAGTGCTGCGAGCGAACTCCATGGCGGTGCATGTGCTGCAGTTCCCCATGCCGCCGAGGTTCATGGTTCCGTACCTGCGCGACCAGTACCTTCAGCGCGACTTGGCAGGCGCGACCAGATTCAAGCGGGTTACGCTCATTAGCGAACTCGACACCGAACGCATCCACCCCGACACGCTCATCCACAAGCACTTCCATGCGAGGCTGCACTTCTCGTGTACGATTCCGCAGAACGTAACGTACCTGTACGGCGTTTCGCGCCTGCTGCCCCCCGACTCGACCGCATCGCCTTGCTGGGACGTATCCGTCTACGAGAGCTATCGCGAAGGCGTGTGGGCCAAGGGGACTTACTACTTGCTGCGCATCGAGTCCGACCACGTGTTCGCCCAGGACGTGGACCTGCTTTACTTGTTCAAGGCCCTGCCCTAAGTTAAAGTAGGCTTCCCTACCCCGAAACGGTTGCCGGGTCCGATACCCGGCATTTTTTATCCCCGGAGAGTAAGAATATGAAGGCATCGACACTCGCCAAACTCGACGCTGTGGTTGAGGCGCTCGAAGAACTGACGGAGGCCCTCAAGAATGAGGGCAACAAAAGCGGAGGTGACCCTGATGATGAGGGTGCTGGCGAAGTACCCCGATCCTCAGGCAAGGCTGGCGTGGCCCGGAAAGCTCTACCTGCTAAGGGGAAAAAACCGGCTGCAGCCGACCCCGACGACGAAGACGACGACCCGCCCGCCAAGCCGGCGAAAAAGGCCAGGGCTGTAGACCCCGACGACGAGGACGATGACCCCCCGGCCAAGCCCAAGGCAAAGGCGAAGGCCAAGCCCGCCGACGAGGATGAGGACGAAGACGACGACCCGCCCGCCAAGCCGGCGAAAAAGGCACGGGCTGTGGACGCCGACGACGATGATGACGACGTGCCCCCGCCCAAGAAGTCGGCCGCGAAGCCCGCCGCCAAGGCGAAGGCCAAGCCCGCCGCCGACGAGGATGAGGACGAAGACGAGCCCAAGCCGAAGAAGGGCAAGAAGGACACCGACCCCCGCGACGAAATCCGCGAGATGATGGTGGCCTACATCGACCCGAAGCGCAAGACGTTCAATGCCGATCTCAAGAAGGCCATCCAGTCGGCGCTCAAGAAGGCCGGCGTTGCCGCCGTCGCCGAGCTTGAGGACGAGGACGTGCCCGCGTTCAAGAAGAAGGTCGCGCGGCTGATCGAGCAGTACGTCGATGCCGACGAGACCGAGTCCGAGGACCCTGACGAAGACGAGTGATAATCGCCCTGCCATCAACCTAACTAGGAGTTACGAAATGTCTTTCTCTTTTCAAGTTCGCGTAAAGACCAAGGACGAGGCCAAGGCCTCTTGCGCGTCGCAAATGGCGACCATCGTCGCCGGCCAGCCGCCCCATGCCATCGATGAGCAACTCGTCGTCACCCTGTGCGGCGCGTACATCGATCTGCTTGCCGACAACCCCGACAAGGAGATTCAGATGTACGTCTCCGGCTCGCTGGGCGGAACGTGGCTCGACGGCAACCTGACCGACGTGAGCACTGCGACCGTGAACGTGCAGGCCTCGCTGCAAGACCCGATCTAAAACGTTCAATGGGTGTGACCGGGCACGCGCTCGGGCCTTATTGGGGGCTGCGTAACCACACTGCCCCCTGCCCGCCAACTTGGAACCCGGCCAAGCGCCGGGTTTTCTAATATGGCCGAAGAAAAAACTCACGCCGTACTTTCCCCAAGCGGGAGCGCCCGCTGGTTGCAGTGCCCCGGCAGCGTCGCGGCTGAGGCTGCGGCCAAGTCCCAGGGCGAGGACGATAGCAACCCCGCCAGCCGGCTAGGCACCGTGGCGCATGCCCTGCTCGAAGAGGCGTTGATCTGGGGCTACCCGCCGGAACTGTTTATCGGGTGCTACCTGCTGCCCGAGCCCCACCCGCCAGTGGACGAAGCCATGTGCAACGCGGTGCAGGTTGCCATCGACTATGTTGAGGAATACCGCGAGACCTACGGGCGCAACAACATCAAGATTCGCATCGAGTACAAGCTGGAGAAGATTGGCTCGACGTTTCTCGACCCGGACGACGCCGATGCCTGCTCGGGCACGACCGACATACTGCTCATGCACAACGACATGTCCATGTGCAACGTGGCGGACTACAAACACGGCTCGGGCGTGATGGTCGAGGCGCGCGAGAACCCACAGCTCATGCTGTACGCGGCAGGCGCGTTTGCTGAATTCGGCAAGTTCAAGAAGTACCGGGGCACGGTCATCCAGCCGCGCGTCGCCAAGCGTCGGCCCATTGACGAGTGGGAGTTCACGCACGCCACGCTGCTCAAGTTCATCAACAACACGGTGCGCCCCGCCGCCGTCGCTGCCCTGCTGCCCAACGCCCCGCGCAATGCGGGGGAGCATTGCCGCTGGTGCCGTGCCGCGCCTTCGTGCAAGACCTACCGGGCCAAGGCACGGGCCATCGCTGGCAGTGAGTTCGACCCCATCGAAACGGATGCCGACCTGCTGGACCCCGACTCGTTCGGCCCCGAGGACTACGCCCGCTTGCTACTGGAACTGCCCATACTCAAAGCCTGGATCAAGACCGTCGAGGCCCGCGCCCTGCGCATGGCACAAGCCGGCACGAAGATCGAAGGCTTCAAGCTGGGGTGGGGCAAGCGCACCCGCCAATGGGACAGCGAAGCCGCCGTGGTCGCGTGGTGCAAGCGCAAGAAGCTAAACCCCGAGGACTACAGCCCGCGTGGCCTGCTGTCGCCATCCGAGCTGACCAAGTTGATCAAGAAAAAGAAGATCGTCGAAACCAAGCGGGGCGAGGAATTTGTAAACCCCCTGGACGCCTTTATCAAATACAGCATCCCCGCCCCCAAGGTTGTGCCGGTGGGCGGCAGCGAGTTTGACGAGATAGACGACGAATAACGGGCATGCCTCCTTGCGGATTCCGCGAGTGCGTGCTAAATTTTCCACGCCTACCCCCAGCCACCAAATAGGAGCCATAAATGGCAACCAAAAAGGAACGAGTTTCCCTGCAGACCCCGGTCGGCATTGCGACCTTTGTTCACGTGTTTGAACCACACGCCCACGACAACGACGACGGCGAGAAGAAGCAACCGATGTACTCGGTGATGCTGGTGTTCACGCCCGAGCAGAAGGACGACCTCAAGGAGCTTCGCCAGCAGTGCATCCGCGCCGCGAAGGCCTTCTTCGGCGAGCGGTACGAGAAGCTGAAGGAAAAGGGCAAGATGCGCTTCCCCTGGCGCGATGCCGGCGAGTACGAGGAGTATGGCGAGCCCTTCGTCGAGGGCAACACAATGATCAACTTCAAGTCGAAGGACGAGCCGGGCGTGGTTGATGCGCGCGCCAAGCCGGTCATGGATCGCAAGGTGATCTTCCCGGGTATGGCCGCACGTGTGTCCTACGGAGTGTGGCCTTACGAGACGAAGGGCAACACCGGCGTGACCTTGTTCCTCAACAACTTGCAGAAGGCAGGAGATGGTATGGGCCGACTCGCGGGCCGTGCCGCTGCTGAAGACGAATTCGACGCTATCGAAGGTGCGGACGGTAGCGACGATGGAGATGACGACGAGATCTAAAGTCGCTCAGTGCCGCCCACAACTCAACTTATCCCTTACCTGGAGAACATCATGGCAAAGAAGAATGCCCCTGCCGCCGAAAACAACGTGGACGATCTGCTCGCCGGTGGCGATGCCGAAGCGGCCCCCGCCGCGAAGCCCAAGGCCAAGAAGGCTGTGAAGGTCGAAGGCACCGACGAGGTCAAGCCCAAGGCGAAGGCCAAGCCCGAAGCCGCCGCCAAGCCGGCGAAGAAGGCCAGCAAGCCCAAGGCCGAGCCGGAAGCGAAGCCCGCCGCCAAGCCCAAGGCAAAGGCCAAGGGTGGCAAGCCCCGTGGCGAGCGTGCCGAGTCGCGCGTCGAGGACATCACGGCGGCGCTGCTGAAGGTCAAGAAGTCCACGAGCTATGAGGACCTCGCGGCCAAGGGTGGTTTCGACATCCGCGCTGTGCGTCGCACCGCCCGCAAGCTGCGTGACGACGGGCAGATCGGCCTCGAGAAGGAAGGCACCAAGGTCTACGTGACCGCTGCCTGACCGCAACACCAAGGCAAGTATCGTGGAACTCAAACTTGGCTTGGTTCTTTCCAAGAGGGACAAGAGGAAACTCGAAGCCCTCGTTCACAGCTTCAATGAAAGGTTCGATTCGATGTCCACTCAACTCGAAGCACTCGTCGCCCAGGTCCAAGCCACCAACGGCGTCATGGAATCGGCGGTCACGCTCATCAATGGCCTGCAGGCCCAACTGGCACAGGTGCAGGCCGATCTGGCTGCACAGGGCGTGACCAACGCCCAACTGGACGCGCTGACCACTCAGCTCAACCAGGGCGACGACGCGCTGCAGGCCCTGCTCGCGGCGAACAGCCCGGCCCCCGCGCCGCCGCCGGCCCAGCCGTGAAAGACCAACGGCCACATAGCTCAATCTGGTAGAGCGTCGGTCTCCAAAACCGAAGGTTGGGGGTTCAAGTCCCTCTGTGGTCGCCAAGTTAGGAGGGTTCTTTGTTGGGCAGTAGCTCAGGGGTCTGTGGAGGTACGGTGGAGGGAACGCCATCGGTGACCACAGAGGCAGGCGGAAAGGTGTAGTCGGTGATCGGGCAAGGACCACCCACGATGCCGGCATCGCCGAGTAGCATGCCTAGAGCGGCTGGTATATAACCAGAGGGTCGTTGGTTCGATTCCAACCTGCCCCACAAAGAATCCTCCTTAAAGCCGAAGCCGGCTGGCAACCCCAGCCGGTTTTTCTTTTGTACCTGCGAATCCATCATGGCCCTGGACCTCGACTTCGAGACTTTCTGCGAGCTGAACGTCCGCACGGTGGGCGCGTACCGGTACGCCAGCCACCCAAGCTGTGAAGTGCTGGTGTTGTGCTACTCCATTGACAACGGGCCGGTGCGCCGCTGGGTGCCCTACGCCGATGGCCCGGACGCACCCCCGCGCCCGCTGCCCAGGGCCCTGCGCCGCTACATCGAGGACACCGATGGTGAGCTGATCGCGCACAACAGCCAGTTTGAAATGTGCATCTGGCATTACGTGATGGAGCGGCTGCACGATGCCCCGCCCATCGCGCCGCATCGATGGGTATGCACTGCGGCCATGGCGGCGGCATGCGGCTTGCCCCGTAGCCTGGACGGTGCAGCGATGGCGATGCAGTTGCAGCACCAGAAGAACAAGGAAGGCGCACGACTGCTCAACATCTTCGCCAAGCCGCGCAAGCCCACGAAGCTGAACAAGGCGACCCGCACCTACCCCTGGGACCGGCCCGACGAATTCGAGAAGCTGTGCGAGTACTGCGAGGACGACGTTCGTGCCGAGGCCGAGCTTTATGAGCGCCTGCCGAAGCTGTCCAAGTACGAGCGCCGGGTGTTCGCCAAAGATATTGAGATGAACAGCCGTGGCCTGCCGCTGGACGTGCGGGCCGTGAAGACCGGGTTTCGCCTGCTGACCGAACTGGAGCGGCGGAACAAGAACCGTGTCGAGCAGTTGACCGGCGGTATACGTGCCACGCAGCGCGACAAGATGCTGGAGCATTTCAAGTCGCTGGGCGTCGAACTGGAAAACCTGCAGGCCAAGACGATCCGCGACCTGATTACGGCCCAGAAGGAAATACTGCCTGACGCGGCGGTCGAGCTACTGCTGCTGCGGATCGAGGGCGGCAAGGCTTCGACCAAGAAGCTGAAGAAGATGCTGGAGGTCATGCTCAAAGACGGGCGTGTCCGAGGTGCCTTCCTGTACTGGGGTGCGCACTGTGTACCCGGGGATACCGAAGTGCTGACCCGTAGCGGCTGGGTGCCTATCAAAGACTGGGATGGCAAGAGTGAGATCGCGCAAGTAAACGAGCAACTCGAAACACAGTTCTTGCCCGGCAAGAAATTTGTCGGCCCAGTAGCAGATCGCTGGCTTCAAGTACGAACGGAGATGTTTACGGGGGACTTTACGCTCGGGCACACGATGCCATACTTCCATAAACACAACGGTTCCTTCCAGTATGAAAAAGCTGGTGTGTTCGCCACTCGGGCCCGTCGCAGTGTCCCCGTATCTACTGTTATGCCTAGCACCGGTGCGTTGAACGCAGTGCAGATGCGTGTGCTAACAATGGTCCAGGCCGATGGGCACTTCGCCAAAGGCAAGAACCAGGGCATGCTCCTCTTTACGTTCAAAAAAGAACGGAAGATCGAACGCTGTCAGAAACTTCTTGCGGAAGCTGGTATACCGTGTCGGGTGCGTGGCCCATACGCGAGCGGCAACGTGGCTGTGAAGATAAGCCGAAAAGACGTTCCGCATTGGCTAACCGAAGAACGTAAATCGTTTGGCCCATGGGTACTTGATAGTACCCCTGCGGCTCGACTTGCATTGATCGAAGAGGCAGCGTTCTGGGATGGATGTACCGACCCGCGCAACGAGTTCTTTTCGTACAGCTATTCAACTACGGACCCTGTAAGTGCCGAGTGGCTGCAGACGGTAGCGCATTTGACTGGGTACAGGTCTTCAATTACGATGCGTGATCGCGGACGCGAAGGCTGGAAGGATTCCTATCGAGTACATGTCTGGCAAGGTAATAGTGCTGACGTCCGTGAACATCACATGGCTGTTGTTACCGAAAGGCGTAAGACGTACTGCGCAGAAACGCAGACTGGGTATTGGCTTGCTAGACACAACGGTCATATATTCGTTACTGGGAATACGGGCCGGTACGCCGGCAAGCTAATCCAGCCGCAGAACTTCACGCGCGGCGAGTACACGCCGTATCAGCAGTGGCTGCTGTTCCAGCACCTGATGTCGGGCGATGCCGACGTGATGCAGTGGGCGTACCGCTGGCCCATTGACGCCATCGCTCAGGCCATGCGCGGCTTCGTACGCGCACCCCGGGGCAAGAAGTTTGTCGTGGTGGACTTTAGCGCCATCGAGGCGCGAGTCCTAGCGTGGATCGCGGGCGAAGAGAAGACGCTCAACCTGTACCGCCTGGGTGCGGACCTATACAAGCGATTGGCTGTGAAGCTGTATAAGCTGAACAGCGAGGCCGAGGTGCAGGACTGGCAGCGCAAGTTCGCGAAGGACCTGTTCCTCGGCGCGGGCTATCAGCTCGGGTGGGCCGGCTTCGTCAAGCAATGCTTCATGCGTGGCATCGTGGTCGATCCCGAAGAGGCCAAGGCGGCTATCAAAACTTACCGCGACGACAATCCCAATATCGTGCGGCTTTGGTATGACGTGGAGCGCGCTGCCGTGCGTGCAGTCGAGATTAGCGCGACACGCACAAGGCCTGTAAAATTGTGCAAATTGCACTTTTACTGCGACGACGTATGGTTCTGCATCCGCCTGCCCAGTGGTCGCGTGCTTCGGTACGTGTACCCGCGAATCGAGCATGGCGAGCGATTCGGCAAGCCGGTCAAGAAGCTTACATACCGTAGCGAGTTTAAGGGCAAGTGGATTCGAGAATCGACGTATGGCGGTAAGCTGGTCGAAAACCTTGTCCAGGCTATCGCACGCGATTTGATGGTTAACGCATGGTTTAACGCAGAGGACGAAGGTTACGAAGTGATTGGGACGGTACACGACGAGCTGATTACCGAGGTAGACCGGGACTTCGGTAGCCCGCACGAGCTTGAGGAAATTCTTCGGCGCAAACCCGACTGGGCCGACGATGCTCCGATCAATGCCGAGGGGTGGGAAGGTGTTCGATACCGCAAGTAGATTGACTGGAGTAGCATCATGAGCAAAAAGCGTAAAGGCATCGAAGAGTTTCTGGAAAGCATCGGCGCGGTGGCCCCCAAGCCCGCGCTGGAGAAGGAGCTGAACAAGAAGCTCGTAAGCTGGCCGGTGGTCCATGCGTACCTCGCCGACCTGGAACCGACGACCACCAGCCTGAAGATGATGGCGCACCTGCTGTATATGGAGTACCACGGTGCGTGCCGGTACTACGTGATGGGCCGGCTCTACAGCCGGTACAACAACTTCCGGCGCATCGTGGAACTCGACATGCTGGGTGACGTGGTACTGCCACACAACACCGAGGAGTAACGCCATGATGACGCGATACAAAGTCGCACGGGAAATGTACGAGCGCGTGCCCTTCGAGGTGAAGGAAGACCTAGCCCTCGCATTGGCCTGGGCCACAGAGCAGTTGACCGCCAAAGAAGGGGCGGGCTGGCAATTCCAAATTCACCCGAATTGTGACTCGCTTTGCAGTTGCACGTTTTCAAAACTCGAATGGTCAGGCGAGCACTACGGCAGTGACATGGCGACCGGCTCGGAGGCAATTGTGATGGCGGTGTGCGAGTACCTCACCGGGAACTAACGTGCTTGAAGCCACACTCGAACGCCGACTAAAGTTCGGCGTTGAGCGCCTGGGGGGTCGGGCACGCAAGCTGCCCGCCCACCTATACAAAGGCATCCCGGACCGAGGGTTGTTCTACCCCACGGCCCTGCTGCATTTTGTCGAGCTGAAAAAGCCCCGGGGTTCGCGCTTCGAGCACAACCAGGAAACAAAGCACGCCCAATTGCGGGCCATGGGGTTTCGCGTGTTCGTGCTGTACACCCCCGAGCAAGTGGACGACTACCTAGCACAAACTGCGCGTGTGATCGAGGCCCGCCGCTCGGTGTGGCAACACCTGGAAAAGCTGCAGTAGTTTTACACTCTGTGTAAAGCGAGCCATAATGGTGCATCGGCTCGGGGTCGAGGGACCCCGATTACCGGTGGTAATTCACACACCCCCCGAGGAGTTTTTAATGTGCAACCCTGCCGCTGATGCGGACATTGTCGGTCTTTCTACAACGTTTGGCTCGCTGCTCGAAAGCGAGTTTCTACTGCACAACGTCGCGCACACCCCCGACACGCGCCGCCTGTTCGCCATGGGCGTGATCGCGGGCATCGAGTACGCGAACGCCCTGGCCGAGATGTCGGCGGCGAACGTGCTGTTGAACGACGAGGAGTCATTGGACGAGGTGGTCATCAACGTCAACCGGTTCTTCGACGACGCCACTGCGGCCCGCGACGGCATCGGCCAGTAAACGCCATGGCAAAGACCACCCTGTCCCTCGATCTGGCTGTACTGCGGCTTAAGATCAAGCGCGTCGTTGACGCCGAGGTTGAAATGTCATGGCGAGGCAGCAAGCTGCCTGCCGAGCACGCCGAGATAGAATTGGAACTGCACAACGCCAAAGCCGATCTCGACTTTTACCTGGGTGCAGCCAAGGTCTACAGGGAGTAGCATGCGGACCAGGGCAGACCTGCGGGGCTACCAGAACCGGGTAGTCAAGTTTGTCAAGCGGCGACGCTTCGCCGCGCTTCTGATCGACATGGGCCTGGGCAAGACGGCTTCGGTCTTGACTGCCATTGTTGACATGATTCGGTCGGCGGAAGTCGAGACTGTCCTGGTCGTGGCCCCGGTGCGTGTCGTCTACGGCGTGTGGCGGCAGGAGGCAAAGCTGTGGGCCCATACCCGCAAGCTGCGATTTAGCGTCGTGCATGGCACAGCACGCGAGCGCGCCGAGGCACTGCACAAGCCAGCCCACGTATACCTAATCAACCCGGAAGGCCTCAAGTGGTTGCGCGAGTATTACAAGGGCAAGGCTTGGCCGTTCGACATGCTGGTCGTGGACGAGTCGAGCATGTTCAAGAAGCCGAACACCGCTCGCTTCAAGGCCCTGCGGTACGGACTACGCCATTTCAAGCGCCGCGTAATCATGACTGGCACGCCGACGCCCAACAGCCTGTTGGAACTTTGGCCGCAGATGTTCATCGTCGATTGCGGCATGGCGCTCGGCACGCGGTACACGGACTACAAGCAACAGCACTTCAAGAAGACCGGGTACATGGGCTACAAACTGGAAGCCTTGCCCGGGGCTCGCGAGGTGATCACCGAGGCCATTGGCCCGCGTGTCGTGTCGTTGCGCAGCGAGGATTGGCTTACGCTGCCCAAGTTCGTGGACGTGCCAGTGTGGGTCGATTTGCCGCTGGAAGCGCGCCGCCTGTACGAGCAACTGGAGACGAGCTACTTCGCCGCCTTCGAGGAGGGCGAGGTGGATATCGAAAATGCTGCGGGTTTGAGCAACCGCACCAGTCAGCTCGCCAGCGGGGCCCTGTGGCTCAAGCACCCGGAGACGGGGCAAAAGGTATGGCGACCGATCCACGACGCCAAGCTCAACGCGCTGGGCGAGATCATCGACGAGTTGCACGGCGAGCCGCCGTTCATCGGCTACCGGTTTCAGCACGACCGGGAACGCATCCAGGCGATGTATCCCAAGTTCGTTGCCATCGGCAAAGGCACCCCTGCAAAGGCCATCGTGCGTATCGAGGCCCGCTGGAATGCGGGTCGCATACCTGGGCTAATCGCGCACCCCGCCAGCGCGGGGCATGGCCTAAACTTGCAGCAAGGGGGCAGGCACATCATCTGGTTTTCGCCCACGTGGTCGTTGGAGCAGTACCTGCAATTCGTAAAGCGCATCCATCGAAGCGGCGTGCGTGGGCGAGTGTTCAATTACCTGATCCTGGCCCGTGGCACGACCGACGAGGCGGTGATGGAAGCGATTCAGCATAAGGACGACGGCCAGGAAGCCGTTAAGAACGCTTTGTACGAATACTACGAGGCTTTTCGCAGAAGGAGGTTAGCAGCATGAATATCGAGCTCCGGTCCGTTTTGGTTATTGAACACTATTGGTACGAGGACGGGACACAGCACCAAACGGAACACGCACAGCAGTTGCAATATAGGACCTGTGAGGTATACCCGCATTGGAGCGAGTGGTGGGACGTACCTACGGTAGTGCAGCACCACCACAAAGGCGCGATACCGGTGGACTACAAGAAAGCTGAAAAGCGTGTGGTGCCAGTATGAGCCTGTGTCTTAACCAACAAGCTACAAATGGAGAAGCGTAATGAAGTTCCGCGAGTTGGCAATCGGTCAGATGTTTAAGTTCCACGCCGCCGGCGCGTTGCTGACGAAGTCCGGCATGTGGGACTACGACGCACCCCAGTGGGACCAGCGTGGCTTGACGGTTAGTGACCTGGACCAGGGGGTGTTGCCAGAATCGCCGCAGATGCTCGGGGCTGTGCAGGAGCAGGCCCCGTGGCCCTGGCCGAAGTCGCCGGAGGTGTAGCGTGTTCAACAGCGGCAGCTACACCGGCACTGCGCTGAATAACAGTTTGCTAACCGGCGGAACGGCGGGCTTCCAGGCTCGCATAATTCGCGTGGTCAGGTACACGAACTTCGCCTCGCTTGATGTTGAAACGTGCCTCTACTATTACGACGAGGTTCCTTACGGAAACCAAACCCCGTATGCGACCGGCCTGGGCTGGCATGACTTCTACAGGGAAAAGCCGCGTGACCGGCGGTACGACTGGTTCCGCGACTTCGAGCACCGGGTCGAGGCGGAGTTGCTGGCGGAACCCCCGGCGCTTTGCCGGCGCATGTGGCGGGCCCGCGAGCGCATGGACGTGGTGCAGTCGAGGCGGCACAAGCGAAAGAAGTTCTTGCAGCAGATAGGAGCAAGCATATGAAGAAAGCAAAGCCATGGGCAGGGCAGAAGGCCGAGGGTGCGGCCTACTGCAAGAACTGCCATAGCTCGTCGTTCAAGTTGACGAAGACCGGCTGTGCGTTCTGCGACCAGTCGAGCGCCACGAAGCAAGCCAAGACCCGCCAACCAGCACGGAGGACAAAGTGAACGAGCGTTTCCAATTGGCGACCACCAGTGTCGCCTTCATGCTCCAGTTGTCGCGTCGGCAATCCAACGCGCTGTTGCGGGTGTTCGAGGCCAGCGACACAGTTGACGGCAGGCACGACATACTGTGGATCGTCGGCCCTGATGGCCTGCGCGGTCTCGAACGCAAGGGGCTTGTCTTCTGGAAATACGACGCCGCAGGGGACGCTCAGGGGTTTGGCGGGCTCACCAAGGCAGGCACGCTCACAGCCATGCTGCTGCGCGAGGCCGGCTTGACGGTGGAGAACACCATGACCAACATAGTCGCCAAGCGTGTTGAACGACATGGCGAACGGCAGCAGAAGGTTTGACCATGAACACTTACCTGCCGTGGTTGCTGTCGGCCATCACGATCTGGCAAACGTGGCTCACGGGCAATCGCCACACAGCGGCATGGTTTGTCGGGCTGGTGAATCAGGCCCTGTGGCTTGGCTGGATCGTGCAAACCGAAATGTGGGGCTTCCTGCCCATGAACATCGCGCTGTGGATCGTCTTTGCCCGTAACCATTTCAAGTGGAACAAGGAGCAGCCATGAGCACCACACTCCAGACGCTACCAAACAACCAGCAGGAAATGCTGCGCCTATGTGCGCTGATTGAAGACAAGGCCAAAGCCGAGGCAAGGCGGCGCAACGGCGCTTCCGACTGGTATGGCGACGGCAATACGCCCGAGAGCGTTGCGCCTGCAGAGATGGCGCTCGTGAAGCTGGTGCGCGCTACGATGACGAACACGTTGTTCCAATACGAGGCATGCGAGAAGCACAGGCACTTGCCAATCACGCTTCGGGTAACCTGCGTGCCGCCCATAAACGTGGTGTGTCCGCACTGTCTGGAGGGAAAGCCATGAGCACGCTCGACCTGGGGCCCTTCGTGCCCGAGCGCATCGACGAGTGGGCGTACTGGTGCAAGGCCCGCGAGCAAATCCGGCGTCGCCGCGAAGCCGGCAAGCCTCCGCCCTGGCACAGCGACCCAGTGATGGCAACGACCCGCTGGTGTAACTGCAAACGCATGAACGATAAGGTGAGCGTTTGGCTCATGCAGAACTGGTACACGCCCGGGTCCATGAACCGACGCGACGCGCTGATCGCAGCGTTGATGGCGCGCATGATCAACAGAACGGACACGCTGGCGTACATGAACAGCGGCGACCCTTACGCTAGGTGGGACTACGATAAGTTCTACAAGCGCATGTATGAGTTGAAGAACGAAGGCTTCGTTGTGTTCACGAACGCATACATCATCAACGGCGCGAGCGGCGGGCCCAAGATTGACCAAGTGCTCGGGGCCATCGACAAGGCAGCGAAGATGATGGGCAACGACCGCAACGCATCGCGCTTCGTGGACCCCGACAGCCTGCAAATTACCGCTGGTAATCTGCACGTGCTTCCCGGGGTCGGCAGCTTCATCAGTGGGCAAGTCGTGGCGGACCTGCGCTGGGTGATTGATACCGACCGCTGGGCCGACCGCATGACCTGGGCCCCGCCTGGGCCGGGTTCGTCGCGGGGCATGAAGTACCTGCTGGGCCAAGTGAGCGCCGAGGGCACCGTCGGGCGTGGAAAGGACATGGGCGAGCGCGAGTTTCTGAAGCACCTGCGCTTGCTTGTCCGCATCGCCGAGCGGCACAATGTGGTGGGGCCGATTTTTGCCGAGCGGCAACTCGAAGCGCACGACATTCAAAATACGTTGTGCGAGCTGAGTAAATACATTCGGGTGAGCTATGGCCTGGGTCGGCCCAAGAACTTCTACCATGCCAAGGAATAGACCAATGGAACGCGACGATGACGCCTACTTTGCCGGGCGCGCTGCCTGGGAGGACGGGCTGGACGAAAGCGCAAACCCGTACCCAGAGCGGTCGGACAAGTTCCTCGACTGGAACGACGGGTACAACGACGCAGCCGACGAAGAGGAGTAACCGATGTCCATCTGTACCATTTGCCACACCAACACGATCCCGGGTGGCCGGTCGCGCTACTGTGCCACGTGCGCTTCGGACGACCAGGACAAGTTTGACACACGGGTCATGGAGAAGGCCACTGCCGCCCCGCCCCTGGACCTGCCCGACGACAACCTGGACGACTTGATTACGGCACACACCACAGCGCACGGCCACGCGCCGACCGGGGATGCCGAGCTTCGGGCCTTCGCCCGCGCTGCCATCAACGCTGACCGTACACGGGGGTAATCATGTGGTGGAGCACCAACGCGAAGACCCCCGTGCCGGGAATGCGTGCTCGGACGAACGTGGAACTGTTGCCCCCGCCTGTGAACATCCCGCCGATGCCCGGTGTACGCGAGGCGATCCCACAGCTTCTCGAAGCTGGCAAGGCGATTGGGCGAGGGATTGATGCGTGGAACCCAGCGCAGGTTGAAGACGCCATTCGATCCGCGCGGTTTTTCATGGAACGAGCTGAGCGCGCCCTCGAAGTGGGCCGACCCAAGACCGAACCCAAGGAGTAATCATGATCGACGACTTTTTCCCGCTGGGTGTGCCGACCAACCGACTGGCCGCAGACCCGAACGAAATCCCTGCCTGGGTCAAGCCCGAATTGCGGGCCCGCATCCTCGCCGCCCGCAAGGACCGCGAGCCCATGCGCTACACACCGCCGTGCGCCTTGGAGGCAGAAGCCGCGAGTGTGAAGGCGGCGATGACTGCACTCATTGACTATGCGCTCAGGGGGCTCGGGCCTGTGACGCTCGAAGAGACAACGGCGATCATAAAGGCCAAAGAAAAGTCGGCAGTAGAGTCCTTCACTGCCCTCAACGGTGGGCCCAAGAGCTTTGCTACTGGTGGGGTGGTAACGATCAGGGCATTCGGGACTATAGCCGAAGAGCCCAAAGCGGGGCGCGGCTTCACCCAGGTGACCGGGCGTGCCAGATACGCAGCACCTTTAGTCCGCCGCGTCGGCTGGTGGCAGACCTCGCCCAATTACATGCGCTATTGGGATGGGGAGACATTCTCCTTTCCGCGCGAGATCGATGACTATGGCGCGTGTTTGTCCGCGGCTACGGTAGAAAGCACGTGCAGTGTCCCCCGCGTTGAGAACATGGTCCATCAGTACGAGAACTTCATCGGGGAATGAGCCATGGCGACCAAAGAAGACGTGCGCCACGCACTCACGCTCGTTGCCGACAGTCGCCAGCGATTCATCGCGGCTGTCGGGTACGCGATCAGTAAAGCCAAGACCGAATTCGAGGCAGAGACCGGGCTTGTGATTACTGACGTGGACGTTGTCATCAGCTCGTACCAGTATGTTAGGGATTACACAGCCAGCTCAATCCTGTCGAACGTCGCCATTCGTACCAACATCGAAAGGGCCAGTCATGGCACGCCACAAAGCACCTGACCCCGATACGCTCGACTCGTGGCAGAAGTTCACGGCCAATCTGTTTCCGAGCTACGACGCGGACCCGGGGTACTACGCCATTCAACTGGCCGAAATAACCGAGGCGCAGAAGCGCCGACTGGCGGTGGCGTGGACTTCGTTTTACCAGCTAGGTCACGCGGCCAAGGCCAGCGAGTATGAAGGGGCGCAGTTCTACCACTACCTGCATTCCGTGTACCCCACGGCGCAGCGGGGCAGCGAACGACGGCACTTCCGTGGCGAGCAGGGGTTGCGGGCGCTGACAGAATGGCAGGCCAAGTTTAATCATCCGGAAAAGATGGCGTGGTACATCTGTGAGAACTCGCACTCGTACTCCGATGTACGCAAGAAGACAGACACCATCCGCTCATACGGCGACTATTTCGCATGGAAGTGGTGCGACTTGGCCGAGGTGCTGTACGGTACGACTATCGACTTCACGGGCGCTGAGGACAGGTCGCCCAAGGTGCCACAGCAAGGCGCGAAGCTGATCGCGCCCGATTTCACGGTGGCACAGACATACGACATGATCGCCAAGCGTGCCCGAGCAAAGGGCGTGCGCTCGCCGGCCAATCTTGGTCGCGAGTTTGGCATTGGCGAGGCGGAGACGGTGTGCTGCGTCTACAAGCAATACCGGTCCGGCTCATATGTGTACGGTTCGCGGCTGGCAAAGGCAGTCGCGCGCCTGGAAAGCGTGCCCAGCAAGACCGGGCGCAAGCTGACCGAAGCACTTCTAGGAGTATCACCGTGGACGAGAGACGAGCTAAAGGGAATACTCGCAAGCCTTTAATCAACGTCGCCATCTTCTTGCGAAAGGCGCTGGCTCACGGTCACAAAGCAGAAGTCAAGCACTTGGTGTTGCCAGTAAAGGTGCTCGATCACGCCATGCTGGTGCTAAACGCCGCTGAGCAACTTGTCGCTATGCGTGCGGACGGCAACTGGTCGGACAAGCAGATCGTTGATTACATGGCCGGCGTACTGCTCGAAGACATGGAGGACTAGCATGGTCACGAAGAAAACGCCTGATGTGTCGCGCCAAGACAAGGTGCTCGATGTACTGCGGGGCTCGGGGCGCAAGCCGCCCAAGCGTGCCGGTACACAGATCGATTGCTACGTTTACGAGGAAGGCACGTACACGATCCAGATAAACCGTCGGGTCATCGCGCAGGGCACGGGTGGCATGGTGCGAGCACGCAATCACGTGCAGAGCATCGTGAACAACCTGCGACCCCCGCAGTCGAATAACTACACAGTCACGTACTACGAGGTGTGACCATGGGTATCATCGTCGGCAATGAACCGCCGATTACGCACGAGGAGATAATGCTCCTTGCTGACGCATTCGAGCGTTCTGCGAATTGGCTTGAACACGGAGTTCTAGCCGGGCCAGCCAGAACGCACCCGCTGGTTGGGTTGGCCGACTACCGCAGGGCTTGCCTGATACTGCGCACTGCCGCCTGGGTGTGGGCATCGTCGAACACCGAAGGGTAGATGCCCATTACCGCTGGTAATTTGTAACCGGCGCAGGCCATTACCGCTGGTAATCTGGTTCAACATTCAGGGAGACGAGTGTGACCGAAGTGTGGCGAGAAGTGCCGGGCGACCGCCTGGGGCTCGAAGTGAGTTCACTGGGCCGACTACGCAGGCCGGCGACAACTAGTGCGGCGGGCAGTAGGCTAAAGGCGCGGGAACTCGCACAGACCATTGATGGTGAAGGGTACGTGCGAACTTCCGCGTCTGCGACTTGCGGGGTCGTATACGTTCACAGGCTTATCGCACTGGTTTTTATCGGCCCACCACCGACACCAGCACACACCGACGTCAACCATAAGAATGGTATAAAAACCGACAACCGGTGGCAAAATCTAGAATGGGCTACGAGAAAGCAGAACATGCAGCACGCAGTTAGTATGGGGTTGGCCCCTCGTGGTGAACAAAATGGCCGGGCGAAGATGTCAGCGTACACAGCGATGACGGTCTACTGGCACTATCACGTCGGGGGTGCGACTCAAGCTGCTCTGGCGCGGGATTTCGAGCTGACGAGAAACCAAGTTCGTGGGTTAATCCACGGCAAAACTTGGAAACACGTCACAGATAAATTTCCTGAATGGGGGTACGTGTCATGATCTTTCAACTCAGAGGGACCAGTGGTAGCGGCAAGAGTACTGTCGCCCGCCACCTATTTAACTGCTTTGACTGTCAACCGGTGCGCTACGTAGACGACAAGCGCAAGAAGGTTCTTGTCTACAAAGGGTACGTGGATGACGTGCCATTCTTCATGCTGGGGGACTACGCGCCCACGCGCAGCGCCCCGGGGTGTGACACGATACCCAAGATCAGCACACTGACCGACTTGGCAATACAGTACGCCAACAAGAACGATGGCCGCAGCATCGTGTTCTTGGAAGGGCTTTTGGCCGGGCATTCCTGGGGTGAGCTTGGCGAGCGGCTGCACCCGGCTTTCGGGCACCGTTACGTGAACGCATTTCTCGACACGCCCGTGGAGCGCTGTCTCCGGCGCGTGCTAAAGCGGCGCGAAAGCAAGGGGACCGAAACCCCGCCTGAACGCCTTGCGAAGATTTCGCAAAACGTGCAGGACGACTACCATCGTGTCGAGCTTTGCTATGACCGCGTAATCGCACGCGGCGGGTTTCGCATAGATGTGCCGTGGCGCGGTGCCCCCGAGTTTTGCGAGCGGTACATTTCGGGTAACGCTCCATAGCAGTTTGTTCTTAGCCGGACGTCCGGCTAAAATGGGGGCTCCACCTACCCCACACGGAGCCCCTACAAAATGCACACGATCTATGCAAAAGACGTGGACAATGCCCTGGCCCAAGGCATCAACCTGCTATACAACGTCGGCACCACGCAGGACACCCGCAACGGCCCCGCCGTTGTTTGCCCCACCCCCGTCGCCACCATTTACCTGAGCCCGCGCCATCGTGTGCTGCTCAACCCGGTACGCGACGCCAACCCGTTCTTCCACCTGATGGAGTCCTTCTGGATCATCGCAGGCCGGTCGGACGTTGCCTTCCTCTCGCAGTTCGTCAAGCGCATGGCCGAGTTCAGCGACGACGGCAAAGTGTTCCACGCACCTTACGGGCATCGCCTGCGCTACGCTCAGGGGTTCGATCAGCTCAGCTCGGTCGTTGCCCACCTGTCACGCGACAAGCACAACCGGCAGGCTGTGCTGCAAATCTGGGATGCCACGATGGACCTCGACGCCCAGACGAAGGACAAGCCCTGCAACGACCTGATCTTCTGCCGCACGGATCGCGGCGTGCTCGACATCACGGTCTGCAACCGCAGCAACGACATCATCTGGGGTGCCTACGGGGCCAACGCCGTGCAGTTCAGCGTGCTGCAAGAGTACCTCGCCGCGCGCATCGGCATTCCCATGGGCGAGTACACCCAGTTCAGCTTCAACTATCACGCCTACGAATCGAATGCCTACTGGAAGCAGGCCCGCGAGGTGATCGAGCACGACCCGAAAGCCCACTGGCGCAACGGCTATTCCTACCAGGGTGTGCAGCCGACCCCGCTGTTCACGCCCCACACGGTCGATGCTGTGGAAGCCGACATCATGGTCATGCTGCAAGTCTTCGACGCTTACACCGGCATCACGCCTTTCGGCTGGATCGACCGGCTGCTCAGCGTGCAATGGCACAGCGATCTGTTCGACCGGTTCGTCGTGCGCTACCTCGCGGCATACGCGGAATACAAGCACGGCGATCTGCAGGCTGCGATGGGCCTGCTGCGCACGATCAACGACGCGACCGGCTTCGAGTGTGACTGGGCCAAGGCCGCGACCATCTGGATTGCCAACCGGGAGACGACTCGTGCAGCGGCTTAAACTCCTTCGCCTCGGCGGGCAAGTGCGCCGCTGGCACACGTGGCCCATGCACCGCCAGCAGACGGTGGCCGAGCATTCGCATGGGGTCGCCGTGCTCGTGACCATCGTCGAGCCCAATGCGAGCGCGGAGCTTTTGCAGGCTGCGCTATTCCACGACATCAGCGAGGCCGTGACTGGCGACGTACCCTCCACCGCCAAGTGGGCATACCCCGAGGTGCGGGCGGCGCTGAACGCGGCCAGCATGGATATCGAGCAGAAGGCTTGCCTGCGCATGACGCTTACCGTTCACGAGCAGAACGTGCTGCGCTGGTGCGACATGGCTGAGCTTGTGCTGTTCGCCCTGGAGGAGTGGTACGGCGGCAACTACAACGCTCGCAAGGTCGTTGAGAATGGCATGGGCTGGCTGCGTGAACACGAAGCCCCGACCATCGCCGCCGAAGAGTTGCGCGCATTCATGTGGCAAACGCAAAGTAATTTCCACGATGGAGTATTTGAGTATGCAGACCAAGGCGAATGACATTCAGCACGGCGGCTCGCACTACAAGAGCAAGCTGCAGCACTGGGACTGGCTGGTGGAACTGGGCTACGGCTGGGAGTACTTTTGCGCGGCGTCGAGCAAGTACCTTGTGCGGCATCGCCAGAAGAATGGCCTGCAGGACGTGCAGAAGGCGCGGCACTATCTGGAAAAACTGCTGGAGCTTGTGCAGGCCGGCAAGGTGCGACTGCCCAACGCCATGATGAACCGTGGGCAGGCCGAGCTGACCGACGAGTTCTTCGATGCGAACCCCAGCATCGGCGCACAGGAGCGGGTCGCCATTGTGTTCATGCGCTACCCGACCGACTGCCACGAGTTGAAGGCGGCGATTGGCATCATCAAGGCCATCGAGGCGACCTACCCCGAGCCAACCCAGGGCCTGACCGCACTCGACTTCGTGAGTGAAGGGCATACCGCCCACACCGATCACTGGCAGTGCAGGCGTTGCCGGGCGCACCTGGACGTGCCCGCGAACACTGACCCCTCGCAGCACCACAAGTGCCTGACCCGTGACTCGGGCGTGCCGGGCGGTGGGTACGTCGATCAAGCCAAGGACATCTGACCATGTACGTGCTTTGCATAAAGGGCAAGAGTGGACGCGGGCTGCGTGCCGTACACAGGTTCAGCTCGCTGACCGAAGCCCAGTACGCGAGGCAGTACAGCCTCCGGCACCCGCCTGAGACAACTGCAATATACGAGTACATCTGGGGCGAAGTGCCCAAGTTCATCGAAGGCACCAAGCTATTTGACGAGGAACAACCATGCTGAACATGGAACCCTATAGCTACACGTGCTGCCCGCACACGGTGACCGTGCAGATCGATGGTAGAGAGGAGCTTCGCCCGCTGGACTACATCGACACGACCGAATCCCCATACAGACGGGTGCCAGTGCTGTACGAAGGTGAACACATCGAGTGGGCCCTGACCGGCCCGATCATTCTTCGCGTTAAGTAAGGAGAGCAACCATGTGGACCCCACCGGGCAGCACCCCGAAAATCCAAGCGCAGTATGACGTCTTCACCGACGAGGTTGCACTGCGCGGTGTATTCGTCATGGCAGATGGCAGCTTGAACATTTGGCAGCCAGTCATGTGCTACTCCGCGCCGATTGGGACCTCGCCAATCGTCAACCCGTTCATCTCGCTACGAAAGCGCGCCGCCGTGGAGCTGATGGACGAGCTATGGCGGTGCGGCATTCGGCCCTCGTTCGATAAGCCGGCTGAGCCAGTCGAGCCCGTGGCGTCGGACGGTTCCGCGCTTGCGGCGACGCAGGCACACATCGAAAGCCTGCGCACTTTGCTTTTCCACGAGGTAGGCATTACAACACCAGTGCGCACAAGGGTTGCGCGAAAGAGGTAATGCCATGCTGCGCGATCTGCTCCAAACTATCGGCTTTCTTTGCGGGGCCTTCGGCCTACTGGCCGCGCTCGTACTCGCCAGCCTTGCCGGCTGTGGCGGGGGCAGCGGTGACGAGGTTGGCGAGTCATTCATCGTTTCGAGTTCGGACGAAAAGCCTTTTATCTGGACTCGCAATTGTGTGGCAGTCCAGGGCCCGACCACTGTCAACGTGATCTGTACTGGCTCGGTTACGGGCGAGGATGAGCTACTGGCACGTTGGAGTAACGGGGTGCAGCCATGATTCGCCGCCTGCTGTTAGTCGCAGTCGTCATGTTGCTGGTGACCGCCTGTGGCGGGGGCGGCGACGAAGCCCCTGTGCCGGTGGCCGAGCAGGAGTGCATGCACCTCAAAGGCGCATCGCCCTACGTTTGCCAGCCGCGCAAGAACTGTGTCGAGATCATGGGCGAGGGCGGGGCCCAACTTGTGTGTAGCTGAAACAGCCCTATATACTAACTACCCTTTCAACCTGGGGACATTCCAAACATGAAGCGTTCGATTCTCACCATCGCCATGCTCGCCGCCTGCGGCATGGCATTCGCTACCAATGACAACAACGAGCACCCGACCAAGCCCCCGAAGAACAACAATCACAGTCAAAGCAACGCCGCGAACTCAAGCTCCACTGCGGTGGGTGTGGGCGTCGGCGTTGGCATGGGTGGCCGGGGTGGGCAAGGTGGTCAGGGGGGCAAGGGTGGTAACGCCACGGCAACTGCGCAGGGCGGAGCGGGTGGCAAGGGCGGAAACGCTTCGGCGGCTGGCGGGGCAGGGGGCACGGCAAGCGCCAACAACTCCACCAGCAATGCCAACAGTGCAGACAACGCCAGCGGGGCAAGCGTCAACTACCAGAACAAGTATGCAGCCTCCTCGGCAACGTCGAGTGCGCTGGCCGTGAGTAACGGCACTTGCATGGGCTCGACTTCTGGTGGTGCGCAGGGCCTGTCCTTTGGCGTGTCCATCGGCTCGACCTGGAACGACGAGGCCTGCAACCGCCGCTACAACGCTGGCGTGCTCATGGCCCTGGGGCAGGACAAGGCCGCGATTGCCCTGCTCTGCCAGGACGACACGATTCGCCTCGCCATGGAAGCCACTGGCACCGCCTGCCCGCCCAAGAAGGTCGCGCCGGCCCCGGTCGCTGTGTACCCGGCGACTTCCAACAACTGAATAAGGTAAGACGGACACCTTTTTCAAGTCCGTTTGTTTAGTGGAGCTAAAACCCATGACACCCGAAATTGAAGCTGCAATCAAGTTGCTCGCACAGGCAATCACCACGGGTACAACGCCTCTTGAAGCGATGCAACTCACACAAGCCGCGTTGAACCTTGCGCACACGGCACAGGTTCTCGTTCAAACCGAACACCACAACTAGGAAAGGAGGGCACCATGAAGTGAGTGCATAAGCCACCGTAGACCGTACATCGCGTTCTTTGGTCTATGTGTTAACCCAACTGGAGAATCGTTATGTACGCGAAAGACAAAGTTGCAATCGTTGACCGTCGTGAAATGCTGCGTGTCAAGGTCAAGTCCCTTGCCGAAGAGGCCAGGATCATTCGTCGCGAAGAGCAACGGTCGTGGGGCCCGCTCCGCAACGAACTGCATGCCCACCGGGTCCGCGCGCTTCGGCAAGCCGCCCGGCAGGCGCACCTCGCCTATGGCCTGATTCGTGGCCGTACCATCGGCCAGATGGAAAACCGTCGCTGGATCGACCTGCCGTCAGTGGATCGCGAAGCCATCATCAAGATGCTCAAGAAGTACGGTCCTGCGACTGGCGTGGTCTACGACGTGCTTGAGCCGTTGAAAGCGGCATAAGATCGGCGCGCCCCTGTAGCTCAATTGGCAGAGCAGCGGATTTCAAATCCGAGGGTTGCAGGTTCGAGACCTGTCGGGGGCGCCAAGGAGTTCAAGATGCTAAAGCAACTAGTCAAGCACTTGCGCGCGAACAAAGAAAAGATCGTGCGCACGGAACGGACCAACATAGTCCGCAAAACTGTTGGGTACAGCGAGATGACCCAGTGGGATACCACCATCTCGTTCGATGAAGTCGAAGTGGTCGATTTTGAAAAGCTACTCGAAGAGATCGATGCCTTCGCCAAAACGTTTAAGGGCAAGTGACGATACCCCCACGAATTAGGGGGTAGAACGATCAGCGCCCCGTTTACATTCTTTGTGCGCTTGCCCATAATAGGGGCACTGGGCCGAACAGTCGGTCTAGTGCCCTTAACTCTTTATGGAGCAAGCAACCATGGCACCCACCCACGTTGATCATGCCGTGCGGCAAATGACCATCGGCAACACCGCCGTTCTGCGCAACCCGGCGCTGGACCCCATCGACGACAAGCAACTCAAGGCCTTCGCCCCGACGATCTTCGCGAAGGGCGGCATTCCCGGGGTCAGCGAGAAGTACGGCTTCGTGAACACGAAGCTGGTCATCGATGCGATGCGCGATTCGGGCTTCGAGGTTGTGGAAGTTCGCCAGTCGAGCAAGCGTGGCGAAGACGCCGCCGAGCGGATGAAGTTCACGAAGCACATGATCAAGTTCCGGCAGGCCGGCAAGCTCAAGAAGGTCGGCGACGTGGTGCAGCAGATCGTCATGCTCAACTCGCACGACAGGTCGAGTGGCTTCCAGTTGTATGGCGCGCTCTTCCGGCTGCTCTGCGAGAACGGTCTTCTGGTCAGCGAGTCCGAACTGGTCGAGCCCATTCGCGTGCCCCACACCATTCGGCTGGCGGCGGACGTGATCGAGCGGTCGAAAGAACTTGTTCGCGGGGCCGACGGTGTGTTCCGGCTGCGTGACGAGATGCTGGGCATCGAACTCTCGCCCCGCCAGCAAACGGCGTTCGCCACGCACGCGCTGGAGTTCCGCCCGCCGCGTCGCTCCGGCATTCTCGAGCCGGCCCAACTGCTCGAACCGCGTCGCCCGCAGGACGACAAGCCCGATCTGTGGCACGTGTTCAACCGCGTGCAGGAAAACATGCTGCGCGGTGGCAACAGCACGGTCACTGCCGAGGGCCGCACGGTACAGACCCGGGGCATCGGGCGAATCGAGCGCGACGTGGAGGTCAACACGCGCCTGTGGTCGCTGGCCGTGCAGACCATCGCCAAGGCTGCGAAGTCGAGCAAGGCGGCGGTCAAGGCCAAGAAGCCCAACACGGTCGATTCCCTGCTCGATGCGTAAGGGTGCGCCATGGCCCGTGCGTTCCTTAGCCTGTGGTTGCTAATCTTGGCGACCAACTGGGCAACCCTGCCCCAGCCCGGCCTCTTTACCTTGGGGATGGCTGGGGTGTTCTATGTGTTCTCGCTGGTGGCTTGGTTAGCGCCAGACCAAAAGCCTGAAGAGGAGTAACCATGCCGTGTTACGAATCGCCCGAAGAACGCAATGCCTATGGAAAAAGGAGAACTGAAATGCCCTGCTATGACTACGAGCACGAAGGCACGCGCCAAGCCGAGTCACGAGCACTAGCCTTGCAAGACCGGCTGGTCGAACGCACGGCGATGCTGTGTGCGGCGATGACCGCTGCCGAAGACGTGCTGCGTGAATTCGGCGGCAAGCCGTTGAGCGCGAAGGCACTCGCGACAAAGATCGTCGGGTACTCCCCTGACTGCGGTGTAGACCCGGCGGACCTCGCCCGCTGGTGGAAGGCGCACAAGAAAGCTGACCAAGAACGTCGCGAACGTGAAGAGGCCGAGCACGAGATTGCGGAGGCCCGCAAGACCGCACTCGGCAAGCTATCGAAGGCGGAGCGAAAGCTCCTCGGCGTTAAGGAGTAGCCAATGAACAAGCAAGGGCGAGCCATCGTCGGCGAGGCCAAGGCGCTGATTGAAGAGGCCAAGGCCCTATTGGAACCACTGGCTGAAGAAGAGCGCGAAAAGTTCGACAACATGCCGGAGGGCTTGCAAGGCAGTGAACGTGGGGGCCAGCTGGAAGAAGCCGCCGACGCGCTCGAAAACGCTGTGAGCGGGCTCGACGACGTTATCAGCGAACTGGAAAACATTCAGTAAGGAGTAAGCATGTCACGTTCATTCAAGAAGTGGTCCCCAGCCGAATGGGATCAAGTGGTCGCCAACGGTGCCCGCCTGTACGTCGAGGGCAAGGCCACAAGTCAAACCGAAGCCCTGCGCATGGCAGATTCGGTGCTACCGGCTGATCGCCGCCGTGACGAAGCCAAACTGCGCGAGGCCTACCCGTCGAACTACTCTGAGTGGGTCAAGCGGTGGGACCTCGCCTTGGAGTCGGCCCGGCAAGCACACGCCGAAAGGGTGCATGAGATTGCAGTGCAGAACACCCAGACGCTGGTCGCGGTCGCCCAGCACGCCGCGAAGCCGGTGGCACATGACTTCGGCGCAGACAGCGACATGACCGGCGTCGCGCCCGTCCGCGAGCCGGCCTTCGACGACTTGGCGAGTGAGCCGCTGGTCGATGACGCCTACCTGCCCCCGCGCTCGCCGGTCGAGACGCTAGCGGTCGCGCTGGGCGAGGTGATCGGTGCGCTGGTGCTCGACGCGCTGCAGCACCCGCTACTGGAACGCACGCTGCAGGAGAAGATGCAGCCCATCATGCCCAACTACCGCCCCCGAATGCCGCGCAGTGAGCGCGTGCGCAAGCCGCGCATACTCATCATCGGCCTGCTCGGTTCGCAGCGCGAGATCATCGACAAGGAGTTTGGCGACCGCTTCGATATCCGCCACAAGTTCCAGGACGACTCGCTCGGCCAGATCGAGGAGCACGCCAAGACCTGTGAGGCGACATTCGCGATGGTTGGCAAGTCGGGCCACGATATCGAATCGATAAAGAAGTACAGCCCGCACTACCAGCGTGTCAACGGCATGATCGGTGAGCTTCGCCGCGTGCTGAATATGTACTTCTTGGTCAAGCACAGCCAAGGAGTTACGCCATGACCTCGCCCGAAGAAGCCCAGTACATCGACACGCTCGCAAAGCGCATCGAGTTTTTGGAAAAGAACCTCGCGAAGCTGGAAAAGAACTTCAATAGTCTTTTCGGCGTCGTGAAGCTGTTGTCGAAGCAGAACGAAAATACGACCGGCATTCTGGTCACAATGACTGGCATGCTGACCAAGGAGTGACGTCATGAAGTCCCTGCTAGTCCTGGCTGCTGTACTCGCCGGGTGTTCGACCACGCCACTAACAACGAGCGAGGTGATCGGCAAGACGGAAATCCAGCATGACCCTGCTACTTCGGTAACGAGCTACACAGGGCCGGCCTGTGATGGGGTGGTACTGCGGGCATGGAAGTCTGAGGGCAGAGATGTTTCGTACATGCTCTTAGTTACCACGAGTAGTTCCAGCCCTGTTTCGTACACCCGAGCGACAGACCACGATGGCGTGGACCTGCCAATCGAGTACACGAACGTGAACGTGGACTGCAGTAGCTCGACATGCAAGTACACCGAGCAGATCGGGCTGGGGGTGAGTCGGCAGTACCTGGAAAACAGTACGCGCTTCGGTGTGAACTTTCGCCTGTACGGCGGGGGCCACGACGAACTGTTCTATTTCCTAGGCGACTACGTGACTGGCATGCTGAAAGCAACCAAGGAGTAACACCATGGCTAAGACAATCTGGAAGTACCCGCTGGTGGCCAAAGATAGGCAAACCCTCGGTATACCGGCAAACGCGAAACTGCTGACCGTGCAGGTTCAAGAACCAGAGTTCGGAGGGATGCCGAGCCCCATGCTCTGGGCGCTCGTAGACACGGACGAGCACACGGAACCGGTGGAACTCGCGATCTACGGCACTGGCTTCAATTTGCCTGATGACCCCGGCCAGTACATCGCAACGTACCAGATGGGCCCGTTCGTTTGGCATGTGTTCCACGTAGCATAAGGAGTAACACCATGGTTGCACCCGGCCACATTGACATGCTCGAAAGGCGCATCGCGACACTGGAGAGGGACCTCGGTCGCCTTCTGAGCATCGTGGAACTACTGGCTATGCAAGTCCAGAAGATCGTCGCGCCACTAAAGCCGAAGGAGGACGAGCCGAAGGAAAGGGAGCCGGAGGACGGGTAGTAACACCTAGTTGCACTCGGGCCGTCATAGGAGTATGCTGACATACGCCGACCGAAAGGGGGAGCGTATGTCATGCCGAACGAAAGTGAAGTTCACACATAGCGGGTGGTACGGACTGTGCCCGATTCTCATTGGCGACGTTAGTTCAGCGAGCCCAGCCGTACTGGAACGCTACCCCTTCACCATGTGGCTACTCGACATCTCGGAAATGGTGTTCTGCATGATGGAGTTCGTGCTGTCGCTTACCGACCCCGACCACGCCCCGCTGGCGACCATTACCATCACGAGCGAGTTGAAGACCCCGATCACGATGCAGTTCGAGTACGACGAGGAGGACGAGCTTACCCGTTGAGCTTACTGCGCCCCACACCCCAAGGCCCCGTTACCAGTGGTAATCTACTGTGTAACGGGGCCTTTGCTTTCCATTACGCCTGTTGTAAAATAGGGGTGTAACCCGTGGAGGCATCTATGCAAGTAGGGGTGTATCTCAACCAACACCGTAATACGGCGATAGTCGTTAAGGTGGCGGGCCAGAAGTGCGCGTACCTGACCATCATGTCGGGCCGCATCACGGTCGAGCGTTCGGGCACCGAGCGTTTCGAGACCGACTGGCCGATTCACCTGTCTGACTACGACGTGATGGCAGCGATCAAGAAGTACAGCAAGAGCGGGCTGTACGCCAGCGATGAGGCAGTCGAACTCATCAAGCAAATCTACGCCGCCCAAAAGGCCCGCAAGGCGGCGACAACCACGAAGCCAAGGAGCAAGTAATCATGAGCGCAAAGCAACAGGCCGACAAGCAAGTCCCCGGCTACCCCTGGACCGCCCGCCAAAAGCGCCAGCAGAAAAGCCGGCGGCTCGGACGCAAGCAAGCCCGCAAGGCCCTTCGCAACATCGGGAGGAAGTAATCATGCCCACCAACCAGCAAGTCTTCGACGCCGCGCTCTGGGGCATTCGCATGCAGGGGTACAAGCGGAGTTTGCGTTCGCGCAAGTCATATAACTTCAGCGGTGGTGATGGCACCCACTGCGCGTACCGCGGCGACAACGGGCTGAAGTGCGGGGTCGGCCATGCCGTGCCCGATGAGCTTTACCTGCTTGGCGATGGCCTGACCATGGACACTGTCGCGTCCATTAAGGGTGCGGGTACTGAAACCGCCATCGGCTCGCTGCTGGATCGGTTCCCGAAGATCGCCGAATACTTCAAAGGCGTTTCGAGTTCACTACTCATCGACCTGCAAAGCGCACACGACTCGGACTTGGCGAACGGCCCCGACGCCTGGGAAGAGCAGATGCGCTACCTCGCCGGCGAGTACGGCCTCAACTACATCCCGCCGGCGGAAATGCCGACACAACTCGACCAAGGAGCACAAACGTGAACATTACCCCCGCAGCCATCATCGCTCTTGCGCAGGGCGACCTTGAGAACTTCGTCGCGGCCAGCACGCCCGGCGGCATCGAAGCGCAGGAATCCGCCGGCCAGCAAAAGCTCATCGAGCAGTGCCAGTTGCCGGTCGAAGTACACGGCGGCGGCTTGTCGCTCACGGCCCTGGCGACCCACTGGCCCGGCTTTGCCGTCGCGCCCGAGGACAGTGGCGACATCCTGCAGCCGGTCACGCTGCCGCCCGGCTGGCAACTGCGCGCCACCAGCCACAGCATGTGGTCCGACTTGCTCGACGACCAGAACCGGGTGCGAGCGCGTGTGTTCTACAAAGCTGCCTTCTACGACCGCAGGGCCTCGATGGACATCGTGCCCCGGTACAACGTCGAAGTGGACTATGCCGAGGACCCCGTCCAGTACTCCGTGCTTGACTGCGCGACCGGCGAACACCTCTACGTCGAGCCGAAGTGCGGGTGCGTGGACTGGGACGCCCGCGAGGCCGCGAACAAACGGTGCGATGAGTACCTGCTCAAGCACTACCCCGACCACCGCGACCCGTTCGCTTACTGGAACTAAGGAGCACAACCATGAAGCACCTGCGATTCGACGACCCGATCCCCTTCAAGCTGGGCGCGCTCGCGCACTCGGCACAGCCGGCCAACGATTCCGCGGCCATCGCCGCAGCCGAGAAGCGTAGGGCGATCCTGCGATTCGAGCGTGAGAGCTACGACATCATCGGGACGGAAAACCTCCCCAAGCCGAAGAAGCAGAAGGCCAACCTTAGCGGTGACCTCGCCTACGGCGGCGGCGAAAACTCCGCGACTTGCAAGCTGGAAACCGGCGATGTTGTTGCAGTCACGTTCGGAAACTGCTCGCGATTCGGCGAGCACGGCGTCGTCTCAGTGGTGCCTTACGAGTTCAACGAGGCACGCATTCTTTACACGGTGGTCTTCGACAACGGCGACATGACGTTCAGCGAGCGTTCGAGCCTGCGACTCGTGCAGCGCGCGGCGAAGCCCGAAAACAAGATGACCTGCGAGCTGAAGATCGGCGACACCGTGCGTGTGGTCTACCCGCACAGCAAGTTCTACGGCAAGACCGGTATTCTCGTACCGCGCTTCGACGGCAACAAGGACAAATGGCAAGTCGCCTTCTCCGAGAAAGCCGGTGCCTTCGACACCTTCGGCATGCGGTCCAGCCTCGAACTGGTCGAGCGCAAGGTCAATGGGTTCAAGCCCTCGCAGTTCGCCGACAACACCCGGCCGAAGGAGATTGTAATACTGCATGACGGCGATGCAGTCTGCATCCGAGCCGAAGGCAATGTCTACAATGGTCTCCGTGGCCGGGTCGAGACCACGGGCGGGTCTTGGTTCAAGGTGTGGTTGCCCGGGATTGCGTTACCCATCGCTGTGTCGAATCGCAACGACTTGGAGTTCCTGGAAAAGACCGACGGCACCCCGGGCCCGTGGTCCAAGACCACCGCGAACAGGGCGCCCGTGATGATGTCCGCCGACACCACCGGCAAGACGAACGCCGGCGACACCTCATATTTCTCCAACCGGTATATGAAGTAACGCCATGGCCCGCGAGCGCCGCTCGGGGGGTGCGTCGTCGCAATGGCGGCGCACACCCACAAGCCGCACGATGCCCGCTAAGGCTGTCGAGGCCATCGGCAGGCGTCGTCGCCAAATGCTCGTGCATTGCGCGATCTACTACGAATTCAACGAAAGCGTTATCGACGATCACACATGGCAAAAGTGGGCCGACCAACTGGCGAAGCTGCAAGTGAAGTTCGGCCACAAGGTCGGCTTCTACGACGAGGCCTTCGCCGACTGGGATGGCTCGACCGGCTATCACCTGCCGTACCGCGAGCGCGAAGTCATGGACGTTGCCAAGCGGGTACTGCGAATTCACAACCAGCATGCCAGCGAGGCACAGGAGATATTGCGATGATTGAAACGTGGATTGCCAAGCACACCCGCCATGAGGCGCGCTTGCAGGAAATCGAGGCCCAGTTGACTAAGTGCCAGGA